>Ga0070729_10007431_pt1 | contig 10527 bp, 5 predicted proteins | sample tdDd472_FD_66725 | JGI IMG/M metagenome (GOLD analysis project Ga0070729, IMG submission 66725) | Marine sediment microbial communities from the Atlantic coast under amendment with organic carbon and nitrate - tdDd47.2 | ecosystem: Environmental > Aquatic > Marine > Coastal > Sediment | place...
AGAGTTCATAGTGCGTGAAGCACCAGAAGCCACAAGCCTCTTTTGTCTCTCTACAGAACGTACTCCCTCACCTACAAAGAAGTCTTGTTTAGTGATTTGGATAGCCCTCTTAACAACCTTGACGAGGTCCGGATGAACCCCATCAAGACTATCAAGAGATCTTTTTGAAAGTTTGTACATTTTCCTTCCTTTAAAAGAGTTCTACTTCGTAAGTTTGCCCATCGACAAAACTAAGAGAAGTAGTAGATACGTTACAAGTTGTTTCATCCGAACTACTCTGATATCCCCAGTTAGTGAGGTTATACTGCGTACCGTCTACCTTAATCTTAGTTGTTGGAGCTAGGTCGTCAACTACATTCCCTTTGAAACGGAGGTCTACAGAGTTAGAGGAACCGACGTACAGCAAGACGCTGATTTCGTATCCATCGAAAGGTTCTTGTGAGATTTGTCCAAACGGGGTACCCCGTGTGTCGTAACCAACCAAAGTTGTATTGAGAGGGTTTTCTACTGCTGTTAGATCGAACTGAGAAGGACCAGTCCCATGTACGTAAATGGTGTCAGAGCTAGTGTCGCAACTGATTAGGTTTGTTCCGTTAAACGTAAGGCCGCTAGGGTTTCCGGACGGACTAGAAAAGCTGTCTAGGATGGTTGAGCTTACCCCATCGTGGATATAGATGATTTCTGCTGAATTATCACAGCTAATCAAGTTAGTTCCGTCAAACGTCAGGCCTAGTGAGGAGCCCCCTCCAGGGCTGGCGAAGCTGCTGGAGATAGTGGAGCTTATGCCACTGTGTACATAAATGGTGTCAGAGGACGCATCACAGCTAATCAGGTTGGTTCCATCGAATGCCAGTCCAGTGGGAAACGTTCCGGGCGTGGCGAAGTTGCTCAAGGTGGTCGAACTTACCCCGCTATGCACGTAAATTCTAGCGGCCACTCCATCACAGCTAATCAGGTTGGTTCCATCAAATGTTAAGCCGTAGGGGAAAGCTCCTGGGGAGGCGAAATTGCTTGATACTGTGGAGCTTACGCCGTCGTGGATATAGATCCTGTCGGTGTTAAAATCACAACTTATCAGGTTATTTCCATCAAACGCCAGCCCGATTGGACTTGGCCCGGGAGTGGAAAAACTACTTAAAATGGTTGTCGCCGGTGGGTAGTAGACACCACTAGGAGGGGCATCACCCCCTGTGAATTGGTACTGCATATCACCAAGGGCACCAGAGTATCCCTCAGAACGTAGAAAAGCGAATTGCATATCATTGAGGGAGCCAGTGTAACCAGCGTCCCTCAAAGCTTTGAACTCACCGTCAACCGTTAGGCTTGGGTAAAGTCTCACAGAAGATCCTCCTCAGAAATTTCACCCTCGGCAATAGCCTTCAGGGCAGCTTCTTCGTCACCAAAGAGACGAACCAACATCTTCTTTGTCTGACTTTCTAGTTTACCCCAGATCTGCTCAGAGGCTTTGTCAGGGGTCTTTTCTTGTTTAGTACCCTCGGTACGTTTAACCTGTGTTACAGCCTCTGGTGAAGCTCCACGGGCCTCTACGGCAGTACCACCAGTAGACGCTACCTTTACCTCAGGTTTTTCGACTTGACCAAGACTTTCTGGTCGACTCGGAGGTGCTGAAGCGTAGATAGGAGCAGCAGACGGAGGAAGTTGTTTACCTCGGATGATATCTGCCTCACGCTGACGACGTCGGGAGTTTACCCCATCGTTGTCGTTCTTCAGTGTCTCCACAGCACGAGCGATTTCCTCAATGTCACCTGACTTAACGGCAGGTACAATCCTATCAGGAAGACTGCCGTAGTTGTAGGCGATAGACGTAAGAGCGTTTGTCACGTTACCCGGTAGGTTTGTCCACACATCGGAGCCTACTTGACGTTTGGCTTTAGTGGCGAACTCTTCAGCCCTACGGGCAAGATCCCTTTCAGCGTCTTCACGTGTGACCACAGAGGTCTCATTAATACTTTTTACAGTACCGTCAGCCAGAGTGATTGTATCAGAACCAAAGCCTGCACGGAAAGCATTCACATCCCAGTAAGCGCCTTCACGAAAGCCTTCAAACTCAGCGATAAGACCTGTTGCTGTGTCCGGACCCATGAAGTCAGAACCCTGTCCACCCCCGAGTTGTCCTACACCCTCTCCACCTTGAAGTTCTTCTTCAGTGGCAGGAAGACGAGATTTGAAGGTATTCAGTTGGTCAATCGCTTTGATACGATCAGTCACGTCAGAGTTTTGAAGTTCACCAAAGATACGGCTAGTCAAGTAACTAGGTTCGTTGGTGATGTACTTCATAATATCCCCGTTGTACTTGTTGTCAATGACAGACAGAGCCTCTGCCTTTACAGAAGGCGGTACACGGTCAGAGGCCAAGAAGGCATCCCGATTGAAGATAAGTGAATTGGAAGCGGCACTGTACTCTACAATGTTGCTCTCTGTCCGTACATTGATACCAGCCCGGAGAGCAGTGATGTTCGTGTCGATAGTGTCCAGAGCTTTACCCCGCATAGCGTCATACGGGAAGGTAGAACCACTGTTACGAAGACCATCCATCGTTTGGAAGAAGTTCTGGTTGAAATACTTCCGGTAGCCTTCAGCAGTTGCCCAAGCTTCGTTTTCAGCAGCCATAGACTTCAGAGAAGCAAGACCTTGGCGAGTAAGACCGATCCACTGAGAAGTTGCAGTTTGGTCGTTCAGAACATTGGTGATACCACCAGCAGCCGAAGCGAGGTCAGACGCCTCACGGAACTTAATACTCGGATCAGTGCCGGAGACAGACTCCATTTCAGCTGTAGTGAAAGCACCGGGGTTTTCGTCCCCGATAACATCACCGTTACCATTGCCTTTCTCAAGAGCAGCAGCATTGTCTTCTACAACAACCTTAGAAGCAGCAGAGAAAATGTTCTGGAGTGTACCTTCTTGGATAGCACCACGCTCAAGGAAAGCAGACGGATCTTTCATCATAACTTGGATAGCTACGTTCTTGTCTGCCATCGAGACATCTTCAAGACCAGCCACAGCGTCCATAAACTCACGCACCAGATCAGAAGCAATCTCGTCGTTAGAGGTCAGTTCGTTTGCCAGTTGGAGTTGTTTCTCCACAGCAGCCAGAGAGTCTTCAACAGGTTTCCATTCACCAGAAGCTACACCAGCAGGACGAGAGTTGATGATCTCTGCTCTCAGGTTCCCAAAGTCCAACATGGCTTGTTGCACAGAGTTGTTGTCTACTCGACCATTCTGAGTGCCGGAGAGAGACAAGATACCCATGTTACCTTGACGCCATTGTTCGATCTTAGCCACACGAGAAGACTGACCTTGGTTAGCAATCCAGTTTGTCTTAGTCTGTTGGATGATATCTTCTGTAGCAGCCGCCATCTGAAGGTTAGACGCAGCAATGTTAATCCGCTCTTCTTCGGATGCCTCTGGATGAGAAGCAAAAGTACCTAGAAAAGACTTCTGGAACTCAGGGCTTTGGATCATATCTTGGAAAGCAGCTTCTTCTTGAGTAAAGCCAACATCCTCAGATGGACGACCCGTGTAGGTGGTAATCAGAGACTGAGTATCCCCAGAGTTAAGATCACCACCTTGCATCGAGTATTTCAGAAGTGTTTCACGCTCTAGACGTGTTGCCTGAGACCCCTTACCCTGTTCCCGAAGGGCCTGTGCTTTCTCAAGACCTTCAACAAGACCACCTTTAAGGGCAACCTCCTGTTGGTCTTTGTAAGAAGGGCCTTTCTTTTTGGAAGTCCCTGAGGCAAAAGCACTCAGGGTGTTTCCAATGCCAGACAGAATATTGGGTTCTTGAACTGGCTGTTCAAAGCCAATCCCTTGGTTAAGGGTAGGGGCTAGTGTCATTGTGTTTTTTCTCCTAGGAGTTGTTCAACAACGAGTGCAGTGTTATTCCTGTCTCGTTCAATTAGGTTTTGAATGATGTAGTATACCTCTTGGTAGCTTACATCTTTAGCAAGACCCTGACGGATCTTTTGTTGTTGAGCCATTGAGAAACCAGACAAAGCGACCTTAGTGTGGATCTCTTGGAACATCTTAGTTCCTTTATCAGGATCTTCTCTCCAAAGCTGCATCGCCAACTGGTAGTCTTTTCTCATCTGTTTGGTGAAAGCACGAAGCTTCTTGTCTGAGTTGAACTGACCAGACTTCTGAGAGTAGAACTCGGATACTTCGAGAGGAGAGAACCCCATGAAACTGATGAGAGCATCAGAAGGTTTCATCTCAACAGGAAGGATGGTTCCAGTCTTAGAGCGATACATTCCGTTAGTCAGGATGCCGATACCTTTCGCAATGTTGTCCAAACCAGAAGGCTGACGCAACAAAGCTAGGCTGTCCTCTGTGAGAGACACAGTATGTCCATTCCACAGCTCGTTACCAACCTCTAAGAACTGTCCAAGTACACCAGTAGTAATGTCCCCGGAAGGACCACCGATTACTTGAATAAAGCTCTTCTCTCCACCAACAATGTTACTCCAAAGGTCAGTGAAGGCAGTGATTGGGGCAAGACGGGTAGCCAAGGCAGTCTCAACAGGAGTGATCTCCGAGATAAGGTAATCAAGGAAACCGTACTTAAGTCCGATGAACAACTCAGGATCTTCTAGACCAAGTTTCTCCGAGGCCCACTCAGCAGCAGAGCCAAGACCCATTCCAGTCATACCGTAGAACGGAAGAAGTGCAGCAGCCATACGGGCACGTTCAGCAGGGGTAAACCCACGACCCAAGACCATTGTCTCCATCGCACGGAAACTGTAGGACAACCACTGGGTTGGAACTTTCATCACACCTTCTTGGAACATAGGACGAGCCGAAGCAGTCATGTTGAAAGTAAGGTTCTGTTCACGTGTGGTAATCCACCTACGTCCTTCGTCAGACAGAGCAGAAGACTTAGGATACTTCGCTTTGTACTCAAAGAACGCTGTAGTCATCCCAGTAAGACGAGACAGACGCTCACCTTGACGGAAGGGCTGAAGACCAAAGTCCAAAAGGGCTTGACCACCGTTAGTCGCTTTCTGAAGTACATTAGAGACAGAGGAAGGAAGGTAAGAGTTCTCTTGCCAACCTGAGATACCATAAGAAGGACCAGTGCCCAACTCAATAGCATCTCCATCCACAATGTCTCGACCAGAGGAACGAATGTACTCCACCAGTTCGGCAGCAGTTTCTTCTGTCTCCCCGATCACTTTAGCCAGACGGTTAACAGCCAGCTTCTGTGTAGCAGGGTTTGTAGCGTTGAGGGCCAACCGAAGTGGAATAGCAGACACAGCGGCACGGGCACCCTGTTTAGGTGAGATAGCTATAATGGTAGTCGCATGGAAGGACTGCATTACGAACTGAGACACGTTGAAGAAACCAAAAGCAGACTGAAAACCCAGTTTCAAAAGATTGTCACTAGGGTCTAGACTGTGTGGTTGAATACGGCCTTTAGTAGCATCAGAAACAAACTCAGCTACTTCTTGACCAAAGGCTTCAAACCGTTGTTGGACAGGACCACTCATCTTAAGTCTACGTCGGATAACAGCACGTTGGTGACGCATACGACGAGCAACAGAGTCAGAACCTGTGATCTCAGCATGTTGAACTTGGTTCAGGTAGTCGTCCTTTGCAAACGAGTCTGAAAGTTTAACACCAGATCCTTTGCGAGCAGCACGTTTAACCCAAGACGCAGAGGCTTTGTAGGTGTAAGCCCTGTGTGTGTAGTGAGTAGCTGCGTTGGCAAATTCACCAAGGATAGCACTTACTGGGTCTACGTTGTAGCTCTCTCCACCACCAAAGTCCATCAGAGTGTCGTTGTAACGATGAAGCTGTACTCGGACATAGTTGTCCCACTTCTCACCTTTGTGGAAGCTGTCAGCTGTCTCGTCTACAATTTCACCATCACGTTGTTTGTGACTGATCTTCTTTGTCAAGTCCCAACCACGATCTTTTACTAGAGTAGCAAACTCATCGAAGGTTGTGATCGAGGGGTTCCAGTCGTTGTTGGCACGTACAACATCATCAAGCTCCTCAGAGGACTTAATCTTGTTGATATCTCCACCAAGTTCACGTACTTTTGCACGAAGCTTGTTCAACTGATCTACAGCGATACGGGCTTGTTTCTCAGTGAAGGTTGTCATGACAGCACGAGGGCGATCACCATCAAAGGTAACAAAGTAGTTGGCTTTAGGGTTTACCCGTCGACCACCAGCATTGAAACCCATTACATCAGCATGGTCCAGAACCTTCACAGACTTAGGATTAGAGACGTACTCTACACCGTCACGACGAGGTTGATCCAGACGCCAAACAGGAACATCAATGTTAGAATAGCGGTCGTTGACACCAGTTGTCACATTGTAGACCCAAGTATCTTCAGGAACTTCTTTTGCCTTGCGAGCAATAGTCCGTCCATCGTCCACTTCGATAGCCCAGTAGTCGTTCTTAACATAGCGAGCAAGACTCTCGTTAGCCCTCATGAGCCAACCAGCATCTTCAAACTGAGTCAAAGCGTCGTAAGCCTCCATATCCTTCTCGGTAGGAGCAAGACCTTTAGGGTGAAACTCTTTGAACTTTTGTTTGAACTCCTCACGGGTGTAACCCATCTTAGTGGCAGCGTCCTGTCCGTCCCTCAGTTCTTTGAAGACACGAACAATAGCAACCTTAGAGTCACGAGGTGTAGTCTTGAGGGCTTTCTCATAGGTACGAGCAGCCTCTTTAATCGCTGTCTGACCACTCTCAGCCATGTTAGCAAGAGCGGTAAGGTACTCATCGTCAAGAGCAGCATTAGAGCCAAAGACACGAGCAAAGTTTTCTCGGATAGCTCCGTACTCGATTGCATTTGTGTCAAACTCATCAGCAAGACCAGTGACGTCGATACGTTTGTCTACTCGAACAACAAAACCTTTGGAAGCATCATCAGGGTCAACAGGTGCAGCGTAAGCCTCAGGGACAGATTTGCTTGCAGCCTTTTCGGCGTCTCTCATACGTTTGTAGGGAGTACCGTTTTTGATATTGCCAAAGTCAGTACGAACAATAGAGTTCCCAGCGATATCTTGGATAACACTAAAGTTGTTGAAAGTGTTTGTCACTCGTTTCTTGTAGTCGTCTACAATCTTACGGCCAGCAGACAGAGTTTCCTCAGGAGTTGCTACACGACCGAACACACCCTTCTTGTCTAGTTCACGAATTTTAGCCCAAAGGGTATTCGTTTCTGCGATCTCAAGGACTTTAGCAGACTGAGGACGTACAACAGCAGTGCCCTCGTCAAAAGCCTCAGGACCGGCCTTAGTGAGGATATGGGGGTCTAGTCCCTCAGATGCCTCAATGGCCTTCTCAGCGACCTCTGCGGCGATCTCCTGGCCTTCTAGAGCAGCTACTCGACCGATAACCGAGTCTGCCTTACCGAGGGAACGTACAGAGCGTACAAGAGGCTTTGCGATACCGATGGCTTCGAATGCAGCAAGACCAGCAATCACATTCCCAAAGGGATCATAACCAGCGTTTACTGCTTCTTCAAAACCATCTTGCAGAGCGTAGATGTTGTCCGAGAGGAAAAAACCTTCGTCAGACAACTCGTCGATGTAGTTAGAGATGAACTCTTTGTACTGTTTAGGGTTCATCGTCAGAGCAGCTTGGAGCAGTTCTTCGCCTTTACGTTCACGACGCTTAGTGAGATCTTCCACCATACCAATGGGGATCTGACGGAGCATATAGCGATCAACCCAGTCACCTACACGACCAACAAAACCAGTGTCACTCTCTACTTCAGAGATACGGTCACGGAAGAGTTGTTCAGCGATAAGAGTGTTTGTGACGTAGCGAAGATCAGTAGGAGTATAGTTAGCGTCCTTTTCAAGACGACCAACCTCAATGAAGTAGTCTTCCAACTCCTGACGAACCTCAGCTTTCTCTGGGGCCATCGCTACGGCAGCAGACAGGGTTTCAAGGTTCACGTTACCTTGTGCCAGAGCCTCTCGGACATAGTTCTCCTGAGTACTCTGAATAGGCGGTTGAGATTGAAGAACAGCGCTTTTGTCTCCAACGCGAGAAGCCTCACGGGTTTGTGTCGGGGCTACTCCTTCTCCTGCGGCCAAAGATACCGCACGATCTCCAACAGCTGAACTGTTTACATTTTCAGTTTGTTCTTGGTCCATGAAGTTCACGGGACCAGTGGGCATCTTGTTTACAGGAAAGTTTGTCATTTAGAAATTACCTTGAGGACCAGCAGAGGCTCCATAAAGACCAGAGCCTAGGTTATAGGCTTGTGATACTGAAGTAGGTTTTTGAGTTGCGTTCTTAAGCCAGTTGAAGTTACCACCTTGTTGGACACCGTAACTGATTGCCATGTTACCCAGACCAGCGACACCTTGAGCCATGTTTGCTCGACTGGAGTATCGACTGATGTCACCAGACAGACTAGACATTTGAGTGGAGAACCCTAGGGCCTCCCCTGTTTGGGATCCAATAGAAGCTTGGCCTCCAAAGGCAGCTGAACTATTAGTGGCTCCTGAGGCAGCAGCAGAGGCAACAGCTTGGGCACGAGCGATCTGTGCTTGCCGGATAGCCTGACGACGAGAACGACGAGTGGCTACCTCTTGTTGACGTCGTTGAGACGCAGCAGCTTTCTTTTGGTTTTTGTAGGATACGTAAGTACCACCGATAGAGGCAGCAGCACCTACAGCTAGAGCAATAGACGAGAATGCAGCCATTAGATTTCCTTTACATAAGTTTTCTCTGTGAGGGTGTATCCTCTTCGAGAGTAGAAGTCTTCGAGACTATTAAGAGAGTCGATGTCGACCATAGTGATGAATTTACATCCTTGCTTCTTTGCCCACTTTTCGTACTGGACCAGAAGTTTAATGCTGTCAGAATCACCACGGTGTTCTTTAGACACAAACCAAGCAAGCTCAGAAGACACAATGTCATCAGAAAACATAGGAGACACAAGGCCAGCTACAAGGAAACCAACGAGTTCTCCTTCTTTCTCGATGACCTTGACAAAGAACTGTTCATGGTCTACGATAGCGTTGAAGTTCTCAGAGACTTTCTTGATACTCATAGAGAACGGGTAAGAACTTTCTTTCAGGAATTCCTTACATAGGAGAAGGAACTCAAGTTTGTCGTCTTTTGTAGCTGACCTAATCATTAATACGTGTCTTTTCTAGCGTCCAGTGTTTCCCAGCCTAGGAGGTTAAATCCCTTTCCGGGGACACCTTCGAACCTAATCTTAACAACCCTTCCTCTCCCTCGAAGTTTAAGTCGAGTAGTTAGAACAGTTGTTGGTGTAGGGAAATCACTTAGATCGTTTACATTGACAAGAACAGGTGTCTTGTGTCGATAAGCTTGTTGTTGAGCCGAGGATGGGTTTTTCTTGAAGTCCCAGAAGGCTGAGACGTTAAGAGAGGACTCATCAATAGCAGAGTAAGTTCCGTTACCTTGGTCTGTGAAACCCATTTCAGTCTGCCTCATGAAGACAGTGATATAGGGGCTTGTCTTTCTTCGACCAAGATCTCCAATGAAGTTGTAAGCGGACTCTGCGTAAGCATCGTAAGGCTGATCTCCCCAGTCGTAATAAGTATCACGATCAAAAAGACCAAAGGTAATCTCGTTGTTCTCTGTACGGATAAGGAAGTAGATCTCAGAGGATCGAACAGTACCTGCCGTTCTTTCCACTACGACATTGTTTCCGTTTGTATCTTGGACAATGTCACCGTTGGAGTCAACTACGTTGAATGTCACAGAAGAACTACCAGAGCCGTTAAAGAACGATGTTCCACAGATGTAGGTATTACCGTTGTCAGCCACCTCCCAAGGGAAGAAAGCACCAAGGTCTACGTCAAGGAAAAGTAGTCGTCGGAACTTGTAGTCGACAGTCTCATTGTCTTCAGGGTACAGCCAAACCACTCGGTTGTTGAAAGCATCATAGGTGCCTGTGACAAATGTCTTAGCCTCAGAGTCAATGTTCTCCCAGAAGGACTGGATAGTGTCTCGACTAACGTTTACTTCTACAAGACCACCAGCATCTGTAACTTGGATAGTGTGGATACCTGTGTAACTCCACCAGAAGGGAACACTGTTCTGGCCCGCTACCAGAGAAGTACGATAAGCTAGACCAAAGTCTGTAATCTTGTATACAGAGAAGTCGTCAGCCTTAAAGAGGTTTCCGTCGATACCAGAGATACGCCACACACCATTGTCAGCGAAGACAAGCAAAGATGACCCAAAGGCGTGTAGTTTTCGGATACCATTCGCTTCTGGAAGGTTGATGTAGCCACCGTCAGTAGCAAGAACGTCAGAAGACTCCTCAGAAGTTGGATCGTTGGACTGGAGAAGTTCACCAAGTTGGTTGTTGTCTTCAAGAATTTGAGAGTAGTAAACTCGAGAGTCAAACCCAGCGTACCAAGCACGACCAGCATAAGCAGCAATCGTAGCAAACCGGTCTGTGATCAACTCGTTTGAGACACCAGTAACTCCACTGACTTCTTCTCGGTTACGATCCCAGAGGTCTAGAATGTAGTGTCCGTTGCCAATAAGGCTTGT
>Ga0070729_10007433_pt1 | contig 10524 bp, 5 predicted proteins | sample tdDd472_FD_66725 | JGI IMG/M metagenome (GOLD analysis project Ga0070729, IMG submission 66725) | Marine sediment microbial communities from the Atlantic coast under amendment with organic carbon and nitrate - tdDd47.2 | ecosystem: Environmental > Aquatic > Marine > Coastal > Sediment | place...
AGACGGTTCGGTGTTTTGAAATAGGCGGGGTCTTTCATTTCGAGCCCAACTTTTTTGGCAAACTCAACCGCTCCCGAACCGGAGAGCATGACATGTTTGGACTTGTCCATTACAGCGCGCGCCAGGAGGATCGGATTTTTGACTCCGCGAACACCGGATGCCGCACCGGCGTTCAGCGTGGCACCGTCCATGATGGAGGCATCCATTTCGTTGGCCTCATCATAGGTGAAAACCGAGCCTCGACCTGCGTTGAAGAGGGGTGAATCTTCCAGGATCGTGATGGCGGCTACCACCGCATCGGTGCTGGAACCCCCATTTTCAAGAATGCGATAGCCTGCATCAAGCGCTTCTCTCAGTTTGGATTCAATGGCCTGACGCTTGGTTTCGTCGGTATTATCAGGAGAAATGGTACCCGCACCGCCATGAATGACAATTCCAAACGGCTGTGTTTCCCCTGCCCAACATGTTGAGATGCTTATAATTCCAAATAGGACAATCCATTTTCCCATCAGCAAATCCTTCCTCACTTTAAAACGGTTCCACGTGAAACAACTTGGTAGAATTCGTTCATTAAACCACAGCCTCCTGACAAATATAACGCCAATTTGGGGTGTTTCAAAAAGCTGTTTCAGGGATTGATCGAAAATGAACTTTGAACAAAATAACCTTCTTCAGAAAGGGGAGCTATCTAGTGTGGTAGAAATTGTTTTAAGGAGGCCGAAATTTGTGTTGATGTGCTTCCTCCTCTTGCCGAGGACAAGAAAATGGGACCAATGCCTTCTTTAAAAAAACACACGGAGTAACCGCCTAGCCGATTCAGTTCGAGAAACCAAACATCTTCAAACGACACATGTTCCACAACAACAGTTTCCCGGCCGGCCACTTTTTGGGAACCCATGAAAAACCCCTGGTAATGGTTGACCATTTCCTCATCTCCCGCAAAGATGACTGGGTAATAAAACCGAGTCCCTGGGCCAATGGAGAAGGCGATGATTTGACAGTCAAGAAGTACACCATTCAACTTAGGAAAAGGCTTGTAAACCACCACATAAAATTCATGAAAAGTGGCATGGAAAAACCCAATACGACTACCAAGATTATCCCGAAAAGAAAGTCATTGATATAATTGAACTTTTTGGTGAGTATTCCTACAATTAAAATAAGCAGGTTGAGCACCTGGTGTAAACTAATTGCAGCACTTAAGAAAATGGCAAAAGTAATATCTGCTCCACCCTTTCGGTCAAACAATAAAACTGAGCAAATTGCTAAATATAGAATTAAAATGATTGATTGTCTCAGAAGTGGAGTTTTAAGTTTTTCTACGTTCATTCAAGCCCTCTCACCGTCATAGTAAGACCTTCTATTAAACCAAACCGACTAACGACAAGGAAAAGCAAATGAGAGGAATTATCATTCGTTTGGCTCAGCAAAGGACGCTCAAACACCGCTAGAGAAGTTGAAAGGTGTTTTAAATTGAGTTGACTCTAACAAGCTCTGCAGCAAATTCGTGCCCAATTTCACGGATTAGATCCACCTTCTCGATTTGGTTTATTAAATGGGCTGGAAGTGCCTGTTCACCAAGATAGGTTCCGGAAATTTGACCTGCCATTGAAGCGATTGTGTCCGTGTCTCCTCCTCCACAAATAAGATCGATAAGGTGCGTTTCGAAATCACCGGACTTGATAATTCTTTCTGCCCCCAGCAAGGCCAACGGAACTGAATCTACAACGTAGCCGCTATTGCCATGTAGGATGGAAATTTCCTTAAGCGGCAGATCTTCAGATATTTTCGACAATGTTAAAATTCGGTCTCTAACCCGAGAATCGGGCAAGGAACCTTCGATAAAATTTAGTTTCGGTACTTGCTTGTGAAAAGCATGCTTAACAGCTAAAACCATAGCCAATGCGCCCACATAGGCCTCATTGTTCTGATGGGTGATCCATGTTAAATCCTTGATGGTTGCTCTGAATTCCCTGTCAGAATCAAACGAGACAAATGCCAACGGAGCCATACGCATGGCTGCCCCGTTGCCAGCAGCGTATTCGCCCTTTCTGCCAACTAAAGCCCAATGTCCTCCAACCGCTAGTTCTCTGAGGGCCTTTAAAGTAGCGCCGCCGATACCAGAGATCCGACCCTGTCTGTACCAGGCAAGAAATGAGTTGGCTATCTTCTCTGGGTTTGGTTTTTTTCCGCGCAAAGCCTGACAGGTTGCAAGTGTCAGTTGGGTATCATCAGAAATGACGTATGTCGTTGGAAACGTGAATACGGGTAGGTCGGGCCCTCCTTCATAGGGACCACCCAACGAATCACCAAGTGCTCCTCCGAGCAAACAACCGAGAATTTGCTTTTCCTTTTCCATATCAAAGGACATTTTATCACCTGTTCCCCTAGCCCCAACTAGTTCAGCAAAATATAACGACTCAAACACCAGCAGATAAGAAGGCCTGTTCTCTTGACAAAATGAGAACAAGACTCAATACTGAATAAAAACAACCCCATAGTTTTGTCAGTTGATTGTGGTCTTTTTTGACAAGCTCGCTTGGAAAACGCCATGTGTCCATGTCGTCTGACATTATTTTTCGCCTGAAGCGATGCATAGGCCGGTCCGGGAGCATGAAGGTTGTTGAAAGGACTCCATTCGAGGACGTTTCATGAATTGGATCAAGCGCCTTGCCTTCTTGCTATTCAGTTTTTCATATTTATTCAGTCAGTGTTTTGACCAAAACTCAGACGGTCTGGTGACCCTTGAAGACATCCGCATCATTTCAAGTGGGTGGCCATGTCAACTGGGAAATGCCTGTTATCTTTCGACCTATGATGTCGATTCCAACGGTATTGTCAATCTATTGGATATTTTAGAAGTTGGTCAGGGTTATTGGACCCAAGCTTGTTGTCCTGCACTTCCTTCTCCACAAAATGTTCTCGCAGCAACAGGAAGCCTGCCTGGCTCCATCGATGTTTCCTGGTCGGCTGTCGCCAATGCAGAAGGTTACCAGGTCTTACTGGGAACTCAGCAAGGTGGGCCTTATGACCTGGTTCGAGATGTTGGGTATGTCATCCAATCGAGTATCACAGGTCTTCAAGCAGGCACCGATTATTATCTTGTGGTAGTTGCTTATGACGTGTGCGGTCTGGGAATTCAACCTTCCGAACAAACCGCCATAGCCCAGGCTGAAGCATTGGTCGATACAGTTTTTCAAGATCAATATAGCGATTTGATCCCACCGGATGCCGATCCGGATGCTTATGATTCCTCACGCTTTTCTCTTATAACCGGCCTGGTTATTGACAAGGACAGTTTCCCTGTTTCAGGTGTAACCGTAAGCCTCATTGGATACCCGGAGTTTGGCACAGTTTCATCGGAGGCAGATGGATCCTTCACTCTTCCTTTAAATGGTGGAGGTCCATTCGATGTTCTGTTCTCCGATTCGCGTTTTATTGAAGTCCAACGGCTTGTTGGGGTTGGTTGGAACGAGATTGCGGTCGTGGAACCGGTCATGCTAATCGGTCCAGACCCCGTCTCAACGGTAGTGAGTTTTGATGGCAACCCCAACACGGTAGTTACTCATAAAAGTTCCGTCACAACTGATAGTTTTGGAAGTCGTTCGTGCCATATTGTTTTCACGGGCGACAACATGGCCCGATCTGTTGATCCTGAGGGTCGAACCATCGAACAATTATCAAATGTGACGGTACGGGCAACGGAATTCTCTCAACGGGAATCAATGCCTTCTGATTTGCCACCTAATTCTGCCTACACCTATTGTGTTGAACAAGCGATCGATGGGGCTGCAAGTGTTGTTTTTGACAAACCAGTTGTTAGCTGGGTAGAGAATTTCCTCGGTTTCGATGTTGGCGAAGCCGTTCCCTTAGGTTTTTTTGACCGTGACAACGAAGCCTGGGTGCCAGGAGATAATGGCATTGTTGTAAAACTCCTGGACATGGATATGAACGGGGTGGTTGACGCTTTGGATGCCGATGGCGATGATCTTCCGGACGATTTGAACACGAGTGGCTCCACCGCTGACGAGGTACTTGGGCTTGACAATCCAAGTGATTATCCCCCAAACGCCACCTTCTGGCGTTTTGAGGTGTCCCATTTCACACCTTGGGACTGTAATTGGCCCTATGGTTTCCCCGGTGGGGAAATTGTTCCGAACCCACCAGGTGCCTGCAAGGACTGCACGACCATTAAAATCCCCTGCATTTCGAAACCGGGATCTTATGTTGAAGATCGTCGTCGAGTTTTTCACGATGAGGTTGAAATTCCAGGTACAAACTATGTCTTACACTATGCCAGTAACCGAGTTGAGGGATTTAAAACAAAAATTACCATCCCGGCGAGTGGAGACACCGTCAATCCGAGTCTGGAATCCATTCAGGTTCGGATGAAACTAGCAGGTCAGTTATTTGAGGCCATCCTTCCAGGGTCTGCCAACCAGCAGGCCGAATTCCTTTGGGATGGAACGGATCATCTTGGGAATGAGGTCTTATACGGCGCCAAAGCAGAAATTCGTATCGGATTCGTATATGAGGCAGTTTATTACAGTTCGAATGAGAACTGGCAACAATCGTTTGCCCAGGCGGGTGATACGGTGACCGGGATTCGAGCTCGCCAGGAATTGATCTCATGGGTTGAATATGCGCAAGACGTGTTTGTTCCAAATCGCGAGGCCACGTCATTTGGAGCCGGATGGAGTCTCGCTCATCACCACACGTTAAGGCCGGGTGACTGGAGTACCATGTTCAAGGGAGACGGTGGGACGCTATCGAATAACTTGTTGGCTATTGAAACTTATGCCGGTGATGGAACTTATGGATACTCGGGAGATGGTGGTTCGGCACTTGAGGCAAGCATCGCCCATCCGCAGGATATTATCGTCGACACAAGCGGGGCACTCTATTTCAGCGACCAGGATAACCACGTTATTCGAAGGGTCAGCCCCTCTGGGATTATAAGCACCTACGCAGGAAATGGTGCGAGAGGCATGGCGGAAGAATATACTCGCGCCACTCAATCACCGGTGGACTATCCAAAAGGGTTAGCGATAGATGTGGAAGGAAATCTGTATTTCGCAGAATTTTGGAACTGCCGAATACGGAAAATTGATGCCGAAGGTATCGTCACTAATGTCGCTGGTGGGGGTCATCTGGACCCTGCTTCTGCCGATGGTGGCCCTGCGACGGATGCACGGCTCTATGGTCCAATCGGAATAGACATTGATTCATGGGGAACCCTCTACATCGCGGATGCAGAGGGGCATCGCATTCGAAAAGTAAGCCCAGGTGGCATTATTACTACCGTAGTTGGAACTGGATCTCCAGGATTCAGCGGAGATGATGGAGCAGCCTTGACAGCGGAAATTAATTATCCAACATCAATTTCGACTGACTCAAGCGGCAACCTCTACTTTACCGATAAGGGAAACTATCGTATTCGGTGTATTGACCTCAGCGGAATCATAACAACCGTTGCAGGTACGGGGATTCCTGGATTATCCGGAGATGGTGGACCTGCAGTTGCAGCTCAACTAAAAAACCCAATTGACCTGATTGCAAAGGATGGTAATCGGTTCTGGTTTGTCGATCAGGACAGGGTCCGTTTTGTTGATCAGCAGGGATCCATATACACCATCGCGGGTGGCGGACAGCCTGGAAACCTTGGCGACGACGGTGCGCCTACCCTGGCCTATTTAGATCAACCCACGGCGGTTGGTCTGGATGCCGGCGACCAGCTATTTATTGCAGACAGTCATGCGAATCGAATTCGAGCCGTGAGCTTCCCCACCGCAGTGAAGTTGGCCACGGCTTCAGGGTTACTGGTTTTCACAGAGGACACGGGACTGGGCTACGCCCTGACACCAGGAGGCCTTCACAGAGAAACATTTGACCTATATTCGGGTCGTGTTCTAAATGCGTTTTCCTACGATGGTTCAGACAGGCTGGTCGAATGTGTCGACCGTTCGGGGAACCTCACTCAAATTGAACGGCCCAATCCAACAACCGTGGTTATCACAGCACCATTTGGCCAAACGACCACATTGACCCTGGATGGCAGTCAACAACTCATCGCAATACAATGGCCCGACAGCAGCAGTTACAACTTTGAGTATGACGGATCAGGATTGTTGACAGCCAAAACTAACCCGGCGGGTCACCGGTTTGATTACACCTATGACCTCAGTGGACGACTCACCGATGTGGAAGACCAGATCGGTGGTCACATCATGTATGCAGAGACCGCATCCGGCAGCACGGTGACTTGGGCTCCGGGTGTGGAAACAGAGTACGAGGATGCGGTTCCCTTCAGCGGAGGGTTCGCATCTACCATTACGCTTCCTTCGGGAGTTCAGTCAGAATTATCACGCAGTGAAGATGGTCTCACAACAACCATGAACCCTCCGTGTAATTGCAGCACTCACATCACAACTGTTCAGGATGTCAATCCTGAGTTTCAGTACACTTTTCAAAAAGAACACCACACGAAGGTTTCATCTGGGGTAACGCTTTCACGTATCCGCACCAGTCATTTCAGTGACAGCGATATGAATGGAGATCTTGATCAATTTCAGGATCAGTACGCCATCGCGGGTCACACTTGGACGCGAAATAGAGATTTGATTCAAAGTCAGGAACAACTTACAACACCTCAAGGCAGGGTATATAAGAGTCACCTGGATCCGACAACTCAATTGGTGACCCAAATCGATTTACCTTCCGCCTATCCATTTCTGTTCAGTTATGACGCTTTTGGGCGTTTAACCTCGATATCACGTGATGATGGTATGGCCCCAAAATCAAACCCGACTCGCGGTCCTCCAAGCCGTTCGAAACGAACCTTGGTTCGGACCCTGACTTATGAATATGGGTCAGATGGTTTCGTGGAAAAGATCATTGATCCGGCTTCAACTGAGCTCGATATAGGTCGAAATAGCCTTGGTCACATCACATCACTCACCCTCGCCACCAATGGAACCCTTCATTTTGGAAGGGACTCACTAGGTCAGATCACGTCATTGACCCAGCCTGAAGGTCAGGTTTACACCTTCACCTACAGTCCGCATGGAATGGTGACCAGCAATGTAGCACCCGATGTCGGTGGAGCGAGCTCGACAACGACATTCACTTACAACGATTTCCGCAAACCTGAACTTATCACCTACCCCGATGGCAGAACGGTTTCATATGGCTATAGCGCCGACCAGTTAACAACACTCACAACGGATGCAGGCGCTTATACATTCAGTTATACCTCAGATACAGGGCAGGTCGAAACAATCAGCGATCCAGATGGTGGACAACTGGATTTTTCCTATGATGGGAACCTGGTTACTGAGACGGAATGGACTGGCAATGTGGTTGGCTCCGTTCAAACAGGTTATTCGAGTGAATTCTGGATTGATTCCCACAGCATTAACTATGGGAATCAGATTAGCTATGACTATGACGCAGATGGGCTGATCACCCAGGCAAAAGATCTTTCCCTGACAAGAGATGCTGTAAACGGGTTTGTCACGGGCACAACCCTTTTTGATATTGCTGAAACCTTTGGGTTTGATGGCTTTCTCAGCATGGACAACTACGAAGTCACTTTCCAGGGTAGTACAGTCTATGAACAACAGTTTACCTTCGATTTGGCCGGTCGCATCGCAAGTATTCAGGAAACAATCGGGGGAACCCAGACTCTCTACGAATACAACTACGATGATTTAGGACAAATTACTGAAGTTCGAGTCGACTCAGTTCCGACCTACTCATATGGCTATGACCTCAATGGTAACCATTCTAACTACAATGGTCTTGCGGGTACCTATGACGATCAAGACCGTCTCACACAGCTTGCTACCACGACGTTCAGCTATACCGATAATGGCGATTTAACCTCAAAAGTTGAAAACGGAACGGACACCACCGTTTACGAATACGATGCAATCGGAAACCTTCGATCGGTCACCCTGCCATCCAGTCAGGAAATCACCTACATCATCGACGGTCAGAACAGGCGGGTGGGCAAGGAAGTTGATGGAACGCCTGTTCAGGGATTTCTGTACAAAGATGCGCTAAACCCCATCGCTGAACTAGATGGAACCAAACAAGTTGTTTCCACATTCATTTATGCTGAAAAGCCTTTTGTTCCTTCCTATATGGTCAAGGATGGTCAGTCGTATAAAATCGTTTCCGATCAGGTTGGAAGTGTTCGACTGGTCATAAACACGACCACAGGAATTGTCGCCCAACGAATGGACTATGATCCGTTTGGAAATGTCTTGGTCGATTCCAATCCGGGCTTTCAACCGTTCGGATTCCAGGGCGGTCTTTACGATCCCGATACGGGACTCACTCGTTTTGGTGCTAGGGATTATTCACCGGAAATGGGGCGTTGGACGTGTAAAGATCCGCTTGGAATTTTCGGCGGTGAAGCCAGCCTATACCGTTTTAATGGAAACAACCCACTTCATACCATCGACCCGACCGGACAGGGCGCAAAAGAAACGGTTTCGGGCACTGTCAAAATTGGAGCTGGAATTCTCGGTTTTATCGGTACGGTAGCCATGGCCGCAGCCATCGCCAATCCCGTGGGTGCCGCGGCTGTCATCATGATCGGTTCGGTGGCCGCCGTCAGCTCCATCGTATCAGGAGGTTCGGAACTAGTGACCCAGGAACGCCAGCCAGATGTCTGGAACGATCTCATCATAGAAAAACTGGCAGAAACAATCGCCAGGCGTTGCGGCGCTGGAGAAAAAGCCGTTTATGTTATTAAAAAAGCGACAGGGGCCATCGTTGGAGTGGTCTCACCTGGAGATGCTACGGCATCAGCACTCAACACGGCAACAGGTCTAATCATGGATGCAGACGATGCCATGAAAGCAGCAGGATATTGAGGTAAACTATGAAAAAAAGAATATGTTCGGCTATTACAGGATGTCTCATGTTTATGACAGGATTCAGCGCTGAATGGGTGGTGGATTCGAATTCTGGTCACGATGCCGACTTCACGCAACTTAGTTTGGCACTCGCTGATGCCAGCGTAATGAATGGTGACACGATTTATGTCGTCGGGGCAGGTTCTACCTATACCGGTTTTGCTCTGGATAAAGCCGTGCATATTTTTGGCCCAGGAGTCTATTTGGCTCAAAATCCTGAAACACAGGCCTCCAAACTATCAGCGAGAGTCGACTACATCAACGTAAGGGCCGGTTCCTCTGGGGCAACAGTCAGCGGGCTTTATATTGAAGAGCTTGATATTGAAGAAAATAATGTAACGTTTAATCGGAATCGTATCTGGCGAATTGATGCCGACAACGCCTCCAACATCACGCTTTCGGGATGTTTCATGTTGCAGAATAACAATTCCTATGCCTCACTCGACTTAAACAATGGTTCCATTTTTGTTTATAACACTTTAATCCGAAACTCCGGCAGTAACGACGCTATAAGAATGCAGGGAACATCCGTCGGTGAGTTTTATAATTGCGTGCTATACAGCGATGTCATTATTCAAAACGCCGAGTTCCACAATAACATTCAAATTTCTGGAACGTTTTCTTCCAGCAGTTCTTCGGTTACTCATAACATCGGTCAATCCACACAATTTGGTACTAGCGACAATAACCAGGAAAACGTAGACATGAATACGGTCTTTGTGTTTTCCGGCAGTACCGATGGATATTATCAGCTTGCTGTGGGGTCCCCTGCTATCGGCGCAGGAATCGGGAGCATTGATTGCGGTATGTTTGGTGGGAATTCGCCTTATGTGCTCTCCTGCCTGCCCGCCATACCGGCTGTTTATTCAGCGCTTGGTAGTGCATCGGGTTCAACCGCAACGGGTCTTCAAATAAATATCAAAGTGAAGTCCCACGACTGATAAGGAGAAAGAATGAAACTTTGGGTGGGTGTCTGGCTTCTGATTGGTTGTTGCCAAGCCACAGATATCGTGCAACTTGAGTATTACTTCGATACAGATCCTGGTTTCGGGAGTGGGACCCAGATCAGCATATCGGCTGGACCAGACATCGATGTCACCCCAACGCTCAGTTTGGCTGGGCTTTCACCTGGAATACACAAGCTCACAATCCGTGCAAAGGACTCCAATGGAAAGTGGTCCATAGCATGTGTTCGGACTATTTATGCCAACCCTGCTCCCTCTCCTCAAATTACTGCCATCGAATACTTCATCGATAACGATCCGGGTATCGGTTCAGGTACCGCATTCACATTCTCGAGCTCGACTGACGTCGATATTGACGAAACGATAGACCTTTCCAGCTACAACCCCGGCACCCACACGTTGTCGATAAGGGCTCAGGACGACCAGGGTCGTTGGGGCACGCCTTATGTTCGATCTTTTGGAAAACAAGTCACCATTGAAAATATTACTGAACTGGAATACTTCTTTGAAACGGATCCGGGCTTTGGCAATGGAACCAATATTCCCGTGGCCCCTGCAACCACCCAGGACCAGACTACGAACGTGGATTTAAACAGTCTAAGTATGGGGTCACACGATCTGTACTTGCGGGCAAA
>Ga0070729_10007435_pt1 | contig 10521 bp, 9 predicted proteins | sample tdDd472_FD_66725 | JGI IMG/M metagenome (GOLD analysis project Ga0070729, IMG submission 66725) | Marine sediment microbial communities from the Atlantic coast under amendment with organic carbon and nitrate - tdDd47.2 | ecosystem: Environmental > Aquatic > Marine > Coastal > Sediment | place...
TGTTTTCATCAAGTAGGATATCAAACCCGGCTTCTCTTTGCAGGTTGATCAATTTTTGCAGATTTTCGCGTTTTGCTTCCGGTGAACTCCAGCGCTTGTAATCGCCATAATCATGGTTGCCAAGGATTGAGTATTTCCCCTTTTTCACCTTTATTGAAGCCAACAGCTCTCTGAATGGTTCAGCTTCATCCACAACATTATTAACAAGATCACCCGTGAAAAGAACAATATCGGCTTCCTGTTCATTAATGATGCGAATCGCTTCTTTTACCTCATCCATGTTGTTAAGAAAACTACCAAGATGAAAATCGCTGATTTGCAATATTTTAATTCCCGAAAACTTCTTGGGTAATCGATCAAATGTTAGTTTAAGTTTATTAACCGTAAAATTAAAACGCCCTTCAACAATGCCATAAAAAAGCGAAACAAAAGGAATTGCCGCGAAAATCAAACCGGTAATATTAAGAAATTTGCGTCGGGTGATAGAGGTTCCCTGCAATTCTAACTTAGGACGGTGTTTTATTTTATGATACAAAAGGCGCAGACCAAAAATCAAATCATCCAGCAGGTTGAATAAAATAAAAATGAGTTTGGGTACGTAGAACAACATGAAAGTGCCCGCTGCAAAATGGAAATACGCAGTGGAGGAAGCCGTGGGAATTGAATCCCTGAATAACATAACCAGGGTTAAGCCGGAAAGAGAAGCTACTGTTACCCCCCAAAAAAGTATTTTTATTAAAAGTTGAACTTTTTTAGGCAGATCGTTTGTAACTTTTTTAATGCCGTAAATTACGTAAAAATCAATAATAAAAATTATTACGGCAAATATGAGTAAAAAAATAAAAGGATTTGATCTCATCAGTTTTCAATTTGTTAGAAAAATTAAACAATAATTATCGGTTAAAAGATTCACAAATGAAACCCAAAAATGGATTCTTTTCATTTGGTAAAATAGATGCTTTGTCTGACATAAAAATATGTTAAACTAAAATAAGTTTAAAATAACACAAATATTACGATAATAGAATGGACCAAAAATTTGAGAGATCAAATACTTCATTATTGTACATTCACCTCGAGTCCGGAATTTAGCGCTAAGCGAAATTTTATCCCTTGTATAGCCGCTAAATTGACGTTTTCCGATAATCCGTGTTTTTACACGCGCAACTAAAATTCAGGTTACAATAAAGGCAGGTAATCAACAATTCAAATTACTGGTACCAACTGGTGTAAAATTTATGGTGTTTAATAATTATTTTTTCCTCGTGCAATCATTCGTGGCAGCTTTTTTGCTGGCTGGTGGAATTTTTAGTTTACTGTTGTATCTTGCAGATACTAAAAACCGGGCAAACTTATACCTTGTAATCATAACAACCTTGTTAATATTTTATACCATTTCGCATATACTTTTGTTTTCTGCCCCTGATATAGAAAGTTATGTTTTCGCTGAGAAACTTGCCAATTATATAATATTGGTCACAGCTACTCCATTTATGTTGTATATAAGAGAATTTACAGGTTACAAAAAAAAGGTATTACTTCTACCCTTGCTTCTATTTTTCAACTCGCTCTTTTTCTTCAATTATTTTTATCCATACGGACTTTCGTATGATAAGATAACAGAACTCAGGTTTGTTGAACTTCCCTGGGGCGAAAGACTAAGTATTCCCGAAGTTCAACTAAGTGTTATTGGCATATTGGTTATTATTGCGGTGAGCTTGATACTTGTATACTTGTTTCAGGCAGTTAAATTTTTATACAAATTTAATAAACCCGATGCACGACTAATTCTGTTAGCATTTTCAGCAATACTTGGGACCATTCTCATTGATTACCTCATGATAGCACTGGACTTTGCAAACTTTCCCTACATTCAGGAATTCAGTTACATAATATTCTTGTACATTATTGCCACAAAGAATTTTAAGGAATTGTTAAGGGGGCGTTTACTTGAGAAAAAGTTATTACAAAGCCGGGAAAATTATCGGTTAATTGCGGAAAATGCGGGAGATATTATATACAAAGTTGATAGTACATTTAAAATCCTTTTTGTTTCACAGGCGGTTGAAAAAATACTTGTATATAAAGTGAATGACTTGAGGGGTGAAAATATAAAATCATTGATTTATGAAGATGACTACGCTTTGCTCGATGAAAGTTTTCCTGATTTCAGCAAAAAGCTTGTCTGCCGGGTTTTGAGCAAATCAGGTGCAATAAAGTGGTTCGAAACAACTTTCTCAGCCATTAATGATCAATTGTCTGCAGAAACCGGCTATATTCTGGTTTCCCGAGATATTACCGAAGCAAAATTGCAAAGCCAAAAAATTCTTGAACACCAGAATTTACTGGAGAGTATTCTTTCTTCATCACCATATATCTTGTACAGGTTTAATTTCGACAGGATGATACAAATATATTCTTTCACGCATATTTATTATCTATTAGGTTATACTGAGGCAGAATTCAATGAGATGGGAGAAAATCCAATTGATTATCTCATGCCGCCTGATGAACAATTATTGTTGGATGATTATAAAAAAAGGTGGCGAAATGCAAATGATGAGGGAATTATTGAAAGTGAATTCCGGTTAAGACATAAAAATGGTGAGTATTTATGGTTTTTTGGACGCGACATTGTGTTTAAACGTGATGAAAATGGAAATGTTACCGAGCTGCTGGGAACCGCCCAGGATATAACCGAAATTAAAAAGGCGCAGGAAGAAATATTAAATAACGAGCGGCGATTACGTGCAATTTCGGAGGCAACTTTCGAAGGAATAGCAATGAGTGCCAATGGTATTGTAATTGATACCAACAAGCAGTTCCTGGATATGCATAATTTTGAATTTCATGAGGTTGTTGGCAAACCGGTTGGTTATTATCTTCCAGAAAAGATCAAAGAAGAAATTCATCAAAGAATGCAGATTGAACCATCCTCGATATATCGTACATATTCGATGAAAAAAAACGGGGAGGCGTTCCCTGTTGAAATCCGTGCGAGATCTGTATCATATCGCGGCAATAACATTAGAATATCAGTACTTAGGGATATCAGTGATCAAATAAAAAAAGAAAACGAATTGTTGATGGCTAAAGAGGAGGCTGAAAAGTCTGAACGACTAAAGACAGATTTTCTCACTCAGATGTCGCACGAAATTCGTTCCCCTATTCACACAATCTTAAGTTTTGCCGGATTTATAAGAGAGCAGTTAACGGGTAGAATAGAAGAAGATATTATCGATAGTCTCGATTCAATGGATACAGCGGGGCGGCGAATTACAAGGACGATAGACCTGATACTAAACATGTCACAAATTAATACCGGGACTGTTGAGATTAATAAAACCAGCGTAAGTCTTTATGATCAAGTTATAGCCCCTATTTTAAAAGAATATGATTTGTTGTTGAGATCACGAAATAATAAGATAAATCTTGAATGGAAGGAGTGTAATCCTGGTGAAAAGATTTTTGCAGATGAATATTCACTAAAGCAAATTTTTCAAAATCTTATTGATAATGCAAATAAATATACAGAAAACGGCACAATCACCATAAAGAGTGAATGTGGAGGTGATCGGCTTTTTGTAAACGTGATTGACACAGGTGTTGGTATATCGGAAAAATATTTGTCAAAATTGTTTACGCCTTTTTCTCAGGAGGAGCAGGGTTATACGCGCAGGTACGATGGTAATGGATTGGGATTGGCGCTTGTAAAAAAATATTGTGACATGAATAATCTTGAGATAAGTGTGACAAGTGAAAAAGGAAAAGGGAGTTGTTTTACGGTAATATTTAAAGAAAAGGCGCCGGGAAAAACAACCGGCGCGGAATAAAAAGATTTACAATAAACCCACCATAACACCAAGGTGAATAGTGACCAGATCGATAGTTGACCTGGTAGGAGTATAATATACATTACCGGAGTTATCGAAAGAAATATCTCCTTCTCGCAAGTATTCAACTTCTGAGGATAGCATGTACCTGGCTTTAAGATCGATTGCCAATTTACCAACACCGCCTACACCACCGAAAACATTAAACAATATACCAACCCCGGCGCCGTAACTCCATCCGAAATCATCAAAGTTGGTTGAAGAGAACACATCCTGAAAGTTGTTTTCACTTTGGACATCTGTAGAGGTAAATATATACTGCCCGCCGCCCAACAGCTCGGCATAAGGTTTCACTTTTCCAACAAGAGGAGAAACCATTAAAAGTAAATGAAAATTAAGCAGGCTGTTTTTCCTGTCAACATCAACGGTTACATCAGGGATTGTTAAACTTAAAGGTCGTTTGAAAGATTCTTCACCATAAATCATATACCCAACGTTAAGCCCGAAAGATATTGGCTTGGCTATTGATGGCTCCCATGCAACTGCCTGAAGGTTTATACCATATCCATACCTGTCAACATTTTCTTTAAAATCTCCACGAGGCACGCCCAGCATTAGCGAGCCCCCTACCAGCTGCGCTGAAGTTATACTATAAGCCGAAAACAGTACAAAAAGTATCAATATTTTTTTCATCTTTGCTCCTTAAAAGAATTGTAGATTTAATTTTACTTCACAAATATATTTAATTTATCTTAATTAAGAGAAAAAGCCCTTGTTATTTCCATTTAATTGTGCAGCCTATTGAAAATGTTTCCGGAATTGATACTTTCTTACCGTCAAGTGTTTCATTTATTGCATCCACGAGATAAAAATTTGCCGCGGAAGAAGCATCTTTCCAGTTATCATCAAGTTTACCGTGATAAACCAGTATTCTATCCTGATCAAATAGAAAAAATTCCGGTGTATGAGTTGCGCCAAAACTTTTTGCAATCTCCTGAGTTTCATCGTGCAGGTAAGGAAAGTTAAAACTATTTTCCGTTGCTCTTTTTTGCATATTACTGAATGAATCTTCCGGATATTTAATACTGTCATTTGAATTGATATTAACAACTTGCATGCCATCGCGATATTTTTCCTGAATATGTTTTATTCTCTCCTCATAAGCCTGCACGTAAGGACAGTGATTGCAGCCAAAAACAACGAGAAAAAGCTTGTATTCTCTATATAACTCTACACTGTGTATATTATTGTCAACACCTTTCAGTGAAAAATGAGGAAGTTTTTGACCGATTGCTAATGGTTCGTTCATCATACTTATTCTCCTGTTTTTTATTAATTTTTTTTTATACTTTGATGTTGAAATAGATTTTCACTATCAATATGATTGTTATGAAAAAAATAATTCTACTGTTACTTTTTATCCAAGGTGCATTAATGTCCCAGGTTGGAACAACAAACTTTTACAATGATTATTCTTTGTATAAAGATAATATTATTTCCGAAAGAAGATTCGGTCACGAGGTTATTACTCAACTCGTGGAAAAGTTAAAAAAGAATCCAAAATTTACCGTTGAAGTAAAGGGCTATTCTCTCAATGGTGACCCAATTTATCTTATTTCCACCGGCTCCGGCAGCACCCGGGTTTTAAGCTGGTCGCAGATGCATGGTGATGAATCAACTGCAACCATGGCGCTTGTTGATTTGTTTAACTTTCTGGCAGCAGATGATAATTATAACGATTTCAGGAAAAACTTACTCGAAAATGTTACATTATATTTTGTGCCGATGCTCAATCCTGATGGTGCCGGAATGTTTCAGCGAAGGAATGCACTTGATATCGATTTAAACAGGGATGCAGCTAGACAACAAATGCCGGAATCTAAAGTGCTGGTTGCACTCCAGGACTCGATTAAACCGGAATTTGGATTTAATTTACATGATCAGAGCACTTATTACACTGCCGGGAGGAGTAAATCTTCGGCTATGTTATCTTTTCTTGCGCCCGCTTACAACTATGCAAAAGATATGAATGCTGTCCGCGAAAAAACGATGCAGGTTATCGGGCATATTTACAACCAGCTATCCCCATTTATACCGGGGCACATTGGTCGTTATGACGATGAATATGAACCTCGGGCTTTCGGGGAATTTATGATGAGGAACGGAACTGCCTCAACACTTGTAGAATCGGGTGGATGGAAAAATGATTCCGAAAAGCAATTTATCAGGAAGATGAATTTTGTGACATTGCTCACGGCTTACGAGGTTATTGCCAGCGGTGGTTATCAAAAAGTATCAACAGATGTATATTGGTCTATTCCTGAAAATGAGCGAAATCTTTTCGACTTGATGTTGAGAAACGTTAATATAGAGTATAAAGGTAAAAGTTATATTATTGACCTGGGTATAAAACGTGAAGAAGAAAACACCCCCGATTTTAAAGACAAATATTACTCGGGTAAAATTGAAGATATAGGTGATCTTTCGGTATTTGCAGGATATGAAGAGATAAATTGTTCAGGATTAGTTGTAAAGGAAGGAAAAACTTATCCCGAATCATTTAAAAATTTTGCAGATTTAAAAAAATTAGATTATATAGCATTACTTAGGGAGGGTTACACGAGTGTTCTGTGCGAAGAACTTCCGAAAGAGAAGTTCAGCAAATTACCCCTTAACGTTTTAGCTAAGAGGAGTGATAAAAAAGAAGGTATTAAAACCGGTGATCCTGCCAATTTGATTCTGTATAGAAACGATAAGCTCGTGTATGTAGTTGTAAATGGATTTTTATTTGATTTAAATACAAATAAGTTAAATATTTACAACACGATAAATTTTGAAAAATAAAAAATAGAATTGAGCTGAATAATGCTCCAAAAAATTGAGGAAAATACCAGTCCGGACCTGACGCAGTTGTACAAGGATTTCGAAGAGGAAGCGTTACCTCACATGGATGCGCTGTATAATTTTGCACTAAAGATGACCGGGGACTCGGATACTGCGGATGATTTGATCCAAGATACCTACATGAAGGCCTTTAAATTTTTCGATAAGTTCGAAAAGGGAACTAATTGTAAGGCTTGGCTATTTAGAATCTTGAAGAACTCTTATATCAACGATTACAGGAAATTAAGTAAACAGCCTGATAAAGTTGATTATGACGATATTGAAAATTTCTACGAGAACATTAAAGCTACGGAAATTAAAACATCACATTTGGTGGATGATGACTTCAGCAGATTGATGGATGATGATATTTCGGAAGCAATAACAACTTTACCGGAAGATTTCAGAACGGTTATAATTTTAAGTGATATTGAAGGTTTTACATACGAGGAAATCGCAGAATTTGTAGATTGTCCCATTGGGACGGTTCGTTCAAGATTGCACCGTGCCCGTAAAATGCTTTATACCAAACTCTACAAATATGCCGAAGACAAAGGATATGTTAAGTCTAACAGTAACGATTAAGATTTAAAGGTCTAAAATTGGAACCCCAAGTAGATATAAAAAATATAACATCGTATGTTGACGGTGAGATAACCTCGCTTGAGGAGTCACTAAGAATTAAAAATCTTATTGAAACTTCAGCGGAGTTTAAATTTGAATATGAAGTACAATCAGGCGTTAAGTCTTTATTACAGGAGAGATTCTCTTCGGGTTGCGCCTCATTTGAGCTTCGTGAAAATATATTAAAAAGCCTCCGCGCGGAAGTTAATGCCATTGAGCAATCAAAAAAACCGGTTGTGAAAAAAACAAATATACTGGAAAATATCATTGGCTTTTTTACCCATCCAGTTCCGGCATTAGCGGCATTGGCCGGTATATTTTTTATTTTTATTTACTTTTTCACGTTCGGTACTCCTGAAAGAAGTTTTATTTTCGACCGTGAACATGGCGAGTATAATATGGTTGAAAGAGCAAGGGAGAATTTTTCCAAAATACTCTCGGGAGAGCTAAAGCCACAATTTACGGAAGTAAATCCTCAACAAATAAAAAATTTCTTCAAAACGAGTGGTGTTAAATACGAAACTGTTATCCCGGAATGTAAATATTGGAAAATTCTCGGTTCGGTAGTATCCGATTGCAAGGGAGAAAAACTTGCCCATACAGTTTATACAAGTCCAAAAGGTGAAGTAATGTATCTTTTTCAGGTAGATGAAAAGTACTTTACCAAGTATAAAACTCTTGATGTCTCGGAAGATTTGATGCACGCTCTCAACAGTGAAAAGTACCTTAAATTTTCAGAAAACGGTACCTGTATTTTTATGTGGAAACATACCGGGAAGATATTTACATTGATCTCCAACGGCAACTCGGAAACCATAGAAACAGATTTTCTGGCACAGCTTATATGACAGCATTTAACGTAAAAAACATTGTTATACCTACCGATTTTAGTAAAATTTCTTATACTGCATTTCATTATGCAAAAGAAATTGGCTACATGTACAAGGCAAAGCTGCATCTTATACATATACTTGATGAAGTTCCACCCGTATTTGGCAATGGTTTAAATGGAAATAGCAAAGAAACTATTTCCGAAGAAGCTGAAATAATTGCCAGGGAAAAACTGGAGCAGGCAAAAGAAGAGCTTGGTCAATCAACAGGTCTTGAAATATCTGTTGAATTACGCAAGGGTGTTGACCACGAGGAAATTATTAAATACGCGAAAGAATTAAATGCCGAATTGATTGTTATTGCTACCCACGGTCGCTCGGGTGTAATGCAAACCTTGCTTGGCAGCGTGGCGCAAAAAGTTATAAAAAACGCTAAATGCCCCGTTTTAGTAACCACACCGGAAGAAAAAGATTAATTTGATTCTTGTCTTCATTTTTTCTAAATTATTAAGCTATAAATTATTTGTAAACTACAAAACAACTCGAAGGCAGGTGATTCAAGTGGTTGGCATTATCGTATCGGATAATGAGAATATCGACAAAGCGTTAAAACGTTTCAAGAAAAAATACGAAAGATCCGGAGTATTGAAAGAGTTCAAAAAGAGAAATTTCTTTGTGAAACCTTCTGTTGAGAAACGATTGGAAAAGATTAAAGCTAAGAGACGCTCAGCCCGTGAAAACGCGCAGAACAGATAATTTTTAGGCTGACGTTTGTCAGCCTTTTTTATTTTAACTCCTCAATAAAAGCTAACGGATTTTTTTATTTTCCCCAAAGTGTGAACCCGATGAGCAGAACTGGTAAACCTTTCGAAACTTCTAAAGTTTTAACAATTTCTATTGCTCATTTTGTGCATGATGTTTATTCTTCATTCCTCGCGCCCATACTCCCGTTGATAATTGAAAAACTTAGTATCAGCTATTCTGCTGCTGCTGCCCTTACTCTTGTTCAGAGGATCCCTTCTCTCTTGAATCCGCTTATTGGAATTGTTGCCGATAAAGTGAGTATTCGTTATCTGCTAATAATTGCCCCGTCTATCACGGTTGTAAGCATGAGTCTGTTAGGCTTTGCGCCAACTTATTCCTTTTTGCTGGTACTGCTCTTTTTCATGGGGATTGGCTCCGCATTATTCCATGTACCTGCGCCCGTGATGGTGAAAAAAGTTTCAGGCGACAGGGTGGGTCTTGGAATGAGCTTTTTTATGGTAGGAGGCGAAGGCGCCAGAGGAGTTGCACCGCTGATAATTGTTGGTGCTGTCGATCTCTGGGGGTTGGAGGGTACGTTCAGGTTAATACCGTTCGGGTTAACTGCTTCGCTTTTGTTATTTCTCAAATTCCGGAATATCAAAATATCGAAGGACCTCAAGAAGAAAAAAGAATCGGGGGCATTTAGTGCATTCAAAGAGCATTACAAGTTTTTCAAGATAATCATTGTAATAATGTTTTTTCAGACATTATTTAGATCAGGAATTACTGCATTTCTTCCTACATACATAACAAGCGATAGCGGTGACTTGTGGCTTGGTACTATCGCCCTTTCCGTTTTCCAGGGAGCCGGTGCATTCGGAACACTCGCGTTCGGCGCTTTAAGTGATAAGATGGGGAGAAAACGGATTTTGCTTTTTATTGCTGCTATTTCTCCTTTTTTTCTGATAGGATTTATTTTTGCCCCACCTGTATTGGGGATAATACTACTATTGATTTTAGGATTTATTATTTTTGGTTCACAACCAATAATGATGGCAATAGTTAATGAATTAAAATCTGAACGACCGGCTTTTTTAAACGGGATTTATTTTACCATAAACTTTATAACCAGCGGTATTGCTGTACTTCTGGCAGGTGCACTTGCAGATTTCACAGGTTTCAGGAACATGTATCTAATTACTGCTGTATGCTCATTTGTAACGATATACTTTATTTATCGTTTACCGATCGCACCGAGAAATTAAACTGACAGAGAAAAATATTTGTTATTAAATAGATGAAATTGAGGATTTAATGTCTAACTATAAATTTACTAACCGTCTGGTACACGAGAAAAGTCCGTACCTATTGCAGCACGCCCATAATCCAGTAGAGTGGTTTCCCTGGGGTGAAGAAGCATTCAGGAAGGCATTCGAGGAAGATAAGCCGGTATTTCTATCAATAGGTTATTCAACCTGCCACTGGTGCCATGTTATGGAGCATGAGTCATTTGAGGATGAAGAAATCGCTCAACTTATGAATGATACTTTTGTTTCTATTAAAGTTGACCGTGAGGAACGCCCGGATATTGATAATATCTACATGAC
>Ga0070729_10007438_pt1 | contig 10513 bp, 7 predicted proteins | sample tdDd472_FD_66725 | JGI IMG/M metagenome (GOLD analysis project Ga0070729, IMG submission 66725) | Marine sediment microbial communities from the Atlantic coast under amendment with organic carbon and nitrate - tdDd47.2 | ecosystem: Environmental > Aquatic > Marine > Coastal > Sediment | place...
GGAATCTGCCACATGCGGTAAATACTGCTGCCCAGCGTGAGCACGATGCGCCCGGGACTGTCGATCAGGATCGAGAGCACGATCACCACCAGCGCGAATCCGGAGCGGACGATCCACCCTCCCGCGCCCAGCGTCTGACGCACGCTCTGCGCCAGCGTGGTCGGCTCGCGCACCACGATGCTCGGCTCGGTCATCCGCACGGCGGTGACGAGGGCGCAAACGGAGAGCCCCAGCGTCAGGTAGACGGGAAAGCGCGCCGTGGTGAGCTGGTCGAAATCCGTCCCGAGCACGCTGTTGACGAAAGCGGGGTCGTAGACCGCTCCGCCGATGACCATGCAGCCGATAAACGCCATCGACATGCGCCGCTGCAGCCGGCCGAGAACCTGCGGCCAGAGCTCGCGTTTCCCCTCCTCGACCAGGGTGTCGTAGGCCAGTGCCTCGTCCGCCCCGCTCGCCGCCGCTTCGGCCAGCCCACTCAGGACCCGGTTCACGAAGAAGACCCAGAACAGCACCGTTGGATTCCCGGCCGGGGCGAAGCCGAGCACCGCCATCTCGATCACCATGATGACGGCCGCCCCCACCACCAGCGGCCGCCGTCCGATACGATCGGCCACCGCACCGAGCGGCAGCTCGAACGCGACGATACTTCCGGCCCAGGCGACGTTGAGCAGCGCATACTGATCGAGCGTCAGACCGAGGTCGACGAAGAAGACCGCGATCACCGGGTAGTAAAACCGCGCGTTGAAAAAGATGCGGAACCAGCAAAAGAGCCGGGCGTTGCGCGGGAACTCGGCAGCCATAGAAGTGCGCGGATCGTACACGACGCGTGCGCCACGCCGTCGGGCACAGTCGGGTCGGGCACGCGACGAATCTGGCGGCTTCGCGAATTAATGGCAGGATCGGCGGCATGAAGGTCAAGAAGCTCATGACGGCGGACTGCGCTACCTGCTCCGTCGATGTTCCGGTCGCGAACGCGGCCAAAATCATGTGGGAATCGGACTGCGGGATCGTGCCCGTCGTCGAGGAGGGCAACCTCGTCGGCGTCGTGACCGACCGCGACATCTGCATGGCGGCGCTGATGAGCGGCCTGCCCCTCGGTTTGATTCAGGTCAACGAGGTCATGACCACCGAAGTGATGGTCTGCGAGGCGGAGGACGAGGTAACAGCGGCCCACGCCATCATGCGCGAAGGCCAGATCCGCCGCCTGCCCGTCGTCGACGAAGATGGCGCCGTGGTCGGCTTGATTTCCCTCGCCGACCTGGCGAACGAGGCCTATGCGGGCCGCTCCAAGGCAGCCGCCAAGCGCCAGCGCGACGTCGGACGCACTTTCGCAACGATCTCCGAGCCGCACCCGATTCCGGAAGCGGACGAAGAGACCACCGAAGACGAGTAGCCGTCCCGCTACGCGCCCCGGTGTTGCAGGTGCAGGACCGGGGCGTGCAGGACCGCGCCCTCGCGCAGCCAGCGATAGACCTCGTTGGCAGCCATCAGCTGCGCGTCCACACGTCGCGCTTCCTTGACCAGATCGGGAGGCACGGAGTCATAGGCCGCCTCGATGCGGTAGCGGCCCACGGGCGCCTTCGCGGTCGGGTACTCCGGCACGAGCTGAAACTCGGTGGCGTCCCCCCGCACCCCCTCCACTTGTTCCCGCAAGAGCCGCTCTCCGAACGCTCCGCAGTCAAATCGGTTACCCACGCGCTCGACGCGACCGGAGTTGAATCTCACCAGCTCTCCGCCGTCGTGCCGCCACGTGTCCTCACCGGACGAGACCAACACGCGATAGACCGGCCCATCGCGAACGTCGGCCAGTCCACACGCTGCGCCCCCCGCCGCCGGCACAAATTCGAAGTACGCGCGATTTTCGACGACGACGCGGCCGTCCAGCGCGAGCGTGACGCCGGTGATCGGCTGGATGACTTCGATGCGGACGATGCCGGGGCCGACGCGCAGGCGCAGCGCCTCCGAGAACGGCTGCAGGTCGACACCGCCCACCGCCATGCCGCGGAACGACGGCCAGAGGTCGCGGACCGCGCTGCAGGTGGCGTGCTCGACTCGCTCGATGGCGGCGAGGACGTGCGGGGGTGAGCCGACGATCACGGTGAGGTCGTGCTGGCCGGCGGCGGTGGCGGGCACGACCGCGGAGTCGGCCACGAACCAGCGGCGCGCGCGGCGGCGGAAGCGGCGCAGGATGTGGTCGTCCGCGGCCTCGACCGGGAGGGCGGGCGGCCCCTCGCGAATCGGCATGCGGCGCAGGTACTCCTGCGGCGAGCCGGTCTTCGTTTCGGACGCACGACGACGGAGCAGGTGGTCGAGGGCGCGGCGCTGACTGCGGATGGCGCGTCTCATCCCACGAGCCCGAGGAACCCTTCTTCGTCGAGGACGCGGATGCCGAGCTCTTCCGCCTTCTTGCGTTTGCTGCCCGCCTTCTCGCCCGCGACCACGAGCGTCGTCTTTTTGGTGACGCTGCTGCCGACGGACGCGCCGAGGCGCTGCAGCTTCGCCTTGGCCTCGTCGCGCGTCATCGAGGAAAGGGTGCCCGTGAGGACGACCACTTCGCCGGCGAGCACGCCACCCTCCACGCGCTTGGGCGGGCTGGGATCAATGCCAGCGGCGCGCAAGCGGTCGAGCACCGCGAGGTTCTGCGGGCGCTCGAAGAAGCCGTGAATGGACTGTGCGACCTCGGGTCCGACCTCGTCGACGGCGAGCAGGTCCTCCTCGGTCGCTTCCCGCAGTGCGTCGATCGACCCGAAGTTGTGTGCCAGCACCTCGGAAATGCGTTCGCCGACGTGACGAATGCCGAGGCCATTGAGAAAACGATGGAGAGGACGCGTGCGGCTACCGACGAGCGCCTCGACGAGGTTGGTCGCGGACTTCTCGCCCATGCGCTCGAGCTCCACGAGCTGCTCGGCGGTCAGCTTGTAGAGGTCCGCCAGGTCGCGAACCATTTCCTTCTCCACCAATTGCGTGATGAGCTTGGAGCCGAGCCCTTCGATGTCCATGGCCGAGCGGCTCGCGTAGTGGCGCAGGTGCCCCTCGAGTTGGGCGGGACATGCGACATTGGGGCAGCGCGAAACAACTTCGTCGTCGTCGCGCTCGGCCTCGGTGCCGCAGACGGGACAGGTAGCAGGCGGGGTCCACGGCTCGCCACCACCGGACTTCATCACCTTCACGACTTTGGGGATCACGTCGCCCGCGCGCTCCACCAACACGCGGTCGCCGGGTCGCACACCGAGCCGCTCGATCTCGTCGTGATTGTGAAGGGACGCGCGGGACACCGTGACGCCGCCGATGTTGACCGGTTCGAGCGCGGCAACGGGCGTCAGCGCGCCCGTACGTCCCACCTGCACGTTGATGGCCAGAAGCTTGGTGGCGCGCTGGACCGGCGGGAACTTCCACGCGATCGCCCAACGCGGAGAACGCGAGCGCGTGCCGAGACGATCCTGCAGCGCGAACGAGTCGACTTTGACGACCATCCCATCGATCTCGTACGGCAGCTCGTCGCGCCCCTCCACCAGCTGCGTGTAGCTCTCTTCCGCTGCCGCGGTGTCCGCGCACCGCCGCGCGAGCGGACTGGTCTTCAGCCCCCACTCCCCGCAGGCAGCGTAGAAGTCGGCCTGCGAACGAATGGAGTCGTCTTCGAGCGACCCCGCGCTGTGCGCGAAGAAATCGAGCGGCCGCTCGGCGGTGACGCGCGGGTCGAGCATGCGCAGCGAGCCCGCTGCCAGATTGCGCGGATTCGCATAGACCTTCTCCGCGCCGTCCGCCGTCAGCCGCGCGTTGAGATCCTCGAACGACTGCTTCGCGATGAAGACCTCGCCGCGGATCGAAAGCTCGGTGCGGGGTGCGCTGGCCCGCAGCCGCAGCGGCACCGAGCGAATCGTGCGCGCCTGCGCCGTGACGTTCTCGCCGGTCTCTCCGTTCCCGCGCGTGGCGGCGGTCGCGAGCTGTCCCGATTCGTAAATCAGCTCGAGTCCGGTGCCGTCGATCTTCGGTTCAACGAAGAACGCGAGCTCGTCCTCCTCCTGCATGCCGAGGAACGTGCGCAGTCCGGTGACCCACTCGCGGAACTCATCGGCGTTCGTGACGTTCGCCATCGACAGCATCGGCTGCGAACGCGTGTACGACTCGAGCTCCGAGAGCGGCGCCGCGCCCACCCGCTGCGTGGGCGACTCGGGGGTGACGAGCTCCGGATGCTCCTGCTCGATCACCTCGAGCTCGCGCAACAGCTCGTCGTACTCGATGTCGGACAAGTCCGGATCGTCGAGAACGTAGTAACGGTGATTCGCCTCCTCCAACAGCTGGCAGAGTTCGGCGTGGCGCGCGACCGGATCCATGCGGGGTCGAATTCTAATCGCCGGGCTGGACGAGCATGGCGTCGCCGTACGAGAAGAATCGATAGTCGTTGGCCAGCGCGTGGTGATAGGCGGCAAGGATGCGGTCGGTCCCGCCGAACGCGCACACCAGCATCAGCAGCGAACTCTCCGACACATGGAAGTTCGTGAACAGCAGGTCGATCGCCCGGAACTGCTTGCCCGGATAGAGAAACAAGTCGGTCTTGCCGCGCGCGGCCCGAATGCCCCCGGTGGCCGCCAGGCTCTCCAGCACGCGCGTCGTCGTGGTGCCGACCGCGACCAGGCGCCCCTTGCGAGCGAGAATCCGGCGAGCAGCATCCTCGCTGACCTCGAACTCCTCCTCGTGCAGGCGGTGGTCCTCGACCTCCTCCACGTCAACCGGCTGAAACGTGCCGTATCCCACGTGCAGCGTGATGCGCACGGTCTCGATCCCCCGCGCCCCCAATCGATCCATCAGTTCGGGCGTGAAATGCAGGCCGGCTGTGGGCGCCGCCGCGGACTGCGCGTCCCGGGCGAAAATGGTCTGGTACCGATCGCGGTCGTCGAGGGTGTCCTCGCGCTTGATGTACGGCGGCAGCGGGACGTGCCCCTCGGCCTTGAGTGCGGCGTCCAGATCGCCCTCGACCCGCACGCGCCAGATCGCATCGCCGTCGGGACGCTCCTCCAGAGTCGCCGAAATCCCGCCATCCATGCCGACTTGCTCACCGGTTCGCAACCGCTTGTTGGCCCGCACCAGCGCCTCATGGGAAGTCGCATCCAGTTGCCGCAGAAACAGCATCTCGACCCGGCCCCCGGTTTCGCGTCGGCCGAATAGACGTGCCGGTTTGACCTTAGTGTCATTGACGACCAGCAAATCCCCGGGCTCCAGCAGCTCGGGAAGGTCGAAAACCCTTTTGTCGCGCAGGTTTTCCCCAACAACCAGGAGTTTGGCGCTGTCGCGGGGGGACACCGGTGCCGTCGCGATGCGCTCGGGCGGCAGGGGGTAGGAAAAGCGTTTTACCTTCACTTGTTGATCCGGGAAACGCGGCTATTTTAGGCAGGTTCCCCTTCCCGGGGGGAATGCGTGGGAACTCGTGACCGCAATTCAGATTCTTCTCTTGGGGTTGTACGTGCCCCTGTCCGTGCTTTTGGCGGCCTACGGGATCCACCGTGCGCACATGCTCTTCGAGTATCTGCGCTGCCGGAAGAACAATCCGAGCCCCGAGGGCGAACTCGACGGTTGGCCGACGATGCTCGTCCAGATTCCGGTGTTCAACGAGCGCGCGGTCGTACGGCGCATCATCGAGACGATGGCCGAACTCGACTACCCGCGCGACAAGCTGCGCATCCAGGTGCTCGACGACTCCACCGACGACACGGTCAACATCACGGCGGAGGGTTGCGCGTGGCTGCGGGAGCAGGGCGTGGATGCCGCGCAGATCCGGCGGCCCAACCGCGAGGGCTTCAAGGCGGGAGCGTTGGCGGCCGGTCTGGAAGTGGACGATTGTGAACTGGTCGCGGTTTTCGACGCGGACTTCGTGCCGCCGCCGGGCGTGCTCAAGGAGATGGTGCCCTACTTCGCGAAGCCGGGCGTCGGGCTCGTGCAAGCACGCTGGGACCACCTCAACCTCAACAAGAACCTGCTGACCAAGTTGCAGGGTTACTTCCTCGACGGCCACTTCATCCTCGAGCACACCTACCGGCATCGCACCGGTCGCTTCTTCAACTTCAACGGCACCGCCGGCATCTGGCGACGCAGCTGCATCGATGACGCGGGCGGTTGGTCGTCGTCGTCGATCACCGAAGACACGGAGATCAGCTTCCGGGCGCAGATCAAGGGCTGGGAGTTTGTCTACCTGCGTGATCTGACCGTGCCTGCCGAAGTGCCGGCCGATGTCGACGCGTACAAAGGCCAGCAACACCGCTGGGCGAAAGGCTACACCGAGGTGCTGCAGCAGCATTTCGGAACCATCTGGAAGGCGGACATCCCGCTCAAGGCGAAGACGGAAGCGACGCTGATGCTGTCGAACCACTTCGCGTTCCTGTTGATGGCGGCCCTGACGATCCTGCACCTGCCGATCGTGCTCGTGCGCGAGCAGTGGCACGCGACGCCGGTGCAGATGCTGCTCGACCTGCTGGGCCTGAACCTCGTTGTTTTCGCGTTCTTCGGCTTTTACGCCGTGAGTCAGTGGGAAGCGGGGCGCTTTACCTGGAGGCGATTGGCTTTGGCGCCACTCGCGCTCGGCCTCGGCATGGCGCTGATGATCAACTCGTGCCGCGCCGTGCTGGAGTCGCTTTTCGGCGTCAAGACCGGCTTCGTGCGCACGCCCAAGGAAGGCGATGTCGAGGAAGAGAAGCCGAAGAAGTCGTACAAGGCGGGTGCCGCCATCGGGCAGGCGCTGGTCGAAGTCGTCTTCGGGGTTTACCTGCTCGTGTCGAGCGCGATCCTGATCAGCCGCGGCCACATCTGGGGCGTGCCGCTGAACCTGGTTGTCGCGGGCGGGTTCCTCTACCTCGGCTGGGGCACGCTGAGCAAGGCGTTCCTGCGGCGGCCCACCAAGCCGCAGGTCCAGCCGGAACTCGTTCCGGACGAGATTCCGATCCCGGAAGTGACCTAGCCCGACCTCCTCACGACGACGCGCGAGGCCGCCGGCATCCCCGGCATCCAATAGTTGCATGGCCGGGCGGCTGTAAGCCATTCTGGAGCAAGTATTTATGGCGGGGTCGTGCGCCACTCATGGCGCAGTTGTCGACAGTTCCAGGCGCAGGACCTCCCGAACTGCACACAAAGGGCAATTCGCGGCCATCGACTGCCGGCACTCCGCGTGGATGTGCGCCGGCGGTGGCGCACCCCATGACCCGTAACTCATTAACCAGAAATGCATTACGGGCTCCGGAGCATCCCATAGGTGCATTGCGGAAGCGGGGGCGAGATGGGCGTGAGCCCCCTCACTCCTCATCCATCCCGCATCGGGCCGGGAAACTTTGCAGCGCCCGGCGTTTCCTCAAGAACGGCGGCTGGAAGGTCGATCAAGTCAACCGATCCGACCCCGCACTCCGGGATCGACGGGACCAGTATGCCTCACTCCGATTACCGCATTCTTGTCGTCGACGACGAACCCATGATTCGCGAGATCCTGCGCGAAACCCTCGAGCAGGAGGGACATCGCGTCGCCGAAGCGGAAAACGGCAAGGTGGCCTGCGACCGCGTCCACAGCGAGCAGTTCGACCTCATCCTGACCGACGTGAAGATGCCGGTCATGGACGGCTTCACGCTGATGAAGAACCTCGGCGATCTCACCGACGAGATCCCGGTCATCGTGATCACGTCCTTCTCGGACATCGACGTCGCGGTCGATTCGATCCGCCTCGGCGCCTACGACTACATCGTCAAGCCGTTCAACATCTCGCAGGTCACCATCTCGGTGCGCCGCGCCCTGGAGCGCCGCCGCCTGCTGGTCGAGAACGTCCAGTACAAGAAGTCGCTCGAGGCCAAGGTCGTCGAGAAGACGATCGACCTGATCCGCAAGAACAAGAAGCTCGAGCAGCAGGCCACGCTGCTTGAGGATCTGCTGCGCGATCTGCGCGAGTCGTACGAAGCCACGCTCGATGCGATGGTCAGCGCCATCGAATCCCGCGACTTCGAAACGAAGCATCACTGCCGTCGTGTGCAGTCCTACGCGGTGCTGCTCGCCGAGCGCATGGGCGTTCCGCCGGAACAGCTCATGGACATCTCCTACGGCGCGCTGCTGCACGACGTGGGCAAGATCGGAGTCCCGGACTCGATCCTGCTCAAGCCGGGCAAGCTGACCGAGGACGAATGGGCGATCATGCGCAACCACACGCTGATCGGCTACAAGATGATCTCGCGCATCAAGTTCCTCAAGGGTGCCGCGGACATCGTGCTCTACCACCACGAAAGTTGGGACGGCGGCGGCTACCCGTACGGCATCGCCGCGGAGGACATCCCGCTCGGTGCCCGCATCTTCTCGGTGGCGGACACGTTCGATGCGATCACGTCCAAGCGCGTCTACAAGGATGCGGTCCCCGTCGATCTCGCGAAGGCCGAGATCGAGCGCTGCTCCGGTGTGCAGTTCGACCCCGAGGTCGTGCGCCACTTCCTCCAGCTCACGGACGAGGAGCTGGCCGAAACCCGCTCGCACGCCGAAAGCACCTCGTATCAGACCGAGCTGCAGAGCACGAACTCCGGACGCTAGTCCCGACTAGATCGCGCGCTTGTTGCGCCCCGACTTCAGGGCATCTTCGACGTAGTCCTTGAGCAGCTGAAACTGCTCGCCGAACGAGTGCACGTCGCAGCGGTGCGGATCCTTGAAGAAGCACGCCGTTTGCGCCATGGAGCCGGTTTCGCTGCGCCCCTTGGCAAACGCGGCGAGGCGCGCCAAGTCGAGAACGAGCGGCGCGGCCAATGCGCTGTCGCACCCCTGCCAGGTGAACTGCATCGCCATCTTGGCGCCCAAAAATCCTTCGAAGTGGATGTAGTCGAACGCGACCTTCCAGTCGTCAAGACTCGGGACGTAGTCGATGTGCACCGACGAGTGGCCGGTCTGGTCCCCGAGGATCGCGCGCAGCGACCGGTCTTTGCTGGTGGTCTTCGACAGCCGCGTCTGCGGATCGCGCAGCGCCTCGCCGTCGGGGTTGCCGAGCATGTTGTAGCCCTCCCACGCCAGCACGCGCAGGTTGCGATTCGCGAACAGCGGCGCGAGCGTCGTCTTCACGAGCGTCTCGCCGGTCTTGCCGTCGCGCCCCGCGTGCACCGTGCCGCGCGCGCGCGCCAGTTCATCGAGCGCGGGAATCGACGCGCCGACGCTCGGCGTGAAGTTCACATACGGGAAGCCCGCATCGAGCGCCGCGTAGGCGTACAGCACGGACGCAGGGAACACGTCGGCGCGATCGTCGTCCAGCGCCTTGCGCAGGGCGGTCAGGGAGTCCCATTCGGGCTGCGGATCGCAATGGCGCTCCGTAGTGGCAACGTTCACGACAACGACGGTGTCCAGGTCATGACGCTCACGGAAGGTGCGCAAGTCTTCCTGCGCGCGACCGATCGCTTCCGCGCGCGACTCACTGCGCTTCGGGCTTCCCAGCGTGCGCACCGGTGCGCCGCCGACACCGGGCTGAATGTCCGCCTGCACCGCGTCGATATCCGGTGCCAGTTCGTCCAGCAGCCGATCGGTGAGTACGCCCGCCCTCCTCGTGAAGGCACGCGCGGCGTCCATCAGGCTGACGCCGCTCACCTCATGACCACCGAACACCAGCTCGTCGACACGCGGCAGGTCGAGGGCGTGGAAGTCCTTCAACTCGGTCACAAGCCCGGTCGAGCCGGCAAGCCCACGCGCCATCGCACGGGCGCCCACAATGGTGAGCATCCCCACGTTGCCGCAAGCACCAACCAGCCAGATTCCTGTTCTCGTTCTCATGACCTGTCACTTCCCTCGGCCAGTCAGCCGAGACACTTCAACATCGTAGGCGCGGAGGAAAGCGGCTTCGTCCCGATACGGAGAAGGGGTCGCCCCTTCGGACGCATCCCCCGCCGCCGGTGAAGCGGTCGAGCGGGCCGCGGAATCCGAATCCGCCAGCGCCCCCGCCCCCTTCAGAAGACCCCCTTTCAGAAGACCCTGCGCCAGACGCTCACGCGCCGCGCCGTCTCCCGCACGCGCCTTGGCGAGCTCGACGCGCGCAGCCTTGCGATCCTCCGGACGGACGAACGCGTGATCGATCGCGCGCTCCAGACCGTCCAGCGCTTCCCGGTTCGGCTTTCGGCGCTCGCGCAGCGTGCGAGCCGCGTCCTCGACGCGTCGCCCCGCATCTACCGCCGCGTCGGTCGACGGCGCCGCTTCCGCATCGGCATCGATCAGACGTGCGATTTCGGTGGGCGACGCCGCAGCCGCTGTCGGCAAGAGGCCCGCACCGAACAGCAGGAACAGCGCGACGGGAACGAACCCGACCTCGCGCGGCAACGCCGTTCGGGGCACGCGCGCAACGTGGGCGACGCCGCGCGCCCAACCCGCGGCGTGCGGATCGTCGGGCAGCGACCAGAGCGTCACGAAGCGCTCTTCCGTTGCGCAACGTTCATCGAGATACAGGGCTGCGACCGCAACGGGGATCGCCGGGCGAACCAGCGTCGCGGCCACGCCGGCCAGCGCTCCGGCCAAGGCAAGCCACCA
>Ga0070729_10007439_pt1 | contig 10513 bp, 9 predicted proteins | sample tdDd472_FD_66725 | JGI IMG/M metagenome (GOLD analysis project Ga0070729, IMG submission 66725) | Marine sediment microbial communities from the Atlantic coast under amendment with organic carbon and nitrate - tdDd47.2 | ecosystem: Environmental > Aquatic > Marine > Coastal > Sediment | place...
GCGTGGACGGCTATCCGTTGTCAGACCCTGAGCGGGTAAATCTGGCGGAGGGGCTTTTGCGGGCGATGTCCCTGACCAAAGGCTTCGCCAGCGTGTTGTTGCTGGTGGGCCATGGTGCCCATACGGACAACAACCCCAACGAAGCTGGTCTGGCCTGCGGAGCCTGTGGCGGCAAAAACGGAGGGGTAAACGCCAGAGTGGCTGCCGAGCTGCTGAATGACCGGCAGGTGAGGGCGGGCCTGGCAGAGCGCGGCATTGTTATGCCCGAGAGCACCATTGCTCTGGCGGCTGAGCATTGCACGATCACAGACAGAATAACCATTTTCGGGCGGGACCAGATACCCGACAGCCATCATCGGGTACTGAATACGCTGGTTGAGAAGCTTGAGGCTGCTGGCCAGGCCTGTCGCAGAGAAAGAGCCACCAGTCTTGGGCTTAATGGCAAGAGCGATGACGACCTGCTTGCCGAACTCAAACGCCGGACTTGCAACTGGGCGGAAGTTCGGCCTGAGTGGGGCCTGGCCAACAATGCCGGGATGGTGATCGGCCCCCGTTCACTTACTCGCTCACTGGATCTCGGGGGGCGCTGCTTCCTGCACGACTATGATCCTTCGCAGGACCCGTCCGGAGAGGTTCTGACCCTGCTGATGTCTGCGCCCATGGTGGTGGCAAACTGGATTAATCTGCAGTACTTCGGTTCGGTTGCCAGGCCGGATATCTTCGGTGCCGGCAACAAACTGCTGCACTCGGTGGTTGGCGGCAACCTGGGTGTCATCGAGGGGAATGGGGTCGATCTCAAGATCGGACTTCCGTTGCAGTCAGTATTCGACGGTGAGCACTGGCGCCATGAGCCAATGCGCCTTGCGGTGGTGATCGATGCACCGGCGGAACGTATTGAAGCGGTAATCCGGGGTAACGCGGATGTCCGGGCTCTGGTGGAAAACCGCTGGCTCTGGCTGCACCGAGTGGAGGGCGACCAGACGCTGCGTTACGACGACGGCAGGTGGGTAACCACCTGACCGCCGATCACATATTGCTGGCGTTGGCTGCCTCGGTGTATTGCCAGTCGATTGTTCTCGGTTGAACGCTGTCGGCGACAAAGAGGTGGCCAACGTCTGGTACCGCGTACCAGAGTTCACCACGGGTGGGGTTCTGGCGCGCAAACTCCGCATGACTCATGCCGATTTCCCAGATTTCATCGCTCTGCCAGCCTTCCGGGGCAAGTTCAATACGCACTTCCGAGCCGATCAGGCTGATGGCTTCAATGCGCAGGGGCAGGCGGGCCTTGGCCGCGGGGGATCGGGACAGCTGAACTTCGTGGGGGCGCAGGTAGAGCTGGGCTTCCTGATCCTGGCGAATCCCCGGCAAGGATACCCAGGCATCGCCCTGAACCAGTTTCTGACCTTTCACCAAGCCCGACAACACGTTGACGTGGCCCAGGAAGTCGAAAACGAACCGGCTCTCTGGCCGGGCATACAGTCCGGTCGGTGAATTCACCTGTTCCACCTGACCCTGGCTCATAACCACCACCTGGTCTGACAGCTCCAGCGCTTCTTCCTGATCGTGGGTCACGAAAATGCTGGTGAAGTGGTACTCGTCGTGTAACGCGCGAAGCCAGCGGCGCAAATCCTTTCGTACTTTGGCATCCAGGGCGCCGAAGGGCTCATCCAGCAGCAGAATACGAGGCTGAGTTGCCAGCGCGCGAGCCAGAGCAACACGCTGTTTCTGCCCACCAGATAGCTGTGCCGGATAGCGTTTGGCCAGTTCCGGCAACTGAATCATCTCCAGCAGCTTGGCCACCCGTTGGCGGATCTCCTGCTTTGAGGGGCGCTGCTTTTTGGGGAGCGACTCCAGGCCGAACGCGATGTTCTCGGCAACGGTCAGGTGCCGGAACAGGGCGTAATGCTGAAACACAAACCCGATGTTTCGGTCGCGAACGTGTAACTGGCTGACATCGTCACCACCGAACAGGACCCGGCCGGAATCCGAAGACTCCAGTCCGGCAATAATCCGGAGTAGGGTGGTTTTGCCGGAGCCAGAAGGGCCGAGAAGAGCGGTGAGCTGGCCTTCGGGGATATCCAGAGAGACATTCTTCAGCGCCTGAAAGCCGCCGAAGTGCTTGTTGATCTGGTCAATGGTGATACTCATGTCACGCACCTCCTTCTTCGGGCGTCGCGTGTTCAGCTCGGGACTGACGCCATTCGACAAATGCTTTTGCAATCAGTGTCAGGATGGCGATACCGGCCAGCAGCGAAGCGCTGGCAAAGGCCCCGACAATATTGTAATCCTGATAAAGCAGTTCAACATGCAGCGGTAAGGTATTGGTTTCTCCGCGAACATTGCCGGATACCACCGAGACCGCGCCGAATTCACCCACGGCCCGGGCGTTGGTCAGCACCACACCGTAGATCAATGCCCACTTGATATTAGGCAGTGTGATCTTGCGAAAAATCCGCCAGCCGGAAGCGCCCAGCACCACGCCGGCTTCCTCCTCCTCGCTGCCTTGTTGCTGCATCAAGGGGATCAGCTCCCTGGCCACAAACGGACAGGTTACGAATACGGTGACCATCACGATGCCGGGCCAGGAGAACATCAACTGAACGTCGTAGTTGCTCAGCCAACTGCCCAGCCAGCCGTTCCGGCCATAGAGCAGCAGGTACAGCAGACCGGCAACAACCGGTGATACCGCAAATGGAATATCGATCAAGGTGATCAACAGCTTGCGCCCGGGAAAACGGAACCGAGTAACCGACCAGGCGAGGGCTGTCCCGAAGACCAGGTTAAGCGGCACCGTGAGTGCGGCCACAAATAGAGTCAGGCCGATGGCATCCAGGGTGTATTCATCCAGGACATTGCCGGCAAAAGCGCTCCAGCCTGTGCTCAGTGCCTGTGTAAAGATCACCACGACCGGAATCACCAGCATGATCAGGGTGATCGAGAGGGCCAGCCCGATCAGGCTGCGGCGCACCCAGGGTTGGTCACCAATACGGCGGTTTTGCGCAGCCATCTATCGACCCTCCAGCCTGCGCAGGTATCGACCCTGCCAGAGGTTGATGGAGAACAGTAGAATCAGCGACGCCAGCAACACCAGCGATGCGATAGCACTGGCGGCCGCGTAGTCATACTCCTGCAGACGGATGAAGATCATCAGGCTGGTGACTTCGCTGACATAGGGCGTGTTGCCGGCGATAAAGATAATCGCACCGAACTCTCCCAGGCTCCGCGTGAAGGACAACGCGATTCCAGTTACCAGGGCGGGCCAGAGTGATGGGAATATAACCTTGCGGAACACGCGCCCGTCAGACGCTCCCAAACTAACGGCGGCTTCTTCATCGGCTGGCGACAGCTCTTCAAGCACCGGCTGCACTGTACGCACCACAAACGGGATACTGGTGAAAGCCATGGCCACCACGATGCCCAGCGGCGTAAACGCAACCTCTACACCGATTTTGGCCAGCCATTGGCCGTACCAGCCATTCTGGGAAAACAACGTTGCCAGGGTGATGCCGGCAACAGCAGTCGGCAAGGCAAAGGGCAGGTCGACCACGGCGTCGACAATACGCTTGCCCGGAAACTCATAGCGCACCAGCACCCAGGCCAACAGCAACCCGAACAGGCCATTGAATAGTGAAGCTGCCAGGGCCGTCCATAACGTAACCTTGTAGGACTCCACCACGCGCGGATCGGTGATGGTGAACCAGAACTGGTCCCAGGTCATACCAGAGGTTTCGACGACCAGCCCGGTCATCGGCAGCAGCAAAACCAGGCTGACAAAAAACAGAGAAATGCCGAGGCTCAGACCGAACCCCGGCAATACCCGTTTGTTACGACGACCAAGGCGCCGCACGGGGGCGACGCCTGCTTGAGCGGAGGTGGGCATAGCTTGCTCTTACCGGCGCCGCTGCAACTGGTCCAGCTTGCCGCCACTGCTGAAATGGGTACTCATTGCGTTTTCCCAGCCACCGGCAATCTCTTCGATGGACAGCAGTTTCAGTTCCGGGAAGCGATCGGCATTCTCGGCTTTCACGGCGTCGTTGTGAACACGGTAGTTGAAGCCTGCCAGCAGGCGCTGGGAGTCTTCGGTATAAAGGTGCTCCAGGTACTCCTTGGCCAGCTCGGCGGTGCCATTCTGTTCAACGTAGTCGTCAATCCAGGTCACCGGGAATTCGGCCAGGAAGCTTACCTTCGGCGTAACAGCCACGTATTCACCGTTCTCGAAACGGTCTGCAATGTTCAGAACCTCCGACTCGAAGGTCAGCAGGACATCGCCGATGCCGCGCTCAACGAATGTGGTGGTGGCACCACGACCGCCGCTGTCAAAAACGCGTACCTGACCGAGCAGGTCCGCCATGAACTGATCAATCTTTTCCTGATCGTCGCCAAACTGATCCTGGGCGTAGCCCATAGCGGCCAGGTAGGTGTAACGGCCGTTTCCGGAGGTTTTCGGGTTCGGCATCACCAGTTGAACGTCTTCGCGGATCAGGTCGTCCCAGTTCTGGATATTCTTGGGATTACCCTCACGCACCAGAAACGCCATGGTTGAGTAGTAGGGCGAGCTGTTGTTCGGCAGGCGATCGGCCCAGTCTTCAGGAATCAGGCGACCGCGCTGGTGCAGGATGTCGATGTCGGTCACCTGGTTGAACGTTGCAACATCGGCTTTCAGGCCCTGAATAATGGCCTGTGCCTGCTTGGATGAACCTGCATGGGACTGTTTGATTTCGACCGTTTCGCCGGTCTTTTCCTGCCAGTGCTTTTTGAACTCTTCGTTGTAGGCAGCGAACAGTTCGCGGGCGATGTCGTAAGAAGTGTTGAGCAGCTCCCGGTCTGCAGCCAGTACCGGTTGGGCGGAGAGCAGGGCGGCGCCGAGCGCGATTCCCTTGAAAAGTTGCTTCATAACGAGCTCCTCAGAATGACGGTTCTAATCTGAGGAGCAATCTAACAAAAGGTTTTAAGAACGAAAAATATTAAAAATAAATATTAAAAGGCTTGTTTGGCATATAGGGGTCGGTCATTAATATCGAAGCAGTGCCGACCCCCAGGTGAAGCCGCCGCCAAAGGCTTCCAGCAGAACTACCTGCCCGCGCTGGATTCGACCATCGCGGACGGCTTCATCAAGCGCCAACGGGATGGATGCCGCCGACGTGTTGCCGTGGCGGTTGACGGTTACTACCACCTGATCCATCGGCATGTCCAGCTTGCGGGCCGTGGCTGCGATAATCCGCAGGTTGGCCTGATGAGGAACCAGCCAGTCGATCTCGGATTTCTGCATCTGGTTGGCTTCAAGGGTTTCATCGACAATCCGGCCGAGGGTATTCACCGCCACCTTGAAGACTTCGTTGCCTTTCATTTCCACAAACGCCTGGCCGGCTTTTACCGCATCAAAATCGTTGGCGATGCCACAGGGGACGTGCAGCAACTCTTCATACCGGCCATCGGCGTGCAGGTGTGTAGACAGAATGCCGGTCTCCTCACTGGCCTCCAGCACAACGGCGCCGGCGCCGTCGCCAAAAAGCACGCAGGTGGTACGGTCTTCCCAGTTAAGGATGCGGGAGAACACCTCCGCGCCGATCACCAGCGCCTTTTTGCTTGAACCGGTACGGATGAACTTTTCGGCGGTGGCCAGGGCATAGACGAAACCGCTGCACACGGCCTGGATATCAAAGGCAGGACAACCCTGAATGCCGAGCCGGGCCTGCAGGATACAGGCGCAACTGGGGAAGACCTTGTCCGGCGTAGTGGTGGCAAACACGATCAGATCAATATCGGTGGTATCGATACCGGCGGCCTCAATGGCGTTCAGGGCCGCTTGCTCAGCAAGATCCACCGTGCTTTGTCCGGGCAGGGCAATATGCCGCTGTTCGATACCGGTGCGTTCGCGAATCCACTGATCAGAGGTCTCCACCTTCTGTTCCAGGTCGCGATTGGTAACGATGTTGTCCGGCAGATAGGAACCGGTTCCGGCAATGCGTGCAAAGGTCATGGACAATTTCCAGGGGTTTATAGGGTAACGATAGACCCATGCTAAACCTTTGCAACCGGATTGGTTATTAGCGGATTGTCAAAGACTGCCCGGGCGACACATTGGACACCCGGGCATCAGGAGGGAGATCAGCCTTCTTTCAACGTTTTCATATCAATGACGAAGCGGTACTTAACATCGCCTTTTTTCATGCGAACGTAGGCTTCGTTGATGTTCCGGATATCCAGCATCTCGATATCGCAGGTGATGTCGTGCTCCGCACAGAAATCCAGAACCTCCTGGGTTTCCGGCATGCCGCCAATAAGAGAACCGGCTACCACACGGCGTTTGGTCACGAGCAGGCCGGCCTGAAGGGCGGGCTCAATTGGTGTTAGCAAACCCACGAGAATATGTGTGCCGTCGTACTTCAGGCACTTCAGGTATGGGTTGAGATCGTGGGCCACCGGAATGGTGTCGAGCAGAAAATCGAAGGAATCTGCGGCGGCTTTCATCTGCTCCTTGTCGGTGGAGATGATGACGTGGTCCGCGCCCTGCTTCTTCGCTTCTGCCACCTTGGCTTCGGAACGTGTGAATATAGTGACTTCGGCGCCCAGCGCTTTGGCAAATTTTACGCCCATGTGGCCGAGACCGCCCATCCCCAGTACGCCTACCTTGTGGCCTTTGCCGACCTTGAAGTGCTTGAGGGGGGAATAGGTGGTGATGCCTGCGCACAGAATGGGAGCCGCACTGGCGGGGTCGAGTTTTTCCGGCACCCGGACCACAAAACGTTCGCTGACAACAATCCGCTCGGAATAGCCGCCGTGGGTGACCGAGCCATCGTGACGATCCAGGCTGCCGTAGGTCATGGTGGAGCCTTCAATGCAGTACTGCTCCAGTCCGGAGTCGCAGGCGGAGCAACTGCGACAGCTGTCTACCATGCAGCCCACGCCCACCAGGTCGCCGGCTTTGAAGTGACTGACCTCCGGCCCAACGGCGGTGACCCGGCCAACAATTTCGTGGCCCGGAATGACCGGATATTTTGAACCACCCCAATCATTTTCAACGGTGTGGAGGTCACTGTGGCAGACGCCGCAGTAGTCGATCTCGATCGCTACATCGTCTGCACGGAGCTCCCGGCGATCAATGGCGTAGGGGGCCAGGCCGGAATCCGGGGCAGTGGCGGCGTATGCTTTGGTATTGGCCATTCGTTCACTCCTTTTCAGTTTTAGAACAAGGATCACGGTTCTGCCGCGGCAGGACGGTTACCTTGTGTTACTCAGTACATTTCAATTGTAACCTACGTATTCCACTCCATCAGGGATGACCAGATGACAAACACGCAATCTCTTAAAGCTGTGTGGCTGGCGAGCGCAATCGCGCTGGGCGCGGGCCTGGTCAGCGGTTGTATGCCGGGTACCATTGCCACCGGCGTTGGCACCGGTTTTGTGTATGAGCAGAAACAGGACCACAAGCACCGCCATGAAGTGGAGCGGGCGGTGGATCAGTACGTCGAAGACCACGCCAACTCTCCGTGCAGGCACGGGGAAGACCGAGTAATGGAGTCTGCGGCGGAGATTCTCAAGGAATACCGGTTAACCGGTTTGAACGAGGTGCTGGGCCGACTGGATGAGATCTATCAGGATGAAAGTCAGCCGGATCATATCCGGGCCGGTGCCCTGTACAACATGGCGGTGTTGCAGTCGCGCCGCAAGGAACCCAACAAGGTGCTCGCGCGGGAGTACTTCAAGCGCCTGTATGTAGAATTTCCTAACGAGTATCGCTGCATCTTTGAAGAATCAGACTGGCGGGATTCAATGATTGAACAGCAGTTGCTGCTGCCCGGCGAGACGGTTGAATCCTTCCTGAGAGATGCGAAAGCCGATGTGGAGCGCATGAAGCGGCAGGACTGAGCCTGCCGCCTTCAATATCAGGCTATCCAGCCGAAGAAGAAATCAAACAGCCAGGAGAAGAAGCCGCCGCTGCTCTGTGGGCGCGGTTCGGCCTTTGTATCCTGATTAGCAACCGGCTCGTTGGCGTTTGCCACTGGCGCATCAACAATCACGGGTTCCGGCTCTTCTTCAGCGACGAGCGGCTCGTCCGGGCCCGCTGCGGTAGGCTCGGTGGGCAGTTGGGCGATCAGTTCCTCGTTATCGCCAGTGACCACCTCGACAACTTCTGCCGGCTCCTGATCTGCGGTGACTGGCGTTTGATAACTTTCGGAAACGGATGAAGAAAGCTCTGTAACACGCTGGTCTTTATGGCTTTCATTCGGACCGAGTTCAGAATCTTCTTCTGGGACGGATTGCACTGCCGGCTCTAGGGCCGCTACCTGATTTTCTCGCGGTTCCGTAGTATCCACGACCTCCGGCTCGACGGTTTCCGGTTCAGGCTCCTTAATTTCGGGGGCCGGTTCCGGCTTGGACTCAGGTGCGACAGCGGCCACGGAGCGGGCGGTAGGCCGAGAGTTTGCGGCAAGCCCGAGCTGATTGCGAGCGGCAGACCGGGAAGCCACAGAATTGCTCTGGATCGTCAGGGTCGGAGCCGCCTCCACACCAAGGGATTTGAGCGTGGCTGAATCCAGATTTCCACTTACTGAAAGCTCTGCGCGATCGGACTGGTACTGACGAATGGCCGTGCGCAGTTTGTCGTCTATCCAGCCATCGGCCGTACCAATACCGTAACCGGACCCATAAAGCGCATTTTCTGCAGCAAAGACGGTATGGGTAGGAGAGGCTGCCTGGGCCCAGCTGCAGATGGCAAGGCTTGAGACAACGGCCAGGCTTTGCGCGGCGGTTTTTCGGCGTCCCTGCAACGGTGAGCGTTTCATGGCGAATCCCTCCAGAGGCTCATTGGTATTGTTGTTTACATATTGTTACTGAGTATCTTCACGGTATCAGGGATTAATAGTTGCGCCTATGAAGTGGTTAACAAGTTGGCGCAAGGTGCCCGTAGGATGTTGCGGAGGTTGCTGGTATTGTCACAACCCATCAGGCACAGAACGGGCAGAGCATCCCCGGCAGTTTTGGCAGACCAAGCATGCAAAATCTCGATTATCGCGTTATACAGCAGGCCATTGACTGGCTGGAGCAGGGGCACACGATCTGGCTGTGCACCGTGCTGTCCACGTTCGGCTCTTCCCCCCGGGAACCCGGAGCGATGATGGTAGCGAAAGGCGACGGAGCGCATGTGGGCTCATTGTCCGGCGGCTGTGTTGAAGAGGATTTCCTGGATCGACTGATGCAGGGGGAATATACCTTGTCATCCGTTGTCATTAGATATGGTGGCGCCAGCGAGGAAAACAGGAATCCAAGCGTAAAGCTGCCCTGTGGGGGTGCATTGGAAGTACTGGTGGAAAAGCGATCTCCGGAGTCACATTTTGTCGATCAGCTGCGGACACTGTTGAATGGGCTTTCAAATGGTGAAGCCCTGGAGCGGGAAGTAGACCTGGCTCGTGGTAGCGCCAGCCTCAACCCTGTCGATGATCACGGCAGCCGAGTCGTTTGGGAGCAGGGAAGCGAGACCATAAAGATTGTCGTCGCACCCGTCGCACAATTGATCCTGGCCGGATATTCAACAGTAGCGGACGCCTGCGCCCGGTTTGCTCTGGGTCTGGGTTATGAGGTGGTGCTTTGCGACCCACGGGAAGACATTGCAGGCACACTCGATTTGCCCGAAGGTGTCGAGTTTATTGCTCAGCTGCCCTCCGTATACCTCGGCAAAGACGGTGTCTGTACGCCTTCGACGGCCGTAGTGGCCACCACGCACGATCCAAGGATTGATGACCTGGCGATGATGGCCGCGGTCAAAACGCCAGCGGGCTATATCGGTGTCATGGGCTCAATGCGCACCTCAAAAGCCCGGGCGGAACGGTTGAGGCGCAGTGGTGGGCTCACTGAGGCCGAGATTCAGCGTATTCATATGCCGGTAGGACTGGATATCGGCAGCAAAACACCGGCCGAGATTGCCCTGTCGATTATGGCAGATGTGGTTCGTGCCCGGCGCCAGTTATCCCGGGCGGTCAGCTAACGCTCTCGGTTCTCGGGTTTCGGGGGTAGTACCGGTCGGGTAGCCGCTCGATGTGTGGGAAAAACCGGGTGTCCTTGTAGGGCATCTTCATATATCCGGACACGCCAAGCCCGGTAATCTGCTCTACCGCAGACAGGATCTCGCCCAGCAGCTCCCGGAATTCCGGTTCCCGCTCAGGATCCAGCAGCCGGTAATGACTGTGGATCTTCAGGTGCCGGGGCAGGGCTTCGAAGATGATCATACCGGTGTGGTGAATGTCGTTCAGACGTTCCAGTGCCCGGATAATCGTCTCGGGCAATACCAGAAATTCTTCCGGGTCGGGTCCATCCTCAAAATAGGAATGCACGCGGCTTTCATCTTCCACTTCCGGCGCTGCGCTCACTTCGTAGTGTAGATTCATGCCGGAGGAGACCAGAAAGGGCTGGCCCGGATCTTCACGATCAATGTGCAGGGTGTTTCGGGCGTTGAACAGGCAGCTTTTGAAGATCCCTTTGCGGTAGATGGCCTGGGCCAGGTACACCATGTTAT
>Ga0070729_10007440_pt1 | contig 10513 bp, 3 predicted proteins | sample tdDd472_FD_66725 | JGI IMG/M metagenome (GOLD analysis project Ga0070729, IMG submission 66725) | Marine sediment microbial communities from the Atlantic coast under amendment with organic carbon and nitrate - tdDd47.2 | ecosystem: Environmental > Aquatic > Marine > Coastal > Sediment | place...
TGTACCACCATCGTATGGATTTTGTACAATTGTATCAGCCACTGCTAAAATTTCAGCAACAGCATCTGAATGACAAAGAACATAAACATCACCATCAGCTAATGTTACATTACCGAATGAGAATACTTCTTCCCATGCAGAACCATTATGATTCCCACGAAGTACATAATTTGAAAGATCTACATCAGCACCAGTACCATTATAGATTTCAAGTGCTTTATTGTAAGAACCACCTTCAATATATTCTGAGATGAAAAGATCATCTTCAGCTACAACAGGTTGAATAGGTTTTTGTGCATCATAATCCCAAAGACTATAGAAAACAGGATTGATACTTCCCCATTGCGAGTTGATTGTTGCAGTTGGATTTGAATCATCAATATTTTCAATATGATTCAAACCATAACCTGATTCATTATCGCCACCAGCAATACCGAATTTAAATTCCTGCCCGATTGTGTTGTTTGTTGAATCTGGAGCATAGCTGAATTGTACTGTATAAATAGAATCACCAGCAGTAACATCGCCATGTGTTCCATCATCCCACATCTGTTTTCCAGGTTCATTTACAAGGTCAGTTCCCCAACCTGTCCAACCACCTGTGGCAGATCCATTAATAAATGCACCACCATTAGTGATTTGATCAACAGAAGTAATAACAACATCACCCTGAATATCAGTCAATGTTACACCATTGGCTACATGATGATATGCTGGACGTAAATCCATTGTAAATGTTACATCAACATTCTGTGCTACAGAATTTGTGTTTCTAAACTCTGGTTGACGACGTGAATCTGTTTTGCTGTCTACATTATCTTCGATCATTTGACCGTCAAAATCCAGCATTACGTAACGTCTTTCTGCTTCAGAAGCAGCATCACCAGTATAATCAAAATTAAAATATGTTTCTCTTACTTCACCAGTTGCAGAACCAGGAATTTTGTAATATTGATAATAGATTCCTTCGCCTAAACCATTGATAATAAGTTCGTCAATTGTTGCCTGGTAAGTAAAACCACCAAGACCAACTTTTTGCATTCCAGTTTCAACATATTGTGTAGTGTTGAAATATCCAACTCTAACACAAAGTGAATCGCCATCACCAATAGAAAAACCATTAGTATTGATCGCTTTGTTGAGGTCAGCTTTGAAAGTAACAGCAACAGTATCACCGGTAACTGCTACAGGAGCAGCATCATTCCACCAAGCCCATGCAATAGTAGTATCATTTGCACCAATTGAAACACCACGGTTTTCATTGCCATCAAAATAAGCACCACCAAGATTTTCACTATGATCATCCCATGTAGAACCATTATGAAAACGATACATTTGATCTACAAATGGAGCTGCTGCTGGATCAAGTGTTAATTGAATATTCCAGTAATCACTTGTACCTTCTTGTGTTAAAGTATAAGTACCAGGAGACCAAATATTATCATTACCATCATGTGGCAAAGCACCTACAATACATAGAGCATTAGCAGGATTGAAGTCATTATCATTACCCATATTAACTCTGAAAAGTACATCTACTTTTGCCGGATCATCTATAAGATAAGGATGTGCTTCACCTTGAGTTACACCAACATAATCAAGATCAAGAACCATATCTTCAGTACCAACTGTCAGGACTCTGTTTGAACCTGCACCTACTGCACCAGGAAGATCATTTTCCCAATAATCAGTAGAAGTACCAATGATTGCATCTACAACCTGGCCACCATATTTGTATTCATAATCGCCAGCTTCTAATTGAACGGTGAGTTCCCAGTAATCACCACCAACATTTACTAAATTGGTTCCAGGTCCCCATTGGGTCACTGTACCACGTAAATCCACGCCACCATTTGAAGCGCTGATTCCTTGAATAATACTTGTGTTAGCTCTGAATGTAACATTTACACCTGCGAAAGCAAAAGTTGCAAACATTACAATTGCTAATAAGAGTATCAGTTTCTTACTCATTTCTTTCCTCCTTTTTGCGTTTTAAAAGAAAATTCCTAGACCAAAAGTCTGAACATTGTCAAAATATTCAAATTCCTGGTAACTATAATCTAACATTAGTCCTAAATTACTTACCCTGATTTTCAATCCGCCACCAAGAGTCAATCCTTCCTGGCTGTCTTCATAACCAATCCCTTTGTATCCGGCACGAAGAGCAAATTGATTGAAAAATTCCCACTCAAGTCCGAAATTCAGTTGTTCTTCATTATCTGAAGGAACAAAAGCATCAGTGGCAAGAGTTATTTTATTCATATCACCAATATTTTTTGTATAAGCAACACCCATTCTAAAAAAGAGTGGTAATGCCCATGTTTCAGTTTTCATTTTGGCAGTAAGTGTTTCATTATTACCTAAAGCATCGGGATCAGAATCATATTTAACATATAAATCAGATCCATCCCATTGTGCATCACTTCCATAGTTTTGGATTGCAATCCCGATTCTGAGACCATCTAACTGAGTTTTGAATAATAGTCCAACATCAACTGCTACTGATTGTGCTGATTCATGCCATATATTGGATTGAATAAATTTAACAGTACCACCTAATGAAAAACGATCCGTAAGCAATCTTGCATATGTAAGTCCAATTGCCATATCATTAGCAGACCATTTTTCTCCAGTTCCAGTTTGATTCAATACAGTAGTTACTTTTTCTTCACCATAATCAAGGTTGTAATAGCTGATACCAACAGTATTACCAGCACCTAAATTCATTACTGCTCCAAAATAAGTGACATCTGTATTGACAAGCCATTTGGTATTGGAAAAAGAAATCTGGTTTCCTTCCAATTGAGCAATAGCACCTGGATTCCAAAAAATTGAAGATGCATCACTAGCTGTTGCAATATTTGCACTTCCCATGGACAAAGCTTTTGGACCAGCACCAATCCCTAGAAATGGAAAGGCACTAATTCCGACTTTGGTCTGTGCATGCACTGTACTTAAAGATAGGAACAGCAGGAGAATTAGAGTAAAAATCGATCTAATATTTTGTTTTTTCATAATACTTAATTCTTCCTTTTATTTAATAATTGCTAGTTTACCACGTTTTTTACCGTTATCCGGAGTTTCAATCACGTAGAAGTAAACTCCCGGTGCAACGTCGAGGTTTTCTTTAGTTTTCAAATCCCAACTTACAAGACTGGTTTCTATTGAATCTTCAGATTCGATAGTTCTCACCAAACTTCCTCTTGCTGTGAAGATATAAATTTTTGATCCAAAAGGAACTTTGCTGAAATATATTCTTCTTTCTCCACGACCACTGGTTTTACCCGGTGGTAATGGTGGCTCTAGAATATTTGCTACCAAATAAGGATTTGGGAATACATGTATTTCATCAAGTTCTTCTTTTACAACTTCTTCATCTATTTCTGGAATTTCAGGTTGGAAGTAGAAAATATCTCCAGTTCTGAAAGCCTTACGAGTATTCAACTCAAGTATATTACCAGCACCCAAATCAAATGTACTGTCTGGATAAATTGTTGAAGATTTGAAGATCAACTGCCATGTCATGAAGTAATTGCCATTATTATCTTTATCAAACAAGAATAACTGATCAGATTTGGAAACTGTTCCACTGGCATCATTATCAGAGAAGAATACTTCTGGATTGTAGAGTTCAGACTTATTTCTTACAATGAAGTTTACTGGTATATCATAAAGTCCTGTCAGGAAGTCTCCTCCAAAATAATCAATAAGAAATTGCTTGTTATTTACAGTATCAATAATATCATCATAAAATTCTACTGAGTAATCAGCGGGATATTTCACAGGAAAATGAGATCCATTCAATTCGATTTTTTCGATACCAAAATCAATATCATAACCGCCTTCAAAATTCCATCCTGTCAGTGAATCAATGATTCCTACATTCCAGACATTATCAAAAAATAATTGCATCCCGTCGAAGATGTCACTATCAAGGGTTTCATCAGCAAATGGTGAGTTTTGGATCTTTTCCGATCTGTAAACAGGATAATATTGAAGTTTGATTCTCATGGAATCAGTGTTAAACACACCCATTTCATCGGCTTTAATAAAGCCAGTTTCAACTCTCAATGTATAATTTGATCTATCAATTGTATTGCCATTTATATCCATTAATTCATAGGAACCAGGATTAATATTTTTGAATCCAACCGGAGTATAAATTGTATCATTGTGTTTGAATGTCACTTCATAAAAATGACTATCCAACACTGAATAACTTGTGGTCAATCTTGTCAATTCCTGTGGATCACGGAATTCAAAATTTTCTTCACCAATGTCAGGAACTTCATTTCCATTAAGGTCATTACTGAGTTTCCAGTCACCATCATTATCGATACCATCAGTAGCTTCATCGTTAAATATTAATTTATAAACATGGTCCTTTAGAGATGAAGGATCAACGATTTCAAGAGATACGTCACCTGAACCAATTTTATTGTCAGAATAAAGTTCAATATCACCTTCAGATGAAGTATAACCCGGTGCTTTTGGACCAGGAGTTATTACAATAGTATTAATATCTGTAGAAATTTCTCCAGTTGTTGACACAGCGATTTTCTTTGTGTTTTCTGAAGGAAAAATATTCTTGTCACTATCACCACGATCATAGGCAACAACCGCATAATAGTAAGTCCTACCATTGATTACATCTTCGTCCATATAAGAATGTTGAAGTCCGGTATCATCACCCAAATGAAAACCAAAACTTCCTGTTTCTTCCAACAATTCTTCTGATGGGTAAAATTCACCATAAATATCATTATCCAAATCAAACTGAGCAAGACATTTGAAACCCTGAACAGTTCCACGAGAATCTGTTACTACACGAGCATCATTGAAGTTTGGATCAGTTGCTTTGTAGATTTTATATCCTTCAAAATCTTTGTAATTAAGAACAGGATCGATTGATTCTTCAGATAATCTGTTCCAATATAATGTAACATAACCATCACCAGAGGTTGCTTTTACGATTGGTTTCAAAGGAGCTGTTGGAAAATTGTATTCATTATCATAAATATCTTTTACTGTATTTAAATTTCTAAGCAAGTCATTTTGATCAATTCCGAATAGTAAACCAATTGAGAAACGTTCTGTCTGACCGGCTCTCAGTGGAAAATATCCTGAACTATATATAAAATCACCATCTTCACCGCCAATTGGAACCCCATTTTGGATTGATGAAGGTACATCAAAATATCCAGGAGCCATCATGTCCCAAAGTTCTTCGTCATTTCTCATTGGGAAATCACCAGCAGGAGCGAAGTAATTGAAGGCAGTCAAACCAATTTGATCTGATTCGTCTGGATCGGTTTTGTCAAATTTTGGTTCGCCAGGATCAGGCATTCCATTACCTTCTGTTCCGTCTGGATCAGAAGTATTTGCTACACCATCGGTACCAACATCGTGAAAATTATAGTCCCAATCACCATCATTGTCTATTCCATCATCACGTTTTTCATCAATCATTGGATCATCAAGGCCAAGTCCACTTACGTAATCAATATAGTTGGTTGGGTTTGTGATATCGAAAAGTATATTACCGTCCTGATCTTTTCTGATCTGTCTGTAATGAAGGTAATAATTTTCATCAATCAAACCATCAAAATCATTATCTATACCATCATTGGCATTTGGATTCATTACCATAATGTTTGGATTTGAAGGTCCGGGAACTTCATTACCTTCGGGTTCAATTATAGTTCCTGCAGACAATTCCATAGAAAATCCACCACGAGTTGTTACAGTTTGTGGCGTGTTTGTGATTGTTACTAAAGTTCGGTTAAACTCATCATCAATAATTACGATCTGATCGCCATTTGACAATGTTCTGGAAAAGAAACTTTCAGGTCCGAAAACAGGAGCAACACTTTGTCCATTTGCATCTCTATCATTGTCGATACCATCATATGGATTTCCTGGAGATTCCAGAAATGAATATCCAACCATGCCAACATCTGTTCCTACCCAATTAGGATTTGAAGCTGCACTATTGTCAAAATCACCGGAATATGTCAAATCTCTTTCAACATCAAAAAATGACCAATCATCGTTATATTCACCAAAATCTTCTGTGGAAGTAACACCAACATAAGTCCCAACCAAACTACCAAAAGTTACCTTATCATAGTTTGCTGTACCTTTATTTTCTACTTCATAAAGCCAGAAAATTACATCCTGAGCAAGAAACTGTGCCCATTGTAATCCACGAACACGAACTTCAAGTCCAAGTCCATTTACATTTGCATTCATTTCATCTGGTTTGAATGCAACACCAAAGTCATTATATTCTGCGAAATTAAATTCTTCGTCATTATTATCATCCATAACATAGAAACTTTCAACAGATGCATTGGATTGCTGACCAAAATAGCCATTCCATTTTCCATTCCAGGTAGGATCTTTATCAGGCCAACTTGAAGGCCAGGATTCCATGTTATCACTCATTGCGATTCTCTGTCTGTTCTCAGCTATATCGCTATTATAATAACCACCAACCGGTTCAAGTCCCCATTGTTTTCCATCAGGTCCTTGTTCATCACCACCAAGTGACGGACGGTCAACCGGGCTTACTATTACAGAGTGAAAAGTTACAGGATTGCCATCTGCATCAGTGCTATTTACTTCAACACCAATCATTGGACTTACATCACCAATATATCCATTATTATCATTAATCCATGCAGCACGAGGTCCTTTGTCTGCTGGTTGTGCAACAACACCCCAGTTTCCAAAAACGGATTTCACAAGGTTGCCTCTATGAACGCCATATCGACGATATTCTCGTCCACTATCAGCAAATAATACACCTGCCAGAACTATCACTGTCATAACAGTCATTATCAGGAGCATATTTTTACTTTTGTTATAACTATCTTTTTTCATAAAGATAAAATCCTTTTATTTAAAATGATATTGATACACCAACTTCAATTCGTCTTGGTTCATGATAATAAGTCTCATTTCTGAACCACTGATTTACAGTATTAACCAATTCCATTAGTTCCAAAGCTTCTACACGAGCCTTTTCAGGAGTAAAATCGGCCTGACCTGATCTTGGATATACTGTACCAACATTAAGACGATCGAATATATTACGCACTCTCAAAAACCATTTCTGACGATAGCCAAAAAATTCTGTATTGTAATATGCATTCATATCAAAACGTACTGTATAAGGTTTTATTTGTGAGTTTGTTAAGGTAGCACTGATGTCAGTTGCCATGATTGGCGTGTATGGTAAACCACTTCCAAAATTTCCGACAACATTTATCCCATAATTACGAGTATCATATCCGGCATTCATGTTTACAGTGTGTCTCTGATCCCAATTTAATGGAACGAGGAAAACTTCTGGTAAAGCACCGCCGGTAGCAGCATTACGTGCATCTTCAGGATCAGAAGCAGTACCTTCAGCAATTTGGAATGTATAATCAATTGTTCCAAAAACACCTGAACGATTACTGTAATTAAGAGTAAGAACCAGACCTTTTACATAAGCAAAATCACTATTATCAATTTTATTATATGAGGAAGCACCGCCAGCAAGATCGATTAATGCTGCTCTTGTTCCTGCAAGATTTCTAATATCCTGAAAGTACGCTGTTACATCAAGAACAACGCCAGGGTACACTTCCTGTTTTAGTCCAATTTCACCTTTTACATTTTTACTGGCTTTAAGGTTTGTGTTACCAATTACACCAACATTTCCAGTTCCACTACCGAGGTCAAATTCAGGATTTCTGTAGAGAAGTTCAAAGGATGGAATCTGAAAAAAGTGACCATAACTAACATGGATGATTCCTTTGTCAGTAAAAGGAAAACTTGCACCAAATCGAGGACTGATCTGAAGTTTAGTTTTTGCATCTTCATACCAGTAATCAAATCTATCTTCCAAAGGTGTATTTATATTTTCTTCTTTTATTGGATTGTAGATACTTGGATCAGAAGGATCAGTTACAACCTGTCCGTCAGGATCAAAATAATCAAATCGTACACCAGCATTGATGATCAACTCTGTCAACTCAATTTTGTCCTGAATATATGCAGAATATTCAACCGGGTTGTGTGTATAGTGACTATTGTAAATCGTAGAAATATCCATGATTTGAGTTGAAGACATTAGTGGATCTTCAAAAACCGGGTTAATTGTAGTTTTATCTGCTGGTGGTCTAAGTTCATAAGAATCCATATCAAGTTCATGCATTCTTGCTTGAGCACCAATTTTGATTTTGTGTACATCATTTATCTGGCTTGTCATATCAAATTTCAACAAATGAGTACTTGTTCTGCGTTTAAATCTACTATTATCAGTACCGCTTGTCTGAAAACTATAAGAATCAACACGATCAGCAGCTAATTCAGGATAAACAACTAAATCATCTTCATGGTAATTGTGATATTTTTTCTGTGCGAAAGAATATCCAAAACTATAAAAAGTTCTCATTGTCAATGAGTGAGTGAATTTTGAGATAACATTCATACTCTCTTCATTCATAGTTAGTCTACCATCCGGTACCAATCTCCATGAGCGATCATAATCCTGCCATGTAAAATCTCTGTAAGATCCCTGTAAAGTAAAACCCATTCTATTAGTAATATTCCATCCAAGTAATCCATGATAGTAATGATTTTTATTCCATTGCATAGGAACATATTTATCATTGCCCTTTGAATCTTTATGTATATCTGAATATCTGCTGTACAATGAATCGTAATTTTGTCCTTCTTCCATAAAACTATAGACAATCATACTATCTATAGAAGAGTTTTCTCCAAGAGTATAAAATTGATATCCTCCCTGACCATCAGGAACAGTACCAGAAACACTCCATGGATTATATCTATCACGGCCATTGAGATAACCTTCCCATTGAACCTGGCGAGTATTAAAACTGAAACTGAGTTTGTTTTTAATAATCGGTCCATGAATAGAGAGATTCAAATTCTTTGTAGCAATAGGATTATATTCGTCTAATCCCATAAAAATGTCTGAATTTCCAGAAACATAATCTCCGGTATACAGTGTCATTTCTCCACCCCATTTTGGGAAGTTGGATTTTGTTGTAACATTTACAATACCGGACATTGCCTGTCCATATTCAGCATTGAATGCACCGGAAACCACCTGAATTTCCTGAATCTGGTCTTTTGATACTGTAACCAATTGGCCACCATCATAAACATCACTAACCGACATACCATCAATTACATATTGAACTTCGCCTGAACGTCCACCACGCATGTGACCGTCTACCATACCAGCCTGCATCTCAACGATTTCACTAAGATCAGTAACCGGCAATGTTGCAATTTTTTCTGCATCAACTGTAGCGGTAGTGGAAGTAACATCTTTTTTTACAGCATCACGAGTTGCGATAACTGTAACTTCTTCACCCTGCAATGTTTCAGTACCAATCTCAAAATTGATAGTTGTTGTTCTATCAACCGACACAGACACTTCTTTCATAATTTTTCTCTGATAACCAATCATCTGGGCTGCTACAGAATATTTACCTGGAGGAATGTTCAAAATAACAAACCTTCCATTGTTGTCAGTTGCAGCACCAAGATATGTATCCTGGATCATTACACTACAACCAATCAAAGGTTGACCAGTAGTTTCATCTATGATCATACCAGTGAGTTTTCCTGTAGTACCAGCAAGAAGTAAATTTGAAAGAATGAGAATGACAAAAATAATCAATAACCCTGTTTGCCTCATAAAATTCCTCTTGAAAGTTCTATTTGTTTAAAATTGTTGATATAAAAAACCCTGCATTGTTGAATATGCAGGGTTTGAATTGTAAAAATTCTTTTGATATTAGTGAGAATAATATTTACGATTTGTTGTGAAAACAAATCAAGATGGCGAATGATTCCCTGGAAATTCGCCATCTGTCTTTGTATTTGATTTGTTTTTCTTTTCATCATATTAATAAAGCAAAAAATTCTGTTCCAAAACCTGTAGTTCAATTTTGAGTTACTATGCTAAACAATTTATTTTTTGTTCATAGAATAGTCAACAACTTTTTATAAAATTTTAACTAACTTGTGAGTTACTAAATTTGAGAAAGGGTTAATTCTTAAATTTACAACAATTTACAATTATTATTTTATTCACTTTTTGCTACAAAAAATCCTAAAAATTTATGGCAGAAACAATTGTAAAGGGTTACAATTTCTCAATAGTTAGTCAAATACGAACTATTTTTTAAATTAATATGATCTCAATAATCATTCACTTTGCTTTCCTGAAAAAAATCAATATTTTTTGATTAAAAATAATCGAGGAAATAATGAAGATAACAATTTTAAATGGAAACCCTGATATAGAAAATCGAGCTTTCAATGATTACTTATCAGGTACTAAAGACACATTGAGTATGATGGGACATGATATTGAACAAATTAACCTGTCAGAACAAAATATTAAACAATGTATTGGCTGCTGGGGCTGTTGGGTGAAAACGCCAGGTGATTGTACAATTAAAGATGATATGCAACAAAATTA
>Ga0070729_10007443_pt1 | contig 10510 bp, 8 predicted proteins | sample tdDd472_FD_66725 | JGI IMG/M metagenome (GOLD analysis project Ga0070729, IMG submission 66725) | Marine sediment microbial communities from the Atlantic coast under amendment with organic carbon and nitrate - tdDd47.2 | ecosystem: Environmental > Aquatic > Marine > Coastal > Sediment | place...
AAGAGCCGCCTTGAGCAGCTCCGGATTGTCCTTGGCCTTCTCCACCCCGGTCTTGAGCAGCAGCTTCTGCGTCACGTCGAGCGACGAGTTGTCGATCGCCTCGGTCACCTTGCCCAGGTCAAAACCCGCCACGCTCAGCCAGTCCGCTGCACCGGTGGCCTCAGCCGCCGGCGCGTCGGTTGCCTCCGGCGCATCCCCGGCATCGTCGGCGGCGTCAGCGGCCGCATCGGCGGCAGCATCGGCGGCGCCGGTGCCCATGACGTCGCCCACAACGGACTCCACCGCCCCGGACACCTCTTCGGTGGCGGTCTCGGTCATCTCCTCGACCTTGTCCTTTGCCGCCTCGACCGCCTCATCGGCAACCTCCTTGGCGGCATCGGCGGCAGCATCCACTACGGTTCCGGCCTCTTCCACCGCCGCGCCGACCGCCTCCGCCGCGTCATCGACCACCTCTTCGACCGCCTCTTCGACGGTCTCCGCCGCCGGCTCTTCCAACGCCGGGGTTCCCTCGGTGGCTTCCGACTCCGGCGCGCTTGCGGTCTCGGGCGCCGTGGCCTCAGGCGCAACGGCCTCCGGTGCGGTCGCAATCTGGTTTTGATAGACGTAATACCCCGCCCCGAGCATAGCCGCGGCGATCACCACCCAAATCAGTTTGTTCATCAATCCGTTCCTTATGTAATCTGTGGCAGTGAACCGGTCTCGGCGCGCCGCCGGCCTTCTGTCCCGAAAGCCGGGCGGCGCTGCGAATCCCCGCCGTCCACTGGCCTTGCCGCCCGCACCTGAGGCATCCCGGCACCGGGGGCAAGGGGGAATTTCCACCGCATTTCTGCCCGCGTGAGCACCATTTTGCAGCTTGAATCACGCCCGGGCCAAGTTTACCGTGCAAATTCGGATTCTCCTTGAAAACAATCGAAGGAACAAACCCATAGCTCGCAGACCTCACAACGCTCCGCCGACCCGCGAAACCGGCCCGCGCGTCAACGACAAGATCCGCTCCCCCGAAATTCGCCTGATCGGAGCCGAAGGCGAAAACGTCGGCGTCGTCACCCCTGCAAGGGCGATGCAAATGGCCGAAGAGGCCGGTCTCGACCTGGTCGAGATCTCGCCGAATGCCGCCCCGCCGGTCTGCAAGATCATGGACTTCGGCAAGTTCAAGTACGAACAGCAAAAACGCGAGAGCGAAGCCCGCAAGAAGCAGAAGATCATCGAGGTCAAGGAGGTCAAATTCCGGCCCAACACCGACACGCATGACTACGAAGTCAAGATGCGCAACGTGGTCAAGTTCCTCGAGAACGGCGACAAGGTGAAGATCACGCTGCGCTTCCGCGGCCGCGAGATGGCGCACCAGAACCTTGGGCGCGACCTGCTCGAACGCGTCGCCGAGGACGTCAAGGAACTCGGCAAGATCGAGAACATGCCGAAGATGGAGGGCCGTCAGATGATCATGATGATCGGTCCGCTGCCGCAGAAGTAGCGCACCGCTACGGTCCCGAAACAACCGGCCCCCGCCCACGCGGGGGCTTTTTCGTCTCGGACAGCGACCTCAGATCAGGATCAGATCGTCGGCGGACAGGGTCACCGCCAGATCGTCTTTCTCGACATCGATACCAAGGTCGGGCGTGGCACCGCCGTCCAGATCGACGGCGACCAGACCGGACGTAATCCTCACCTCGCCGGCAGCGCCTGAAAATGCACTCACGACGCTGCCTGTCAGGCCCAGGTCGTCCAGCAGGACGCTCAGGTCGATCTTGTCCAGCCCGATCTCGAAATCGCCGATCCAGTCGCGATCCGGCGCATCGATGCCGCTATCGGCGGCTCCCCTGAACACAAACCGGTCCAGTCCCAATCCGCCGAGCAGCAGATCAACCCCGGCGCCGCCGGTCAGACTGTCGCCGCCGGACCCGCCAAACAGCCGGTCATTGCCCCCGCCACCACTCAAAGCGTCATCGCCCAGGCCGCCGTTCAGGGTATCGCGGCCCGCGTCGCCGAAAAGAAGGTCGTTGCCCGCACCGCCGTCCAGGATGTCGCGGCCGGTGCCGCCGAAAAGGCGATCGCTCTGTGCACCGCCATCCAATATGTCATTGCCCACCTCGCCCCGCAGGACGTCGCGGCCGGCTTGGCCCTTCAACGTGTCATTACCGTCCTGGCCCTTCAATCTGTCGTTGCCGTCGCCCCCCTTCAACGTGTCATCCCCGGTGCCGCCGAACAGCTTGTCCCGATCTGCACCGCCATCAAGGATGTCGTTTCCGGCGTCTCCCAAAAGCCTATCGCGTCCGGCATCCCCATCGACAAGGTCGTTTCCGGCCCCACCCCGCAACAGGTCATCGCCCGCACCGCCATCCAGTTCGTCGTTTCCTGTTCCGCCCGATACCTGATCGTCGCCACTCCATCCGAGCAACTGGTCGTTGCCCGATCCACCGAACACCTTGTCCCTGCCGCTGCCGCCGACAATCAGGTCCAACCCGGCTCCGCCGGTCAGGACATCCCGGCCAGCCCCCCCGGAGATGTTGTCGTCCCCGCCGCCGCCAAGGACCCGATCATCGCCATCGTTACCCAGCAAGGTATCATGGCCGTTCCCGCCGTTCAGGGAATCATCACCCTCGCCACCGAACAGGGAATCGGCGCCATTGCCGCCGTTGAGTGTGTCGTCCCCGGCATGCGCGACGAGTTGGTCGTCGCCGGAACCGCCTTCCAGGACATCCTCTCCCTCACCGCCACGAAGGGTATCGTCGCCCGCCCCACCGAAAATGGAGTCATCGCCAAAACCCCCACCTAGAATATCGGCCCCGTCCCCGCCAAACAGGGAATCCTTGCCGATTCCGCCAAGGAGATTGTCTGCGCCGTCGCCGCCTTCCAACCTGTCGTTGCCATCCTGGCCCAGGATGAAATCATCACCGCCAAACCCCGCGATGACGTCATCCAACTCCGAACCGGTCACCTTGTCATCGAACTGGAACAGATTGGAAAAGAAGGCGAGATCATCCACAATCCCGACCACAAGATCTTCGAAGGACCGTCCAACCTTTGTCACGGTCGAATCCGCGCCATCGCCAACAATCCGAACCTTGTCGACCATCGTGCCGAACTGGATCTTGTCGCCGATCAGCGTGAACGACCCAAAGAAGGACAGGCTGGCGGTGGCATAGACCAGTTTGATCTCGGTCGCCGCGTTGACGCCGGACAGTGTGGTGATGTCGACCCCGTCCGCCAGCGAAACGGGAACGGTTCCATCGAACAGGCCCAGCTCAAGGAACGCCACTGACGACCCTGCGTTCGTCGGTTTGACCTCTGCCATCGTGGATCCCCCGTCGCACGAAACCGCGTGGATCGTACCACGAAAGCAGGCACCGGGCAATTGAACCCGCTTTTGCCCGGCTCGCGCGAGTGGCCCCGACAAGGCCAAGGGCCGCGCCTCCACCTTGCGCGGCCCTCATTCCCTGCCGGCGGTTCCGGCTGTCAGCCCGGTTTGCCGCCGCTCATCGCCGTCTTGCCCATATCGATCATCTTGCCGGTTTCCTCGGTGTAGCGATTGATCATGCGCTGAAGAAACTCGCCCTGGATCTCCTGCATCGCGCCCAGATCCTTGCAGTGCAGCAGCTTGTGATAAAGCGCCACATCCTCCTGCACCCGCTGGGTATAGAACTCCAGCATCTCGGCGCCCATGTCGCTCATCCGCTCCATCCAGTCGCCGCCCATGAACGCCATCGCGTTCATGCCCATCTTCTGGTACATCGACGTCAGGTCGGCCATCGCCTGTGCGGCGTCGGTGACCTTGTCTTCGGTCTTGGGTTTCTTGGTTGCCATCGTCGGTCTCCTATCCGGTTTCCGGGCCATCCCTGCCGGCCCATGAGTCCCCCCGTTCGATTCCCGATGCTCACTCGCTCCAATCATGCACATGAACATCCTTGCCGGAATGTTCTTTCATGATCTTGACCGCCAGACGCTGCTTTTCCGCATCCGCAACGCGCACCCAGACCAGAATTCCGCCGTTCTCGATCTGCGTCTGGTAGTAATCGCGGTGATGCTTGTCGGCGCGCCGCGCCAGCAGCGCCCCCACCACCGCCGAAGGACCGCCGCCGATGGCGATCGCCGCGATCGAGGCGGCCAGGGTGGTGGCCGGGTTCAGCATCGCCAGCATGGCGATGTAGGAGCCGAGGAAAAAGAAGCCGCCGGCGATACCGCCCTCCAGCTCGCCCATCGCCTCTTCTGAGACAAAGGCCGCCCGCGGCGCCCGCGGATCGTCCTCAAGCTCCTTGGCCTGCCAATAGGTCTTGCCAAGCTTCTCCTCGATGGCGCCCTTGCCGCCCAGCAGGCTGATGTCATGGCGGCTGAACCCCGCGATCATCAGGTCATAGATCGCCTGTTGCAGGGTCTCGAAACTGTCAAACACCCCGACCGCCTCGGGAATGTCGATATAGGTGGTCTTGTCTTCCGTCATCGTCGCGCGCCCTCCTAGGCTTTCACTGGAAACATCCTACACGCGAACGACCCCGGCCGGATTGAGCCATGTCAATCCGGCCGGGGCGCGGACTCACAGAATCGCGGCGACGGCGCGCTTGGTCATCACCTTGACCAGATGCGCGCGATACTCCTTGCTGCCGTGCAGATCGCCGATCATGTTGGCGGGGTTGATGTTCAGGTCCATCAGCGCATCGGTGCGGAAGTCGTGGTTCAGCGCCGCCTCCGCCTCGGACCAGCGGAACACGCCCTCTTCCGACGCACCGGTCACCGCCACGCGCACGCCATCGGCGTATTTCGCGACAAAGACCCCGACCAGAGCAAAGCGCGAGGCCGGCTGCTCGAACTTCTGGTAATTCGCCGCATCGGGGATAACGCACCGCACCGAGGTGATGATCTCGCCCTCTTCCAGCGCGGTGGTGAACATGCCCTGGAAGTAATCGTCCCCGGCGATCTCGCGCGCATTGGTCACGATGGTCGATTTCAGCGCCAGCATTGCCGCCGGGTAATCCGCCGAGGGGTCGTTATTGGCCAGCGACCCGCCAATGGTGCCACGATTGCGCACCGCCGGATCGCCGATCTTGCCCGCCAGCGCCGCCAGCGGCTTGCAGGCATCCGCCGCCACCTCGGCATGGGTCGCGCCGCCGCCAATGGTCAGAACCCCGTCGGCGATGCTGACCCCCTTCATCTCGGCAATCCCGCTCAGGGATACCAGCTTGGACGGCATCGCCAGCCGCTGTTTCAACGTCGGGATCAGGGTCTGCCCCCCGCCCAGCGCCTGCGCCTCCTCCGCGCCCAGCGCCGCCACCGCATCGGCCACCGTCGCGGGCTTCTCGAACTCGAAATTATACATCTCGCTCATCCTTCCCGAAGATCCCGGGGCCGCGCCCCGCCTTCTTCTCTTTACAAATACTCCGGGGGTCCGGGGGCAGCGCCCCCGGTCCCGCCCTTGATCACCCGTGCATCGCCTGCCACACCCGGTTCGGGCTCAGCGGCATGTCGATATGGGTCACGTCGCGCCCGGCCGATTGCAGCGCATCGACCACCGCGTTGACCACCGCCGGCGGCGACCCGATCGCCCCTGCCTCGCCACAGCCCTTCACCCCCAGCGGGTTATGGGTGCAGGGCGTCTGGCAGGAATGGTCCACCTGATAGAACGGCACGTCATTGGCCCGCGGCATCGCGTAATCCATGTAGGACGCGCTCAACAACTGGCCGTTCTCGTCATAGACCGCCCGCTCCAAAAGCGCCTGCCCGATGCCCTGGGCCAGCCCGCCATGGACCTGCCCCTCGACGATCATCGGGTTGACCACATTGCCGAAATCGTCCGCCGCCGAGAACCGCTCGATGCTGACCTTGCCGGTGTCGGGATCGACCTCCACCTCGCAGGCATAGGCCCCGGCCGGATAGGTAAAGTTCGACGGGTCATAAAACGCCGTCTCCTCCAGCCCCGGCTCGATCTCTTCCAGCGGATAGTTGTGCGGCACATAAGCGGCCAGGCAGACATCGCCCCAGGCCACCGACTTGTCGGTGCCCGCGACAGAAAACGCGCCGTCCTTCAGCTCGATATCGGCCTCCGCGGCCTCCATCAGGTGCGCCGCGATCTTCTTGGCCTTGGCGATGATCTTCTCGGTCGCCCGGAACATCGCCGAGCCCCCCACCGCGAGGGAGCGCGAGCCATAGGTGCCCATGCCCATCGGCGTGTTGGCGGTGTCGCCGTGCACGATCTCCACCATGCTCTCGTCGATGCCGATCATCTCCGCGATCACCTGCGGAAAGCTGGTCTCATGCCCCTGCCCGTGGCTGTGGCTGCCGGTCATCACCACCAGGCCGCCGGTGGCGTTGACCCGCACCGTGGCGCTCTCATAGAGCCCCGCGCGCGCGCCCAACTGGCCGACAAGGTTGCTGGGCGCGATGCCGCAGGCCTCGATGTAGCAGTTGACGCCAAGCCCGCGCAGCTTGCCCCTGGCCTCGCTCGCCTCCCGGCGCTTGGCAAAGCCCTTGAAGTCGCCCATCTCCTCCAGCTTGTCCATCGTCGCGTTGTAGTCGCCGGTGTCATATTCCACCGCCACCGGGGTGGCATAGGGAAACTCGGTGATGAAGTTCTGCCGGCGCAAGGCGATCGGGTCCACGCCCAGCTCGCGCGCCGCCTTGTCGATCACCCGCTCCAGCTGATAGGTGGCCTCCGGTCGCCCGGCACCGCGATAGGCATCGACCGGCACCGTGTTGGTGAACACCGCCTTGACGTTCACATAGATCAGCGGCGTCTTGTAATTGCCGGCCATCAGCGTGCCATGCAGCCAAGTCGGAACCGAGGGCGCGAAGGTGCTCAGATACGCCCCCATGTTTGCCATCGTATCGGTGCGCAGCGCGGTGAAATTGTTCTCCGCGTCCAGCGCCAGCTCGATCTTGGTCACGTGATCGCGCCCATGCGCATCCGAGATGAACGCCTCCGAGCGGCTGGCGGTCCATTTCACCGGCCGGTTGAGCGCTTTCGCGGCAAAGGTGCAAAACGCCTCTTCCGCGTAGTGAAAGATCTTGGTGCCGAAACCGCCGCCCACATCCGGGGCCACCACCCGCAGCTTGTGCTCGGGGATGCCCAGGACAAAGGCCCCCATCAACAGCCGGATCACATGCGGGTTCTGGCTGGTGGTGTAAAGCGTGCTGTCATCGCTGGCGCGGTTGTAATCGCCCACCGCCACGCGCGGCTCCATCGGGTTGGCGATCAGCCGGTTGTTGACCAGCTCCAGCGTGGTCACATGCGCCGCCTTCTGGAACGCCTCCTCGACCGCGCCCTTGTTCTCCTCCACGAAGCCCCAGTCATAGCACAGGTTGGAGGTCAGATCGTCATGCACCTTCGGCGCGCCGTCGGCCAGCGCCGCCTTCATGTCCACGACCGCCGGCAGCTCCTCCAGATCGACCTCGATCGCCTCGGCGGCATCGCGCGCCTGCGCGGCGCTCTCGGCGACCACGGCGGCAATCGGATCGCCCACGTGGCGCACCTTGCCCTGCGCCAGCACCGGGTGTGCCGGCTCCTGCATCGGCTGGCCATGCTTGTCGGTCACCTGCCAGCCGCAGGGAATGCTGCCGACCCCCTCGAAATCCGCGCCGGTGAAAATGCGCAGCACGCCGGGCATCGCCGCGGCCGCCGTGGTGTCGATCCCGTTGATCTTCCCGTGCGCCAGGTCCGAGCGCAGGAAATGCACATAGGCCTGACCGCGCAGGTTGATGTCGTCGGTATAATTCCCGGTTCCGCTCAGGAACCGCACGTCCTCGCGCCGCTTTGGGCTGGCGCCGATCCCGTGGTCCTTCGGCATGGTCGAATTCCTCCCTTGTCACTGTGCCGGGTTGAAACCCGGCCTACGGGCCTCGCGCGGTGCTGGTCGGATGCTGTCGGGCCGCTGTGTAGGCCGGGCTTCAGCCCGGCATTCGCGTCCAATTTCCTCCGCCCGCGCAGATCCGCCGGTTACTCCGCCGCGATTGCGCTCACGTCCTGGCCGCTGGCGGCCATGATCGCCTTGACGATGTTGTGATAGCCGGTGCAGCGGCAGATGTTCCCCTCCAGGTAATCGCGGATCTCTGCCTCGCTGGGCTTGGGGTTCTCCTTGAGCAACGCCGCCGCGCTCATCACCATGCCGGGGGTGCAGAATCCACATTGCAGCCCGTGATGATCCTGAAACGCCTGCTGAATCACGTTCAGCGTGCCATCCGGCGCCGCCTGCCCCTCGATGGTCGAGACCTCGGCCCCCTCCGCCTCCAGAGCCAGCATGGTGCAGGATTTCACCGCCTTGCCGTCCACATGCACCACGCAGGCACCGCACTGGCTGGTGTCGCATCCGACATGGGTGCCGGTCAGCTCCAGTTGGTCACGCAGAAAGGACGACAACAGTGTGCGCCCCTCCACATCGCCGCTGGCCGGCTTTCCATTCACGGTCATTGAGACCTGTGTCATAAGTTCCTCCCGATTTATTTAGACGATCCGTCGCGGGCGAGTTAAGCACGGCCACCGGCGATTTGAGAAATGAATTTTTTAGGTGAAATCCGCAAATTGCGCCCTAGGCCCGGCGAGCCGATCCGGACGGCCAGGCCGCGTCGTAAGAAAATCGGGCGCAACCGCTGCGGGAAGCGGGGTGCAGAGTGATCTGCCCGACGCGACGCCTTAACTCTTCGGAAACCAGTTCCGACCGACCCCGGAGGCCCAAACTGTACAAAACGCCCCAAAAACTCCCCAATCCGCTGCGACCGCACCCATTGCGCCCGGGCAGGATTGTACGAAATGGCGGCGAAACTCTACGATCTGGCCCCGTGCCCGGCCCGGGGCTGCGGCCGGGTCGGGATCTCCTTGAGCAGCCCGCCCACCCCCATCGCGGCGATATCCTCGCCGGTGACTGCAAACCCGCAGGCCACCCGGCTCAGCACCCAATCCGCCCCGTTCAACGCAGGCGAGCGCGCGCAGCCCGGCAGGCCGATCACGGGACGTCCGGATAAATCCCCAACAAACAGCAGGTTACCGGGATCAACCGGCATCCCGAACCGCTCCACGCGCCCGCCCGCGCGGCGCAGCGCCAGCGGCGCCACATCGTCGATATCCATTGTGGCCGAGCCGGTCAGCACCAGCACCATCTGCCCCCTGGCCCGCTTTATCGCCTCGGCCAGATCATCGGTGTCATGTGCCACGGAAACACACTCATCCATTTGAATTTCCAAGGCTTTCAGGCGATCCCCGATAACCCGCCGTGCCTTGTCCTCGCCCGGCCCACCCGGCACCAGCGTGACGATCAGCGAGGCCGTCTCATAGGCCGGCCGCGCCAGCCGCAACGCCCCCCGAGCGGCCTCACAGGCACATCTAACCTGTTGTTCCGGAACGGCAAACGATATCACCTTGATGGTTGCCACCATACCGCCCGGCGCCATCTGCTGGTAATCCGGCACGGTCGCAATGGTGATCATCGGCTCGACCCGGTTGAACGCCTCCAGCGCCGCCACATCCAGCCGAACCACCCCGGCCCCTTCGGCAACCACATTCACCCGCCCGGTGAACGGCGCGGTCAGACGCAGCCCAACCGCCCGCGGGTCGGGCACCAGCGCCTCGGCAAGTTGCCCGGCCGCGCTGCTCTCATGCAGGTCGCCGGGATCGAGCCGGGCCACGATGACCTCATCCACCCCGCCGTCGCGGAGTTGTCGCAAATGCTCAGCTTCGAGCCTCAACCCCTTTCTAAGCCTTACTTTTTCCAATTTTATGGAATGGGCCAAAAGGGCGCCTACAGCCTCTGACACCGGGATCGGACCGAACCTCATCCGGCGCGCCCGCGTAGCACCGCCGTCATCTGCGCCAGGATCGACACCGCGATCTCCGCCGGTCCCGCCGCCCCGATATCGAGGCCGACGGGCCCATGAATCCGCCCGATCTCCGCCTCGGTGAACCCCTCCGCCGTCATCCGCTCCACCCGCTTGGCATGAGTCCGGGTCGAGCCCAGCGCGCCGATGTAGAAACACGCCGCCCGCAACCCCGCCTCCAGCGCCGGGTCGTCCAGTTTCGGATCATGGGTCAACAGAACCAGCGCCGTCCGCGCGTCCAGCCCCAGGTGGGCAACGGCCTCGTCCGGCCAGTCGTGCATCAGGGTCACATCAGGGAACCGCGCCGGCGAGGCGAAGGCCTCGCGCGGGTCGATGACGGTGGCATCATAACCCGCGATCCGCGCCATCGGCACCAGCGCCTGGGCGATATGAACGGCCCCAACCACGATCAGGCGAAGCGGAGGATTGTGAATGGAAACAAAGGTTTGCCCGTCATCCTCAAAGCCGGAGCGATCCATCCGCATGCGCTCGGGATAGGCCTCGTGCAGCAGTCGCCGAACCCCGTCCGCGAGGTTCACCTCATAGGCCACCGCCTGCCGCTCGGCGCGCGCCGCCACCAGGTCGGCCAGCAGGCCCTCGGGCATGGCCGCGCCCACCGGCTCGACCAGCACCCGGATGGTGCCGCCGCAGGCCAGCCCGACGGCAAAGGCGTCGCCGTCGCTCACCCCGAATTCCAGCAGGCGGTGCTCGCCCG
>Ga0070729_10007445_pt1 | contig 10507 bp, 8 predicted proteins | sample tdDd472_FD_66725 | JGI IMG/M metagenome (GOLD analysis project Ga0070729, IMG submission 66725) | Marine sediment microbial communities from the Atlantic coast under amendment with organic carbon and nitrate - tdDd47.2 | ecosystem: Environmental > Aquatic > Marine > Coastal > Sediment | place...
GGCGATAACGATTTCACGAGCAAAATCTATGGAATTATCATCCATGAAGTCAATTCTAAGTCCTTTGGTGGGGATTTCTCCGGAGTAGGCTATTTGGCCATTGATAATGATAACCATATTGAGGTCGGCAAGATATGAAAAGTCTTGGAACGGGGCCAAGACTAATTCTTGTAATTCCACCCCTGCTGGCACGGTTATGCTATTAAATGTGGCCACCATAGGTGATATGGGCGTTTTAACATCGTGACGGTATTCATCGTAAGTTTCCTTTCTTTCCATCACCTATTACTATGTATCTTCAACTACTTAATATCTTAGAATCGGTGCATCTTTTACACCTGTAACCTTATTATGTCGTAATTAGGCTCAAAATTACCGTTTTCCGGTAATTAAATCATACGACCCATGCGGGCTTAGTTGGCCAATTAGTAAAGGCGAGTTCGGGTGTGGCGTAATCTTGAGGAAGATTTAGCATATCGGTCCGCCATGCAAGGAAGGCATTTTTGTCTTGTAATTTGTCGGCATTGGCCTCCAACAAATACCAATCAGTAGCCTCCAAATAACCCTGTCTAATAGTTCGGATTCTATTCCATTGTGAAGCCACATCAGTCCCACCTGTGCGTTCCATATCACCATCTTCATTAGCGACATACGAGGCCATTTCACAACCAATTGTGTTGTCGGCTTGCATTATCGTCAATAAATTGTCGGCAGCAGTAACACTCATAATATATCCTGTGCTTCACTACTACTTAATTCTCACTAATGTATTCTTCATCGGGGTCCCCGCCTTCATCGGGAGCCTTCTTAGGGGCATCTCCGGTATCCATGAAGGTTCCGGCTGGTTTGGCTGGGTCTTCTGCAAGTTGGTCGCCGGGTTCAGTAACACCGCTTGGCGTAGTGTCAAAGCCAGCACGATAGTCACGCTCCACCATTGCCTCAATAGAGTCGGGTGGAACTGATTTGAGAGCACCCTCGGAATCTTTCAATCTTTGCATAGCAGCAATTCCTTTAGGAACGAAATCATAAACTTCAGTATCCATCTGGTCCCTCGTCATCAAGTCGCCAACTTCCCGAGCATAGCCCGATACTTGACTTCGCCTCTTACGCAATCTTCCGCTACGCTCTTTTTGTTTCAGCATATCTTGGTATTCTTTGCCTTGTTGTTCCATCCATTCTTCAATTTCTTCACTCTTGGCAGTTAAGTCCCCTCCATTTTGGAGGATACGAGCCTTAAACCACTCAACATTCTCAACCGTCACTCTCATACCCCAGTCACGCAATTGCATAGCGATAACTGAATCCACCCCATCGTAAAGCATATAATCAATCCATACTCGGGATGTTCTTCCGGTGCTACCAGTAATACGGAATGCTGGAAGTTGAGATGTAAGGACTCCTGTGTAAGTAACTGCGGGATTCCAAGACGATACTAATGTTTGAGTTCCAGCAACTTTCGCTCTTATGCCTGTATTCCCATAAATGTCCTCAACTGTTTCACCAAAGACGACTAAACCATCTAAAGCATTACTCATAGAGATTGGGAAATACTTAGCATTAGTCCAATCTGCACTTTCTGTGTAGGGATTAAAGACGGTTGATTGCTTAAGGAATGTAGTATAAGGTGCATCCACGCTAATAATATCCACTCCTCCACCGGCAGTATCGGAAGTAATAAACAACCATTGGTCCCTATCATTGTCCCACCCAGCCCACATACATTGGCGAGTGCCGAGGACCGTCCCAATGGCAGCCGAAAGTTTGGAACCATCCTCTCGTAATCGTCCCGTGGTATCGTAAGTCCCTTGCGTTGGTGGGGCGGGGGCTACTAAGTTTTGGATTGTTGGAGTTCCCTTATCGTAGGAGAACAAACAAGGTCCTTGAGCGGTAAGGTTCCCATCAAGAGGGTCATACCAGCCAACGGCGGCGTAGCCTTGGAATGATTGAACCCCACCTTGGAACCCTCCATCCGGTGCATCATCATAACGGGGGTAATTGCCGATATATCCTACGAATTGCTTTGTATCGTTATCAAAGAGTGATAAATCGGTGGCTACTCGGCCTTGGTCGTTTTGAGAATCGGAAGTTAGGGCTACTTTCATAGATTCATTTTCCTCCCCAAATGAATAAGTTCTAAATTGTTGGAGGGTGTGGTGCCACTTACTCGGAAGTTCCACTCCGCTGGCAGTAGTTAGTGCACCATCGGCAAACCCCCATGGAAGAACTGGGTCACCAAAGGCGGGCCACGCAGTAAGTAGGAATATGCCCCCACGAGGTTCGCCGGAGGTAAAAGGGGCTGTTGGTTCCTTATACCCCATGTTCCCCACTACAATAGCCACCGGTGATGTATCGGTTGCACTAACGGCAGCAATAATTTCAGCAGGTGGTAAGAGGTCTATTCCAGCCGCACCGACCATACTGAACTCATTCAAACTGGGATTCACACCATCGGTTATATCTTCCGCATACCATCCTGTGTTTTGTGGTTGGGTGATACCCTTAATAATCCCCGATGAAAACGCATTTTGACAAGCCGAGTAAAAAGATAGCCTATCCCATGGGGCAACACCGTCTTTCATGTTTTTTTGATACTGGGGAGAGGCATTGATACCCATTATGTATGGGGTTTCGTATTGCGTTAAGCCCAGACTATTAGCCGTGTTTATTTGGCCTGTGAGGAAGAATACGGTATCTAAGGCACCCACTAATGTTGGGCCTATTTTGACTCCACTTACGCAACGCATCCCGAAAGCCGTTGATAGGTGATAGCCATTAGTTACAAGTGAGTTATTGGTGGATGTCAGCCCACCTCCTGTTGGATTAGTCCCATCGGGCAAGACTCCATCCTCATAAAGAACTCGCTCATAGGGTTGTGCAAATGCCTCAAGATTTGACAGACTCATAGCGGCTGTTTCATTCCAAGTCCTTGTAACTCCAAAGCGAGCAATGGATTCAACATTAGTTTGGTCCACCGGTCCGATTTGAAATGACCCCAAAGAGTCCCATGTGTAGGTCGGTCTTTGAGGTGTTAGAGGTGTGTCTATTGTAAAGTTTAGGAGTGCAAACGAGGCAACGGTTTTAATATCCGTAGGAGTTATACCCTTACTAACATGATGTCCGCAAACGGCAAAGTTTAGTGCAGGGATGGATTCTCCTACTGTGAGTGTTTCACGAGTTTTCACCGGTGCGACTGCATACAGTCCAATACCTTGGTCTGCATTATCCCATTCTGCGGGATTGGAGGCCAGCATAGTCGTGGGATATAGCATTGGGAAGAATGTGTAGTTAGCAGGGTCAAAAAATCCGGGTGGAGCGCCGGTGCCAGCACCGAATCCAGTAGTTACATTGTAGCCTCGGTGCATCAAGATGAAACCATCCCAAGCATAACCCGGACCACCGGTGTTATAAATCTCTTGCCAATAAGCACGATAACTCCCTACAATAATATAAATACCGTTATGATAATAACCATCTCGTATGATGTATTCTCCGGTGGGTGAGCCAACCTTACCTGTAACGCTGAACCATCTTTGTTGAATCTCTTGACCTCCTAAGATTCCATTACCGTAACCGAAATCGCCTCCACCCCCACTCGTGCTGGTGTTACCTAACCAGTCCGGCAATTCATTCCACCAAGGATAGTTAGTGACATCTAATTTATAGGACAGACTCATAATATCACTCAACCATTTAATGCAAACTTAATAGACCATGTGTAAGCCGGGGCCTCGTATTTTTCTGTGGTATCAACAATTGCATTGGAAAGGAAATAGGTAAAATCCCAATCGGTGTCCGGTGGGATTTCAATATGCCAAGCCCCTACGAAAACTGGGCTATTGGAAATTGTAATTGGGTATGGTTGTGCATCTCCGCTAACTCCAACTCCGGGAAGACCATCGGGGTTCTTGAAATAAGTTGAGGTCCCAAGATTAAAGTTCACATAACCGCCGGGAACCCAGTTCTCACCCAAACCATAAATACCCGGTGTGCTACCGAAATAATGAATAACATAAAACTCATCCGAAGAAGTCCTTTGACGATTTTTGAGGGTGGCATCCCCGATACCGGAAAAGAATACAGATTGTGGAGTTTCCAAATCTTCCAGTCTTTTTGGTGGGAGATTTCCGAGGTCGGCTACGAACCATTCGTAACCTTGACGGCGCATAGACATACTACTATGTATTCCCTCGTGATACTTGAAGGTTCGCACTACTTCTTGTTTGGCTTGCTATGAAGGCCAGTAGCACCCATGAGTTTATCATGAAGGTCGTTCATGAGTTTCTCATTATCCATAGCCTTCTTAACTGCCTTACTATCTTTTTTCGTAATCAAGTCCACCCAAGAAGGTTTATCAGCCGCAGGTGCAGTAGGTGGTAGGGGGAGTGATTTTGGGTCCCTCGGCTCTTTTTTGCCATTATCAAATGGGGACTTAGACTTCATACACCTTATTCATTAGATGTTCTGCTACTTGAGGGTTCGCATCTTCACCACGCCATGAATTATAACGAACTGTCATACGAAGTAGTAACTTCGCCAATCCATATCTCTTTGGCTTCAAGACCTTCCCTCATTCAAGTGGATGGCGAACATCTTTATCACCAAGAGTCCACCGCAATGTTTTGACAACGCCTTGTAAGGCTTTGAAGTTGCGAGCGTGATAAGTCCACTCCTTGCTGGGGCTTCTCCCCTTGGGTGGTGTGTTCTCCAAAAGTTTCAATTGATGAAAATTAAGAGTGCGTTCTGCCTCACGCAACATATCTTCTATTTCATCCCATGAACGGGTATAACTAAAATGTTCGGAATCTTGATGGTCGTTCATACTCGCTCAAGACCACTTGTGAGGCCCTCCTATTTAATCTTTCCGGCCTCTTCGCAAAATGCGCTTAAATCTATGGTAAAGTCCATCTGCTTGATACTTGAGGCAATCTTGGCTTCCATTTTATCTGTGCAAAAGTTACACCAGCCATAATATAAGCGAGCATTATACATCCAACCATTTCCATCTAATTCTTGCTTAACTCTCAACTGGGTTTCTTCATGAGCAGCATTACAGCACCTACAACGCTCCCCATCCTCCCAAGAACTCCAACTCGTGTAAGTAGCATCCCATTCGGAATCTTCTAAAGTTAATTGGAGCCAGTCTTTTTCCCTTTGCTCACGAACTTTGAGTATTTCTTGAGGAATCCAGTCGGAACTACGATTGGGATGGCTTCTCATCTCCTTGTGCTGGTCCGTCATGCGACTACGCCAAAAGGACATATTGTATAGATTAGATAATTCTTTGGAGTGGAGGTCATAGTATGCTCTCTTAGCATCTTCCTTATCACTTTGAGCATCACGAAATAGTGATGGTGTGTTTCCAATTCCTAATTCCCAGTTTCCTAACATAGTATCATCTTCCATAGTGTGGATATTCTAAAAATCTGAAAACTTTCGGAGAATCTCGGAAAACTTTCCGAAAATAAAATGTTTAACACTTTATGTGACATTACTATGCTCTCCAAACTTTCACCAAACATTTGTCTATCTATACTGCCGATGTTGTCCCAAAAATGATTTGAATCTCGGAATTAGAGATTTGAATCTTTTTTTGAGCAAGACGGACGCAGTAGGAGTCATCTTAGTTGAGCACTAATTTTGCTCCAAACTTTTACTTTCCTATTGCTTCCCATTCTTTGTCGGATATGTTATCTTCCATATTCTTGATGAAGGCACCACGGGATGACTCGGGCCTCTTATCTAACATATCATTGTAAATGTTGGCTACTTCTCCCATCCAAGGGTTCGCTGCAACCCATTCATCAGTAAAGAATCCTTCTTCCATAGCACCTTCCAACGGATTAGGGACTGCAAAGATAGGTGGTGTTGTTTCACCCCAATTAGCAAATGGCTCAAACTCCATTGCTTCAAATGCCTTTTCATAACCAATAATCATGGCTTCCTCAAACTCCCCTAAAGAAGATTCAGTAGCACCACTACCTTGTCTGTCACGATTCAACAATTCTTGTTTGAGGTCCTTGATTAGCCAAGGCTTATCCAATTTATTATCGGAATTAAGGTCATTCAATGTGTCCCATAGATTAGCGTTAAAATCACTACGCTCCAATAAATCACTACGAACAACTGACCTATCATTCGTTCCGGTAAAGAATGCAACCTCAAAGAAACTCCAATCTTCGGAATCGTCTTTGAACAAGACCATGTAGGGCCGAGTTAAATCAACAGTAGTTTGGTCCCAATGTAGGGGTTCCGCTACAATCGCTCTCCCATTGGAAGTATATTTTTCCGGGTCTTTGATAACATTTTTTAGTGATACAATACCTGCGGCCGTTAAGAACGGGGCAAACTGGTCCTTAATGCTCGCCATATACTATCGTATATGTCTTACGACTACTTGAAGTTACACCTTAATGGTATATTAGTTTTCAAGAGTGTCTAAGATACCGTCACCATCGTCATCATCGTCAAGATAGTCGGATAAACCGTCATTATCATGGTCAAATTGACCGGTGTTTGTGTTACCATCGTTGATTTCAAACCAGTCGGAAAGACCATCATTATCATCGTCTAAGTCTGTCATATCCCAAATACCGTCATTGTCGTGGTCGTATCGGAACTCACTCCACATACCGCCGAACTCGTCCACATCTAAGATGTTGTCGTTATCGTCATCGGTGTCTATGCCATCATTCATACCGTCATTGTCGTGGTCCCGAGAAGCATCACTTCCGTTCTCATACAAGTCATTCCAGTTATCTATGCCATCGTTGTCAATGTCAAAATCATATCGGTCTTCTATACCATCGTTATCATGGTCGTAAATGTTCGTGTTATCCCAACCATCGGTAACTTCTTCTCGGTCATCTAAGCCATCCCCGTCATCATCATTGTCGTCATTATCTTCAATGCCGTCATTATCGTGGTCCATTGGGCTATCATCAGTCATGTCGGGGATTCCATCGTTATCATCATCGGTGTCTATGTCATCGGGGATTCCATCACCGTCATTGTCGTTATCACCGTTAATGTCTTGATTATCCAATTGCTGGCCTTGTTGTTGGTCGGTTGCGTCACCTTGTTGGCCTTGCTGACCGTTCTGTGTTTGACCTTGCTGTTGTTGATTTTGTCCGTTTTGGTTGTTGCCATTTTGGTCCGTGCCTTCTTGTTCGGTCTGCTGACCTCCCTGCTCGCCACCGTTTTGTTGCTGACCTTGGCCATTGTCTTGTTGCTGACCTTGTTCACCGTCTTGGCCTTGCTGTCCTTGCTGTCCTTGCTCATCACTTTGACCGCTTTGTTGTCCTTGTTGGCCCGCTTGACCTTGTTGGCCGGAGTTCTGTCCTTCTTGTCCGTTTTGACCTTGTTGTTGGCCTTGGCCTTGTTGTTGGCCTTGTCCCTGTCCCTGTCCTTGTCCTTGTCCTTGACCCTGACCTTGACCCTGACCTTGACCCTGACCTTGACCTTGGCCCTGTCCCTGTCCCTGTCCTTGGCCTTGGCCTTGTCCTTGTCCTTGTCCTTGTCCTTGGCCCTGTCCTTGACCTTGGCCTTGACCTTGGCCTTCGCCCTCTCCTTGTCCTTCACCGCCACCTTCGGTGCCACCGTTTCCGCTACCCTCATCGGAGTCTTGGAAATCGGGGTCGTAAGCATCGGGAATACCGTCACCATCGGAGTCCGATGATGAACCATCATTAGGGTCATTAGGGAAAGCATCTTGGCCATCGGCCACACCATCCCCGTCTGTATCTGCATTATTTGGGTTTGTTCCAGCCGCATATTCTTGTGCGTTGGTTAAACCGTCACCATCGGGGTCTGCATTAGCATCTCCACCACTAAGAGGGTTGAGTCCATTAGCGACTTCCCATCCATCGGGTAAGCCGTCTGCATCCGAATCGGCATTATTCATATTAGTGCCTTGTTGCTGTTCTTCGGCGTTGGTTAAACCATCACCGTCCCAGTCTGCGCCACCATCGGAAGGGTCTAATGGGTCGGACCCATCAGCACTTACGCCAGCAACACCTACGCTCATAGCGAGCATAAAGGCCATTAAAATTGTAGTTATCGTTCTTTTTAGTTTTGAATTAGTATTTTTATCCATATCTTTTCACATTCGTGTATTTCGTTCATAGGGAACCCGCTGTTCCCTCTAACACTTTCATTGTGAGTGCAACTACTTAAAGATTCGGAATATCAAAAATCGCTTAGAATATCAATAATTGGGTTCCCAATTATCGTATCTGCTGTCTTCAAGACCCTCCACATAACTAACACGGGCTGAATAAATGTCATCATCGGAAGCATAGATTTCAGCAAAGATAGTTTCTAACAAACTATCCATTTGGGATTGAAGAATGGCCTCTTTATCGGGTGAATCTTTGTAATCATTAACAGTATAGCCGCTGTAATAATGATTGAGTCTAATAAGTTGATTTAGTGTAAGCATACGGATAAACTCTTCGGCTTCGTCTTTTGCATCATCTTCAATCATAGAGCCAGTCATGTCTTCCCAATTGCTACTACTCCCCGCATCACTAATTGCATCCGAAACTTCATCACTAAGATTAATAATGAATGGATTTAGGAACTGGTCGTATTCTTCCTCATCCATTACCATACTACGGAGTAATTCTTTATTCCATTTCTTAGCATCTGCTGGACTAATGGCAGTTCTTTGCCAAGGATTCAAATAACCTTTCCTCGGACCATACTTTTCATAGACTAAGTTTGGATTTTTGTCTAAGCGTATTCTAACACTTGTTCCACTACCAACGATAACTTTAGAACTCTTCTCCAAAAGAATGACTTCATCTTCGGAATATATCTTTTGACCCCATACCCATAGAGGTTCCAGTAACATAACAGTAGTTTGTTCTGTTTTAACACCATCCAATTCTAATGAGGACTGGTTCAAGATACGAACATTAGCAAGTGCAGGGGGATATTGAGTCCACGGTTGAACCACTACGGTATCAGTCATACCTAATGGTAGGTGGGCCTCCTATATGAAGATTACCTTCACTTCTTAGATTTCTTAGCCTTGCTACCTGCTTTACGGTCCACAGGAACAGCGACACCACGGCCACCACGGAACTTGTTTTTGTTCAGTCGTGCTCTCTTCTTGAGTGTTTCCTTAGTTTGTCCTCTTGAGGACATACCTGCTGCTCCGGATTGAGGGAGGCATCGTGGGAATGATTTTCTAAACTCCGCTGGGGACATATCTTTAGTGTAGGCACGGCCACAGTCGCCATGTGTTACATGAGCCTTGCGGTCCGAGAAGTCCACGGCTTTTCCTTTGTCGTTTCCTCTTTGATAGTTACCATCGTAATAGTTAGTAAGGCTATTCTTGCCAAGGTTTGAACTCTTAGCACCTTTGTGAGCGGCTTTAGTTGCTCCACTCCACTTTCCACCTGCTTGGTTATACAATTGAACTGCGTATGCGCTTGCGTGAGGTGAAGGCCATACTCGGTATTCTTTGGAAGCCCTTTGCTTTGACTTCTGCCAAAGTGCCTTATCTTTCGGGCAAGCCCTGTCGGATTTAGCACAAGGGTCATTATCTGTTCCTTGAGTTGCTGCACGGCCACGCTGACGAGCGGAAGGGTTCTTGGACTTCTTACTCTTTAGTGATGTTTCAGCACCCATTGTTCCCATAACGGTTCCAATGGAAGCGTCCAAAGGATTATCACCGGAGTTTTCAACAAGTGAAGCAACCGCAGTTTCCGGTAGTGCTATACCACCATAATTTACAGGAGTTCCTTGACCGGAGCCACCTGCTGAACCTGCGTATTGTGTGAGTCCCATGTTCCAATCTTTTCCGCCATCCATTTCAGCGTCCATTGCTTGCACACGAGAGTATGCACGAGAGTTGTCAAACTTTTCAGTTCCCTTAGATTCATCCCTGCGGTCTTTCATAGACTGGTGCATTCCAGATTCTTTGTGGGACATTCCCAAACTTTCATCTAATTCATCATTGTAACCTTGACCTTTGTGGTGTTCGGAATAGTATTTACCGGATGCGTCCATAGTCATAACATCATCATACTTACGACCCATCATTGAATGGTCTTTATCCATTGCGGAGGCTTCATCTCTTCGGTCCTTCATAGATTGTGAGTGAGAGCCACGGTGACGCATACCCATAGATTCATCCATCTTGTCATTATAGCCTTGTGCATACATAGTTTTGCTTTCTTCTGCCTCGTGCCTATGCCAATTGCCTTCTTTATCTTCTATCATAATAGCGGTAGGATGTTTTGTATCTAATGTATCAAAGGCCATAGATACATCAATACTTTCTTCTTTTACGGTGCCATCCTCTAATTCTATGTATAGTGTTCCATATTTAATCCACCAATCTTTTACCATACCTTTTGCGAATAAATGGTTTGACTCTAACTCATCCATCTCAATAATAGCATGGCCTTCATAGGTTAATTCCATTTGCGTTATGTTGTCGTTGTGAGCATTCTTTTGTTCCGCCCACATAATGTTAGATGGGGGAGAGGATGGTGAGGAA
>Ga0070729_10007449_pt1 | contig 10503 bp, 6 predicted proteins | sample tdDd472_FD_66725 | JGI IMG/M metagenome (GOLD analysis project Ga0070729, IMG submission 66725) | Marine sediment microbial communities from the Atlantic coast under amendment with organic carbon and nitrate - tdDd47.2 | ecosystem: Environmental > Aquatic > Marine > Coastal > Sediment | place...
ACCGTTGACAGAAAGCGCATCACCGAAAGATGAGGTATAGGCCATATTGGTCAGCGCAAATGTTGCCGAAGTGGTTCCTTCTGCGTTACTCAAATCTACTGCGCGTCCTGTTGTAGCACCGATACTACAGTTATCGAAACTGTAGGTCAGGTTTCCCGATGCACCGGTTGTCGATACAACGCCTGCCACGCTATTGGTGACGGTTAGATTGGAGACCGTAGCGGTGCTGGTCGCAGCCAGTTGCATGCGCAACGCAGCTGCGGTCGCAGCGTCAACACTGACCCCGTTCCCACCTGAGTTATCTATGGTCACCGTGCTGTTGCCAGTGACGTTGGTGATCGAAATGGCGTCGTCACCTGCGTTGTTGAGTTCTGAAGCTGAGCTCGGATTACCCGTTAGCAGAATGGTCAAACCGGTCGTGATGCCATCGATGTTAATGCCATCGCCGTTGGTACCTGTGACATCGAAGTTTCGTAGTGTCACACCTGCTTGGGGGCCTGTCGCCTCAATTCCGTGGCCCGATATGTTATTGACGGACACATCTTCAATCACCACGCCAGTTACATCATTCAACGAGATTCCATCATCGGTAGCACCCGTAATGTCGAAACCCTGAATGGTCACATTGTCGGCTGCGATAATCGCATCCGATCCACCTGCGGTTACACTGATTTGTGGCCGACTACCCGCCGCAATAAGTACTTCTGAGGCTGCCGTATTGGGATTGGTCAGGCTCAAGCCCACTTCTTCACCGATCAGGCGCATGTTGTCGAGCAATTGAATGCTGCCGTCTAAGGGCGTTGTTCCCGTGTTACCTCGATATACAAAAAGCCAATCGGCTGCTGAAACACTACCGCCGACACGTGCTGTTTCGTAAGCGCCGATATTGTTAAAAGGCGTCGCCGAGGTGCCATTGCCGCCACCCGCAGCTGTGTCGTCGAGGAACCACACCATGTCGTTGCTGATTTCGATGAAAACGGTGGCCGTATCCGATGCGCCACCGCTATCAGTGATGGTGTAGGTAAACGTATCGGTCGTGTTTTTGATAGCGGGCGGCGGGTTGTAAATCATGGTGCCCGTCGCGCTCACTGTGACACTGCCCCCCTGAGTTGTTGCAGTTGGGATGCCAACATTGCTGTTTACCCCGTTAATCGCGGTTATGCTAATCGTTTGCCCTTCAACCGGGTCGCTGTCATTTTCTAGCAAGCCCGTTCCACCTGTGGTGAGTACGCGGAAGTGCGGGAACGAAGGTGCGGCCACATCGACGTACAAGGCCATATGTCCCGCGGTGTCAAAGGCTGTGTCTGCTCCTGCGACAGGTGGATCGTTAACTGCCGTCACTGTGATATCAAAGCTTTGTGCTGCCGAAGTATCGACCCCGCCATCGGCTGTGCCACCGTCGTCGGACAGTGTGACGGTGATGGTGGCGCTACCTGAAGCATTGGCTGTCGTCGTATAGGTCAAGTTCCCAGAACTGTCGATTGCGGGTCCTGCCGCGAACAGTCCGGGGTTGGTATTGCTGGCAATATTGAACGTCAAAGTTTGCCCCGATTCATTGGTCGGACCGGCACTGATGCCCGTGGCCCAATTTAGGATGCTCTGAGGTCCCGCATCTTCCAACACGACCTCATCGGCACCCGCCGTGAATACGGGCACGTCGTTGACACTTGTCACCGTAATTGTGAAGTTCGCCGTCGGTGATTGGTCGTCACCGCCACCAGCCGTACCGCCATCATCGGTCAGGAAGATGGATACATTTGCCACGCCGTTGGCGTCGGCAGCGGGTGTGTAGGTCAGGGTTCCCGTGGTTTCGTCCACATCTGGCTGCACATCAAATAACGCGTTGTTGTCGTTGTTAATTGTGAAGGTCAAAGTTTGACCGCCTCCGTCGCCATCATCGATGTTGGTTGCCCAACCATTAATCGTTTGGGCACCTGCATCTTCCAGAACCGTCTCGTCTGCGCCTGCGGTGAAAGAGGGCTCCTGGTTTTGGGCGGTGATTTGAATGTCAAAGGTAATGCCTGGGGAGGTGTCGACCCCACCGTTGGCCGTGCCAGCATCATCACTGAGCGTTAAGGTTAGGGTTGCCGTGCCTGATGCGCCATTGACGGGTGTGTAGGTGAGGTCTCCACTAACAGCGTTGACAGCTGGCGCAGTCGAGAACAGGCTCGGGTTGGTGTTTCCAGTAACATTAAAGGTCAGGACTTGACCCGATTCATCCCCAGGTCCAGCTGTGATCGCCGTTGCCCAGCCCGATTCGGTTTGCGGCGATGCCGTTCCGGTAAAGGCCACATTGCCACCACTTGTAAAGCTAGGAGCATCATTGACAGCGGTCACGTTGATAGTAAACGTTTGTGATGGTGATGTGTCCAAGCCACCGTTGGCCGTACCTCCGTCATCAGATAAGGTGATGGTAATATTGGAGCTACCATTTGCATCTGCTGTTGTTTCAAAGCTCAACGTGCCCGAGGAATCGATGCTTGGTTGAGTTGTGAACAAGGCCGAATTCGTATTGCTCGTTATATTAAACGTCAGGGCTTGCCCCGATTCGTCGATCGGGCCCGAGCTGATGCCCGTGGCCCAACTTGGGATACTTTGGGGACCTGCATCTTCTAACACGGTTGGATCTGCCCCACTTGTGAAACTTGGCACATCATTAACGGGTTGGATATCCACGGTGACAGTGGCACTGTCGGTTCCGCCATTGCCATCTGAGATGTCATAGGTGAAGGTTTCCTGTCCATTGAAATCAGCCGCTGGGCTATAGGAAACTCCCGTTCCGCCGCCTGTGATCACCACGATTCCGCCCTGATCTGGGGTTCCGACAGCGTTGATTGTCAAAGTTTCACCGCTGTCAGGAGTTTGGGCATCATTGGTCAGGAGGTCCAGGGCATTGGCGGAGCTGTCTTCATTGACTGAAAAACTGTCATCGTTCGCCGTCGGGTCATCGTTTACATTATTGACGGTGATCGTTATGGTCCCCGAATCGGCCCCGCCATTGCCATCATCGATATCGTAGGTCAAGGATTCAGTTCCGAAAAAATCCGCAGCAGGGGAGTAGAGAAGGCTGTTCCCACCTGAAATGGACACACTTCCACCCTGGTCAGGCGTCCCAACCGCATTGATGGTTAAGGTTTCGCCAGTGTCAGGATCTATGACATCGTTGGTCAGAGGGTCCAGAGGGTTGTCAATTGAATCTTCGTTCACACTGAAACTATCGTCTATAGCAGTGGGATCATCATTGATGTTCTCGACAGTCACGGTCACGGTTGCTGTGTCGCTGCCGCCATTGCCGTCGCTGATCGTATATGTGAACGATTCGGTTCCGAAGAAATCGGCTAGTGGAGAATAGAGCAGGTTGATTCCCGAATCAATGGATACCATCCCGCCCTGATCCGGGGTTCCAACCGTGGTTATGGATAGGGTTTCACCCACATCAGGGTCCGTTGTATCGTTCGCTAGGACGTCTAATACATTATCAATGGAATCTTCATCAACGGTTACCGAATCGTCATTTGCGGTGGGGTCGTCGTTTTGCGAGGTTACTGTAATCGTGAATGTGACAGAGGGGCTACTATCATCCCCGCCATTGGCGGTGCCTCCGTCATCCATAAGGTGCAACGTCATATCAGAGGAACCAAATTCATTGTCCGCAGGGGTGAAACTCAATTCGCCGGTGAGGCCATCGACGGTCGGTTGAACGGCAAAAAGTGTGCTATTAGTATTGCCTGTCATCTGGAAGGTCAAGAGTTGGCCGGCTTCGTTGGAAGGGCCAGGACTTAGATTATTGGCCCAAGATAGGCGTCTTGGTTCGGACTGTTTTTGCGGACCGGCGTCTTCCTGAACGGTCACATCGCCACCTGAAGTGAAGCTGGGTTCATCATTTACTGGATCGACCTGAATGGAAACAGTGGCTGGGGAGGAGTAGCTAAATCCATCGTAAGCGCGAAAGCTGAAGCTGTCAGCACCAAAATGATCGCTATTTGGGGTATACGTCACTTCGGCCGTCTCATTTCCCGTGACCGCGATTGCTGAGAGACTCCCCTGAGATGGGGACCCAACGATTTCAAAATCCAGGGCCTGTCCGTCGGGATCTGTTGCTGTTAAAGTGATTAGGAGCTGACTGTCTTCCAGCAGGTTGACGGCCTCGTCTTCGGCAGTTGGTCCCTGGTTTTCAGCTTCCGATACATCGATCCGAAAATAGAGATTGCGTTCGCCCTGGCAGGCAAAAAAGGAGGTGATATCCAGCGTTGGGTCTGGTGTGTCACCTGCGGGATCCTCGGTAAGAGACGTCATACCACTCCAGTCATCAACTTGCCCATCCAGAAGGATGCTGCAGGTCATAGCCAACATGCAGAGGGAGGAAAGAATGATTAGCACATGGAATGCCCTTTTGCGATGTCGTCGCATGAACCAGATAGAGGTTACAAGCAGGAGGAAAATAAAAAGAATGAGCGCAGTGGTATGCAGGGTCGGAAGGGGAATAGGAAAAGTGAAAACGATCGGGTCTCCTCCTAGGGCTATTCGTAACTGGTCAAATTCAGTATTGCTGCGGGTTTCGACAACCATTCGAATGCGACCCGTAATTCCCAGGTAGTCCAAAGGGATGGATGATTCAATGATATCTTCTCCGTTGGGGCCCAGATTGAGACCAATGGGCCAGGGAAAGGATGTGAGGGTTGAGACAAGAGACGGATTCCCATCGCTGCAGCGCAAGTAGGCCGTCTCCAGAACCTGTGGTGAAGCACCCGTTGAATAGGTGGTTCGAAGAATGCCTTCAATGCCTTCAACGGAAGTCCCATCGGCTAGGTTCCAGGTGCAGCCCGTTGTTGGGTCGTCGTCGGTGTCGATCCCGATATCCAAGGTTCGCGTCTGGCACCAGGCTGAAATCGATCCAAAAAATATCATTATGACTACAAATCCGTTCTTGCGCATGCTTCTCCTCCCATGGATCCAATAAACTAAATCAACTCTTATCCCATATCGGGTTGAATTCTATATTCTTAAGGTGAAGACCTTTTTTTCCCAAAGAGCATTCTGCGTTTTTTTAATGAGCATCAAAGCAATAACGCAAAGCAAAGGGACATGCATCCAGATGGGAGTAATCCACGGCAACTTGGGTTTACGGTGTAGATTTGTGGGCAATCGAGTCTCAACTTAGGAAATCAGGAGGTAGCGGAATGGTCATTGTCCATCGCCTTGTTATTCGCAAGGGATTTGTTTCGACCTATCACGTATGGTCGCGATGTGTACGCGAGGCCTGGTTACTGGGCAAGGACTTTGACTTGGGACAGGCTCTAACTAATAAAAAGGCTTGGGTTAAGAATCAGCTGGTCCATTTGTACGAGTCGTTCAACTAATCATCCTCAAAAGCCCTGAAAGACAAGAAATAGAGCAACAAAGGAAAAGCCTCACAAGGTCCCCGAACCTTACGTTCAAGGGTGATTTGAAAGTCCCGACCGGGTAAGAGTACCAAAAAAGCAGGCTTCCCTCCAAAAGAAGTTGAAAGAAACGAGCTATTACCAAAGAAACATTTAGATGGATGTCCAGTTTTGGCCCTATCTATGGAAGTAGAATCCAATATGCTCAAGGTTCATGAATGATCAATGTTACTCTAATATATCCACTTTGCTCTCTACCTCGAACTTCGCCGTCAAAGTACATGAGACTATGATATCCGCTCATGCCATTCAATGAAATGAGTGAGGTGTTCCCAAAAGTCTCAGGCGCGAAGCCCTTAGCATAATCTTGAAATAATTGACTTGGTGCCTGATATGTCTTAAGGATGCGGACGCCTTTTTTTTTCAATTCTTCAAGGCACTTAGCGGAATAGAGATCAAACCAGTTTTTGGGAAGTTCATCGATATTATCGATTCTATAAAGTTCGTCCAAATAATAGGTACCTATCGTTCTTTCCCCGTGTGCACTACCGCCAACAGTACTGATTTTGCAATTCGGAAACAAATTGTTGAAATGACGTTTATAGGTGTTGCTGCTCTGATCAAGGGAGAATTCATTTTCAGCGCAACCAAGAAAGAAAATCGCTATAAGCAGATACCAAATTGCCATAACTTTTGATCGGAATTCCATGTGATTGATTCCCCTCCTTTTATTTGTCGCCACCGTCATCTTTTTTTCCAAAGAGCATCGTCAGGTAATTGGGCTTTTCTTTGAGGACCACTCGTTGATAGTAGGATTGGATGCAGGAGTCGATGAAAATATAGCCGAAAGGAACGAGCCATTGGTGAGGGCCTTGAAAGAAGTAAAGTCCTGCTGCTAATAGCACCAACCAACCGAGTCTATAGTACCAATAGATCCAGTTGTAGAAAATGATACCAATCGAAAAAACCGTCAGAATGATGGTAATTATTGACATATTAGCTTCTTGCTGCCTCCCGTTTTTGTTAGTTCGACTTGACAGGATCCAGGATTTGACCCGTATTGATGGGATGCATTCAAATCATATTTCCAGTTTACCATTTTGAATCTCACCCTTTGAGGGTGATTTTGTGCAAACGCAATTTGAAACAAACAACGATCAAAATCGTTCCCTTAGACTGTTTACAGCACAAAAATGGGAGGGGATAGGTCTGTGAAAAAAACCTTATGGCTATTATTATTTGTTCTGGCGCTTCCGACTTTTGCCAAGGACTCAAAGCATTTTACTCAGAAAATTGAAGCGACGGTTGCCGATTTTGAAATCGAGAAGCGATTTTCCGGCGCGATCCTGGTGGCCGAGGGCGATCAGGTTATCTATAAGAAGGGTGTCGCAAAGGCGAATCACACGTTTGGTATAGGCAACCAGACAGATACCGCTTTTTTAGTTGGTTCGATCAGCAAACAATTCACCTCCATGATCATCCTGCAGCTTGTGCAGGAAGGAAAAATGGAGCTGAACGCTCCAATCGGAACGTGGTTTCCCGAATTCCCTCCGTATAAAAAAGAAAAGATTACCGTACACCATCTGTTGAGCCATTCATCGGGACTGCCGCACTATCGAGGGTTGGCCGAAATCGGTATTGATTTGGAAACCTATGATCGTGTTAATCGCCCCTTGGAAGAATATGCGAAGGCGATAGGTAACATGAACCTTTTATGGGAGCCAGGGACTCGTTACCAGTATAGTAGTCAGGGATATATCCTGTTGGGCATCATCGCCCAGAAAGTGACCAATAAGAGCTTTGATCAACTGATTCAGGAACGCATTTCCAAACCCCTGGGCTTGAAAAATACAGGCTTTGCCTACAACGAACGGATCGTTCCTGGATTGGCAAATGCCTATCATTATGGCATTCAACAAAGTGATGAAGGGCTACTTTCAATGGGCTACGCCAATGCGGAATACCGCGATCAGACAAACACGTTTTGCACCGGGGGCGTTCATTCGACGGTTGAGGATTTATTTCTTTGGAGCCGTGCACTTTGGACGAATCAATTATTGGGGCAGGAATTGCGGGAAAAAATGTTCACCGTACAAGCCAAGCCCTATGGTTATGGTTGGTTTATTTCTAACCCGTCAGCATGGGGATTAGGGGAAGACGATTCTGTCATCAATCACGGCGGCGCAACGACTGGATATCGAGCCCAAATTGCAATGCTCAATAGAGGTGCTTTTACCATTATCGTGCTGGGGAATACCTCAAATAGCCGCAGCACAGCCCTTGCCCAATCCATTTCCCAGGTATTAAATGGAAAAGAACCAAGACCTGCCAACATTCTTGGAACTGCGGTCACCTGGCGTTTCGTGTCACATGGAAAAGAGGAGGCATTCGCCCTATTTGAGAAGAGCAAGGAATCCAATCGGTATCTCAAGAACGACTATGCCTTTTATGCCAATGCGGATCGGCTATTGAGTTTTGGGAAGCCGGATATGGCCTTAAATATTGCGGAAATGGGACTTCGCCTATACCCCAATTCGGGCGCACTCTATCTTAATCTTGGAGATATTGCGGTTGCAAAAGGGCTTCATAAGGATGCCATGGCGCATTTCCAAAAAGCCTATGATTTAGCCCTTGAGTTCCCCGATGAGAATCAAGGCGTCAAGGATGAGGCAAAAGAAAAAATGGAGTCCAAAGGCTCCCAGAATTAATCAGGCGGCCAATTAAGTTTGAAAGTTATTTTGAAGTGATGTAGCACTAAAATTAATGACCGATGCCTGTTGAGTTGCAGATAGAGTTCATTTATCTGTCCAGAGAGTCAATGGTCGTATTTCAGTTTTTCGATGAGGCGTCGATCCTTTTTCGATGGTTTTCCGCGGCGTTTGGGTTCGGTCTGCATGCTGTGATAGAGCTGCGTCAATTCGCGCATGTCTTCGGGGAGGTCTGCGTCGACCGTCAGGTTGTACATGGTTTCGGCGATGGCCGCTCCAACCCGTTTTTCAATGATTCCTAAAACCTCATAGGCGTAGGTTCGGCCCTCTTTTTTCAGTGAGACCGAGTCACCGATTTTGACGGTTTTATTGGGTTTGACGGCCACCCCGTTCAATTTTATTTTCCCACCGTTTAGCGCGTCCGACGCCAGCGATCGTGTTTTAAAAATGCGCACGGCCGAAAGCCAACGATCGATGCGCGTGGATTCCAGTGGGGCGCTGTTTTTTGGGGCCATCACGCCCTCCGAAGATCTTCCTGTTGTGGCAAAAGGGAGGCCATTTTAAAGCTTGGCCTCCCAGCCGTGTCTGCAATAAAAACGCTAAAGAATGTATTCTTTGAGGTTATCGCGTTTGTTCTCGCCTTTGAGATATTTGTGGACAAAGGCTTCGTCGATTTGGATGGTCTGGCCAGGCATTTCGGTAGCATTGAATGAAATGTCGTCCATAACCTTTTCGATGACTGTATGCAAGCGTCGAGCCCCGATGTTGTCCTTTGTTTCGTTGGCTTCAAAGGCATGTTTGGCAATGGCTTTGAGCCCATCTTCTGTGAATTTCAGGTCGACCTGTTCGGTGGCGAGCAGGGCTTGGTATTGTTTGACGAGTGAATTCTTGGGTTCAGTGAGAATGCGAAAGAAATCCTCTTCCGTCAAGGTGTCCAGTTCGACCTGGATCGGGAAGCGTCCCTGGAGTTCAGGCATGAGATCGGAGGGTTTCGATGCGTGAAACGCTCCGGCCGCTATGAAGAGGATATGGTCGGTTTTGACCATACCGTATTTGGTGTTTACCGTGGATCCCTCAATAATGGGCAGGAGGTCGCGTTGAACGCCTTCGCGGCTCACATCTGCGCCTCTTGAATGGGAGCTGCCAGAGATTTTGTCGACTTCATCCAGGAAAATGATCCCGGAATTCTGAACGCGGGCAAGTGCAATCTGTTGGACGCGTTCCATATCGATCAGGCGCTGTTCCTCCTCGCTTTGCAGGCGTTCGCGAGCCTCTTTTATGGACATGCTCTTTTTCTTTTTTTTGCCACCGCCAAAGATGTTCGGCAACATTTCCTTGAATTGGAATCCGATCTCTTCCATGTTGGAACCGTTAAAAACAGAAACCATGGGCGAACTCGAATCATCAACTTCGGTTTCAACTTTCATCTCGTCGAGTGATCCGGACCTGAGGGCCTTGCGCAGCTTCTCATGATGGGCTTCGTGGCGTTGGTTAATTTTTTCCTGCTCTTCGGGTCCTAAATTGGCCGCCGGTTTAAGGGGTGGATGGTAGATGTTGAGAATGCGGTCTTCAACGAGTGTTGATGCTTTCTCCCGAACCCGAATGGACTCCTCTTCTTTAACCATGTTGATTCCAATCTCAACAAGGTCGCGAATCATGGATTCCACATCGCGGCCCACATAACCTACCTCAGTGAACTTGCTTGCTTCCACTTTTGTGAACGGCGCTCGAGCAAGCCGCGCCAGGCGGCGGGCGATTTCAGTTTTTCCAACACCGGTTGCCCCGACCATGAGAATGTTCTTGGGCAGTATTTCATCACGCAGGTCATCGCTCACACGTTGACGCCTTTTACGGTTGCGCAGGGCAATGGCGACGGCGCGCTTGGCGCGTCCCTGCCCGATGATATAGCGACCGAGCTGTTCGACGATTTCTTTGGGGGTCAGGTCAGGCAGGTCGTTCATTTCCTGAAGGTTGGGTTTATTACTTATTAATTTCAATCCAGTGCCTCCACGCTGATATGATCGTTGGTATAAATACAAACCTCGGCCGCGACGGCCATGGCCTCTCGGGCCAGGTCGGTGGCACTCATGTCGGTGTGTCGCGAGAGAGCCTTGGCAGCAGCGTAGGCGTAGGCTCCACCGGAGCCAATTGCCACGATATCCTCATCTGGCTCGATGAGATCGCCGTTACCACTGACAACAAAGAGGTGGTCGCGATCGGCTACGATTAACATGGCCTCGAGGTTGCGCAGCACCTTGTCGGTACGCCAATCCTTTGCAAGTTCAACGACTGAGCGCAGGAGCTGCCCTTTATAGGTTTCGAGCTTGGCTTCGAAGCGAGTAAACAGGGTGAAGGCATCAGCCGCAGATCCGGCGAATCCCGAGAGGATCTTTCCATCGTAGAGGGTTCTGATT
>Ga0070729_10007451_pt1 | contig 10502 bp, 9 predicted proteins | sample tdDd472_FD_66725 | JGI IMG/M metagenome (GOLD analysis project Ga0070729, IMG submission 66725) | Marine sediment microbial communities from the Atlantic coast under amendment with organic carbon and nitrate - tdDd47.2 | ecosystem: Environmental > Aquatic > Marine > Coastal > Sediment | place...
GCACCTGGGCCTTCGTGTGCGAGAAGCGCGGCGCCCAGCTGGTGCGCGCGCACATCGACCTGCCGGTGGAGTCGACCGACCAGGTGGTGGAGGACATCTGGTCGCACGTCACCGACCGCACCCGGGTGATCTGCCTCGACCACATCACCTCGCCGACGGCCCTGGTGTTGCCGGTGCGCGAGATCGCCCGCCGCGCCCGTCGCGCCGGCATCACCATGATCGTCGACGGCGCCCACGCGCCCGGACACGTCGACCTCGACATCACCGACCTGGACGTGGACATCTACGTGGGCAACTGCCACAAGTGGCTGCTGTCGCCCAAGGGTGCGGGCTTCCTGTGGGCCCGGCCTGATATGCAGCCCCTGCTGAGACCCCTGGTCGTGAGCTGGGGCTGGCGCAGCGACCGCCCCGGACCCAGCCGCTTCGTGGACGAACAGGAGTGGGCCGGTACCCACGATCCCGCCGCCGCCCTGGCCGTGCCCGAGGCCCTGAAGTTCCGCACCGACCACGACTGGCCGCGGGTGCAGCGCCAGTGCCAGAGTTTGCTGCGCCAGGTGCGGGCGGAGATCTCGCGGCTGACGAGCCTGCCGCCCATCTGCCCCGACGACTCCCTGTGGTATGGTCAGATGCACACCCTGCCGTTGCCCGCCTGCGACACCAGGGAGATCCAGCGGATCCTGCGCGAGGACCACCAGATCGAGGTGCCGGTTGTGGAGTGGCGACGACGTCCGTACATCCGCGTGAGCGTGCAGGGCTACAACACCCGCCACGATGTGGAGCTGCTGGTGCACGCCATGACGCGCATGCTGCAGGACGGCCGACTGTTCACCCGGACCCGAAGCGCGAGGTGCTGATGTCCCACCGTGGAATTGACCTGCCCTCCTTGGCCGACATCCAGGCCGCCCACCAGCGCATCGCTCCCTTCGTCCACCGCACCCCCGCCCTGACCTGCCGCGCCATCGACGACGCCGTGGGCTGCCAGGTGGTGTTCAAGTGCGAGAACCTGCAGAAGGTAGGAGCCTTCAAGTACCGCGGGGCCACCAATGCGGTGCAGTCGTTGCAGGAGGCTGATGCTCTGCGAGGGGTGGCCACGCACAGCAGCGGGAATCATGCCCAGGCGCTGGCGCTCGCAGCGAAGGTGCGCGGCGTGCCGGCCTATGTGGTGATGCCGAGCAATGCGCCGGCGGTGAAGCGCGAGGCCGTGGCCGGGTACGGGGCGAAGATCATTCCGTGCGAGCCGACGCTGGCGGCGCGGGAGTCAACCCTGGCGCGGGTGGTGGCCGAGACGGGGGCGCACTTCGTGCACCCTTACGACGACCCGCGGGTGATCGCGGGGCAGGGGACGGCGGTGCTGGAGTTGCTGGAGGATGCGGGGCCGCTGGACGCGGTGATCACGCCGGTGGGTGGGGGTGGGTTGTTGAGTGGGACGGGGATCGCGGCGGCGGGGGTGGCGCCGAGCTGCAGAGTCTATGCGGCCGAGCCCGCGGGGGCGGATGATGCGGCGCGGTCGTTGGCGGCCGGGGTGCTGATTCCTTCGATTGAGCCGGACACGATCTGTGATGGGTTGTTGACGAGTTTGAGCCCGAGGACGTTCGCGGCGATCCGGGAGCATGTGGCGGGGATCGTGGTGGTGAGTGATGAGGCGGTGATGGCGGCGATGCGGCTGGTGTTCGAGAGGATGAAGCTGGTGGTGGAGCCTTCGGCTTGTGTGGGGTTGGCGGGGCTGATGACTCGGAGAGAGGCCGTTGAGGGGGAGCGGGTGGGGGTCGTGTTTTCCGGGGGAAATGTGGATCTGGGGCGGTTGTGGGAGGAGTGATCTGATGGAGCCTGACCTGATCGTGCAAGTACTATCGAGGAGCTTACGTCACTGAGCATGGACCCCCTCCTATTCCAGCAGCGATTCAACGCAGCCTCGGCATTCGCCCGGCGATTCCACCAGGAAGGATTCGACCGGCCGTTGCCCGAACAACTGCTGTTCCGTTTCAACCCCATCGGTATCAGTGGTCCGGCCGTTCCCCCGGACCTCGACCCGCCGCCCGGCTACCCCACCATTGATCGCCGATCGTGTGAAGAACTGCTGACGTCGCGTGAGGCCATCGCTCAGCTATGGCGAGGTGGCCTGGTGCCCGAGTGGATCGATTTTCGGGTCACGGGGCATACGTCCGTAGCGACCATCATCGAGCTCGACGCCTGCGCTCTCTTTCTTGGTGACGAGACGCGCCTCATGCACCAGAAAGAGGGCTGGGCGCCGTTCCACGTGGTCGGATTCTATCCGCAGCATCCCGGTGTTCAGGAACTGCCGCCACGGCCGGCACCGACCGCGGGCTACGGCAGGGATCATCCCGCCATCTTGTACCTGACCGGGGCCGAAATTCCAGCTGACCAGGCGGTCTCCGTAGAAATCCGCCACGCGATCATCCTGTGCTCCGACGCCACCACCGATCAGGTCGTGAGCCTGTTGCGGCCTGCCCGTGGGACGCTGCGGACCCTGAATCTCCATGGTACCTCGGTGGACGATTCCATATTCTCGTCTCTTCCTGATTTTTCTCGTCTTTACAACGTCAGTCTGGACGAGACGGGGGTCACCCAGGCCGCCATCGACCGTTTCGCCGCAGAGCACCCGTCCATCGCGCTGTCACCGCGGCCGACGGGCTGGCACCTGAGCAGGGACCAGGGACTACCTGGCCCCGGAGGTTCACTGACATGACCCGTTGCGTGCTGTTCGTACTTGTCGTTTTCGGATTCCTGGCTCATGTCGATGGAAGACTCCCCGTCGCCTGTGGTCAGAACCCCGAACCCGTCCACTCGGAGGAGGCTCGAAGCATGGCCCAGGTCCGTGATGTCGAGGCGATCGTGAGTTTCCTGCAGGCTTGCAGCGAGGGAGAGGTCGAGGGCGCGAAGAAGTCCCTGCGCCAGGGGGTGCACCCGGATAGTCGGGGTCTCGAGATTCCCCAGACCCCGGTCTCCGCCAACCACCCGTGGGCTCCACACCTCTGATCCTCGCGGTGGACAACAACCGACCGGCGGTCATCACCGAGCTGGCGCGCCACGATATCACCGATGAGGACGTGTCCGAGGTGGGCGTCACGGCGCTGATGCTGGCGACGGTCAAGGAATTCACCGACGTGGTGGAGCTATTGCTGGAATGCGGCGCGAGCAAGGAGACCGTGGGGTTGTTGGGGTATAAGGCGCTGGATATTGCACAGGCCATGGAGCTGGAGGGCCGCATCGTGGAGTTGCTGGAGTAGGGGGCGCGGGACTAAACGTGCCGGTCGCTGATTGCGCAGTAGAGGCGTGGGCCGCTTGGAACCATAGCGAGATCACCAAACCTACTGTGCAAGTATCCATGGAATCGAATCTCCCGCTGATTTTCGTTCGACCGCAACAACTATCCGGAAACATGATATGTGTCAGTAGAAGGCCGGCCCTACTACCCGGGTTCACTCCCATAGGATTGTCACTCTACGCCCGCGGAGCTATTGCCTACGAGCTGCAGGCGGCACCTCCAGGAGACGTACAGCTTCACAGTATCGCCGGCTCTGATCTCCAGCGTCACCGATACTGTGTGGGACGACGTCAAGGTCCGGCAGAATCGGATTGGGAGGAGATGTAGTCGAACTGATCTCACCTTGTCGATTCCAGGGATCAAGATGATCAATCCTGTCTGTCATTGTTCTCTCGACAACTCGGCGGGACTTTACAGAGTCAGTATCCCGGACTAGTGTCCGATTGATTGGTACGCTCCCCCGAGGAAGGAGGCCAACATGACAGATCCCACAATCGTATTTTTGGAGAATGATTTCGTTCTGGAGTATCTCTATAAAGCCAAGATGCTTGGTCCTGCACTAGTGTTCTACGTTTCCGTCGTATTGGAATTGGTGGTTCTAGGTGTCTGGGCAGCTTCCAATAAGATATTCTTCTCAAGGGACATCCGAGACCAGATCGTCATAGAACACTCACTCAGTGATGAGGCCAGGAAGAACATCCGCCAGCAGTTCGTTGGCTCAGCCCACGGCTTCTTCAGCTACAGCAATCTCTACCTGCTATTTCTTCCGTTTCTGAATTTTTTCATTTTTCAATACTACGAAACCGTCGGGCTCAACCTCATGCGGTTCGCTACGATTCACTCAGGCAGCGTTGAGGAGGCCCATGTTCTCTACGGGGAAGCATTCAGCTTTGTATCGAGCGACATGGGTGTGCTGGCATCGGTAGTCAGTTGGCTCGTTGGTGCATGCGTGTTTCTTGCAGTGGTTTGTCAGCCGCTGCGATACAGGGGCTGGACAGTCACCAAACGTTTTTTTTCCCTGTTCACAGCCGATACACACATTCAGATCGGTGACGAGCAGAGACTCGGCAGACACGATTGGCTCACGAATCACGGCAGGAGCCGTATGCCACTAGTGTTCTATTTCAGCACCGTTGTTCATCTCATTCAGATCTCCATCATCGTCAACTGGGTTTTTAGGCACCTGATCTTGACGTTCTCGGTCGTACCGCGTCTATTTAATAGCCTGTCATTCGACGCCGGTGTTCTGGCAACGCATCCTGATGGGCTCTTCGGGTTCGAGGCATGGGAGAACATCGCCTATTCCGTCTTCAATGTATGTTTGGCGATAGCGGTCGTAGTGATTGTCTGGATCGCGGGACAGCGCCAACGGAAAGGTTGTTGGTGGGGCGCTCTTATCGATCCAGGGCCGACTGCCGCCGCGGTTGCGATGATCATTCTCGTGCCCTTGGTTCTCATGGGGACGCTTCGTGCAGGCCATCGGGAACTGATGGAAATCAAGTACCATCTGCTGACGCAGATCGATCTTCGACTACTGGATCCTGAGACGGTGAGTCGCGCCGATGTCGTGGGAACGCCAGATTGGCCTATACGGGGTGGGGCGAAACTCCAGATCGCTTTCAATGCTGTCTTGGGAGCGATTGGCCTCACTATGCCGGAACTGATCGGGAAGTTTGTCGAACGATTCAAGAAGGTCAAATCAGATGAGGTGGCCGAGGCTTAGAGGAAGGCGATCGAGGATGTTGTGGGCTGCTGTCATCGCCCTCGTGTTTTTTATATGGGTGTTTTTTTATCACCCGCGTTTCGCACTGAAGATCGCCGAGGCCATGCAGCCAAGCGTTCTGTACCGTGTCGAAACTAAGCAGCCGGTTGTTGCTCTCACCCTGGATGATGGCCCGGATCCCGCGCTCACACCTGAAGTACTTGATCTACTCAAGAAGCACGACGTCCACGCGACATTTTTTTTGATCGGCGAGAAGTCCCGGAACCACCCGGAGCTTGTCGCACGAATCCGGACTGAAGGCCATCAGATCGCCAACCATATGATGAAGAACTTTCCTGCTTACTTCCTGAGTAAGAGTGATTTCAGGGAACAGCTTGCCGAAGCAGACAGCATTCTGCAGATCCAAAGCTCACCGAAGCTGTTTCGACCGGCCTCTGGATGGATTCGAGGCGATCAGCTACGAGTCGTGGATGAACTCGGCTATACCTGCTGCCTAGGTTCGGTCTACCCCAACGATCCGAAGCATCACAGCCCCCGAATCATCGATGCCTTCGTTATGCACAAGGTGGGAGCAGGGGATATCATCATCCTCCATGAAGGCAGAAAGTCGCGGAGATATGTCCTGGACGCACTCGAGACGCTTCTACCAAAGCTGAAAAAGAGAGGGCTTGGAGTGGTGACGGTCGATAGCCTTATCCACACGGGGGAGCCCTAGGCCCAAAAATCGATTCGAATTGGGATTATTGGTTTTCTTCGGAGGCTGAATGGTATTGGGGCCAATGCTCTGCCCGTCGGTTAGATATATCTCCCCTCGGCCTGCCCCTCCGCTTGAAATCCCTCACGTCTTCTCCTCGCAATCGATAGCCTAGACTCAATCCCCGCAACCTGTTTATAATCCGGACGTATTCCTGATCTGCGATCGATCCGACTCCACCGGAGGTCCACCGTGCCCCGAATCACCCGCCGCGATTTCCTGCGCACCTCCGCCCTGATCGGCGGTGGCCTCATCCTCAGCGATTCCCTCCAGCTCACCAATCCGGTGCTGGCCAGCGACGGCCTGCCCCAGATGGCCATTGCCCGGTGGGATGAGGCAGCGCTGGCCAAGGCCGACCTCACCGCGACCGCCACCCGTCTCACCGAGGCGGCCATGGAGATGCTCGGCGGCATGAACCGCTGGGTCTCGGACGGCGACACGGTCTGGATCAAGCCCAACATCGGCTGGAACCGCCGCCCCGAGCTGGCGGCCAACACCAACCCCGACGTCGTCGGCACCCTGGTGCGCCTGTGCAAGGCCGCCGGTGCCAAGAACGTCAAGGTGGGCGACCATCCCTGCCACCCGGCGCGGCAGTGTTATCGCAACAGCGGCATCGCCAAGGCCGTGGACGCGGCCGGCGGCAAGATGGTGTACCTCGACAAGAAGCGGTTCACCGACATGGAGATCGGCGGCCAGCACCTCAAGAGCTGGCCCCTGTACGCCGAGGTGGTGGAGGCCGACCTGGTGATCAACGTGCCGGTGGCCAAGCATCACGGGCTCACGGCCTGCTCCATGGCTATGAAGAACTACATGGGCGTCATCGGCGGCAACCGGGGCAGCTGGCACCAGAACATGGAGGCCTGCCTGCCCGACATCACGGCCTTCATGCAGCCGCGGCTCACCGTGGTGGACGCCGTGCGCGTGCTCACCGACCACGGGCCCCAGGGCGGCGATCCCAACGACGTCGAGCTGCGCGGCATCGTGGCCGCCGGCACCGACATCGTGGCCCTCGACGCCTTCGGCGCCACCATCCTGGGCCACGAGCCCCGGAACATCAGCACCATCAAGGCCGCCGAGGATCGCGGCCTCGGCACCACCGACTACGCCTCCCTGCGTCCCGTGGAGCGCGTGCTGTCGTGAGCGTCCAGGACAAGGCCCGCCGCATCATCTGGATTCGCCGCACCGTGCAGACCCTGGTGCTGGCGCTGTTCGTGCTCTTGCTCTTCGCCAACCGTCCGGCCGACGGCGTGGCGCCCACCGCGCCGGTCACCACGTTCTTCGACCTCGATCCCCTGGTGATGGTCACCACCTGGCTGTCCAGCCGCAGCCTGGAGGGTATCTCCCTGCTGGGCCTGGCCACCCTGGGTGTCACCCTGGTGCTGGGCCGGGTATTCTGCGGCTGGTTCTGCCCCTTCGGCACCCTGCACAACGCCGTGGGCAGCCTGCGCCGGCAATTCTCCAAGGTCCGCCCACGCACCTCGGGATGCAGCCGCTGGCAACGGGCCAAGTACTACGTGCTGGCCGCCCTGCTGGTGATGGCCCTGTTCGGGGTGCAATGGACCGGCGTCCTCGACCCCTTCTCCCTGCTCTACCGCAGCCTGTCGCTCACCGTGGTGCCGGCCCTGGACGTGGGCATGAGTACCGTGGCCAACACCGTCTACCTGGGCGATCCGCACCTGGGCAGCCTGCACCTGCGCGACGCCACCGAGCCGGTGTACCGCTGGTGGCAGGAGCACGTCACGGCCACCGAGATGCGGCTGTTCACGGGCACCGACGTGGTGTTCCTGGTGTTCATGGCGGCGCTCATCCTCAACCTGGTGCGCAACCGGTTCTGGTGCCGCTACCTGTGCCCCCTGGGCGGACTGCTGGGTGCGGTGGCGCCGCGGCCGCTGTTGCGCCTGGTGAGCGATCCCGACGCCTGCAACGGCTGCCAGAAGTGCACCATGGCCTGCCCCGCCGCCGCCCAGCCCGAGAAGCCGGGCGAGTGGCTGGGCACCGAGTGCTTCGGCTGCTGGAACTGCGTGGCGTCCTGCAACAACTCGGGGCTCGACTTCCAGTGGGTGCCGCCGGTCAAGCGTACGTCCACCGGCTCGGTCGACGTGGGCAAGCGCCGCACCATGGCCTCGCTGGCCGCCGGCGTGGGGGGCGTGGCCATGGCCAGCGTCACCCCCGCTCGCCACGGCACCACCTACGAGCCGTCGCTCATCCGGCCGCCCGGCTCGCGGGCCGAGACCGAGTTCCTGGCGCGGTGCGTGCGCTGCGGACTGTGCATGCAGACCTGCCCCTCGGGCGGCCTGCAGCCCACCTGGAGTGAGGCGGGCCTGGAGGGCCTGTGGTCGCCCATGCTGGTGCCGGCCATCGGCTGGTGCGAGTTCGAGTGCCATGCCTGCGGCCAGGTGTGCCCGACCCAGGCCATCGAGCCGCTGCCTCTGGAAGAGAAGAAGAAGATCAAGATCGGCCTGGCCGTCATCGACACCACCCGCTGCCTGCCCTACGCCTACGGCCGCGAGTGCATCGTGTGCGAGGAGCACTGCCCGGTGCCCGACAAGGCCATCACCTTCGTCATGGAAGAAGCGGTGCAGCGCGACGGCAGCGTCCGCCTGCTCAAGCATCCCCGCGTCGATCCCGACCGCTGCACCGGCTGCGGGATCTGCGAGACCAAGTGTCCATTCCAGGATCGGGCCGCCATCCGCGTCACCAGCGCGGGGGAGACCCGGCACCCCGATAATCAGCCGATGCTGGGCGCGTCCAGCAGCGGTTACGGAACCTCCGAGAGCAACCCTTACGGCTACTAACGAGAGGCCCCAGCCATGAGCAACCCGTCCGACCGCGAGCCGAAGACCGGCCTGTCCCGCCGCCACTTCCTCACCGCCGGCAGCGCCGCAGCGCTGGCCGCGGCCACGGGCTGCGCCGGGAACAAACCCGTCGTTGAAACCGTGCCAGAGGCGCCGGCCGAGCCCAAGCCCGCCCGCATCAACCGCTACCGCACCCTGGGCCGCACCGGCTTCGAGGTTTCGGACATCAGCATGGGCTGCGGGTCCATCGCCGACCCCAACGTCATCCGTTACGCCTACGACCACGGCATGAACCTCTTCGACACCGCCGAGGTCTACGGCAACGGCGACTCCGAGACCAAGATCGGCGGGGCCATGGAATTCATGGACCGCAAGAAGATCTTCATCGTCACCAAGCTGGGCATCGACGAGAGCCCCGACACCCAGGCCCTGATCGAGCGCTTCAACGCCAGCCTCGGCCGCCTCAAGACCGACTACGTCGACGCCCTCTATTCCCACGGCATCGCCGACGTCAACCTGGTGACCTACGAGCCGTTCCTCGAGGCCTGCGACATCCTCAAGCGCGAGGGCAAGCTCAAGCACGCCGGCATCAGCAGTCACGGGCCGCGGGGCGACGAGCCCGACGCCATGGACACCGTGCTGCTCAAGGCCATCGAGGACGGGCGCTACGACGTCATGCTGCTGTCCTATGGCTTCGTCAACAAGGACGAGGGCGAGCGGGTGCTGCAGGCGTGCAAGGAGAAGAACGTCGGCACCACCATCATGAAGTCGGCCACCGGCCTCATCGAGATGCCCGTGTTCGACCCCGAGAACCCCAGCGAGCAGGTGCAGGGCTGGTTCGACTACCTGGCCAACATGGGGGTGACGGGCGAGGCGGCCAACGAGCGCATCCGCGCCCACCTCGAGCGCAACGCGCCCGAGTTCGAGAAGGCCCTGGCCGAGAGCGCGCCCTTCATCGCCCGCCACGGCATCAAGAGCCAGGACGAGCTGGACATGAAGAGCTTCCAGTGGGTGCTGCGCAACCCCGACGCCCACACCATCTGCCCGTCCATGCCCACCTTCGACGCCATCGACCGCCTGCTGCCTCTGTCGGGCACCGAGCTGTCCATGGCCGGCGAAGAGCTGCTCAAGGACTACGCCCAGAGCTTCCGCTCGCGCAACTGCGCCTTCAGCTGCACCACCTGCACCACGGCCTGCCCCGAGAGCCTGCCGGTGAGCACCATCCTGCGCTATGCCTACTACTACCAGAAGCAGGGTCGGCAGAAGCACGCCATGCGCAAGTACGCGGCCCTGGGCGGCCAGAACGCCGCTGCCTGCCTCGAGTGTGACGCGCCCTGCAACGGCGTCTGCCCCAACGGGGTGCAGGTGCAGAACCGGCTCTTCGAGGCCCACGGCCTGCTGACCACGGTCTAGAAAGGACGACCATGAAACGGTTGAATCTGGCCCTGGCGGCCATGCTGATCCTGGGGGTGGCCGCGCCGGCGGCCGCCCAGGACGACGCCATCCACGTGCCCGTGCCCGGTGGCTGGACCGCGGTGGACGAGGAGTACCGGTACGGCCCCGACAACCTCTGGGAGTACATCAACGGTGCGGCCGAGCTGTTCCTGAGCTACGGTTTCCGCGAACTCATCGTGCAGGATATCGAGCTGGGCGACCAGTACCTGTCGGTGAGCGTGTACGACATGGGCCGGCCTCTGGCGGCCTTCGGGGTCTACGAACGCGAGAAGCCCGCCGACCTCAAGGGTCTCGACGGCGTGGGTGCGGCCGCGGTGCTGCAGCCGCCCTATCGCGGTCTGCTGCTCAAGAACCGCTTCTACGTCAAGGCCGAGGTAGGCGGCGACGACCTCACCGAGGACGCGCTGCGCACCGTGCTGGTGGACATCGCCGCCGGTCTGCCGGGAGGCGACGAGTTGCCGCCCGCGCTGGCGGCCCTGCCCGTGGCCG
>Ga0070729_10007456_pt1 | contig 10494 bp, 9 predicted proteins | sample tdDd472_FD_66725 | JGI IMG/M metagenome (GOLD analysis project Ga0070729, IMG submission 66725) | Marine sediment microbial communities from the Atlantic coast under amendment with organic carbon and nitrate - tdDd47.2 | ecosystem: Environmental > Aquatic > Marine > Coastal > Sediment | place...
ACGTTAACAGCATTAAAAATTTCTGGCGGGTGTGCAGTGGTATTAATGATGAAGCCCGCGCCCGCGTGAAAAAGTTTCTGGAAAATGTACTGAACACAAAGGATTACCCTCTGACGGTTATGGACAAGCCGATTGAGTCTGAAACCGCCAAAATCGTTGAAAACAGTTTCCGTGCAACAATGCTCGCGTTTCTGGACGAGTGGAGCGTTTTTGCAGAGCGCAACGGGGTAGACCTGGTCAAGGTCATTGACGCCATCAAGATGCGTCCGACCCACAACAACATTATGTTTCCGGGTCCCGGCATTGGAGGTTACTGTCTGCCCAAGGACGGGGGGCTGGGCATGTGGTCATACAAGCACCTGCTGGGTTTTGAAGATGAAATCCTCAAGATGACCGAAATGGCCATCAACATTAACGACACCCGGGGCTTGCGTGTAGCCCAGCTTGTTCGCGACGCCCTGCGCAACATGAGCAAACCGATTGCCGCAGCAGAGGTACTGCTTTTAGGAGCAGCCTACCGGCAGGATGTCGGTGACACACGCTACAGCGGTTCTGAAATAGTAATTCGCCGACTGACCGAAATGGGTGCCGAGCTGAAAGTGCACGATCCTTACGTTGAACACTGGTGGGAATTTGAAAGCCAGGACAGCTATCCTGCAACTGGCCTAAGCTGGGCGCGTTTCTTCAGAAACCAAGACGGCCTCAAGGAACAGCGCATAGAGCCAGACCTTTCAAAAGCATTAAATGATTGCGACGCGGTGATCCTGGCCGTGCCCCACAAGCCCTACCTCGAAATTGAGCCTGAGTGGCTGGTAGAGAAAGTGGGCCACCCGACAGCGGTTATTGACTGCTTCGGCATATTATCCGATGAAAAAATCAAACGCTATTTTGAACTGGGCTGTGAGGTCAAGGGCCTTGGCCGCGGCCATATCACCCGGATTAAAAAAAACGCTACTAACAGATAGCTACGATTCTCGAGAACCGCTGCCAAGTCACCGTTCAAAATGACTTTCAGGGGCGGCAGCGTGACTGGCGACTGCAGATAGTGTCCTTAATTAGGGCAAAAATTTTTTCAGCCGCATTTGCGCCTCCAAATAATTTTTTAGTGTTTTTCATTCTAACACTTCGTTCGGCATACGAGGCTATCACATCTGGAGCTTACAACACGTTCCACCCATCCTGCAGTGTTTCCAAGTAGATAAAACAATTCCAGCACTAAAGTAATTAAAATTTTTCAGCGTTATACAAGGATTTCGAATAAAAAAGTTGGGGTAAATAATAAAATCAAGCGTGATAGACTATAATGAAAATAAACAAACAAAATATTGAGGGAATTTAAATTAAAGCTTTATTTAAGAAATTTTTTATTTTTTTTCTGTTTCAAGGTTAGCAACTTATATGATATCTTTCCTACTACAAATGGAACAATCCAGAATATTTTTGCGAGCTTTTCCAACATATTATAATTAACAAATTTGCCCGCAAAGCCAAATATCTTGTTGTAAAATGAATATATTTCATACATTACTTTTGTCAATGGCGTTAAATATTTTAACGACATCATCTCTGATTTCTCTTCTCTTAAACGTCTATACTGCTCTGAATTTAACTTAAATCTCAACAGTGCGTTACGACATGTGACATCATCTCTCATACGAACTCTCACCAATGACTCGGTTAATTGGCCAATAGGGTAATAAAAAGATAGTTTTCTAAAAAAAACAGTGTCCTGCCCCTTTTTCATGTCAGGGAAACAAATTTCAGGATGTTCCACTAAACATCTACGGTCAATAATTACTGTTGGAGTCGCAGTCCTCATTGATATAAAACTTTGAATAAATATATTCTCGTAATTATTTATTTGATTCATTTTTTTGCTTTTTCCAGATGGATAAAATTGAGTAAAACCTGTATGTGTCCACATTGCACCAATTTCTTGCATAAAACGAATTTGTTTTTCTGTCTTTTCTGGAAGCCAAATATCATCTGAATCTAAAAACGCAAAATAATCCCCTGATGCATTTTTCATCCCTAAATTCCTGGCAGAACCTGCTCCGCCATTTTCCTTATAAAAATAACGTACCAACTCTCCGTATTTATTCAAAAATTCAGTAATGTCCTCAGGAGACCCATCATTCACAACAATAATTTCAATATTTTTGTATGTTTGATTTAAAGCACTATCAACAGCTTCGCATAGCCATTCGACCCCACTATAAAAAGGAATTATTACACTCACACACTTTTCTTTTATCATTATAACCTCTTCATAATTGTTTCATTACACATCTTCATTTTTATGGTTCACATATCCAATAAGCTTTGCTGGATTCCCCGCGACAATAGCATTTTCGGGCACATCTTTTGTAACAACAGATCCTGTTCCAATTACAGAATTTTTACTAATAACATTAACATTGCTTAAAATTTGTGCATTTGAACCAACAAATACATTTTCTTCGATTTTTAAAGATTTGCCAACTGGAATGTTTCTATAATTATAACCATGATCATGAGTCGAAATCGAAATAAAATGAGCTAAATGGGTGTCCTTTCCAATGGTCACTCCCCCAGTGAAGTCAATCCTAACATGGCGACCAATTGAAACACCGTCCTCAATAATTAAGTTATTTAAGACTGTACCTTCCAAAAAAAAGTCTGCTTTTTCTGCAATAATAATATTATTCCCCATAAAAATTTTTGATGGATAACGACAATTGAAACCTCTCATAATAACTATGTTTTTGCCATGTGTTGCCATATTTAAAGAAGCGAAAACTGTAGTCATTTTATCTAAAAAATTTGTAAAAACCCTATAAATTAACAGTATAAAGAAATGGGGTAGTCCTGCAATTTTCCCGTTCCAAAATTTTTTTAACACCTTATACCTCTTTCAATAGTTTATTAAGCTGTTCTGGATGAGACAAACGATTCGGATCAATAATTTCACCTGCCTTGATTGTTCCATTTTTGGCAAGTTCTCCCATCTCTCCATAATTATTCATGGCGTATATCAAGTTTTCAACGATACTTTCAGTTGACTTTGGCTCTAACCTTAAAGCATTGTATTTTTCTTTCATTAAACCCGGAATCCCGCCAACAAATGTTGTTATTACCGGAGTTCCAAAGATCATTGCTTCACACAATGTTCTTGCAAAGCCTTCATGATATGTCGGCAAAACATAAAAATCTGCATTTAAGTAAAACTGCTTTACTTTATTTTTGTCCATAACCATGCCATGAAATGAAACACTATCAGAAAGTTTTAGTTCCACGGCTTTTCTTTTTAATAATGCAAGAGGGCTTCCGTCGCCGACAAGATCGAGATTAAACTTATAACCCCTTTCTCTGATGATTTTACTGGCTTCAAGAAGTTCAACCAACCCTTTATCCAAATCAATCCTTCCAAGGTAAAGAATTGAATATTCATCTTTTGAAACATATTCTCTGTCTCTAACAATATCTTTGTACTCAAATGACATTTCAGGTTTTTTGTCTATTCCATTGCCGCCCGCCTCATTTACCATTTTTGTAAATATCGGAGAAACACAAAAAACAACTTTTGCATACCTATATAAAAATTTAGAAGATTTTGTTTCAACGCCCACACTGCCTCTTAAATAAAGGCCATATTCTTTCCCTAAGATTCTTGCAATCGGCCCCAGCCACTTAAAATTACCAGGATAATAGATATAAACAAAGTCGTTACGCAAGATTCTCCAAATACCCACTAAATATGCATATACATAGTTTAATATTTTGGGGAAAAAGGTTTTTATTGTTGTGGCCTTAATCCCATTTTCTATAAGATTAAATGTAGATATTGAATGAGAAGCAGAAACAACTTTTCTTTGGAAAATTTCAACTTCGTTTCCTGCTTCTTTTAAATAAGTCGCCATTTCCCCTTCTGCTTTAAAAACAAATAATCCTTTATTATCAGAAACAATCCCTGAATTATTTATTATTAGAATTTTCATAGTCCCCCCTCATAAACAACACCAAAAACCTGTAACATTAAAAAAGAAAATATTGTCCAAAACATTAATACCCGTTTTTGCTCTGAGGTGAAAACCCTGTAAATTATAAAAAACAATATGTAAAAAACGCAATAATATCCCATCAACCTTCTATGCGAAAGAACTGTTGCCTGCAAATAAAAAAACAACAACCCAGATAAAAGTTGATAAAATAATGGTTTTGAGACCAAATTCTTAGTTCTCTTTCTTAAATCTTGAGAAAGTAACCACGCACAGATATGAAGAAGCACTAACCAGTTTAAAAAAGCGGTTATTATGCGTGGGAAGTTCATAATATTGTATACTTCTCTGCGGTAATCTTCGCGGAGAACAGCTTTACCTCTGCTAGGAGATTTCAATAATCTCCAACAAGGTATTGGTAAAACTGCGTTATAAACAATTGCTCCCATTTTGCCTACTAAGGGAATTGAATCTAAAGATCCAATTACTCCTCCTCCTTTATCAGCATCGATATAATGTTTTCTATTATCATCATAAACAGTCTTTACCTCTTCCTGTTGGCTCATTCCAAGATATATTATCATTATAACAACAAAGAAAGACATGAAAAAAGTAAGTATTTTATGCTTGGAAACTTGTAATGACATAAAAAGATAAAGTGGAATTAACATTAACAAAAATAGTCCTGATTCAGACCTCAAAGTTCCTGTTACTATGGAAACAAAAAGCAAAAGCACTACTGTTACTATGGAAAATTCCTTTTTGAATGTAAGATAAATCGCCACTAAATAAAGAAGAGCAATATGAGAATCTCGCAATATAATTGTAGAGTAAAAGAATAAAACGGAGAGGAATGAAATAATTAGAGTGTTTTTGTAACTTTCTTTTTGATCAAATCCGTTCTTTAAAAACAATCTGTAAAGCACCACTCCTATAAAAGACGCCAAAAATAACGTTGATAACTGTAGTGTAAGATAAAGATCAGTTTTAAATATTTCAGACAACCACCCCCCAAAAATAAGAATGGTATAATATCCAGGCATTTCCCTTTTAAATATAAAATAATCGTCCCAAACATAAGACAAAGCATCCAAAAGACCCTTACTAGTATTCAAATAATATTCTGTCATAGGAATAAAAACTTCCCATGAATCAACAGTCAGCAAGTGATCATAATTTTTGTCGTCCATATAAAGTTTGCATGCTAAAATATAAAAAGAAGCAAAAACAAACAAAAAATAATATATTTTTACAGAAAAAAGACGATTTTCCTTTTTATTTACTAATGACGTCAAAAAAAGTCCAATAATTAAGAAAAATAGATACAGAAATGCTGTAGAGAAATTGCTTACAAGCGTAAAACTAACTAAAAGAATTATGGGCAATAAAAATATCATCAGCAGTAACCCGATGTTTTGTTAAAAAACGCAAAAATGGATTTACCATCAACAGGTTGCAGAAAAAAGCGGGCCTGCAACGTCATGAATTTCAAAGTACTCTGTCGCCTCACTTTCAACATCGCAGAGGCGTATGTACAGTAATTTAATAATTTTTCTCAACTCATGAACATCATCATCCCGTAGAGACAGTTTGAAATATGCGCAAACCGATATCAAGGCGGCTATAAAAGAGTTCTTCTGCTCAGAGCATTTCCGAGTAATAGCCTTTGCTCATAAAGTCATTGTATGGAATCAGTGAGCTGCTGTGACGACACATATATGGACCCAAATCTCAACCTATCTGTTAGCGGCAATCCTGAAAAAAGAATTGCTGCTTGAGCAGACCCTCTACACATTTTTACAAATTTTGAGTATCTCATTACTTGGAAAAACACCTACTTTAGATACTCTTTCTCAAAATTACATAACGGTTCAACCCAATATTATTCCTCAGGCGCGGTCTTTAGATCGTCGTCTGCAGAAGATTCTTCGGCCTGAATTCCATTTTCGATCTTGACCACTGATAGATTCGCTCCCTCCGGCTTGGTAAGTAAATTTAACATGGCTTCGGCAATTTCAGCATCGCCAGCCTTGTTAGGATGTAGTCCGTCCTTGTAATTCTCTTTGCTAACAACATTGAGTAAGCTTGCAAACCGTATTCCTTTTTTCTTGGCGAGAGCCTTGTACTCTTCTTCCAGTTTTTTAAGCAGCGGAGGCGTTACATGATAACCTTTAGTGCGGTTTCTGTCTCTCATTGTGTCTGAGTTGACATTGCAGGGCGCAACAAGAATTATGTCTTGAGGCTTGATGTGCTGCATCGCAAGGTCGACTGCTTCACTCATACCTCTGGTACAAATGGTGACTTTCATATTACCAGGCCTTTTGTCTCTTGCAGGAAGGTCGTTGGCCCCAAGGAGCATGATTACTTTATCAAGGTTCTGGTACTTTTCTAAATATGGCTTCAATTCGTTTTTTGCATTTGCCGCTTTCCGTCCGCTCTTGCCGGCATTGATTGTTACAAAGGATTTGTGAACCCCCACAGTCGTCACCCATTCCCCTTTCCCCGTGATTGAATCGCCGTAGCAAAGAATCTGTTTAGGCACAGAATCCTCAGCATTCACGACTGTTGGCGCTGCAAGCATAACTACAAGGCTAATACTATATACGAGCTTATTCTCTTTATTACTTCTTCATGTATGAATTGTGTCTTTTCAGTGACCCAACAATGCGGCAAACAGCTGTCATTGTTCACCTGGCGTTAGGACACTACTGAAATATCATTTTCTTTTTACTACTGATAAAATCATTTCTTTAAAATCATAATAATACTGGTTTTTAAGACGAGCAATAACAAACCAGTACAAAAAAAACATTGTAATAATTTGAGAAAAGAAAGTGAAAAAAACATTTATTTCAATATAGCTCAACAGAAAAGCAGCAAGCCCGGCACAACAACTTGCTAAAAAGATCTGTCTAATATCTTTCAACACTTCAACCAAATTATAATTAATTAATCTGCCTCCTATCCACAAATAAAAAACACCAGAAACAACAGTTACGAAAGTAATTCCCACCAATAAAGAAAATATACTGGTTTTAATCAAGAGAACAATTGTTATTACTCTGGCCGCTTGTCGTAGTAAGGAGACTTTAAGATAGAGCCTGCTTTTACCCATTACCAAAAAAATATTTGTAAAAATTGAATACAATGCAACGAACAACCCACAAATTGTCCAAAGTCTAAAGTATGGCGTTGCAGGCAACCATTGCGATCCAAAAACTACTGCCAAAAAATTGTCCGCACTGGCTAGTACAAATGCACTTATCGGCATAGTGAAAATCATCGTCAACCCAAGAAGTTTACGATAATATTCTTTCAACTTCTTTTCATCATCCTGGACTTTTGCAAGAATGGGATAACTAACCTGTCGTATAACAGTTGTAGATGTTTGGATTACATAAGTTTCCAATTTTCGTGCTTGAGAAAAATACCCCAAATCACTTTTTGTATAAAACTTTCCAATTAAAAGCGACTCTAAATTGCTAACAATTTTATCTGTTAATCCGATTACGAGTAAATTGCCTCCAAACTTAAAATATTTTTTTACAGAACTTAGGGAAATCCATCCTTTTGGCCGCCAATTGCTCAGAATCCATAAAGTTGCAGCTTTACCAACAGCATAAAGAAGAAGGTTTACTGCTAAAGCCCAAACCCCGAAACCTTTTATTGCCATAAAAACAGCTACGCCCCCGGCAAAAGAGATGGAAACAAGGGTTGCAACAGCATGGGGCTTAAAGTTTACTTGTCTGGCAAAATTAGCATCTTGAATTATTGAAAAAGAATTGAATAAAATGGCCAAAAAAACAACTCTCGAAAGCCATGTAAGTTGAGGGGCATCATAAAAATCAGCTATGAAGGGGGCTGAGAAAAACAAACAAGCATAAATAATTACTGCTATAGATAAATTAAGGTAAAAAACCGAGGTTAAGTCTCTGTCTGTTGCATCTTTATCCCTTATTACCGCCTGACTGAACCCACTGTCTACAAAAGTTTCAGAAATCATTGTAAAAACAACCAATAGCTCCATTAATCCAAAATCAAATGGAGTAAGAAGCCGGGCCAACACCATCATCACTAGAAAAGTGACGACACCTGTACCAATTTTTCCAGTTGAATTCCAGGCAACACCTTTTATTGCAATGCTTCTTGTGCTCATTTATCTCTTCTTTTAACAACCTTACATGGATTCCCAACAGCGATACTATAAGAAGGGATTGATTTTGTAACAACAGAACCTGCTCCAATTACTGAGCCCGTTCCAATGCTTACTCTATCAAGAACAATAACTTTTGCTCCCAACCATACATTGTCTTCAATAACAACACCTTTCCGTTCAATTCCTTGTTCCCTAATAAGTTTCTTTGATTCAGAAAAATTATGACTGGCGCCTATAATATTACAATCAGGTGCAATCATAACATCATCGCCTATATCGACCTTTCCAATTAAAATTGAATTTTTATTTACAGTACATTTTTTTCCTATTTTTATTGCAACACTTGAGTGACATCTAAATTCAACATTGTCACCAATATAAGAATCATCATCTATAATAATATTGCGATACATTATTACATTATCAGAGAGAAATACATTCCTGCCAAACTTGAATGTACCGGTAAGCCTAACATTTCTTTCTATTCGCAATCCTTTGGCACGAACCTGCGAAGAAAGAAGCGTTACAAAGAATCCTCTCACATAAGAAAGCAAAGCGCGCTTGTAATTTAATAATTTAAGCATTTTCCTCTCGCTTCTTTAAAACCTGAACTACTTTTGCCGGATTTCCAACTGCAATTGTCCACGCTGGAACATCTTTGATAACAAGAGAGCCCGCACCAATTATTGCACCCTCTCCAATCGTCACTCCAGGCATAACAATTGCTCCCATTCCAACAACACATCCTTTTTTTAAAATAACAGGTTGCCGTTTGTATGGTAACTTGTTGTAATCATAGCCCACACAATAATCAGTTAAATCTCGTCTATGACACAGAAGCAAAACTCTGGCCGCAACCCATACACCATCTTCAATAGTAATATATTTTGCATTTCCAACATCATAATACACATCATAACCTATATTAACCTTTCCTTTTATCTGAACTCCTGTCAGTTTCCATAACCACGCTCTCAAACCTGGTTTAATTCTGTTAAGAATCACCCAGTTCTTTGCTGCTTTAAAGATCGACCATTTTACATAAAGAACTGATTGTATTTTTATATATCTTGGCAGCTTTTGTAACTTCCTTATGATTTTTATCATAATACAACCCCATATAAATTTAACATAATTTTAAAAGTATTAGTATTATGCGGAACGTGAAACCTCGAATAAGATTCCATTGCTCTATCTCCTTTTTGAATTGAAAAGCCCATCTTATATCCAGCTCTTTTCACACATTCATTTGAAAAACCGGTAAAATCACCGTTAGGATAAGCAAAATACTTACATTCTTTCCCAAGCTTTTCTTCAATGGTATTCTTACTCTCAATTATCTGTCGCTCCACCTCTTTTTCTGACTGATTATCATGACAACACATATGATCCAGGCAATGAGAACCAATTTCACAACCTGCTTGTTGTAATTCTCTCACCTCCTCCCAATTCATTGGAAGTATTGATGAGTGTTTCAACTTCATTTCTTCGAATTCATCTCTACTTATGTTGTTTATCAGATCCTTACATATCTTTTTAACCTGATCTATCGGAAGTGATTTGATTGAATAGCTTAGTTCTTTTTCAAAAACAACTTTCTGTTCTTTTGAAACAATTTCTTTCTTCATTTTCAAAGAGGGAATATCTATATGCTTTAAACTTGACCCTAATATTATAAGTCGTAAAAGTGATGTGAAAAAAAACTCGTTTTTTGAGATATTTTCCGTTGAAATGAATGTAGTAAAAGGCAGAGAAAAATCATTCATTATCGGAGCTAAAACTGTTAAATTATTTCTGTAACCATCATCGAAAGTAAGGACTATTTCATTTCCTTTTAGAGCTTTTTCTGCATACCTGTTGGAAAAGGTATCTAAGGAAATTATATCAAATTTTTCTTTTAAGTATTTTACTTGTTTAACAAAGTTCTCTTTACTTATATTCTCCGGCCCCAGAATTAGATCAGTGTGGTCATCAACACCATGCCAGAACAACACCTTGGGAATTTTATTAAAATGCCTTAAAATTTCGTGACCACCAAAATTAACAAAAGTAGCTTTTAAGAGCTCTTTCAGAGATATTGGCAAATGTTGTGTATGGTTAAGCAGCATTCCTCACCTTTCCACAAAAAGATCGACGCCGGCAATAACCTTTGCCAGCCTGTCAGCTCCCCTGATTCTCTGCCACCTTTTAAAAACCGGCTGTACCTGGCTACAGCAAGCTAGCGTGTCCATATCCATGGAGCAGGCATGGGGCTCCCTGTTCCCTAGAGTCCATACGATTTGTTGCGCTAACAGGTCAGAACCCTCTGTAAAAAGCCTCAGGCAAGATCATTGTGCTGGATACCGCTCCAGGGGTTGCTGA
>Ga0070729_10007459_pt1 | contig 10493 bp, 5 predicted proteins | sample tdDd472_FD_66725 | JGI IMG/M metagenome (GOLD analysis project Ga0070729, IMG submission 66725) | Marine sediment microbial communities from the Atlantic coast under amendment with organic carbon and nitrate - tdDd47.2 | ecosystem: Environmental > Aquatic > Marine > Coastal > Sediment | place...
GAAGAAGTAATACGACGTTATGTTGAAAATCAAGGCAAAGAATCAAAATACCAAAAAGTATATAATGGTCAACTAGAGTTGTTTTGATACCTCGTAGGCTCTGCCTCGGGGTAGTTCATTATTTTTAAAATTTTTTATTTATTACGTGGTATTTTTTATTTTTTTTATTTAATATTCGAATTGTAAATTATTAATTACAGATAGATAAATTAGGAAATAAAATGAAGAAATTAATATTTAAACGTAGTGTATTCTATGTATTTTTGTTTTTTGTTATGACTGCGACACTAGTTGCGGATCAGGTGGATATAAAACCAGAAAGCACCTATCAAAGACAAATTATACTGGTTGCAGCCCGAAAAACGAACTCCACAACAATTGAAATTAAGTTTTCCAATAACCAGAAAATGTTGATTGATTTTTATGGAAATAATATTTTCAGAATGTTTCAGGATAATAGTGGAAAAGGATTGCAAAAGCCACAAGCAGACCCTCCTGCAGAAATCTTAGTAAAGAATCCACGAAAATCAATTTCTAAACTTGATATTAAAGAGAGTGGAAATCAGTTCATTATAAAAACACCTGCGCTTCAATTAACTTTTGACAAAAATGAAACAACATTTGAACTTACGAACTTAAAAACAAATAAAACGGTTGTAAAATCAATAACTCCAATTGCTTTCGAAAAAAGCGACGTAAAAATAGAATTGAGCAATAATCCAAATGAATATTTTTATGGCGGAGGTGTACAAAACGGACGGTTTTCACATAAAGGCAAAGTCATAGCCATTGAAAATCAAAATAGTTGGACTGACGGCGGTGTAGCCTCACCAAATCCATTTTACTGGTCAACCAATGGATATGGTTTTATGTGGTATACTTTTAAACAAGGAACCTACGATTTTGGTGCAAAAAATAAAAATTTAGTAAAACTCTCACACGAGACTGATTATTTGGATGTCTTTTTTATGGTAAATGATGAACCGGTGAGTTTGCTTAATGATTTCTATCAACTGACGGGTAATCCAATATTAATCCCTAAATTTGGTTTCTATGAAGGACATTTAAATGCTTACAACCGAGATTTCTGGAAAGAAGATTCAACTGGAATCCTTTTTGAAGATGGGAAACATTATAAAGAATCGCAGAGAGACAATGGTGGTATCAAAGAATCGCTAAACGGTGAGAAGAGCAATTATCAGTTTTCAGCTCGAGCAGTTGTGGATCGATATTTAAACAATGACATGCCAATGGGATGGATTTTACCAAACGATGGATATGGTGCTGGATATGGACAAACCTCAACCCTGGATGGCAACATTGCAAACCTGAGGGAATTTGGTGACTACGCTCGTGAAAATGGTGTTGAGATTGGACTTTGGACACAATCAGACTTGCACCCCATCGATACCATTGAAGCACTTTTACAACGTGATATCGTGAAAGAAGTTGGAATAGCCGGTGTGCGTGTACTAAAAACCGACGTGGCCTGGGTAGGAGCCGGATATTCATTTGGATTGAACGGCGTAAAGGATGCTGCTGAAATCATAGAGAAACATGGAAATAATGCCAGACCATTTATTATTTCACTTGATGGCTGGGCTGGAACGCAACGGTATGCTACAATCTGGTCAGGCGACCAAACCGGCGGCACCTGGGAATATATTCGTTTCCATATTCCAACCTTTATTGGATCAGGACTATCAGGAAATCCAAATATCTGTAATGATATGGATGGTATCTTCGGCGGTAAAAATCCAATCATCAATACACGAGATTTCCAATGGAAAACACTTACACTCATGCAATTAAATATGGATGGATGGGGTTCCAATGAAAAATATCCACATGCTTTAGGTGAACCAGAAACTTCAATCAATCGCAATTATTTGAAACTAAAATCAGAATTATTGCCATACGCATACAGTGTAGCTCATGAAGCAGTTGATGGAATGCCTGCAATAAGAGCTATGTTCTTAGAAGAGAAAAATCCCTATACTTTAGGTAAAAATACAGAATATCAATTTATGTTCGGACCAAGTTTTCTTGTGGCACCTATTTATCAAGACACAAAATCTGATACATTTGGTAATGATATCCGAAACAATATTTATTTGCCCAAGGGAAGTTGGGTAGACTATTTTTCAGGTGATGTGTATGAGGGAGGACGAGTCATTAATCATTTTGATGCACCAATATGGAAATTACCAGTATTCGTAAAACGAGGAGCCATTATTCCAATGGTAAATCCAAACAACAATGTAAGTGAAATTAACCTGCAAAAAAGAATTTATGAGCTATATCCTTATGGAAGCTCCTCTTTTACTGAGTATGATGACGATGGTGTAACAACTTACTATATGCATAATCAATATGTAAAAACACGTATTGAAACAAAAGTTAATGGGCATAAAGTAAACATTGTAGTAGAGCCTGGAAAAGGTGAATTCAGTGGTTTTGTGAAAGAAAAAGAAACTGAATTCCGAATCAATGTAACTAGTAAACCCAAAAAAGTGACCGCTAAAATAAATGGTAAAAAAGTTCGCCTGAAAAAAGTAGAATCAATGGAAGTGTTTAATGCACAAACCAATATTTACTTTTACAATCCTGCACCAAGCATGAATCAATTTGCTACTAAAGGAAGTGAATTTGAGAAAGTAAATATTACCAAAAATCCGCAGTTGTTAGTGAAAGTTGAAAAAACAGACATTAGTAAAAATCGAATTAATCTTCAATTAACGGGATATAAATTTAACCCGGAAAACCATCTACTAAAACACACCGGAAGTTTGCCAACATTGAACAATGTGGCTGTCCTTGATAGCAACACAACAGCATATTCATTGAAACCCACATGGGACAAAATAGCCATTGCCGATTACTACGAACTTCATTTTGATGGAATGTTGTATGTAAATATTAAAGACAACAATTTACTGTTTGAAAATTTAACTCCGAAAACAGATTATCAATTTAAAGCACGAGCAGTTAACAAAAGTGGAAGATCAGAATGGGTTAGCATCAATGCTAAAACAAAAGCTGATCCTCTACAATTTGCTATTAAAGGAATTATGGCTGAAAGTACAGCTGAAATGCAAGGTGGTCAGGGTTTAAACCGATTATTCGACCTCGATGAAAATTCAATGATGCACACCAAATGGAGCGAGAAATCAGTTCCATTTGATATCGTAATTGACTTGAAATCTATCAACCAACTAGACAAAATTGAATATTTACCACGCCTCGGTGGAAAAAACGGTATCATTCAAAAAGGTAAATTCATGTACAGTGATGACAAAGAAAACTGGACAGACGCTGGTAGTTTTGAATGGAAATCTGATAATAAAGCGAAGACATTCTTCCTGAAAGAACAACCAGTAACCCGTTATATCAAAATGGTAATTGACAAAGCCATTGGTGACTTTGGTTCCGGACGTCAACTCTATATCTTTAAAGTACCGGGAACAGAAAGCTACTTACCCGGAGATATCAATAAAGATGGTGTGATCGACAAAAACGATCTGACATCCTATATGAATTATACAGGCCTTCGGGTAGGTGATAGTGATTTTGGATATGTAAGTCTTGGAGATGTGAATAAAAATGGTTTGATCGATGCTTACGATATTTCAAATGTAAGTACTCAACTGGATGGTGGAATAAACAGTTCACCAATAGAAAAAGTGGCAGGAAAACTGACTATAACCACATCAAAAGGCAAATACAAAGCCGATGAAATAGTTGAAATAAAAGTTATGGGAAGCAAACTGAGATCAGTAAATGCCTTTAGTTTCGCTATTCCTTATAGCGGAAATGTTCTTGAGTATGTTGGTGTTTCAACAGTTAATACTAAAAAAATGGAAAACATGACTTACAACCGCTTGCATACCAACGGAGACAGAGTTTTGTACCCTACTTTTACAAATATTGGCGATCAGGCAGTGATAGAAGGTAACGAAACAATTCTGACTATTCGTTTTAAAGCCAAAAGTGATTTAAAATTTAACCTTGAATTGCAAAGTGGTCTGCTTGTTGACAAATATCTAAACACAGTAAAATTTTAGACTCAACTGAGTATCAAATAAAAAAAAGGCTGTTCAAATGCGGACAGCCTTTTTTATGATAGAATTTATCTGTTTATAAATGGAATAAATATCTGCGATATTATTAGGATTTCGGATAATGGACAATATATATGGTGAGCCTGTAGAGATATATTCATAGGCTATTTTTTTGTTTTAATCTACAGAATATATTTTTTATACTTATATAAAATACAATAACCATTAAAAATACTCTGGTAACTGAGTTTTTTTAATGGTTATTGAACAGAAATTATTTATAAAACTAGCCTTCTGTATTAACCTTTGCAGATTCTTTTAATTTATCATTAGCAAATATTGCTATTTCAACTCTGCGATTTAATTTACGGCCATCTACAGTTTCATTATCTCCAATAGGTTGAGTTTCTCCATATCCTGTTATTGTCATTCGAGATTTTTTAACTTTATTATCCTTGAGTTGTAATGCTACTGATTCTGCTCTTTTTTCAGAAAGTTCTAAATTAAATTCTTCAGAACCTGTTGCATCAGTGTGACCTTCAAGTAAAATGACAGTATCTTCATATTTATTAAGAACTTTTGCAAGATCAGAAATTTCTTGATCACTTTCTGATTTTAATAGTGATTTGTTTACATCAAATAAAAGTCCGGAATCAAAAGTAATTTTTATCCCTTCACCAACTCTCTCAACTGTTGCTCCCTCTAAATCCCGTTCTATTTCTTTAGCCTGTTTGTCCATATAATTTCCAATATATGCACCAGCAGCACCACCAATTGCAGCTCCTATGATAGCTCCAACGGCTGTATTGCCAGCTTGTTTACCTACAACAGCTCCAATAACACCTCCGGTAGAAGCACCGAAAATACCACCTTTTTGTCCTCTTGATAAAGATGCACAATTGAAATTTGCCAAAATAATTGAAATAGTAATGACAAGTATGAGTATTTTTTTCATTTTTTTTCTCCTGATTATAATTGTTTATTTTTTTCTTTTTATAATACAAACTAGTATTATAAATATTTAAGCAAATTTTTAATATTCATTTTTGAATATAGATATAAAATATATTTTTACAAATTTTTGAATTATTTAACAATGAGTTTCACTTATTTGTTAATGAAAAAACAAATTAATCAAATAACTAATTTGATAAATTTGTATATGTCAATTAATTTGCAAAATGATTTTTAGTAATATTTTAAGAAATTTTATAAAAATTAATTTGTAATTATATAGTTTCATCTTCAACTAAATAAAGGATCGTTCTATGAGAAAAACAAACCAACTACTTACCTTTTTAATACTTTTTATATTGGTGATTACATCACATATAACATGTCAATCTAATAATTATGTTTCCTTAAAAAATACTGAATCACTTCAAGAATATCTTCTATGGTCTCCTGACAAATTGCCGATTATCAGTGCACATCGAGGGGGACCAATGACAGGATTTCCTGAGAATTGTATTGAAACTTTTGAGAATTCTCTGAAATATGCTCCTTGTATGATTGAGTGTGATGTTGCCAAAACAAAAGATTCCGTGCTTATAATGATGCATGATAAAACATTAGATAGGACAACAACTGGACAGGGAGAAATTGGAAATTTTACTTTTGCAGAACTTAGGAAGTTAAATCTGAAAGATAACGAAGGAAATATCACAGATTCTAAAATCCCTACTTTATCTGAAGTTCTTGATTGGGCTAGAAATAAAGCGGTAATTGAACTGGATATAAAACAATCAATTTTACCAGAAGAGATTGTTCAGATTATTGAAGAAAAGGAGGCTCAAAGTTTTGCAATTGTAATCACCTATAATTTACATGATGCAGTAAAATATCATCAATTAAATACGAATCTTGCAATTTCTGCTTCTGCCCGCAGTATAGAAGGTGTCCAAAGATTACTTGATAGTGGTATTAATCCACGCTGCCTGGTGGCTTTTACAGGTGTATATGAACCGCAAACTCAGGTTTATCAATTATTACATGAAAATGGTATTATGGCTATATTGGGAACTATGGGCAATCTTGATCGAAAAGCAGCAAAAGAAGGGATGAAAGTATACCAGAAACTTGTCACAAATGGTGCTAATATACTGGCAACTGATAATATTGACTTGGCATCAAAAATATTACAATATGATCAATAATAATTGTTTTTTCTTTTAAATGATAGGTCGAAATTTTCAAAAGATTATTATTAATGATATAAATAAAAAGCCTCAGCAAATTTAACTGAGGCTTTTTTATTATATTAAATTAATATCTTATTTCATAAACATCATTTTTTGTGAAGTCATGAAATCTGGAGTTTCCATTCTTATGATGTATATTCCAGAAGGATTATTTCCGGCATCCCAACTTACAATGTAAGTTCCGGCATTTTGATGTTTATTTACCAGTTCTTCAACAGCATTTCCTGCCAAATCATAGATTGTCAGTTTGACATCAATACTTTTTGTTATTGAATATTGAATATTTGTTGAAGGATTGAAAGGATTTGGGTAGTTCTGTGAAAGTTTATAAGTTTCAGGTATTACTTCTAAAACTTCATCTTCAATAGCAACACTTCCAATTGTGTAGATATTTTGTACTTGATTTGCTGTTAGCATTACATTGTAAATTTTGATATCATCTAGATATCCAGCAAATTGTTGGGAACTATCCCAACTTCCACCTACCGCATCCTGATCACCACCAAGCCATAATGCATTTTGAGGAATATTGATTGTACTTGTTGGTACATTTGTGTCCTCATCAATAAGTACTCCATCAACGTAGCATTTCAAACTAGATCCGGATCTAGTATAGACAATTTGATGCCAGATTCCATCAGCTACATTTTTTGCATAACTATGAGAATTATCTTCTAAATAACTAACAGGATTTCCACCTTCAATACCAAGTAAAAGTTCATTAGAACCACCTGGATCAACTGCTGTTAGAATATATTTATCACCTGAAGTTTGAATATTTTTTATCCAATAAATTATTGAAAAATCATCAAGTCCATTAACTACTTCATAAGGGATTTTTATTCTATCGTCAACACCATCAAAAAGATACGCTGAATAGAAATTATTATATCTATCGGTACTTATTGCAGGACCATAAACTTCACCGTGATAACCATTACCACTAACATCATTTGCATTATCAGTAAATGGATAATGAGCAACTAAACCTGCAATAGTATTTTGTACAATAATGTAATTGGATTTTGTTACAGTTTTTGAAGAACCGCCATCAGAAACTGTAAGTGTCACAGTATATGAACCTTCGTTTGTATAAGTATAAGATGGATTTTGTACACTACTTGTAGAGCCGTCTCCAAAATCCCATAACCAGGAACTAACCGGATTTGTAACTTTTGATAATATTGGTGCAGTTTCTGGTTTATCTTTTATGGCTTTTGGTAATGCACTATCAACATCATTTTTCAATTGATTTACAATTGTAACAGTCTGAGTTGCACCATCAATATCACATACATGCCACCACTCTTGTGAACCTGAAGTCGGAACATTAAGTGTACGAAGAAGACCATTTTCACCATAGATTTGAACCACTGAATTTGATTGTGACAGATCTTGATTACCGGAATATTTATAAATCCAGTAGGAATATTTTCCAGGATAAAATTCGTGAATTGTTGTGGTTTCAGGTCCATAGCCATCAGTATCATCATGATCAAGTGTTGCATATGGTGCTGAGTCTTCATCACCTTGCGAACTCCAGTAAATATGGTGTGTGTAACCACCAATATCTGGCGTATAAAGATGTGAATCCACGTCTTCTGGATCATCATCCCAATTGAGTACCAATCGAACTTTTCCTGCTGTCAGAAAAGGAGAGAGCGAGATATCAAGAGTAATTGAAGAACCTGCATCAACAATTACCTGACTGTTGCTATAGCTGGAAAATCCTTCTGCACTGGCATCAACTGTATGCGCGTCACTGGCAGAATTATCATAAAAATTTACAGCAAGTGGAGCAGTACCGGAAGTTGGTAATCCATAGAAATTTGCATTCAATTCACCTGGAGGTACATTCTCAATTTCATAGTTACCATTATTATCAGTAATATCGCTTAATCCTGCAACCTGTACTGTTGCACCTTCTATAGGCTCACCATTTAGTGCATTTGTTACTTGTCCTTTTAGAGTTGCACTTCCACCAGCAGATACTGTATATGTTAAGCGAGATGTAGTGTAGCCACTTGTTGATGCAGTAATTACAGCCGAGGATTCTTCAGTTACATTACCTGCTGTGACATCAACCATTGCGTATCCACTTGTTCCCACAGTCACAGTGGAAGGCAAACTGATAACACTACTATTTGATGATGAAAGGTTTACAACAGTATTTGAAGCCGGTTTTGGTACAAGACTTACTTTCATTTGAGTTGTTAAGCCCGGTGTTAATGTCATTTTCTCTGATCCAAGTATAACTCTGTTGGCATCAGTTGTATAAAATTCTATAACAGCAGAATAACTAGGTTGATTAGTCTTGTAATAGAATTCAAGGTTTTGTCCGATTAAAGAACTTAGGTTTCCTGCCCATGAAGCCGGTGCTACTGCAAAATGTAACTCCCCTGTTGCCCAATCTGAAATAGTTAAATTACCACCGCTTACACCGCCTGAAGAAGACCAACTCATTGTACCATCACCACTAGCACTCCATTCTTCAGTGTTTGAATTAAAATTACTGGTGTATAAATTTCCAAGTTTAACATCGTCCAGGGAACCTATATCTGCTCCATTATGCATTTCTGTAGCAATTCGTATCATGCTAATTTGTTGCATAGCAGCACTGAATTCTGCTTCGGAAACACCAAAAGTTGTTGCCGTTAGTGCAATAGTGAATTTTTCCCATGTATTTGCACTAGCTGGTGGACCATAAGAAACAGACATCACATCAGGTGCTTCAACACCGCCAGTTTCAACTTCGCATTTGAAATCATCAGCCCAAAGATACCATTTATCAACAGATACACAATTTAGTGCCAAGTATACATTTTGACCTCCATAGGAACTCAAATCATAACTGTATTGAACCCATTCTGCAGATGCTTCGGGAACTGATTGTAATAAAACATTAAAATCACCTGCAGCAATATCAGTTGTTGATAATTTTACATTAAATGCTTCAGGGTAAGTAGCTGAATGTGATCTTGCCCAAAAGGAGAATGTCGTTGTTCCAGTGGAAGGTATTGCAAGTTGAGGTGTAATGAAATAGTCGTCATTACCTGCCGCGTTGTATTCACAACCAGCACCTTTAATACCGGTGTGCGCAAGAGTATCACCAGGAGGTTGTTCGGTATAAAGTGCCCATTGTTTGCCATCGCCATCATTGTCAATTACACTCCAGCCACCTTGATAATCTTCAAAACTTTCATCAAGTAAAACATCGCCAGTTGTTTTACTCAAGTATGTAATATTTCCACTAAAAGGTTGTTGCAAAATGTTTAATTTTGTTTTTTCACCAAAGGAATAGGTGAAAAGCATTAGAACAGAAAATAGTGTTAAAAAAACTATCCGCAATTTTCTCATGTCACTCTCCATTTTATTTGTTGTTAATATGCAAAGGATTATACTTAATTACGGTGCAAATTATTCATTGCAAAGTATAATGTCAATCTATTGTAATATAATATATTCAGGTTTTTAAGGTGTGATGTGGATCATTTCTATTAACCGGCTGTAATACGGATATATAGCATTTTATACAACACAATGTTTTCTTCACGAATATTTTTACAACAAAAGTATTGCACTATAAAAATATTCGAACTATATTTACTGTGAAATAAATAACATTGTGATTAAAATCACGAAATTCGAAGTGAAAGCAAGAAAAGTAAGAACAATGAGAAATTATCATAGCAAGAATGTCTCACAAACTTACAAGGAATTAAAATATGAATAAAATTATCGCAGTTTGTATGGGAAGCTCATGTTTCGCTCGCAAAAATACTATTTTGGTTGACCTGATTAGGGAATTTCTCAGTGAACATAACCTTACTGATAAAGTCTCTCTCGTTGGAAATCTTTGCATGGATAATTGCAAAAATGGACCAAATATCAAAATCGATAATAAAGTCTATTCAGAAATGGATTCTGTAAAATTAATCAAAATATTAAATGAAGAACTTTTATAAATGAACTTTCCTCATCCCATATATACAGAAAAAACGGAATGTCAGGACTGTTATAAATGTCTTAGACAATGTCCTGTGAAAGCGATCAAGATTGTTGATGGAGTCGCTGAGATCATTCCTGAACTCTGTATATTATGCGGACATTGTGTGGATACTTGTCCGGTGGAAGCAAAAAAGATCCGAGATGATCTCCTCCTTCTCGATCACATTCTTTCTTCTCCAAATAAAACTTTTGCTTCCATCGCTCCTTCCTTTGTGAGCGAATT
>Ga0070729_10007465_pt1 | contig 10487 bp, 11 predicted proteins | sample tdDd472_FD_66725 | JGI IMG/M metagenome (GOLD analysis project Ga0070729, IMG submission 66725) | Marine sediment microbial communities from the Atlantic coast under amendment with organic carbon and nitrate - tdDd47.2 | ecosystem: Environmental > Aquatic > Marine > Coastal > Sediment | place...
CTGCGACAACATCAAGCGCGGAGACACGTGGAATGGCGCGCAAAAACTGCGAGACATAGCCCATGGTATGCTTACGCACGGCCAAAATATCTTGCGTGGCCGCCCGCGTCATATCGACCCAATCGTCTTGATGGCGCACGCGGATCGAGCCTTCCCCGACAAGATAGTTGCCGTACAGTGCACGCATCAGCGTTGATTTGCCCGCACCGGAAGGACCATGGAAGACAACGCACTCACCTGCGTTGACGGTCAGATCAAGATTGCGAAAGACCGGTATGCGCTGTGCGCCCTGATTGTGCAAAACGAACGTTTTGGTAATGCCGTGCGCCACGATCATCTCTGGGCCAAATTTGGGGGCGGGTGTGGTCATGGTTCTGATCCTTACGGCAACAAAATAGAAGAGACGAGAAGCTGAGTGTAGGCATGTTGCGGATCGTCCAGAACCTGATCGGTCAAGCCCTGTTCAACCACCCGTCCGTTTTTCATCACCATCAAGCGATGGGCAAGCAACCGTGCCACGGCAAGATCATGGGTCACAATGATCACGCTCAGCCCCAAGCGGTTCACAAGGCCGCGCAAAAGATCCAACAGACGAGCTTGAACGGAAACATCCAAACCACCGGTGGGTTCGTCCATAAACACCAAGCGCGGCTCGGTCACCAGATTACGGGCGATCTGCAAGCGTTGCTGCATGCCCCCGGAAAAGGTCGCGGGCGGGTGGTCGATACGATCCTGGTCGATCTCAACCTTGTTCAGCCAGTCCAATGCCACTGTACGTATGTCACCGTAATGGCGCGCCCCAACCGCCATCAGGCGTTCACCGACATTGGCCCCGGCACTGACGCTCAAACGCAAACCATCACGGGGATTCTGGCGAACCAAACCCCAGTCGGTCCGCATCAGCAGGCGGCGTTCCGATTCCGACATTTCATAAATGTCACTCGCACCATCCATACGGGTGTCATAGACAACTTTACCCCGGCTTGGTTCCAACTGTGCGGACATGCAGTTCAACAAAGTCGTCTTGCCGGACCCGGACTCGCCCACGATACCCAGTACTTCGCCCGGCCAAAGGTCGAAAGAAACATCCGTACAGCCAATCTGTGGGCCGTAATTTTTACCCAAGCCTTGAACGCTGAGAAGAGGTGTATGGTTGGTCATAATTTACTCCGCAGCCTGAGGTGTCCCCAGCGGACCGATGTGGCCTTGGCTGCGGCGATCTTCACAATAATCGGTATCGGAACACATAAACATGCGCCCGCCGTGATCATCCATGATGACTTCATCGAGGTAACTGTCCTCTGCACCGCATAGTGCGCAATTTTCGTCCCAGGTTTGGATCTCAAACGGATAATCTTCGAAGTCCAGGCTTTGAACGTCGGTATAAGGTGGAATTGCATAAATGCGTTTTTCACGACCGGCGCCGAACAACTGTAAGGCGGGCATGTTGTGCATTTTCGGATTGTCGAACTTGGGGATCGGTGATGGACGCATCAAATAGCGCCCGTTCACCACAACCGGGTAATCATAAGACGTTGCAATCCGTCCAAAGCGCGCAATGTCTTCATAGAGCTTCACATGCATGATGCCGTATTCTTCAAGCGCATGCATCTTGCGCGTCTCTGTTTCACGCGGTTCCAACCAACGCAGGGGTTCGGGGATCGGGACTTGGTAGACCAGTATCTGGCCTTTTCCCAGGGCCCGTTCAGGAATACGGTGGCGCGTTTGAATGATGGTGGCGTCTTCTGTGCGTTCGGTCGTGCTTACACCTGTCGTGCGCGCAAAGAAGCCACGGATCGATACGGCGTTCGTGGTGTCGTCTGCACCCTGATCGATCACCTTCAATGTATCGTTTTGTCCGATCACGCCAGCCGTGACCTGAATACCACCGGTCCCCCAACCGTAAGGCAGCGGCATTTCGCGCGAGCCAAACGGCACTTGAAAACCTGGAATCGCCACGGCCTTCAAAATCGCACGGCGGATCATCCGCTTGGTCTGTTCGTCCAGATAGGCGAAGTTGTAGCCTTCAATGGTTGGACCTTGGTTCATGATCACTCCCCTGCCTTGCGAAATTTTTCAGCTTGCTCGGCGCGTAGATTGCGGACCATTTCCAACTCTCCCTGAAAGTCGACATAGTGTGGTAGTTTCAAGTGCTGCACAAAGCCGGACGCCTCGACATTGTCGGAGTGATACAACACAAACTCCTGATCCTGAGCCGGCCCCATCACTTCTTCACCCAATTCCTCGGCACGCATCGAACGGTCGACCAAAGCCATGGCCATGGCCTTGCGTTCCGCCTCGCCAAACGACAGACCATAGCCACGCGTAAATTTCGGGGCTTCGGCTTCCGTTCCCTTGAATTGGTTGACCATCTCACACTCGGTTACGGTGATATCCCCGATCGAGACCGGAAAACCCAGCTCTTCCGGTTCAATGACGACTTCCACATCGCCCATACGAATTTCGCCGGCAAAGGGATGGTTGTTGCCATATCCGCGCTGACTGGAATACCCCATCGCCAGGATGAAGCCTTCATCCCCGCGCGCTAAATTCTGCAGCCTTACGTCGCGCCCGGCTGGCAGGTCCAAAGGTTCGCGCGTCAGATCGGACACGGGCTCATCGTCTGTTGCTTGCTCCCGTTCAATCAGATCTTGCGCATTCAACAGCGACGTCACACGCGGCAAATCTTCATCCTGCGGCTCACAGACTTCGGCTTGCGGCAATTCACCTTCGGCCATCAAGGCAAAATCCAACAGCCTGTGGGTATAATCGAACGTCGGCCCCAACAGCTGACCGCCGGGCAAATCCTTGTAGGTCGCGGAAATGCGACGGTGGGCTTTTATTTTGGTCGTCTCAATGGGCTTTGATGAGGCGAAACGCGGCAGCGTCGTGCGGAAGGCACGCAACAGAAAAATCGCTTCCATCAGATCACCGCGGGCTTGCTTAATAGCCAATGCCGCAAGATCGCGATCATAGAGAGATCCCTCGGTCATCACCCGATCAACAGCTAGGCTCATCTGCTCCTTGATCTGGGTAATGGTGAGTTCGGGCACGGCCGTATCGCCACGGCGTTTTTCGGCCAATAGGCGATGCGCATTTTCAATGGCTTTCTCCCCCCCTTTTACGGCGACATACATGTCTTAGCCCTCCACCTGTACGGTGCGCGGAAGACACACCACCGCGTTTTCCGTGGTCAAAATCACGTCAATCCCACATGGAAACAGCAAGGCATTGGCGCGTAGGCTGCTCCAGAACGCATCATCGGCACCCAAGACGTCGAGGCGATTTATGGTTTTGATACCCGGCCCGCTTAAACGCCGCCCTTTGCCAATGCCAAAACCATTCACCTGAATAACCACCGTTGTGGATTGATCGGGGCGTTCCTCCGTACCAACATTGAAACGCGACAATTCACCCATCTGGGTCACACTCGACACCAAGGCTGTGCGGGCCGCTTTCGGGTCCGGCGTGATGGGGCAGCCGCAGTGAAATCGCAGGTGGGAGACAGCTTGTCCGCTGGCCGCTATTTCACCATCGGTCCATAGTGGGGTTTCAAAATCGACCAGACTCAAACAAATAGCGGCCGTGACTTTGTTCAGTGGTGCAGGGGCGTCCGGCAAGCCATCCACCGAGATCACTTCACCGGGGTGCGACATGGCCTGTAGCACGGCACGAAACATAGAGTGAGAATCGTGTACCGGGGACGCAAATCCCGGAAGTGGTTGAATATCGACGGCATGAACATCCATTCTTTTTATTCCTTCAATCTTCACCGCGAACCATGGTGAAAAAATCAACCCTGGTAGCAGCCACCTTACGAGCATCTTCGCGACGGCTTTGAGACAGGTGTGTGCGAATCGGCTCGAGAATGTCTCGATCCAATTCCTCATGGAGTGCTTCATCTTGCAAAAGCGCATCGAGCACGGCTGCAATAGTGGCGTGCGTTTTCTTGCGACCGGCAATATAGGCATGACCTTGACGACCTGACGCCAATTGAACCACGCAACGTGTCATCGTCATTTCGCCAAAATTGAACGGACGCCCTTCACCGCCGACACGCGCACGCACCATTACCATGCCCGTTTCCGGTGTGCGCAGAAGGCTGTAGTCCGGCTTGTCAACCAATCGCCCCCAGCTCGCTTCAAGTTCACGCGTGTTCGCACGCGCCAACAAAGCCATCCATTCCTGGCGGGCTTCAATTGATTGCAGTGGGATACTGTTCTTCTCCAGCTCTGCGGTGTGTAGGTTGGTCATAGACGTTTCCTGAATTTGTATAGACATCTATATATTATTCATGTTTACTTACACTTCACGGGGCGATGTTCAAAGCGCCATTGGATGAATTTTTTGTGACCAACATAGACAACGTATTGAGGATGCTATGGAACGCGGCAGCGGCATTTCCTTGTGGCGACAAATTCACGAGCGATTGAAATCCGATATCGTCTCGGGTGCCGTGAAACCCGGAGAGATGTTGCCCACGGAACACACCTTGGCAGAACGCTTCGGCGTAAACCGCCACACCATTCGCCGAGCAATCCAGGCGTTGGCTGAAAATGGTTTGGTCGTCACTCGTCAAGGGTCGGGAACCTACGTTCCAGAAACGGTGATCGACTACACCGTGAAAAAACGCACGCGCTTCAGCGAAGTCGTCAGTGCGCAAAGCCATGTACCTGAAGTGCGTGTGATCAAAACCTTTTCCCAGACGGGAACTGCGGAGCAGCTGCGCAGCTTGAGCCTGCGACGCGGCGCACGGGTGCTCTGTATCCGCACCCTGGGTGTTGCTGATGACACGCCACTGATTCTCGCCAATCATTATTTTGCCGCAGGACGGTTTGCAGATTTGGCGAAATCTGTGGAAGATACGGGCTCGATCTCCAAGGGGCTTGCCGCGCTGGGTGTAGAAGACTTCACTCGCAAAACCACCCGCGTCACGGCACGCATGCCGTCGCGTGAGGAAGCCGAACTTTTGCAGCAGCCCACACAACGCCCCGTCTTGTTGGCCGAGAGCATCAACATCATGGCCGACGGGAAGCCGCTGGAATACGGATACGCTTTGTTTGCCGGTGACCGCACGCAAATTGTCTTTGAACCGTAAGCATTCGCAAGCGGGCACTGTTCCATTTACTGCCGCGCTCATCGTGGCGCGCCGCTTTTGCTAGATCACAAATTTGCGCAACCGCTGTGACAAGATGTCCAACAACGTTACGCAAATGATGATAATGATCATCACGGCAGCGGTTTCCGCGTAATAGAAGCCACGAATAGCTTCCCACAGGACCATGCCGATACCGCCCGCACCGACAATGCCCAGCACGGTCGCAGAACGCACGTTGGATTCGAACCGATAGAGTGAATACGAAATCCACAATGGCAAGACCTGAGGAATAATACCGTAAATAACCTCTTGTATGGGGCTTGCTCCCGTGGCGCATACGCCCTCGACGGGACGCGGATCTATTGCTTCGACCGCTTCGGAAAATAGTTTCGCCAAAATGCCGGTGGTGTGTATCCACAGCGCCAAGACACCGGCAAACGGCCCCAGGCCGACAGCGACGACGAACAGCATCGCGAACACCATTTCATTGATGGCGCGCGCGGCATCCATCAACCGGCGCATAGGCTGATATACCCACCACGGCGCAACGTTCTCTGAACACAAGATTCCAAACGGAATTGCTGTAACTATGGAAAGCGCTGTCCCCCAGATGGCAATCTGGACTGTAATCCACATTTCGCTCAGATACAGTCTCCATTCCGTAAAGTTGGGCGGGAAAAAGCCCTCGGCGAACGAAGCCATATTCGCACCGTCTTCGATCAAGTCCCACGGCCGCATATCGGCACCCTTCCAGGACATCATCAACAGCGTCAGTGCGCCCCCCCACATCGCCAGACTAATGACGGAACGCTTGAGATCACGAGGCGGAACCTGGACCTGGGCAGGGGGCAATGGGGTCGTCACACTCATATTCTATCTCCGCTGGGTGGGGTGTTATCTATAAAGGAATAAAAAAATGAAAGATGCCGGAGCACATATGCCCCGGCATCTTCAAAGCTGGTGCTTATTGGTGTTTGACCAGAACGTCGAGTTCAGCCAATTGGGAATCAATGGCTTTGACTTTCTCGGTTTTGTCGTTGGCGGACAGCGCTTCGCTGCTTTCAACTTTCAGCTTGTTCTTGAACAGGGCCAGCTGGCGGACCGGATACAACTGGGTATTGTTGCTTTCCATGAAAAAGCCCTGGCCGTCGGAAATACCGCGTAGAACCTTGGTGGCGTGCTGGGTGTCGCCCAAGCGGCCATAGCCCAAGAAGAAGGCCTTGATTTTGGACTTCAGTTCCTTGGACATGTCTTTGCGATAGATCATCGGGTCGGATGGGATCAGAGGTGAGGTCCAAATGACTTTGATCTTGGCGGCAGCTTCCGGCGCCTTCAACTTGGAACGTCCGATCTGTTCGGAATTGTTGGCGGCAACATCGACCTGTTGGTTGGCGGTCGCCATCAGGTTGGTTTCGTGGTTTGCGTTGCGCACGGTCTTAAAGCACTTCTTGGGATCGACGTTATTTTGCGCAAACACGTAGTAGGCCGGCACCAAGAAACCGGACGTGGAGTTCGGGTCGCCAATACCGAAGTTCAAGGACTTATCGCACTTAAAGATATCTTCGAGCTTGTTGATGCTGGTGTTTTTCACGTTGGTGATGATGTGGCTGTAATAGCCCTGCGAACCGTCTGCCTTGGAGGTTTGTGCAAACACTTCACCGCCCGCACGGTCAACAGCCTCCATGCCGGATTTGTTGCCGAACCATGCAACATGAACTTTGCCGAAACGCATGGCTTCGATAACGCCTGCGTAATCGGGTGCGAAGAACGGTTTCACTGGCATACCCAAGGCGGCCTCCATGTCCTTCATCAACGGAACCCACTGTTCCTTCAGGTTGGACGTGGATTCGGTGGAAATGATGCCGAAGTTGATCACTTCGGGGTCTTGTTCCAACGGTTTGTAGTCGGCTTTGGCGGCGGTAGCCACCATCATTGCTGCGGCCGACATGGCCAATAGGGTCTTCTTCATCATGAAATTAACTCCTTAAGTGTATAAAGGTCGGCTCCCCCGACCCGAGAAATGAAGGCCGACCGTCAGGCCGTGCCGAAAGCGGATTGTCCCGTTAGATCAACAGACGGCGGAACGGTCCTCTTGACCGGAACTGCCTCGATGATGACCGGCTCTGCCGTGGTGACATCCAGCGGCGAGGGAATGTGCATATCCAGACAGCTGGATCCGTAAAGATTGCGCAAAAAATCGACGGATAAATCACGCGATAAACCGTCGTAATATTTTTTGCCATCTCTCAAGGCCAAGGTGCGCGGGCAGTACTTCAGCGCATAATCGACTTGGTGAAGGGACACGACGACGGTTTTGCCGTCTTCTTTGTGGATGCGTGCCAGAGCTTCCATGACCTTGCGTGATGATTCCGGATCCAAGGAAGCAATCGGTTCGTCCGCGAGGATGATCTGCGAATCCTGCAAAAGCGCTCGGGCAATGGCAACGCGCTGTTGCTGCCCGCCCGACAAGGTGGAAGCGCGTTGCGTTGCGTACTTGGCCATGCCGACACGCTCCAACGCTTGCATGGCCTGCATCTTTTCAGCACGACTGAAAACACCCATGGTGCCGCGCCAGGCGGGAATAGCTCCCAGCTTGCCCAATAATACATTGGTCAGAACGCTCATGCGACTGACCAAGTTGAACTGTTGGAAGATGACGCTGATATGGGGGCGATGCTGGCGTACACGGCGTGCAATGCAACCGTTCTCTTGCATGATTTTACCCAGGACCTCTACACGCCCACCGTTTTTGTCACTGGGCATCAGGCCGGCGATATGACGGATCAGTGTCGACTTGCCGGACCCCGATGCACCGATTAAGGCCACCATCTCACCACGCCCAGCCGAAAACTCGATCGAGTCCAGCGCCTTGGTGTTTTTGAACGATTTATTGAGATTGGTAACTTGAATACTGGCGGTCATTGCCCACTCCTCCATACGGTTCGGAGGACTCTAGGGCGGCCGGGTGACTCCTGTTTGTCGATTGCATAACAGAAATGTGAACAATGCCCGACAAATTAGAAATTGGTTGTCATTTGTGAAATCTAGAGATGTTTATCGGCAAATGCGGCCGCATCAAGGTTGCGAAAATCTTCCAGACAAACCTTTAGGCGTTCATGCGGCCAATTCCACCATTCCAACATAAGGAGCTTTTCACAGGTTTCATCATCGAAGCGTTTGCGCAACGGTTTTGCAGACACGCCAACGGCAATGGTAAACGGCGCCAAGTCCTTGGTCAGCACAGCCCCGGACCCGACAACCGCACCATCGCCGATCGTCACCCCGGGCATAATGGTCACGCCATGTCCAATCCAGACGTCGTTACCGATGGTCACGGGTGAACTGCGCCGCCAATCGAAAAAGTCCGGGTCGTCATCACCTAGTTCGAAAAGGGCGCTACGATAGGTAAAGTGATGCAGGGCAGCACGTTCCACCGGATGATTGCCGGGATTGATCCGTACGTGTGCAGCAATGGAACAAAACCGTCCAATGGACGCGTAGATCACATCGCCATCATTGCAGATATAAGAGTAGTCACCCATCACGGTTTCGTTCAGCTGTGTACGCGCGCCCACTTCCGTCCAAGCACCCAGACGGCAATTGTTGGAAACTTCCGCTGTGGGATGAATGCACGGCTCTTGTCCAAGTCTGCGGCTCCCCAAGGATGATCAATGACGTTCATGGCTCTACTCACGGTTAAAGAGCCATCTCATATCCCTCATCTGTAACACATTTATGAACTGCCGTTTCATAATGTAACCGAGAGCAATAAATATGCCGTGGAATAGAAACATTCACTGGCGAGCTATCAAGCCTACATTCAGAGCTTATCATAGGCCTTTCATAAAACTGTTTTGCGCAACAAACTCAACTGCGTCAACGCATGACCAACTGGTCGCCAAAGCGCTGGTGTTTAACTTGCTGGCCCATTAAACCGCCGGAGCAAGGGAAGCCTGCCTCTCCACCTTGGCCCATATCCGTTCTCTGACACCAAAACCATACGTGGACTTCGGTACATCATCTTTGAAAAGGAAAAATTCTTTAGCCATTGATTCAATAAAAAAATTGCCAAATCTGATGACAGCTTAAGCTGTGAATTTGCAAGCCTGTGACATAATAAAGTGTTACGAGCGACACGGTTAATTGTGAAATTTGCCCCCAAAATCCCAATATGGTGACATTTCAAAATGGAACCGACATTTACTGTCGGTTCTAGTTTAGAATGTCATTTCACAGCTTAGTTTGTCATTTTCACACCTAAGCGTGTCGCAAGATCCGGCCAATATTCTGAGAAATCAGGGTGTTGGCCGGTTTTGCATTTTTGTTTTGCAAACGTCCCATTTGACACCTTTTTTGCTTCTGTCGGAATAAAGTGACGAAAAACCGAATATGCCGTCTATTCGTGGATGATCTCGGGAACCGGCCGAGACCTGACGCCCAACCGGGCCAAGAAACTGCCGATACCGAACATTGAATTTGCCATCATAGCAGGCAGACGCGGCGACGGAGATGGCTTCAATCCCTTGCTGGAAGGTGACGACGACGGCGTCGGCACCGTTCACGAAACCATCCTCAACGGGGCAAAGGATTTCCAGATTGCGAATGCACCGCACGGATTGGTGGACAATCACAAATTGACTTTTAAGGTCGTTGTGTCGTTCCTAGAAACCGGGAGGTTCAACCATGCACCGCAATGAGATCACACTTCTGGGCACCCGCAGGTTTCTGCCGCTGTTTGCAACGCAGCTGTTCGGCGCGCTGAACGACAACCTTTTTAAGAACGCCATCGCCATCTTGATCCTGTTTCGCTTGGCCGCCGAACAGGGTTTGAACGGACAAATCGTCGTCACCGTCGCCACGGGCATTTTCATCCTGCCGTTCTTTTTGTTTTCCGCCACCGCAGGGCAACTGTCCGACCGCATGGAAAAATCAAAACTGATCCGGTTTATCAAAATGGGCGAAGTGGGGATCATGGCCTTGGGCACGCTGGGGCTCTATTGGGGTGACAGCTATTTTCTCTTGTTCGTGTTGTTTTTGATGGGCGTGCAGTCGTCGTTCTTCGGTCCGGTCAAATACTCGATCTTGCCCGCACATCTGGCCGAAGACGAACTGGTCGCCGGCAATGGCCTGATCGAGGCCGCCACGTTCCTCGCCATTCTGATCGGCACCATCGCGGGGGGCCTGCTGATCCTCACCGACGACGGTATCGCCTTGGTCTCGACCGCGATCTTGGGCGTCGCCCTGCTGGGACTGGTCGCCAGCCTGTTCATCCCCAAATCCCCGATCGCCGCACCGGATCTAAAGATCGACCCGAATTTTGTCGCCGCCACGTGGGACATCTTGAAATCGCTAAAGACCAATCGCACGGTAAACCTGACGGTGCTGGGTA
>Ga0070729_10007467_pt1 | contig 10485 bp, 8 predicted proteins | sample tdDd472_FD_66725 | JGI IMG/M metagenome (GOLD analysis project Ga0070729, IMG submission 66725) | Marine sediment microbial communities from the Atlantic coast under amendment with organic carbon and nitrate - tdDd47.2 | ecosystem: Environmental > Aquatic > Marine > Coastal > Sediment | place...
CAGATTTTCCATTGATGAGTGCGATGCAGAATATGAATAACGGCGGATATGATATGTTTTTCACTAAGTTTAATTCGGATTATACTGATATTTATTATTCTTCATATTTTGGCGGTTCGGAAGATGAGTTTGTTCGAGATATGGCGATGTCTAATGATGATGTTTCTTATTATACCGGAGTTACTCATTCGAAAGACTTTCCAAATTCGCAGCAGGCATTTCAGAAGTCATCTAATGGTGGGTCTGATGGATTTATAGTAGGAATTAAGAAAAGTGGTTTGACTTCGTTATTTGCTACTTATTGTGGTGGGAATGCTGAAGATGAGTTAAATAGTATTACTCTTGATGTTCAATCAAATATTTATGTAGCTGGGTCTTCGCGTTCGTCTGATTATCCATTGGAGCCATCTGGATTTGGAGATAAGCCTTATGACCAGACTCATAATGGGGGTTGGGATATGGTATTTACGAAGCTATCTTCGCAAGGAGCAAAGTTGATGTTATCTACTTTTTATGGTGGTTCGAGTGATGATTTTGGACGGGGCATTATAGTGGATAATAATAGTTTTGAATATTGGTTTATAGGTGAGTCTATGAAAGAAACTGGTACTCCGACTATAGATATATCGGAAACAGCTGATGACGCAACTCATAACGGCGGTTATGACTTAGTATATGGAAAGTTTACTGATTTGGAAAAGATGGGTTGGTGGGAAAGACAAAGGTTGATATTTGCATCGTTTTTTGGCGGAAAAAATGATGATGCTGTAAAATCATTTGTAGAGAATCCATTGACCGGGAATTTAACAGTGATAGGGAATTCTAATTCGAAAGATTTAATAGTAAAGGGTAATAATACGATTACTTATAAGAGTAAGAATGATTATTATATAGCTGAGTTAGCTAAGTCAGGCGGAGTTGAATTTATGTCTTATTTTGGTTCGAAGGCAGAAGACATAATGAATGGTAGTATATTAGATGAGCATGGGAATGTATATTATGTGGGTCAATCTGATGATGAAGATAATTATTATTTTTCTGATAATGCTTTAGACACTTCTTTAGAAGGAGAATTTGATGCGACGATAGGTAAGTTAACTTTTGGCGTACTTACGATAGGGACATTGCCGAGTAAAGTTTGTATGAATAGTACATATAATATTACTTGGGACAAAAGAGATTTTGATGATGTAGATGGTCTGACTGTGGAATTATTAGATGCGGATAATATGCCTACTGTGTTAGCGGAAGGTGTAAAGGAAGATAAGTGGCAATGGAAGATTAGCGAGGAGATGGAAGCCAGTGCAAATAATAAAATACGTATTTTTCATAAGAATGGATTGTATTCTGTTACTCAATCTGAATTTGAGATAGTTGGTACGCCGGAGATAGATTCTGTAGTTAGTGATATAGATGAAGAGGTAATTTGTGAAGGTCAGACAGTGAGTTTAGAAGTATTTTCTGACGATGAGAATGAAGATTATATTTATTCTTGGTATAAAGATGATGTGGTTTTAGCTGATGAGAAATCAACTATATTGCTTCTTGAAAATGTTATGTTTGAGGATTCGGGAGATTATTATTCGAGTGTTCAGGGTTTTTGTAATCCGGCTACGAATTCGGAGAAAATTACTATAGATGTAGCAAAAAATACGAATATTACAGACCAGACTACATCTTCTACGTTTAAGGAAGATAAGCCAATGACTTTGTCAGTAATAGCTGAGGGAAGTATAAATAATTATATTTGGTATAAAAATGATGAGTTGATAGAGGGCGAAAATGATTTTCAATATCAGGTTGATAATCTGATGCTTACAGATGAAGGGGCTTACAAATGCGTAGTCCAAGGAAGTTGTGGAGAGGACCAAGAGAGCCAGGTAATGAATATAACAGTAGTTCCGAATAAGAGCGTACTGGCTAACAATCAAAGTGAAACTTCTATATTTAATTTCCATTATTTGAATGGTGGATTGAGGTTTAGCACTTTGACTAAAAGACAATCTATTTATCAATTAAAATTGATTGACAATTTGGGCAATGTAGTTTATAGCGATATTGAGTTTGAATTAAAACAGGGAGTTAGAGTTCATAATTTATCTGGACTTAATCTGAATAATGGATTGTACATTTTGAATTTGACAGATGGTCAGAAATCAATTTCGAGTAAGGTATTAATTAGTAATTAATACTTTAGAATTTATATAGTTATAATAAGCTGGATTAAGAGATGGCATGGAAATAGGTTTTCTGTGCCATTTTTTATGGTATTTTTAGATAAACTTAATTGTATCGATTTAAGAAGTATTAAAACAATATGAGTTTTGAAACGTAATAAGCTTGTTCAATTTTCAATAAATAAAATATATAAATTTTAGTTATGCGAAGAATATCATTTGAATTATCGATTTTGTTATTTTTGTTTCCGTTAATAGGATTTTCGGAGAATAATGAGGTAGATGTAAAGGCAACTATTGAGACGCGAGAGGCGTTGATAGGTGATCAGATTTACTATAATTTAGAAGTAAAGTCATCGAATAATAAGATAAATATTATATTTCCTTCATTGTTGGATACTCTTGGGGAGTTTTCTATTGCCAAATCTGAGCCAATGGATACTTTAAGTAATAATGGTGATGTGGTAGTTAGTAAGAAATATTATATTACTGTTTTTGATAGTGGTGATTATACTATTCCTCCATTATCGTTTGCTTATTCTAATCCAGATGACCCCGATAATTTTAGATTTAAGAAAACAAATCCTATATCGGTGAGAATAAATACTATGCCGATAGATACGGCGAAGGGATTTGTTGATATAAAAGGGAATTATGATGCGGAGTTTTCTATTTATGAGATATTAGACTATATATTATATTCGATAGGTATTATTTTATTAATTGCAATAGCTTATTATATTTATAAAAAATATTTCTATAAGGAGAAAGTTGAAGAGGAGAATATAATATATGACCCAAAAATTCCTCCACATATATTAGCAGAGCAATCATTGAAGGCGTTGCAAGAAAAAAGGCTTTGGCAGCAAAACCAAATAAAGCAGTATCACACTGAGCTAACTGATATAATAAGGATTTATTTGGAGCGAGTTACGGATATTCAATCTTTGGAATTAACGAGTGATGAAACGTTGGCTGAGTTTGAAAGGGTATGTAGTAATGAAGAATTGAATGAAGGATTGAGATTTATGTTGAGTACGGCGGATTTGGCAAAATTTGCTAAGCAGCAGCCTTTGCCAGATGAGAATACGAGGTCTATGGAAGAGGCATTAAAATTTATAAGTATTGCTAAAACTATTTTCCAGACATTAAATGTGGAGGAGGAAAATGGAAGAGATTAAATTTGCAAATCCGGAATATTTGTATTTGCTTTTGATTGTGCCGCTTTTAATATTTTGGCAGATATTTAAGAGAAATAAGTTAAAACCAGAGATAAATGTTTCGTCGTTAGAGGCTTATTCACAGGGTAGAACAACTATTAAGCAGAGGCTAAAACATACGCCAAAGGTGTTAAGGATATTGAGTATTATATTTTTGATATTAGCTATTGCTCGTCCTCAATCGACTTCGAGTAGGAAATCGGTAAATACGGAAGGGATAGATATTGTGATATCGCTTGATATATCTGGTTCGATGAAGGCTATGGACTTTAAGCCAAATAGATTGGAAGCGGCGAAGAAGAATGCAATTAAGTTTATAGAAAATAGACTAAATGATAGAATAGGTTTAGTCGTCTTTGCAGGAGAATCTTATACACAGTGTCCAGTAACTATAGACCATTCGGTATTAACAAACCTTATGCACTCGATAAAGACTGGTGTAATCAAAGATGGTACTGCAATAGGAATGGGTTTGGGAACGGCGATTTCGAGGTTGCAGGAAAGTAAGGCAAAATCGAAGGTTATAATATTGCTTACAGATGGTGAAAATAATGCTGGATCGATACCGCCGGAAACTGCTTCGGAAATGGCTAAATCTTTTGGAATAAAGGTTTATACGATAGGAATAGGCAGCAAGGGCAAAGCACCATTTCCTTATGAGACACCGTTTGGCACGAGGACACAGAATTTAGATGTGAATATAGATGAAGATTTGCTTAGAACAATAGCGAGTAATACAGGTGGCGAGTATTTCAGAGCGACAGGGAATAAGACTTTAGAGCAGATTTATGAAAAAATTGATAAATTAGAAAAAACAAAAATTGATGTGGCTTATTACAATCAATTTACTGAAGAATTTTTACCTTTGGCATTAATGGCGGGGCTTTTTCTCTTATTAGAAATAATACTTTCTTTAACATATTTCAGAAGTTTACCTTAGTGAAAAACAATAATAAAAATAAAAAAAATAGTAGCGACAGACGACAAGAAGTTGGATTTACGAGTGGTTCGCCAATGAAAAAAGGTGCATTCAAACGAAAGCCGACGAGATTAAGAGATGGCGAGAGTTCTGGTAAATCAAATTTGGGTAAAAGACCACTTATAGAAGTTAGCACTAAGAAGACTCAAAAGCTTAGTTATGATGAGTTGCCAACGGAAATACGGATTAATAAATATATTGCAGAATCTGGGTTTTGTTCACGTAGGAAAGCAGATGATTTGATTAAGCAGGGGGTTGTAAAAGTTAATAAGAAGACGATAACTGAGATGGGTTATAAGGTGCAGCCAGATGATTTGGTAACTATCAATGGCGACCCTGTTTCATATTTTAAGCATAATATTTATATACTTCTTAATAAGCCGAAAGATGTAATCACAACAACGAGTGATGAGATGGGAAGACGGACTGTGCTTGATATAGTTAGGAAGCATGAGAGGGTTTACCCTGTTGGTAGGTTGGATAGAAATACAACTGGGGCATTGCTGATAACTAATGATGGGGACTTGACAAATAGGTTAATGCATCCGAGGTATGAAGTAGAGCGGACTTATAATGTGAAGTTGGATAAGCCGGTCAAGGATAAAGATGCGATGGCAATTGCAAAGGGAGTTGAGTTAGAAGATGGGAAAACTCAACCTTGTGAGGTATTGCTATATCCGACAGACGAATACAAGGCTACGATTACGCTTAAGGAAGGCAAAAACCACGAAGTAAAAAGGTTGTTTGCGAAGTTTGGATATGATGTACGTGCATTGGATAGGAAATATTTTGCGGGGCTATCGACTTCTGGGCTTAAAAGACATCAGTATAGGCATTTGACTAAAAAAGAAGTGTTGGAGTTAAAAAAACTTGTTGGATTGATATAAAAATGATAAATTGTGATTAATATTAATTAATTTTTAATTATAATGAAAAAAATAATTTTATTGTGTCTTATATTCTTCTTTGGGATAGGGGTAGTATATTCTCAGGGCAACGAATTGCCGTCTAGCGGGATAGGTACAAGCACACAATCGTATAAGAAACTGCCACCGGTATTAAAGAAAAAAACTTCTGATTTTTTCAATTCATTGCTTGACAGTAATGTCAATGAAGCATATAATATATTGATGAATGGCAGTCCGTTAGCGAGGAAAACTAATGAGCTAACTGGGTTAATCAATCAAACACATAGGGCATTTGAGATATATGGTTTGATAAAGGGTTATGAGCCTGTAAATAATGAGTTTATTACTCCGTCATTTATCAGAGTGAGATATCTTGGTTTGCATACCAGATTTCCGATGAGGTGGATATTTACTTTTTATAAATCTCCGGACAAGGGTTGGATTATAACTAATGTGAAGTTTGATGACTTGACTGAGTTTTATTTTTCCGATGAATAAGGTTCGGGTTTTTTGAATTTTTATAATGAATGACTTATTTCATCAGATTTCATCTTTAGATACTGAGCAGATTAATAGTAATTCTGTTGATATAGATGTATCTACTACTGAAGAAATATTGAGGATTATTAATGAAGAGGATAAGAAGGTAGCTTTAGCGGTTGAGAAGGAGATACCGAATATAAGAAGTGCTGTTGATGTAATTGTAAATTCGTTTAATAATAATGGCAGATTAGTTTACATTGGTGCGGGTACGAGTGGTAGGTTGGGCATATTAGATGCTTCGGAATGTCCACCGACTTTTGGCACTGATGCGGATATGGTTTTGGGGTTGATAGCAGGGGGGAATGATGCCGTGTTTAAGGCAAAGGAGGGTGCGGAAGATTTCCAAGAAAATGGTATAGAAGATGTGAAGGGGATAAATTTTAATAAAAATGATGTGCTTTGTGGGTTGGCAGCTTCGGGGCGAACACCTTATGTATTGGGTGGGATAAAGGAGGCGAAAACGAGAGGCGGAAAAACAATATTAGTTACGACAGTAAATCGGGAACAAGTTTTAAAAAATGGGGCGAATGCTGATATATTGATATGTCCGAATGTGGGTCCGGAAGTAGTTATGGGTTCAACTCGGATGAAGTCTGGTACTGCACAGAAATTGGTATTGAATATGATTACTACAACTGCGATGGTTAAGTTGGGCAAGACTTATGAGAATGTGATGATTGATTTGCAGATGACTAATGAGAAGTTGATACAGCGAGCTATAAAAATATTGATGATGATATGTGGGATTGAGTATAAAGAGGCGGAAGAGTTATTAAAAAATAGTGATGGGCATGTGAAGACTGCGATTGTGATGAAGGAGCTTAATTGTGGTAAATTGGAGGCGGTTCGGGCGTTGGAAAATAGTGATAATTTTGTTCGCAGGGCAATTTCTGGTTAGGAATTTCTTTGTATTTTTAATAAATTGAACTAGTTAATTATAAAAAAGTGTATTAATTTTTGTTAGTTTTCATCTTATTTAGTATCTTTGTATAATAGTTGCATTTGTAACTATTAATTTTGTTTAACAAATTAATAATGGTCGTAGAATGAAAAAGGTAGTATGTATTTCTTTGCTTTCGGTTTTCTTACTTTTAATGTCATGTTCTGAATCGAAAAGAGCTGATAATGAGAAATTAAAAATAAGTGGAACATTATTGGGTTATGATGGGCAACCTATGGAAAATGCGGATATTTCTTTGATAGTTTATAGGGGAAAAGAAAATACTCAGGCGAGTACTAAAGCTAAGAAAGATGGGCGTTTTGAGCTTATGGCAGAATATGACGGCAAGGTTAGAATGACTTTTTCTGGGGTTAATCATTTTATGGAGACTATTAATTTTAATACTGATGCAAACACTAACCATATTGAAATGCAGGTAAATCTTCAGGGTTTGAAAATAAAAGATGAGCCGGAGGGGGTTAAGGTAATTGGTTCTTTTAATGATTATGATTTTGCGAGTGCTTTGCCTATGACTGAGGAAGGAGATGGGGTGTATTCTGTTACTGTTAAAAAAGATAGCGATACGTTATATTATCAAATTTTAGGGCATTTGCAATTGGCGGAACAAAGAAGTACGAATGGCACTATGCAGGATTTTTATGTTTATGATGGAGGTGGAGATTATCGTTCTGCAATTGTGAATAATGAATCGGAGGTGAAGATTGTTTTTGATATGAAAAAAATGAATTTTGAGAATAAATTATTTTCATTTACTTCTAACAATGAAGAAGTTACTGAGATGGTTAAGGGGTTTGCGGAGATTGATAGATTGATGTCGGAGTTAATTTCTGAAGTTAGGAAACATTTTCCGGCTGATTCGAAGATGAAACAGAAGTTAATAAATAGGGCAATGGAAAGAAAATTTGATGCTTTGAAGGGTTTGGAGGAGGAATTTAAAAGTGAAGCTGTAAGGAATAAAATTAAATCGACTTATTTGGGCAATATGAGTTATTTATCAGTTTTAGATGCGAAAGACTTTATAGATAAGGATTATGTTAAAGCTATTTTGGATGGGTGCAAAACTGATTCTTCGTTATTTATTAGTAATATCGATAATATTATGTATGCTTATGAATCAATTGGTGAAGTTAGGTTGGATAATGAGCTATTTTCTACTTATTTGAGAAAAGATAATGATGAGATAAATCCGAGGATATTGATTGAAAAGATTTCTTATTCTAAAAATAGTAATGACACTGCGAATTGGAATAAATATTATATGGAATTTATGGAGAAGTATTCGGAAACAGACTATGCTAATTCGGTAAAAAGGGAGTATAAGCCTAATCCGAATATTTCAATAGGAAATAATGTTCCGGAGTTTACGGTTTTAAATCTTAGTGATGGGAAGACGAAATTTGATAATTCGCAGTTGGAAGGGAAGTATGTTTTGATAGATGTATGGGCTACTTGGTGTGGTCCGTGTCGTGGGGAAATGCCACATTTGCATGAAGCTTATGAAAAATATAAGGATAAGAACTTTACAATATTGAGTATTTCGGTTGATGAGAAAGCTGAAACTGCTTTGAAATATCAGGAAGGGGAGTGGAAAATGCCTTGGCTCAATGCGATTGGTGAAAATGCTTGGGCGAGTTCGGTTATGGATAAATTTGAAGTAACTGGTATTCCGAGTTGTTTTTTGATAAATCCGAAGGGTGAGATAATTGCGTTGTCGGATAAGTTGAGGGGAGAGGCGTTGGGTAAGACTTTGGAGGGGGTTTTGTGAGATGGTTAGGTAGTTTAATATGATATTAAAAATTGCTTGAATTTTTTTGGGTTTCATTTTTTAAAATACTTGGCTTAGTTAAGAGTTAATACTTATTATTAGAGTATAGTTATAAATAAGTATTAGATTAGTATATATTATAGGAAAATAACCCTTTGATAAGTAATTATGGAACTATTAAAAGCAAGATTCTGAATGATGTAAGTTCTGAGGCTGGTTGCTAAAAATAGTAATTCGGAGAGTAGTAAAATTGATATTATTAATATTACTCGATGTTCATTTATTTATGAAAAATCTAACCACAACGGTTTATAGTTGAGGGAAACACGGTTGTAGTTTTAGGTCAAGAACATCAAAAAGTGAAACGCTCTGGAAGAGAATTAAAACAAAAATGGGTTCAAATATATACTGTTGAAAACGACTTAATCACAAAAATGGAAGAATTTGTAAGTTCTGAAGAAGCAAATTAGATATCGATATGTTAAATAAAATCAATCTCTTAATATTATTAATTTCTTTGTTAGGTATCACAGCTTATCAAGGGCAATCAAAGACTAAAAAAATGAATAAAGAAACATCAAATAACCCATTATTATGCGACCCTGAAACGGGTATGTGTGAAATAACAAGTAATACTGCTAAAAAATCAACAAATAAGGCTGTGCAAATTGAGAGTAAAAAAATAAAACTTATTTATTTTACTGACCCAATTTGTTCTTCTTGTTGGGGAATTGAACCTCAATTACGTAAGCTTAAATTAGAGTATGGAAATTCTATTGATATTGAGTATAGAATGGGTGGCTTATTGCCTGATTGGAATTACAATAGTGGTGGAATTAGTAAACCGTCAGATGTAGCACATCATTGGGACGAAGTTAGTTCTTATTATGATATGCCAATTGATGGTGATTTATGGTTGGAAGACCCTTTGGATTCGTCTTATCCTCCTTCGATTGCTTATAAGTCTGCACAGTTGCAAGATGAGTATAAGGCTTTTTTGTTTATGAGGGAAATAAGAGAGATGGTTTTTTTGAAGAAAAAAAATATTGCAAAATGGGAGCATTTGGCGGCAGCGGCAGAATATGTTGGGCTTGATGTCGCTAAGCTAAAAATTGATTTTGAAGGTAGGGCAAAAACATTATTTGATAATGATTTGAAAGTGGCTAGGGAATATGGCGTTAGAGGATTCCCTACTATATTCTTTTTAGATGGTTCTGGTAATCAAGAAATAGTTTATGGTTCAAAACCTTATGCTTTTTATGAAACTGCTATTTTGAAGTTGAATTCAGATATTATTAAACGTGAATATAGTAAAAACTGGGAGACACTATTTTCAAAATATAATTCGCTTACAGCAAAAGAATACTCTGTATTATCTGGCACTCCGAGAAGCGAAAGTGAAGATTTATTAAATCAGCTGTCGGACAATGGTACATTGGTCAAATTGGAAACTAAAAATGGTTCAATTTGGATAAATAAAACAAAATAATAAGTCTTATAAATTTATAGATATTATGATAAAAAAAATCTTTAGTACTGCGGTGAATTCTAATAATATTGATTATATATTATTGCTTCTTCGCGTATGTGTGGGTATATTTATGCTTACTCATGGCGTGGGGAAATTTGATAAATTGTTTAGTGGGGCTGAGATTCAGTTTCCAGACCCTCTTGGGGTTGGAGCGAGTGCTTCGTTAGCACTTGCTGTATTTTCGGAGGTATTTTGTTCTATTTTTTTAATTATTGGTTTTGCTACGAGGTTGTCTGCTTTGCCTTTGATTATAACGATGTTTGTAGCTGTGTTTATTATTCATTGGGGTGATGATTTTGGTAGGAAGGAGTTGCCTTTGATTTATTTAGCTGTTTATCTGGTATTGGCGATTATGGGTGGGGGTAGATTTTCTATTGATAATTGGATTTATAAAAAATTGT
>Ga0070729_10007469_pt1 | contig 10484 bp, 3 predicted proteins | sample tdDd472_FD_66725 | JGI IMG/M metagenome (GOLD analysis project Ga0070729, IMG submission 66725) | Marine sediment microbial communities from the Atlantic coast under amendment with organic carbon and nitrate - tdDd47.2 | ecosystem: Environmental > Aquatic > Marine > Coastal > Sediment | place...
CCAATCAACCCACAGACGACCACGCCGATGGTGCGACGATGGGCCGCTGGGACGCCAAAGCGTCACAGCGGCCCAGAAGGCCGAAGACGAAAGAACCAATCCGCCGGCGGCATTCCACCCGCCTGTCATTCTGAGCGAGCGGAGCGAGTCGAAGAATCTCCTGAGGGTTGGCATCGTGTCGCAGCTTTCGCCATTGTTCCGTACTTCGGGGGACCCTTCGACTCGTTCGGCGGCACTCCCTCGCTCAGGGTGACAGGGGGGGGTGGGCGCGACGCCGGCACCACAACAGATCGGGGTCTTCTGGTGCGATGTTGTGGTGCGCGCGTCTCGCGCGCAGGCAGACCTTGAAGGACGGTGGGCCATCCTGCGGGCGAAACGCCCGCACCACAACGCGCCATCCTTCCAATCAACCACCAAACCACCACGGTGTCCGCATACGTAGCCGGTACCAAGAAAAAGGGCGGCCCCGCGGGGCCGCCCTGTGTGTTAGCGCTTGAGTCGGCCCTAGTTGGCCGGAGCTCCATTCAGAATCACGGCGGGGACCAGGATGGGATCCTGGGTCCCGTTGTCGATCACCGACGCATAAGCGGCCACCGGCCCTCCGGAGACGACCTCGATCCCCACCGAGCCGTTCATGTCCTCGTTGCCCAGGAAAGCGACATCAAAGACGTTCTCCTGCGCGAAGACGCCCGGACCGATTAGAAGACCGAGCAGCCCGCCTGCCCTTTGACCATCGACGTCGTAGATGTGGATATTGATGATCGCGGTATTGTCCTCACTGGTATTGAGCACACCGACGTTGGTTCGGAACCCGGTCGCGTTATCCGAGGAGTTCGAGACACCGGCAATATAGCCGGATTCACCAGAATAGATCAGATCAGACTCTGCAAAGAGCTTGAGGTTCTGTCCGAAGGTCCCACCATGGGCATCGACGTTGTAGGTCTTGGCCACCACCTGCGGCAGCGGCGAACCATCGATGCTCTTGATCACCAGATGGCCCTTGGACTCGACCCCGGGTGGGAGCATGGAACTTCCGAGCAGATCCGCGAAGTAGCCCGCGTTGGCCGACGCCAGATAGAGCGCAAACCCGGGAATCCCGATGGACGGGCTGTCGGGCGAGGAGATATAGGCGACATCGGTTGCCATCTGCTCCAGGGTGTTGTTGAAGAAAGTCACGTCAGAGCGCCAATCCGAATCGTTGGCTCCAGCGAGACGGGCCACACCCGGCAACCAGAAGGTTGCCCCCGTCTGATCAACCGACTCGACATGGACGGGATCACCGGTGGCGTTGTCGACCACCGAGGCGCTGACCGAAATGTCATTGCCGTTGGTGAAGATGTAGAGCGAGTAGATATCGAGATCGGTGTAGATCCCGGCCTGTTCGGCGATCCTCACGATCTGGGTGGTGCTGTTGGGCAGAATTCCAACCTCCACCGGATCGCCGATGATCTCGCCGCCATCGCTGAGCACGCTGATGGTCACGCCACCCGCCCATGTGTTGGAGAAGTTGGCGAGACTCAGATTTGTGCGCGAGTAGAGATTCTCGGAAAGTCCGGTGAGCAGCAGGAAGTCCTGCTCGTTCTCCAACACCGGCACCGCGCTCACATACTGACCAAAGGTTCCAACGGGGGTGTCGTTGAAGGTCCGTGACATGATGATCGGTGTGACTTCGGTCCCCTCGCCATAGGTGAATCTCAGCGAACCCTTGTTCGTCTCGCCCTGAAGACCCGGGATTTGTTCGACGATGTCGTCGAAGACCTTGGTGCCGAGAGGTTCGAGAGTGAATCGCAGATTGTGAATAACACCCTGGCTTGGATTATTGTTCGTGTTCTCCGGCAGGTACTCGAGAAGCACCTGAACCGGATCAACCCCGGGGTTGAAGATCCTCAGATCGGTCTTCCACAGAGTCTGGTTGAGACCCGGCGCGTGGACCGCCGACGGCACCAGGAAGACATCCGGTTCCGGCTCGATGACGTCGATGATCTGCAGGGTCTGGCTTGTCACATCGGACCCGGCGCAGTTGGTCGCGATGAGCTCGACCTCGTAGAAACCCGGATCCCTGAAGGTGTGGGTGAAGTTCTGTTCGATGCTGGTCACGATGACCTGGGTGCCGAGACGGACGGTCCACAACCACTCGGTTGGGGTTATGTCTCCACCGCCACCGCCACCGCCACCGCCGCCACCGCCGCCACCACCGCCACCGCCACCGCCACCGCCGCCCCCTCCGAGCTGGGAAATACTGTGGATCTGGTTCTTGACGGAGATCGCGCCGCTGCGGGCAAGACTGTTGTTGGCCGCAACGGCGTAGCCGACGCTGCCGCTGCCGGACCCGTTGGTGGCTCCAGTGAGGGTGATCCAGGGGTTGTTCGTACTGGCGTTCCAGTCACAACCGGCCTGGGTGTTGACATTGAAGTTCATGGTCCCGCCCTCGGCCGGGAAGGCCCAGTTCTGCGGGTCCAGGTTATAGGTGCAGGTCGGCACTCCACCGCAGCTGCCGGCATTTTGAACCGTGACTGTGGTTTGGGCTATATCGATGACGGCCCCGGTGCTCGGGTTCTTGATTGTCACCGTGACGTTCTTGGCGCCGGCCGATGCGAACTTGAAGGCAAAGTCGTGGCAATTGAAGATCGACGGCTCACAGACCTGGATCTGCGGGAACCCGGCACACCCGTTCTCGCCGAAGTTCCATTCGGCCCGGACGTCACCAACCTGACCCGTGATCGCGAACGAAACCAACTGGCCGATCTCGGGGCTGGTAGGACTCGCGATCAGGCCCGCGAGGATCTTGAGGCCTCCGGATGACGTGTCGGTGAAGGTGATTTCCTCATCTTCCAATGCCGGACTCGGGGTGATCGCGAACGAGGCAGCAGGCGGACCGTCCTTGCCACAGAATGGCGGACACTCACCGGTATTCTTGACGACCAGGCCCTTTGTCTGGCTCCCGGTGGTGGTTTCCAGAATGATCTCCTGTGGTCCGCCGCCTGGGAAGGTCCACTCGACATCGTTGCACTCGCCGGCGAGGCCGGAACAATTGATCACCGGGGTGTTGCCCTGGCAATCCGCCGAGGTGAATCTCCAGCTCAACACCTCGAGTCGCGGATCGGCGCTGAAGGTGACTGTCTCACCGATCTCGGGTGAGAAGACATCCCAGGTGAAGTTGACCGGAATCCAGGGGTGATTCTGGGTCACGGTGAATTGGCCGGTGTAACCACCGGACCCAACGATGTCGATGGTCGCTGTCCGCTTGTGCGGCGTGTCATTCTCAGCCACGAGGTAGTTCAGTGGTCCGGGGCCGGTGTGGTTGCTGCCGTTGGTGATCTGGATCCAGTTGGCGGCGGTGCTCGCCTGCCAGGTGCAGCTCGATTCCGAGGCGTGGACCTGGAAGCTCCCGGTGTCTCCCGGTGGATCAAAAACGGCGCTGTTGGTCCCCAAGTTGAAGTTGCAGACCACGCCAGCAGTCTGAGAGACCGTGTGGCTCTTGCCCGCGACGGTGATGTTGGCCGTTCGCGCCGGGCCGGTGTTGGCGGCGACCTGGTAGGTCACCGTGCCGGCTCCGTTGCCGCTCGATCCGCCGGTGATGGTAATCCAGGTGGCGCTTTCACTCGCCGACCACGCGCAACCAGTCTGGGTGGAGACGTTGATCATGCCGCTGCCGCCGTCCGAGTTGAAGCTGCGCGCTGTCGGGCTGACTCCGTAGGTGCATGTTCCACCGGGGCTGCAACTCCCGCTGCTTTGAACCGTCAGGTTATGACTCACCTGGGGCTGGACGACGCCGCCGGTGGTGGTCACCGTGACGCGAACGGTCTTGGTTCCACTACTGTTGTAAGCAAACGCGGCCGCGTCGCAGCTCGGAAAGCTCGGCTCGACACAGGTGTAACTGTTTGTTCCGTCACAACCGGTGCCGCCATAAGTCCACACCGCGCGTTCAATGTCGCCGGCAGCAACACCTGTGATGTCGAAACCGACAAAATCGCCGATCGCTGGGGTGAGATTGCTGATGTCGAAGTCAACTTGAATATTACCGTTGAAGACCTCGAAGTCTTCGATGAGGGCTGTGTCCTCGTCGTTGTTGCTGGTATTGGTCAGGATGAGACGGAAGTGATAGATGTCCCAGGTCAACGTCTCGGCCGAAATCGTGCACTGATTGTTGAGCAGGCCCGGCCCATCACAGATATTGAGGGTCTCGACGATGGATCCGTTGGATGGATCCAGGACATCCCAGTTGAAACTAAGGCTCGCCCCCGCCTGTGCAGCCGAGGTGCTCGTCAGTGTGATGTCCTGATTGTGAACCGGGTTCGAGGGTGAAATGCTGAACGCTGCGGAAACCGAAGAGATGTTTTTGGTGATCTGGGTCTGATGGCTGTATGTGCCCCCACCGATGACCGAGTGCTCGTAGTTGGTCTTGAGGGCAACGATCCACGGTCCACTTTTGGTGAGCGCGATACCGTTCACAGGATTTCCGGTGTATGGGGTCACCACTTGGTCGGGGTCGGTGACCGTCCACTCAAAAGGGTCTACACCTCCCGGGTTTCCCTGGGGAACAGCCGTGAGGTTGATTGAATCACCGGTCACCGGGGTCTGCGGGGAGACGGTGATCGTCGCTTGCGGAGTACGGTCGATGGTAACCGCAATCGATTTGAGCTGCCCCGGCGTCGAACCCGGCACATAGGTAAAACCTTCAGACTGGACCGCGGCGTGGGCGTAGAACAGGTCATCACTGGCCATATCGGCCGGCAGAGCGTAGTTGAGGGGCAGATTGCTCGTGATGAACGGGGGGATACCTGTGGTGGGCCAAAGAACGTTGCTTCCATGGGCGTCTGGACCATCAGTGATCCAGGTCGAGAATTCATCTCCGCTCAAAGAGGTGTTGGTCACCGTCAGGAGATCGCCGGGGAATGCCGGTTGCGGGCTCATCGTCAGGTTGGCCACCGGCTCCACCGGTCCTGAACACGCGGTGGGATCGACGACCTGCAGACTCGAATATCTCGATAGATAGAGAGCGGCGCCGTCTTCGGAGAAGACCGCATGATTGTTCCAGAGGCAGATGCCCAGGCTGTTGTGCGCGTGGCTCGGGTCCCAGAACTGCTGATCGAGGGGAACCGGGTTGGTCAGGTTCGAAATGTCAAAGGTCTGCGGCTCGTCGGTGGTGTACTGCTGCGAGACGTGGACGATCGGATACTTGATCGCCACCGCGTTGGCGGTCATATCCGTCAGGGTTCTCGTCGAGCGCAAGACCGGGGTCGCCGGGCTGCCGCTCGATTGGCCGACATCGTAGACGAAGAGATCACCGCCGTTGGCCACCGCCATCACTCCGGAGGTCTCGTCGATATCGACGCCGTAGCCGCGGGCCATGTTGGCCCGATCGATGCCGCCGTTACCGACGTAACTGAGGCCGAAGGTCGGGCTCGTGTGAGTCTGGAAAATGCGGAACCGATCAAAACGATCGGACATGTAGATCACCGGCGGATTGGCGCTCTCGACATAGATTCCGTTGAGGACCTCCATACCGGAGCCACTCACATCAAGGCACTCGAGAAGTGGATTCGCGAACTCGTCCACATCGTTGAATTGATACACCCCGGATTTGTTGTTGGCGCAGGGACTCGATCCGAGGCTCGCCGCCACGAGATACTGCTGTGACCCTTCTTTGAAGGTGAAACCGCCCTGGATCAGGTTGGCGTCGAAGTTCTTGTGTTCGGCGACGAAGTTCGGAGTTGTGCCTGTGCCGAGATCGAAGAGAACCGTTGCGGCCTTGTAGTTCGCGATGCCGTAGCGGCAGTCGTCGCAGACCGAGAAGCTCACCAGATCGTAATCGGAGTCACCGACGTTCCGGATGTTGAAAAACGACGTATCGCCCGAACCCGGGTTCAGGGGATTGTCGATGTTGCGAATCTTGATTTCGTTGCCCTCATCTATGAAGAGATACTTGTGGCCTTTCCACGTGATCGTCTGCAAACGAAAGACGCGGTCGATCTGCTCCGTGGCGGAGCAATCGGTCGGGCTGTAGTTCAGATTTCTGATGTGCTCAAAGCAGGCCTGGGCGTTCGCATCCGTCGCGGGCATGAGCCCCGCGATCAGTGCGAGTCCGGTAATGGCGACGAATGTCAGGCGGTTCATCGAAAGAGAGCGATTCATGCTCACCTCCACAGGTGCAACTATAGGCGCCGAAAAACTCGACTGTCAACCGAGAAGAGATAACATTAGGGTGAAATTTATCAGTTACTTACGTGATCGCATCGAGCTGTGACCACGGTCACGAGGGCGGTTCGCGGAACCTCAAGGAGCAGCGAACACCGTGACTTCGCCCCAGCGCGCGTTCAGTATGGCGGTCATGGCCTCGACTGTCCACCCTGATGAATCGCTGTGACGAATGTTTTACTATATTTTCAATTAATTGATTCCTATGACCCCCATGCCGGGACGATTCGAACCTTCAGGAAACAAAGGGTAGGGTTCATGGGAGCGGGCGCCGCCGTCTGCGCGCAGCCCGACTCCGGGTGTCAACATCGTCGACGCAGGCGAGACGCCCGCGCCGCAACGCAATCCCAATCAATTCGAAGTCCGAGGCCTGAGACGTGCTTCAACGTCGTCGACGCAGGCGAGACGCCCGCGCCACAAAGCGATCCCAATCAATTCGAAGCCCGAGACATGAGACGTGCTTCAACGTCGTCGACGCAGGCGAGACGCCCGCGCCACAAAGCGATCCCAATCAATTCGAAGTCCGAGACATGAGACGTGCTTCAACGTTCTCGACGCAGACGAGACGCCCGCGCCACAAAACAAACCCAATCAAGAATGGGGTTTGGCCCAGGCTCGAAAACGAAGCAAGCCAACCGGTGGTACGTCGGCAATCTCCCCAAGGACCGGAAGAACGACCTCATCGCCGAAAACCTTGGTACCCGGGGTGAGGGCTTCTGCCGAGCGAGATATGACGAGATCCTGATGCTCTGGTTCGTTCGAAAAGCACAGGCGTACTGGTGTTCGGAGGGACCAGAACGCAGGTGACGTCAGCGGCCCCTGAGCACCATATCCAAGGTGAGGACCTCTGCCGGATGAGATATGGCGAGATCTTGATGGTCTGCCTATTGGAAAAAGCGCAGGCGTACCGGTGGTACGTTGAGCATTTTTCCATTAGGCAGACCGCAAGAGATCGCCGTAGATCGCCGGCAAGAGGTGCTCACCTTGGATATAAAAAGAAAAAAAGGAGCGGCCCGAAGGCCGCTCCTTAAAATCACCAGATGGTGGTTGTTATTAGTTGCTGCCCATCCCCGGCGAGGTCACATAACCGAACTCATCGACGTACGAGTAGTTCGTACCGAGGTTCGGGAGGACCTGGTCGGAGAAGCAGTTGAAGTTGGCCATGACGGCTCCGTCCATGGCAGCAGACCAGTCGCCGAACGCATTGTAGCGAACGCCCATCCAGGTCTGGTAGAAGTCATCCTGGAGGCCGGCGCCGCCATTGACGTAGTTCGAGGCGGGCCACACGAAGAGCATCCAACCGAAGGCGCCAGGAGTGTCGAACTGCTCGACGGGAACCTGCTGGGTCTCAAGCGGGATGAGGTTGGGGATGACCGACTCGCCACCAGGCATGGACCAGGGAACCGAAGTCACGGTGGTGACCATCTCGTCCTCGTCCCACGCATAGTAGGTGTAGGCATGGCAGTTCGAAGCGATGAGTGCGTCGGGCGAAACCGCCACGGCACCTGCACGCTCGAGGTCATAGGTCCAGTTCCAAGCGCTGGAACCCTTCCACACGCGGACATCGGTTCCGATGTCGGCAAGGCCGGCTCCGAGGTAGCGGAAGGCCCACGCGGTCGGCAGGGGCTCGCGGTAGTCGGAGACGTTCTCGTTCAGCACCGAGTAGCGGTGGTAGAAGGAGACGGGCTCGCCGGTCGGGGCGATGGTCGCCACGTTACCGAGGTCCATGTCGGCCTCAAGATGGACAGCGGCACTGGCCTCAGAAAAGCGGTCGGCCACGCTGGTCCAGAGGACGTCGCCAATCAGCACGTTGTCGAAACGGGCTTCCTGGGCGAAGTAACCGAAGGCATCCGGGAACAGCTTGTTGCAGTTCTCGACGACGTCAGCGGTGATGTACATGTTGGTCGGGTAGGTGGTGTCGCGCTCGGCCCAGAAGGGGGCCGGGGCGAGAGCATAGCTGTCACCATAGGGCTTGGTGCAGTCGTTGCTGTGCTCACGGTCGACCGTCTGGCTGACCTGGAGGTAGCCCTGGAAGAGACCGAGGAACCCCGGCGGGATCGGGGTCGAATAGAGACCCGGATACGAGGAGTTCGTGAGGTTGCAGCGGTCACCGAGATCGGTGGTGGGCTGCGGGTCGTCCAACAGGTTCGCGATCCAGGTGGCACCGGAAGTGGTGTTGCCGGAGGACACGGGACCGTTGTCGGCAACACCCTCGGTTCCGGAGTGCGCCTCCCACTTGGTCACCGGCAGCTGGCCGTTGATGAGGATGTCACGGATGTTCATCGAAATGACATCGTAACCGGTCAGCAGGATGTTGAAGTCGAGGATCGCGGCCGAAAAATCGGTCCAGACCGTCACGTGGACGACCTGCGCTTCAGCCGAAACGTTGGTGATCGAGAAATTGGTGCTCACGCCACTCGTCGGGGCGTTGTAGTCCAGAGTCACGAACGGGAACAGGATGGTTGCGGCCGGGACCGCGTCAAAAGCGCAGACATTCGCATAAACCATGCTGCTTGCGCCCAGGACAAGCGCGCTCACCAGCGCGAGAGTCACAAATCTTTTCATTACTCAGCTCCTTCCATTCCAAAACAATTACCGAAGTACTCTCTGTTTCGAGGCCCTTTTTTGGGCTTGTACCTGGCCTACCTCTGTCGCATCACCTCCTGTTTAAGTATTTTTCTTTCATATAGTTAATTCTCGTTTATGTCATCACAGCATAAAAGATAGCACCACAAGCTTGTTTCTGTCAACACCCTGTCGACCCATTCCACGTACTTTGCGATCTATCTCACAATCCTTGATCATCTATCGCACACAACGGTCATTATCATTTGAGTCCCGCTGTCATGTCAAGCAATCAGCCGTCGTTGCTACCGGTGAGCCACAGACGGACACCACCGGGAGTCTCCTCGACCATGGCGAATTCGGCGATGATGTCATCGCGTCCATCGCCGTCCATGTCCACGACGTGGATATCGAAGACGCGACCAAGCTCGCCGAATTCGGGACTCTGCTCGAAAAGATAACCGCCATCCCCGGTGCCGATCCAGACCTCGAGACCACCGAGCTTTCGACCGGCCACCATATCGGTGATGCCGTCGGCATTGACGTCCCCGACGCCGACCCGAACATAGGGGCTCGTTCGGTCATCGTCGAAATAGGCTGCGCCATTGGGCGCCACCATACCGTCGTCGGTCCATTCATATCGAATCAAACCGGTCCGTGATTGGTTCTGACCTTCGATCATCCGGTACTGCATGAAGGCGGAATAGACTTCGACGACCCCATCAGGGCGAACAAGGGTTTCGACGTCAAAGTGATAGGAGTTGCTGAGTACCCCGAACGAGAAGTTCTCCTCCCAACCGTCTTTGCGGTTGAGGTAGACCATCTTTCGCCAATCAGCGGTGTTGGAGGCAACCACGAGATCGATTCTTCCATCGCGATCCACGTCGACGCTTTCGATGTCATCGCTGATCAATCTGATCGGCAGCCCCTTCTTCTGGAGCCTCCAGCCGTCCTCGGTGTTGAGCTGGACCCAGACCGTGGGTGAGTCCTCCACCCGCTCCTGGGATCCCATGTCGAGGTCGATTTCGGCGATGAATGCAATGTCGTCCCGGCCGTCGCCATTGAAGTCCGCCACCGTACAGGCGCGTGAGGTGAGGCGTGGATCCGGCGCCTGCAGGCGTTCGCTGCGGCCGAAGGCTCCCTTCCCGTCGCCATAGAGCACGTACTGCTGTTTAAAGTGAATGGCCAGAACGATGTCGCGGTTGCCGTCGCCATCGAAGTCACCGGTGGCCACACCGCCATAGTCATACGGAAGGCCGCGGAGCCAACCCGCCTCGCGCATGAGCCGGAACTTGCTGTCTTCGAGCCCTTTGTAGATCGCCGGCTGTGTGATGCCCTTGCGTGCCGGAGGAAAGACGAGATCATCAATCCCATCCTGGTCCATGTCGTCAAGCACGAAGTTCATCTGCCACAGTCCTGCGTTCGGCAGACCCGAATCGTGGGATTTAAAGGTCAGCGAATCGATAAACGGAGGCGGAATGATCACCGCACCGAAGTCCAACCAGTAGTGGAAATCGCCGTGTTCCCGTTCCCAATCCATGCGGTCCTTCAAAAGCCGCTCCTCGCCCTGGCGCTGCGACCAGACCTTGTGCAGGGGAGACTCCGTATCCTCCGGCGGAATTCCGCGCAGCCACACAAACTCGTCGTTTTCCTTGACGATTTCCATCTTGATCGAGACCGCCGGATGAGGATAGGCGTACTTCTCATCGATGCGGACGATG
>Ga0070729_10007470_pt1 | contig 10481 bp, 7 predicted proteins | sample tdDd472_FD_66725 | JGI IMG/M metagenome (GOLD analysis project Ga0070729, IMG submission 66725) | Marine sediment microbial communities from the Atlantic coast under amendment with organic carbon and nitrate - tdDd47.2 | ecosystem: Environmental > Aquatic > Marine > Coastal > Sediment | place...
ATGCAACAAGTCAGGCTGACGACGGTAAACGCCATGCCCACGCCTGTCACGGCCATCCAGTGACCAGGGAATGTGGCGACAAACCATGCGGCAAACGGACCATTAAAGAAGTGATAAAAGATGCCGTTGAGACAGAAGAGAATAAGAGCATTTTCTCCCATGAACATCAGGAATCTATTGGCACCGGAACTGCGTGCAAGCAAAAGGATCATCAGACTTCCAGCCAATGCCGTCAGCGGGAAAAGCACGATATCTCCATGCCCTGACAACACGATGACAACGGCGTCAAAAAGTCTGAACGGTCCAATGTTCATGTCATAGGTAGACACGACAATGAGCAGACAGACTGCGGTCGCGAAGAGAAGTCTCCAACGCGGCTGCATGCCGAGCATGATACCGTTTCGGCGGAACAAAACACCTATCAGATAAAAAGCATACACAACCAATGCTTCATGAATAAGCCAGAAGTTGGGACCTGGGATGAATTGAATGGTCGCGGTCAAAGCGTACCCGCCCACATAAAAAGCAATGGCCGCACCAAGAATCCTGAATGTACTATTGAGGAATCGACCGACAAGGAAATGCAGTATTTCAACGGAAATCAGACAGGCCATGAACCAGAGAGGGATATTGAACACAGGAAAACCCATCAAGGTCGCAATTGTTCCTTTCAGATACCCCTCTGCCGATGACAGATCCACAACCACGAAATGCCCAGCGAAGAACACACTCAGAATCGCCAACAGTATCGTAAAGGCAAAATAGGGAACAAGGCGGGATGCCAATACTTTTTTGAAGAACTTGCCGAAGGGAAGCACCATCTTTTCCGGCGCAAGAGTGAACCCTGCCAAAAGAAAGAAAAATGGCATGTGAAAGGAATAAATAAACTTGTACTGGGCCGTGGCAACAGGATTTTCAAGATACATGATCCGCTCGATGATATGGCCGTAGTAAACCAGCATCATGCCGAAAAACCGGGCGATATCGAGCAAGGGAATCCGTTTCGATGGGGACGTGTACATCTGCATTTCGAACCTCTCTGCCACGGGGAAAAACAAGCGGCTACGATAGACCGCTCTGCCCTGTCATATTTTAAACAACAATTCTAATCGACCCAATCATACGTGCGTTCGACAGCCTTTTTCCATCCTTTGTATCCCTCGGCCCGATCTTTTTCGGCCATATCCGGCTGCCATGTCTTGTCTTCTTCCCAGTTGTTATACAACTCCTCACGCCCGGACCAGAAGCCAACGGCGATACCCGCCGCATAGGCCGCTCCGAGACAGGTAGTCTCAGCCACTTTGGGCCGAACAACTGGGACATCGAGAATATCCGACTGGAACTGCATAAGCAGTTCATTGAAAACCATACCGCCATCGGCCTTGAGGGTCTTCAACTCCACACCTGAATCCTTGTTCATTGCTTCCACAATGTCCTTGGTCTGATAGGCAGTGGCTTCCAGTACAGCACGGGCAATATGGTTGCGATTGATGTATCGTGTCAGGCCGACCATGACACCACGGGCATCCGGTCGCCAATAAGGAGCGTACAGGCCGGAAAAAGCCGGAACGATATACATGCCACCGGTATCTTCCACCTTTTTCGCCAACGCCTCGATTTCTGGAGCGGAATCGAACATCCGAAGATTATCCCGCAACCATTGAACCAACGCACCGGCAATGGCAATGGAGCCTTCCAGACAATAGGAGGGTTTCCGCCCACTGAACTGATAGGCAAGTGTCGTGATCAAACCGTGCTTGGACTGAATAGGCTCGTGCCCGGTATGCATGAGCAGGAAACAACCGGTACCGTAGGTATTCTTTGCCTGTCCTGGCGCAAAACACGTCTGCCCGACCAATGCAGCCTGCTGATCGCCGACCGCACCGCAGACTGGAACCCGTGCGCCCAAAGGACCACTTTCCGATGTCGGTCCCCATGTTGCCTGATCAGATGACGGCACAATACGAGCAAGGCCCTCGGCAGGAATGCCCATGACCTTCATAATATCCTCATCCCATTCCAGGGTCTTGAGATCCATAAGCATTGTCCGACTGGCGTTGGTGACATCAGTAACATGAGCACCGCCCTTCGGCCCACCTGTCAGCCACCAGATAATCCATGTTTCGATAGTGCCGAACATGGCGTCACCCTTTTCGGCAGCGGCGCGTGCTTCAGGAATATTATCCAGAATCCACTTGATTTTAGGGCCAGAAAAATACGTTGCAATGGGCAGTCCGGTTTTCTCCCGAAAACGATCCTGACCGCCATCTGCCGTGAGTTCCTTACAGATTTCATGCGTACGGGTGCACTGCCAGACAATGGCGTTGTAGAAGGGCTTGCCGGTGTACCGGTCCCAGACAACCGTAGTTTCGCGCTGGTTGGTGATACCGATGGCGGCCAGTTCCGAGCCTTTGATACCGGACTTGGTCAAGGCTCCCTTGATGACTTCCTGAGTGTTGTTCCAGATTTCCATGGGATCATGTTCGACCCAGCCCGGTTTGGGGTAAATCTGCTCATGTTCCTTCTGATCAAGCCCGACAATACGGCCACGCTCGTCAAAAATAATGAATCTGCTGCTCGTGGTCCCGGAGTCAACGGCTCCAACATATTTCGCCATACCTCTCTCCTTATTCGATCTCAAACATGACATTCATGATAATTCGGTTAAATCTGTACCATAAACATACATCCTTAAAAACCAGGACCGTGCCAGGGGATACAATTCATATCCAGTCCAAGTGCCTTTGGGTCCAACCCCAAGGCAATTCCCAGTATCTGACTGACAAGCACGGCGGGCGGAGCCTTTCGAAGTGGATCGCTATACACAAGCCCATCGCGCTCCTTGTCGAATTGAAGCTGGCAATATGTGCAGGCCGTTGCCACGACATCAGCACCGACCGAAGCGGCATCCTCAAGCTTCTTGCGCATCAGAGCTTCGGAAATGGTATCATCACGCCCACGCAAGGGGTATCCGCAACACTCCAGTCGTAAATCCCAATCAACCGGTTCCGCTCCAATGGCATGCATGATTCTTTCGAACACGGTCGGGGCCATCGGGTCATCAAACCCGGTAACATTCCCCGGACGAAGTGCATGACAGCCGTAATGGCAAGCCACCTTCACCCCTTCAAGGGAATTTGCGGTCTGTCGGTGGAGGAGTTCGGCCCCGACCTGTTCGTCTAGAATCGTCAACATGTGATAGACATTCATGGATTTGGGCAATGCCAACCCATCTTGTGCCAGAAGGGATTCAACCTGAATCGAAAGCTGTTCGTCTTCCGCCAGTCTGGACTGCGCGTATTTCAAATTGCCGAAACAGCATTTGCACGGTGTGAAAATCGGTAACCCCGCCTTTTCAGCCACGGCCAAATTACGCACAGCCGAAAAGATGGAAGCCAGTTCATTCTCGTGTCGCACCGGCCAGCCACAGCAATTAAACTCAAGCGGCACCAGTTCTATATCGAGGGCTTTGCATACGGCTTCAACGGATGCGCCATATTCAGGAAGATGATGAGGGATTTTACACCCCGGGAAATAGGCATACTTCACAAAGATTCTCCGTTTCCTTCGCAACTGGCACCGCCATCCCGCACACGGGCGGCAACGGTATTTCGCAATTCATAGAGGACGTCGGCCACCCGAATATTCTGCGGGCAATGTTCCTGACATTTGTAACAGGTCGTACAACTCCAGACCATACGCGCTCCAAGCGTCTCTTCCTTAAGCCCCATACGCAGCAGATTCATGATTTGCTGTGGCAAAAGATCAAGGTCTCTCGACGGATCTTCGCAAACTGCGACCACCGGGCAGACACTCGTACAGGTAGTGCATTGCACGCACGCCCAATAGGAAGCAGAGTCGTCCGCAAGTCCGGCCACGGCAGGCAGAATAGATGAGGACTTGCACAGATCATCAAAGACTCTGGCTCGTTGCGCTGCCGTTTTTTTCCGCAGAAGATCATTGGGACTCGGTGCCCGTTTGGTTATCTGAGCCTTGGATGCAATCCATAAATCCTGAAGATTGATTCCAGACGGGCAAAGATCTGTGCACCGCAAACATTCCGTACAGATACGACTCCCTTCCGAAAAAGCGGTCAGACTGGCTTGAGACATCTGCTCGCCGGTCTGAAACTGCTTGAGGGAAACGAGTTTTTCCGAAGGAAGGATATTCTGATTCCCTAGAACCGTAAAAGCCGGGGCAACACTGCAATGAAGGCTGCACTCCCCGCACCGTGTGCAGGCATCCATGCCCACGCCCCGGAGAACATCAGAAGGCTGAAATTCTTCAAGGTCATCCCGCCGCCCCTGCCGTGCAACCAAATTGATCGGCGTGGACACCGGATGAAAGAATTTTCCAAACGGCAAGGCTGCCAGCGCGATGAAACAGAAAATGACATGAAAATACCAGAAGACCTGATCCGCCCTGCTCGTATTCAAGGCAAACGCCACCGGGCCAAGGGCTGTCGCCAACGGACGGGAAACGAATGCTGTGGCTGTGCTGGCATGACAATCGACACAACTGTCTTCGTCAAGACTTGCCCCGAGTTCAAGTGTTTCTTCATCCCTGGGATACTCCACGGAAAAGACAACACCGTATTCATGCGCCCAATAAGCCTTCAAAGCGGTCAGATCACCAACCTCTCCCGGAACGAAATACTCATCGGTCATACGGTCGAAAACAGCAGGAGACATAATCTTCGACGCCTCAAGAAGAAATCCCGACAAGAGAATGCACCCAATAATCAAGAGTGCTGCCCAGTCTTGAAAATGCGTCAACAGACGAAGCTTGGTTGAACGCACCCTGCGATAAACCATGAGCGCAAGCCCGACCAGCGTCATTGCTCCAAACAAGTTGCGCAGGAATTGCCAGGGATCAAGGGTGGATTCATAAAAAGGAAAGAAGGTGGCCGTGACGGTCTCGTCCATGGCGTGGAATAACAGAAGCCCCATGAAACCGAAGAAGACGAGGCTATGCGCTAGCCAACGCAAAAAGCTTGTCCTGCCACTTCGCGCCAAGAACAAAACATCAAGAATCACTGCTTTGACTGCACGGACGATCCACAAGAAAAAGCCGGAAGAGAGATGAGGCGTGCGGGAAGTCCACTTTCCACTCCATCGCGCAACACGGTAGACAATACCGATCACGCATATGGAGAGTGCCAAGGTCAGGCCGATATCAAAAAAAATCATATCCCTTCCTTTTGCCCGCTATCGGGTGCGCCGTTATCGCATCAATTCCTTCACAGCCTTGTATGCCGTGGCAATGGCAAGCCCGGCTCCGCATTTCATGCGCATCCAATCATGGTGGGCCAAAATGGCTCCTGCCGCATAAAGATTGTCATATGCTGGACGACCAGACGCATCCATGGGCCGCAATCTTTCATCGACTTCTATGCCCGCGCTGTTCACCGGATGTCCTTGAGGCGCAAAGAATTCCTGACCATGCCATTGTTCGCGTGCTTCAGGTTGCACAACCGGAAGATCAAAAACCGGTTCAACAAGCTTCTTTCGTTCTGCTTGAAGCCCTTTGCCAAAGAATCTGCCTGTGGCGAGTATTGCCTTCTTTGCCGTCACCGACAGCTTGGCAGCACCCGTGCCCACCGAAAACTCGAACATGCCGCTGTCCAGTACCTGCACATCCGTCACCATTTTCTGGGAATGCGTACAAACACCCAGAGAAGGCAGTCCGCGATCAAAAACCGCGCGTAGACGAGGACCGGCAATGGATGGCGGCATCGTCGGAATTTCGAATACATGCTTCCCTGACAACTCCGCCAGATGATCCACGACTTTCTGGGGATCATTGAGGCCGAGAACCGCCGGGAATCCGAGATATTCGACATCAACGGCATGAGGCATAATGGCGGCGATCATTTTTTCCTGAACAGTCGGGTCGGCCAATGCCCACGCCATATGCTCGGGGTACAACTCTCCATGACCACCAGGAAACTGTATCCGAACTGTTTTCAATTCCGGCCAGTGATGCTTCTGCGTCTCGACAAGCTGCGTACCACTGAACCCCTTGAGTCCATGAAAATCAACGATAAGCGTGGGCGCCTTTTTCCCGAGGGCCAAAGACCCATTCCATGCTGTTTTGGGAACACGATATGTCCGCTTGATTGTCCCGGCCGGGGTGACGGAACAGGTGTTGCGGGCGAAATGACCGACATATTCCAGCCCCTGCTCTGCGAGGAAACGGGTAAAAGTGTCCACCGACTCGAAAATTTCATCTTTGGAGAGCAACCCATATGGATGCTTCGGACAGTCACGAATCACGGCTTCAATGGCCAGCCACGGATTCTGCCACCGCTTTCCTTCTGCGATAGGATGAACCCCCATAAGATCGATGAACCCGGTACTAAAATCTATGCCCCCGGTTGCTCCGGTCTGGACAACCTTCAGGCCTTGCGCCGAAGCAAACAACGCAGCAGCCATTCCGGCAAAGCCCGCTCCGATGACCATGACATCATATATGTCGTCGTTTCTGGTCATTCGTCATCCTCACAGGTGAAATCGTCCGTATTGTGATCAAGTTCCATATCAAGGGCACCGCAATACAGGGCTTCCTGTAAATCGGCCTGCACCATGGGGAGTCCCCACAGGACCGGTGAAAAACCGCGCCACCGCCGCCCCACAAACGTCTTGAGTTCCGTCAATCCCTGCTCGTCTGACACATGGCCCTGATCATAGAGATGACCCGTAATCCTGAGGCCACAAAATCCACCCTGACATGGCCCCTTGCCGACCCGACTACGCAGACCAATGGCCTTGAGCATGGAATTGCCGCGCATGCCCGGCATATTTTCAATGATGGAATCAATGGAGTTTCGTGACACCATTTCACACTCGCACAAGATGAGATCGGCCTCGTCCCGATTCCGTACCCACGATTTTGGAGCCAGTCCCGGCTCGGTCCACCGCCCCATGGTGGAAGCAGGCAGCGGTTCTGTTCGTGTCACGCAGGGAGCTGTCACACCAAGCTTATTGCACACCATATCCGCCGTCTTTTCGGCCATGAGTCGGAATGTCGTCAGCTTGCCGCCGGTAATGGTGATAAAATTATCCACGTTGTCACGAGCGTGATCGATAAGTGAAAAGCCACGACTGACGCTCCGGGCGTCGCCACTTTCACCCAAAAGGACGAGAGGCCGCACGCCAGCATATGCACGGATATAGCGCGTCGTTGCCAAGATCGGAATCATGGCCTGGGCATCTTCGATTATCCTGTCGGTCTCTGCCACGGTTGGACGACAGTCGTCGGGAGAATCGATGGTCACCGACGTGGTGCCCAAAACGGACACTGTTCCGCCCGGAACAAGAATATCCGAATCCGACGCCTTGCGCAGTCGGTTGACGACACGCTTGGTCAACCGATCCTGCGTCACGAGCAGACTGCCGGAAGAATAAAGAATATGGATGTCAGCTCCGGCAAGGGCGGCAACTATCCCTGCCCACGCACCGGTCGCATTAACGACGATTTCCGCCTCGACCTCGAAAGATTCACCTGAAGTTTCATCCAGGAACAAAGCCCGCTGAATTCGACCATTGCCCATGGAAAAGCCGATGACCTTGGCGTTTCTGATTGATTGCGCCCCAAGAGCCAGCGCATGCGCCATGTTGTCGAGTGACAACATAAATGGATCAATGGCGGCATCTTCAACCGCATAGGCGGAAATGAGTTTATCCGAAAGAAGAGGTTCAAGCTCACGAGCTTCGCCAAGATCAAGCTGTCGAGCCGGAATACGGCTCTTTTTACACATGCCTTCGAAATCAGCCACGTATTGCTCATCATCACCTTGTACAGCGACAAAGAGTCCGCCGGTATCCTCGATGCACTGAGGGGCCACTGCCTTGAGAATAGCGCCTTCTTCCCGACATTCGACCGCAGCCTCCATGTCAGAGGCAACATACCGTGCACCACTATGCAAAAGTCCGTGATTACCACCGGACGCACCCGCGTTGATGTCCCGTCGTTCCGCCAAAAGGCAGGGCACACCTCGCAAGGCCAAATCTCTGGCCAAACCGGTGCCGGTGGCCCCGCCACCTACTATGAGAACTCTTGTCTGAAGTGTTTTCACTTTAACGGCCCCCTCAGACCGATTACAGCAAACAACGAAAAACGATTCGTTCAAACGAACAAATTTCTATTTTCTCTTGTAGCAAAAAAACGAAACTGTTATGAGAAAAAAAGAAAATTATAAACGCAACAAAGCAAAAAAGCAGCTCTAACATACCCAAAAATGAAGAATGCGTCATTATTTTTTTCACTTTCGAACGAAAAAACACCACTTTTTATGTTCACAATTGAACATACTGTACATTTAAGGAAGAGTTATGCCGGATCTTGATTCAAAAAATCCCACAGGCAAAGGCGGCAAACACGCCTCTGTCCAAACACGCCACAAACAAATTGTCGACCTTGTCAGAGAACGAGGTTTTATTACCATTGGAACACTCGCCGCCAAGTTCAACGTCACACCGCAAACCGTCCGCAGGGACATCAACACCCTCTGCGATCAAGGCCTTCTTCAAAGACACCATGGAGGAGCTGGCCCCATACTCAGCACGGAAAATGTCGATTACACGGATCGCAAAATCCTCTGCCTTCGGGAGAAACAGATCATAGCCAAACTGGTTGCTGAAAATATCCCCAATAATTCCTCTCTCTTCATCAACATGGGGACGACCACTGAAGAAGTCGCAAAGATCCTGGTGAACCACGACAAACTGCGCGTCATCACGAACAACCTCAATGTCGCAAAAACACTCAGTGTAAACAACAATATAGAAGTCATCATTTCCGGTGGGATCGTGCGCCACAAGGACTGCGGCATCGTGGGAGAGGCCGCCATCGATTTCATACGCCAGTTCAAGGTCGACTACGGAATCATCGGAATCAGCGGCGTGGACAAAGACGGCACACTCCTCGACTTTGATTATCGTGAAGTGACAGCCGCACGCTCCATCATTGAAAACTCACGCAAGGTCTTCCTTGTAACGGACCACACCAAATTTGGAAGAAACGCCATGGTCAGACTTGGCAACATTCGCGAAGTGGATGCCATGTTCACCAACAAGATGCCGCCCGCTGAGCTTGTTGAAATAATGAAACACAATGACGTCAAACTTCATGTAGCAGAGTGCACTACAAAGGTATTATTTGAAAAAAGTAAATAACTCAGGAGTCATGGAAAAATCGTTTTCGCTTGCGAACATTTACTGACAATGATATGTCGTATTGTGATTATGTTGCGGAAATTTTGACCGGAATAGACCACCGGGAGTACGATTTATGAGTTTGAAACTCAAAGGCATCAATAAATTGGTTGGACAGGAAGTCCATCTCAACGAAATCAACCTGGAGTTCGATTCGGGCTCTCGTTACGTGGTCCTGGGACGGACGCTGGCGGGAAAAACGTCTCTCCTCCGAATCATGGCAGGGCTTGATCGGCCCACCTCCGGTTCCATCTTCGCCGATGGACAGGATGTGACAGGCGTCACAGTTCGCAAACGCAGTATAGCCATGGTCTACCAGCAATTCATCAACTACCCATCCCAGACCATTTACGAAAATATTGCCTCCCCCCTGAAAATTCACGGGGTAAAAAAAGCCGAAATCGAAAGGCGCGTAATGGAAGCGGCATCCATGCTGCACATTGAGCATCTTCTCGACCGGCTCCCCGCAGAGCTCTCAGGTGGCCAGCAACAACGCACCGCCATTGCACGAGCACTGGTCAAAAACGTTGATCTCCTGCTTCTGGACGAACCTCTCGTCAACCTCGACTACAAGTTGAGAGAGGAACTTCGGGACGAGTTACAGAAAATCTTCATCGAGCGAGACTCGGTTGTCGTTTACACGACCACGGAACCCACCGAAGCCCTCATGCTCGGCGGCAACGTCATTGTCATGCACGAAGGTCGCGTCCTCCAGATCGGACCGACTGCCGAAGTGTACCAGAACCCGGCCACCACGCAGGTTGCCGAAGTTTTCAGCGATCCGCCGATCAACTTCATGAACGGCTCGATAGGTGATGGCAAAGTACAGATGGACAATGGACTGAGCTTCCAGAAAGCCGCCACAATGAACGACCTGCAAGACGGTAACTACATTTTCGGCATCCGCTCCAACCAACTCAGCATGGCCTGTGACAGTGAAGAACACGCCTGCATCATTGGTGAGGTAGCTTTATCGGAAATCAATGGGTCAGAGACCTTTGTTCACATCAAGCACGGCGACGAATCACTTGTCGTTCAGGATGACGGCGTCCATATTCACAAAACTGGAAGCCAGGTTTCGATCTACGTCCACCCGAGTGCCTTTTATGTATTCAACGAGGCGGGAGATCTCATGATCTCGCCAGAGACTGACTAGTCGGGAGATCCCATGGCGCGCATTGAACTCAACGAAATCAAGCACAGCTATCGCCCAGATCCGGTGGATGAAGACGACTTCGCACTGAAGCGGATTCACACGGTTTGGGA
>Ga0070729_10007471_pt1 | contig 10481 bp, 10 predicted proteins | sample tdDd472_FD_66725 | JGI IMG/M metagenome (GOLD analysis project Ga0070729, IMG submission 66725) | Marine sediment microbial communities from the Atlantic coast under amendment with organic carbon and nitrate - tdDd47.2 | ecosystem: Environmental > Aquatic > Marine > Coastal > Sediment | place...
TCCATGATCTGCTCATCTTTCATCTATAGGCTTCCCGATTGTGTTAATTCTATTGAACCATGTTCAGCATATCCGCGCTGGATTGTCCAACTACGTCAACCTGACGCAAAACCTACGCTGGTAAATAGCTGAACTAAAGGGAGGACTTTTTCGGATTTTTCGGTATATTACACCTAATCGACACACATGAGAATCAATCCATGCAACATAAGTACTTAAAGTCAACCCGCTGGCTACCCCTCCTCATCCTTATTACCAGTTGTATTGTCACAGTTGATTATTATTTCAACTCGACGGAGGGATATTACCTCGCTTTATTTTTCTTACCCATGACCATCATCCTAACGGGCTTGCTCCTACGGCATATTCCGACCCCAATACCCGAAGCAGAACCTGCCACAAGACAATCTTTCCACATTTGGCAGATAATTTTCTGTACGGTTGGTGTATTTTGTTTTTGGGTGATTTCACAAGCACATAGCGGATTTATTCCCACATGGACATTCTTAGACAAAATACCACATCATGACCAATTTATATTGTGGCTCTTGGGTATTGGGCTAACAGCTCTAGGCATTACAGGTGGTTTGCCCTTACGACGCGCTCGGCAAATTATCGGACATTGGCTAAGCGAATCCGATACTCGATGGTTATTGTTGATTATATTAATCGGCTTTTTTGTACGCATTATTTCTTTGGGAACAGCCATACCCAACTACATTGATGAAGCGAACTTTGCAAAAGGTGTCACAAACCTACGGCATTACCCTAACCTCAACATTATGAGGCAGATGGATGCAATTGCGAACTTTACATGGATTTACACCTATTGGCAATATTTATATACAGAGCTATTCGGCGCAAATATGGCTAATCTACGGGCAGTGAGTGCGATTGTCGGTACACTAACGATTCCTGCCGTTTACCTCCTCGGACGGTGGGGATTTACTCGTCGCATTGGCTTGTTGGCAGCATTTTTGTTGGCAATTGATTTGCCTCATATTCATTTTAGTCGGCTAGCGATGAACAATATCGTTGACCCTTTATTTGGTGTGTTGGCAATTGCTTTTATGTGGCGAGGGTTACAAACTCGATCGTGGCAATTCATGGCATGGGGCGGGGCTTTCCTCGGCATGACGAGTTATTTTTATGAAGGTGGGCGGTTACTCTATCCAGCATTGATAGTCGGTTGGTTGCTTGTTTACCTTGTTGTGAATAAAGGGCATATTTACAAACGTGGCATCCTCATCTTCTGCATTGCCATCGGACTGATTTCGTCAGGATTCTACTTATTTCTAATACAAGTCAATACTCAGTCAACTATTCCGCGCTTGGCATCTGAGAGAATCACCAACGAATATTGGTATGTCATCCTCACAGCGCCTAACCCCATTGCAAAATACATTGAAGAACGGCTGACACCACCTTATCTACATATCGTCAGTCAACCTGATGGGAGTCGATTTTATTATAGTCCTCATGATGCCATCGTGTTGCCGTATCTCTTGCCCTTTCTATTCATCGGGATAGGGGTCGTCCTATTTGATTGGAGACGCTTGGGGTTACTCTTCCCACTATGGATTATGCTGACAATAGCTGGTAATTCCTTGATTTGGTCGAATGATTGGACACCGCGTTTTGTAGTGGTCTTCCCTGCTTTAGTATTACTCATCGCAGTGGGGTTAGATCACATATATCGTAGCGTGGGATGGTCATGGCGTGGACAAGCATCTTACCGGCAAAAATCATATCGAATCACACTCGCAGTCATGATAATACTTGGACTCTTTCAGATAGGGTATTACTTTGCCGTACTGTTACCTACATATAACATAGCCTATCGCACCAGCGCAGATATGCAAGATGCAACGGGGCGCGCCCAAACATTATCACCTGATACCGAGGTGTATATCCTCCTGATGAAACATGAATTTCATGCCTATATTCGTGATTTACAAGAATTTGAAAAACACGCCGTTCAGGTAAAAATCGTACAATCAGATGCATTCGACTTCCAGACTGTGAAAGATAATCCCAATCAACCGTTTGCATTTTTTATTGAACAAGACGATCTCGATACTTATGTCTCATTGTTGTATCTCTTTGGTGATGACCTCAAAGGACCTGAACTTTCACCTTATAATGTGCCTGAAAAATATCAATATGCCTTATACACGGTCAATCAGTGACAAGGCATATTTTTTTGGATAACTACCAAGAAAGGTGTTACGCTCCCATGAATGCGGCAACATCGGCTTTAAGCTTCGCCAATGATGCAACATGCAGATACATCATATGCCCTGCATCATATTCGCTGATACTGATATTATCACGCAAACTCTTATCTAGCCCCATATGTTCCAGCGAGTAATACGCCGCGAAGTATGGGGTCGCTAGATCAAAATAACCTTGAGCGACAAATACTTTCATGTGTGGATTCTTCGCAAATGCCGAGCGCAACGATTCACTCGTATCAGGGAATTCACCATTAGGGTATTTCCAATTCTGGTTAACCTTACCGCTCAAAATCTCATAATTGAGGTCTGTTTTATAACCGAGTTCAGCACGGACATATTGATTAAACATCGCAGTATAGGGCGGAATAATGGCATTCATAGATGGGTCAAAATCAAAGAATTGCCCCTCTGCGGATGACATAATCCCAACAAAGCGCGAATCCAACCGCCCCACGGCTCGTTTATCATCCCGTACTAATTCTTTACAGAAGCTCATGATATGGATACGTAAATCGGCACCGATTACAAAGCGTTTTGATAAGCCTGTATAACGTGCCAATTGTTCGGCAATTGCATCGGTTTCAGCATCCGTCAGTCGATCACCTTTCGCCAGTGCCATCGTATAATCAGTTTCTGACCATTGTTCAACTTCGGCTAACAATTCACGCAAATCACGATTCTGTAATTCTTCATCGAGCTTGTTGTGATAGTATGCCGTCGCGCAGAAGCTAGGTACATACAACGCAAATGGTAGATCATTGGCTTTTGTAAAGCGAATCGTCTGGAAGTTCATCACTGTTGAGATGAGCATAATGCCATTAAACGCAATACCTCTATCCACCAGATGTCCTGATAAACCTGCCGCACGGGTTGTCCCGTAGCTTTCACCTGCTAAATACAAGGGAGATGACCAGCGTTCATTGCGCGATAAATACAACCGAATAAACTCGCCGACGGAATCAAGGTCAGGTTGTAGTCCCCAATAATCTTTATTTTTCTCAGGGTCAGTTGCTCGTGAAAAACCCGTGCCGACAGGATCAATAAACACGAGGTCGCCCAAATCTAACCATGTATACTCATTTTCCAGTAGACGATACGGTGGCGCAGGTAAGAAACCCTCATCCCCCATATCCACCCGCTGCGGTCCAAGTGCCCCCATATGTAACCAGATAGACGCTGACCCCGGTCCACCGTTAAAGACAAAAATCAAAGGACGTTCGGCTTTATCATCGACATTATCAAGCGTATAGGCCGTATAAAATAACTGGGCTTCGATCTCATCTTTTTCGTTTTTAAGAGGCATCTTGCCAGTTGTGGCGGTGTAACTTAGGGTTTCATCGTTTATTGTGATACTGTGAGAGGTAACAATCGGCTCTACTTCTTCAACTTTGTTCTCTTTTTTATCTGTATCCGTGCTATCTGGCTTATCAGTCATTATAAAAATGATACCTTTCAAATTTTTTTAAATGGATAATCAGACTATATCGTGAAAAAAGTTGACAAGCAATAGTTGGCGACTAGAATCTATATCTATCTTTAAATATTCCAATCAATTAATTTTGCTAACACCTCGTCACGTCTTCAGAATTATGCTAGTATCGACAACAATTAAAATTCATCTCTCGAAAGGACTCCCTACATGGGTGCGAAAGAAGACGGTATCAAGTTTTTAGAAAACAATCTCAAAAACGATGGCGTAAAAGTCACACAAAGCGGATTGCAATATAAAGTCATCGAAGCAGGCAGTGGCGCAAAACCCAAAGCAACCGACACTGTAGAAGTGAATTATCGTGGCACATTCATTGACGGCAAACAATTCGATAGCTCTTATGATCGTGGGCAAACTATCGAATTTCCATTAAATGGTGTTATTGCAGGTTGGACAGAAGGCGTACAGTTGATGAGCGTTGGCGCAACCTATCAATTCTATATTCCATTTCATCTGGCGTATGGTGAACGTGGCGCAGGCGGTGTGATTCCACCTCATGCAACATTGATCTTTGATGTGGAATTGGTATCGATCAAATAAGATTCGCGTCATTAACTTGTAAGGAAGGGGTTTCTTCTTCCTTACAAAAGAGACCTTAGAAAACAAGATACATTTCGCACAAAATTTCCAATTATCTTTCTTGATGTCTTGACGTGACAATAAATGTGACAAAAGTTGTAGATTTTTGGTAGAAATGACGGAATAGTTAAGATAGTACAATTTAACGGGTGTTGCGATGAATATTGACTGGACACAGATTCCCTACTTTGCAAATCTCTCGGATGAGGCGATTGCGCGCATTCAGCAACAAGCCCATCATCATGAATATCAAGCAGGCGCGATGATCTTCTATGAAGATGAAGCCTGTGCTGGATTTCATATTGTTGAAAAGGGATTGGTGCGTATTTATCGTATCAGTAACGAAGGGCGTTTACATACGCTCAGTTTATTGCGACCTGTCTCGACATTTAACGAGGTCGCGGCAGTTGACGGTAGAGCAAATCCCTATAATGCAACAGCCGTCACACAAACCACTGTCTTAAGCCTGAGTCATGAGTGTGTGATGACGCTATTAGCAACCGAGCGCAATCTACTCAATAACTATGTGCAATCTCTAGCACATGTAAACCGCGACTATATTGAACGCCTCGAAGATATGACGTTTCGTAGTATTCCATCACGGCTAGCAAAATTATTCTTACACGAAACAACCTACGCCGAACATATCGCAGAAGCCCCCACCCGCCTAACCCAAGAGGAAATCGCCTCCATTTTAGGGACAACCCGTGAAGTCGTCGGACGTGCTTTGCGTGGCTTACTCAATGCGGGATTACTCCGTAAAGAAGGGCGCAAAGTCTATATTGCTGACCGCATGGGACTCGAAATTTTAGCGGCAACCAATATGATGCCAGAGTCACTTACACTTGATGACCCTATTAAGAGTAACGAAGGTTAGACATCAGCGCAGAGTTGAACAACTAGCCCATCGCTCCAATTATACTTCTCGTCCATCTTGGCTTTAACAGCTGTAATTTGTTCTACATCAGTCGGGATTGATCCTATACCGTTAACAGTATCATCCCCGAGGCGATAAGTAATTTTAGGATTGGCACGAATATTCTGTACCCAATGGGCTTTCTCGCTGTGTTCTGCGATAAGATAATAACAATCGTCATGTTCGACATACCAGATTTCGATTTCGTGGAGCTTGCCTGTTTTGTGTCCAATTGTTGTTAGATATAGATATTGTTGATTTGCCATTGGCAGATACCTGAGTCTAGTGATAGCATAAAATCATTTAACACATACCTTTCATTAATTCTGCATCAATCAGAGTGTTTCGACAAATTGTGATGTCGATTGACGTGTGAGCAAGGAAAAAAATCTTAGTGGATAATCAATCCCATCCCCAAAATAGTTCAGAGCAATTAGCCTATCAATCATTATTTTTATTGATGGACGATGGCATTGTTATCATCGATCATCAGCACAAAATTATCCAACTGAATCCTGTTGCTGTGGCTCTGTTACAAATACCAGAAGATAAAGCAATTGGTCAGGTATTAGATGATGTTATCTATCATCAACATCAAATAGAATTATCCCTAGATAACTTACCTGACGATCCGATTGCGTTACAGATGAATGATGAAACACATTATTACAAACTAAAACTCAAGCAATTATCCGACCAAGCCGGTTACGTTGTCATATTTGATGATGTCACAAACGAACAGAATGCGCTTCATCGTGTTGATCAACTACAAGCCGCTTACAGTGATTATGCACATACTGTTGGGCATGATGTTAAATCACCGTTAGGGGTCGCGATTGGCTACTCAAATATGTTGCAGTCGGAGCTAGAAGAAGGGACAGAAGCCCATATTTTTGCAGACGAAATCTTCAATACATCCATGCGAATTATGTATATTTGCAATGAATTATTGCTACTATCGGAACTTCAAAACCCTAGAATTAAAGTGGAGTTCGCCCCTGTCAATCTGAATTCTGTATTAGATACAGTGTTGCGCCGCTTTACAAAGGCTATTGCCAATCAGGATATTACGGTCAAATTTGCAGAGACAATGCCAATCGTAAAGGGCAATCTACCGTGGATTGAAGAAGTCTTGGTGGATTTTTGCCATCATGCCATTCTAGATAGATCACCTACTACTATTGAAATAGGTACTGAAATAGAAGCACATGGCATCGTGCGTGTTTGGGTTAAACACGACGGACATGAGCTATCTCATGATGAACAAGAAACGTTATTTGATATCACCCGCAACCTAGAGAATATTCGGGCTGAGGGGCATGGCTTAGGACTTGATGTAGCAAAACTTTTAATCGAAAAACTACAGGGAACTGTAGGTGTAGATGGTGGGCAGATGATCTATTTTACATTGCGCGCCGATGAGGTGGATGGATAATATGGACATTATCATACGTGAAGAACAATCAACCGACATTAATGCCATCTACACCGTAGAACATGACGCATTTGGTCAACCTGATGAAGCCGATCTAGTTAACCGCCTACGTGATATTGATGCGGTCTGGCTATCACATGTTGCGTTGATCGATGGAGAAATCGTTGGTCATGCGCTATATAGCATGGTGACTGTCACCGATGGCGATATTGTGCGAGAGTACCCCGCCCTCGCCCCACTCGCCGTTGCAACTGCATACCAAAGGCTTGGGATAGGCGGACGACTGATGTATGCAGGATTGCAAGCCGCGCGCGATGCAGGGTTTGGCTTTATGTTCCTTATCGGTCATCCTAGTTACTATCCGCGCTTTGGATTCCAGCCAGCACAACCGCTTGGTTTCACCTCAGATTATGTAAAAGACCCCGAACACCACGAGCATTTTATGGTCGCCGTGCTCGATGATAGTCTACTTGATACTGTGCGTGGTCATGTCAGCTATCACGCCACATTTGAAGGTCTTTAAGAACTGATATGGTCATTACCAACACATACTTTACAGAACTTGAATGATGACTTTTCCCTGAGCATGTCCTTTTTCAAGATACCGAATCGCTTCTGCTGTTTCGCTCAAGGGATAACATCTATCAATCACAGGTTTTACTTTACCCGCTTCGAGTAATGCTTTAATAGCATTTAGATCGTCTTCATCAGAATGTGCCGTTGCCATTAGACCAATTCTCTTGCTTCCAAATTTGGTTACCAATCCCCCTAAGATGATAATGGAGAACAAACGCGGTAAGGTTGTGAATCCCGCAACAACACACCGTCCATTTGGGCTCAAGGCACGGCTAAAATCAGACACAGAACGATTGCCAACAGCATCAAAGATTAAATCATAAGTTTGTCCATTGCGTGTGAAGTCTTCTTTGGTGTAATCCACAACATGATCTGCCCCAATTGACCGCACCATATCTAAATTGCGTGTACTTGTTACACCCGTCACTTCTGTCCCAAGTGCTTTGGCAAACTGTACCGCATACGTCCCTACACCACCTGATGCGCCGTTAATCAACACCTTTTGTCCAGACTGAATTTGTCCTTCATTACACAGACCTTGCCAAGCAGTGTATCCTGCGACGGGAACGGCGGCGGCTTCATCAAATGATATATTAGCAGGCTTCAATGCCAATTTATTTTCTGTTGAGGTTCTATACTCAGCAAAACAACCGCGCCCTGTTTCTCCAAATACAGCATCCCCTACCTTAAATTTTTTAACATTGCGTCCAACGGCTTCGATTGTGCCAGCAATATCTGCCCCAAGGCGTTGATCTTTGGGTTTGATAAGCCCTGCATCCAAGCGAGCGATGAAGGGTTCACCTCTCATGAGATGCCAATCCAATGGATTTGCGGATGCTGAATGGATTTTTACGAGTACCTCATCATCCTTTGGAGTTGGTTTTTCTACATCTACAAACTGAAGAACATCTGGTGACCCGTATTCTGCACAAATAATAGCTTTCATAGTCTCTCCCCAATATTGATCATTCTCACTAGTGCGCTATACGGGATGATCAGACGAAAGTTTCACGTATCAAATTATATGCTTTCTATATTGCAGGAATCCAGAGGCATCGTTATGATAACTGTAACTTAAACAGCATATAGGTATTTTACAGATGAAGCGACTTCTCTTAGTTTTGATAGTCACGTTCAGTGTGGCAATATCTGTCATGGCACAAGACACAATCGGTACAACGCTTGATACCCTCAATTTACGGGCTGAACCATCGCTCGGCAACAACATCATCACACACGTCCCAATTGGGACAGCCATCACGATTCAAGGGCGTAATCAGACAGGTGCATGGTTATTCATCTCGACAAATGAAGTGTCAGGTTGGGTTTCGTCGCGTTACATTGATTGGGATGGTATTGCATTAGCAGATTTCCCTATCACAGGAACAACTTTTAGCGTACCCACAGCAACACAATCACAGATTGTATCCACAGAACAAACATTAAGCGTTACATCCAAAGCACGCTTGAATGTCCGCAGTGAACCAAGTACATCTGGTGTAATTGTGGCAACCTTGAACTTTGGTCAGACCGTAAGTGCAATTGGACGGAGTGCTGATGGGTTATGGCTAGCAATCGATACAGGCGGGTGGATTTCATCAGCGTATGTCACTTACACAGGAGACATTAACAATTTGCCGATCAATGATGGGGTTTCTAATGCTCCGATGACAACTACCGGTGACAACCCAACACTTCCGTTACCCCCCGCCACACACAATGGACAATATGTAATTACAGGCGCAGCACCCAATAATTCCACAAGTTATGATATGGAATTCACGCTCCATTGGAACACTACAGCCAATCTTGATTTGCGTGTGACCGGACCCGATGGTTATACAATTGTGCCCGGTGCGCCGCCATCACCGACAGGCGGATATTTCCAGCAAGCTGTCGGAGCAAACGAAAATTGTCAAACGGCAGAAGGTGCGGCTTTAGAGGTTATCACATGGGATAAAGGCACAGCTCCAAGTGGCTTGTATCAGATTCAAGCTGAACATGTTAATGATTGCTTCCCCGAACAAGAAGAAAAAACACTCTTCTGGGTATCCGTAAAAAATGATGGACCCGAGGTTGAATTCTGGGTTTATTTCATCGAACCCAATCAATTATTCGAGTTTGAATTTGTACGTCCATAAATATTGATGTGCTATGGTTAACGAGGCTTAGATTGCGCATTACTCTCGTTAACCATGTTAAACCAGCAGGTTATTTCTGTGGCGTACGACTATTTACAGGTATCCAGAGTTCAATGCCACCCATTCCCGATACAGGATCAAAACTTGCACCATAACATTCAAAAAACGGTGCATCGGCGGCTTTGTATTCCGATTGTGGTAGCCACTGTCCCCACACAATATCCCATGTGCGACCAATTGTTGAAACATGATCACGGTGGGTAAAAATGACATAAAGCTGTTCTGGGACACGAACATAATCCAGTTCTGTAGGAAGATCAGAAGTCGTACTCACCTCAACTCCACAAATATAGTCGATATTCCCTTCATCATCTCCATTGTAGCCAACACCGTAGGTATTCCCATTAACCTGCTGAGGAATCGCCCCGATGTATGGTGTAAATCGTTGCCATTGAGCAGGAATGAGGCGACTTGCTTCTTCACCATAACGTTCTCGTAACCCTGCAACAAGAAATGTTTTTCGAGTTTCGATGCGTGATGGTTCGATGGATTCTTGCGGTTGATTATTCATTATGATTGGCTCCACTATCTCTATATTGGCTAAATCACGTTGGTTGCGGATGGCTTCGGGAGTGATTCCGAATTGTCCACGGAACGCACGTGTAAATGCCTCGTGAGAGCTATAGCCTGCCTCCAGAGCAACATCCAATATATTTAATGTATCATCTGTCGCCAACGATTGTGCGGCGATGCTCAAACGGCGCACCCGCAAGTAACGCATCACAGAGTAGCCTGTGGCACTACCAAAAGCGCGCACTAGATGATAGCGGGATACCCCCACCACATCAGCTATACGATCCAGCGTCATATCTTCAGCATAATGACTTTCAATAAACCAGATGGCTCTGTTTACAAGACTCATATTAAAATCCTCACATTAGCAACCTTAATATATAGGTTTGGCTTGATATCGATTTGATCAAAATTGCTCAATTACTCTTTTACCGAAAGACCATTTTTTATACCGTTCTTATAACCTACATCTATTCTTCATCATGTCTTGTGTATAATAAGATAACGCATGGATAAGGATATATTGAAATGCAAG
>Ga0070729_10007475_pt1 | contig 10479 bp, 3 predicted proteins | sample tdDd472_FD_66725 | JGI IMG/M metagenome (GOLD analysis project Ga0070729, IMG submission 66725) | Marine sediment microbial communities from the Atlantic coast under amendment with organic carbon and nitrate - tdDd47.2 | ecosystem: Environmental > Aquatic > Marine > Coastal > Sediment | place...
ATAAAATTGATGAAATTTATCTTGCAAGATTAATTAGAAAAGCGGATAAAAGGATTCAAGGATTGTATACCCTAAATCTTGATAAAAAAGTATTCACACTTTCAAATAGTATTATTCCATTTCCGGATGATTTGTTTAATGTAGATTATGTATTATTAGGAGATTATTCTAATGATAATGTTTATTTTTTAAATAATAATGCAGAATTTATAGTAAATATTGAATTGACAGAATATGCAGATAATATAACCTCTTATAGATTATGGTCTGATATATCTTATACTATTGAAACAAATAAAATCGATTTTGTAATTGCTAATGGTCAAATAAATATTGATCAATCATATAATGGACAAAAAGTAACTTTAGTTTATACAAAATATCCAAAAAACGAAAAAGGAGAAATAATGATAAATGAAAATCATTTGGATCCTATAATTGCTTGGATAAAACACCATGTTTTTAAACGAGAATTATTTAAGAAAAAAATGTCAGGAAAAAGAGCATTTGGTGATGATTTTGGTTTTCTCAGAATACTTGAATCAGATAAAAATAAATTGTATAGAAATGCTAGAGTTCAAGATAGAGAATTAAATGAAGAATATTTATCCAAAAATATAGTTACTAATTCTTATAATGCAATGATTGAAAATGATAGCTATTAATAATATAAATAAAGGATTATATTTAAGTGTTGATCCAAGTAGACAACCAGAAGGAACGGTTATAAGAAATCATAATGGTCAATTTCTTCATTATGATGATGGAAATTTTATGTGGAAAGGTTCATCTGGAACTGAAGCTATTACAACTACTATATATCAAGATCAAGATGTATTCTCGGATCTTCATCTTACTATAATGGGTATGACAGAAATGAATGGTGACGTTATAGTTATTAGTACAAGAGAAGAAACAGGATTTGATTATATCGGTAGATTGGTATTTTCAGACGGAGATTTAAAAACTGCGGTTTATTATCAAATAATACCTGGAGCAGATTTAGAATTAGATGTAAATAATCCTTTAAGACAATTTTTTGCAGTATATGAAAATGAAAATACACAAAGAGTATATTGGAATGATGGTGTAAAATCTCCTAGATCATTAAATATTGCTAGCGTTCCAAGTCCTATAGATGTTGAATTATTAAATTTCACACCACCATCAGATGTTGGAGAGATATCATATAGGGATGAAATAACCGGAAGTTTAAAGTGTGGAACTTATACTTTTGTGTTTAGACTAACGACTGATGATGGAGCTGTAACGGATTACTCAATGCCAACATCTCCAATTTCTGTAAATAAAAAAAGAGCAAGTTCTAATTTATCCGATTATAATCAATTAGAAAATCAAGGTGGAAATTTTACAGAAACTTCTGAAGTTGGATTAACTTTAAAGGTGGAAAATATAGATACTCGATATGACAATATTCAAGTAATTTCTTTCAGATCGATAGGTAAAGATGTATATGAGCCAGGAGTATTAATATTTGATCAAGATATATCAAGTACTAGTATGATATTTTATTATAGAGGTGGAGAAAATTTAGGAACTGTAACTGAAGATGAAGTAAATATAACAACTAAATTTATAATCCAAGCTCAATTAATGGAGTTTATAAGAAATATAAATTCTCTTGCAGATTATAAAGAAAGAACAGAATTAGAAGAAGGTACAAAAATAAAATATAATAAAATTATTGGTGCTACTCTAGATAAGGAAATGTATAGAATTCCATTAGATACTAGAACTCTAATTGATAATTACAATAGAAATGATGATTCACTTGAAGAAAAACCGTTAGCTTCTGTTAATTATTATCCTAATATAAGATATAAAGATCTTTGGTACAGGCAAGGTGCCACTGGTTCGTTTGTTTTAGGAGATGGAACTACTGCAAGACAATCAACTGATATACCATATATTCGAATAAAAAAATATACTGAAGCTGGTGGCACAATTGTTTATAAAGATATTAATCTTCAAAACGATTATTTAAATTATAGAAGTAAAAAGATTTCTGAAGTTTTAAAAGGATATATGGGAACTGAAACCTATCGTATAGGCATACTTTTTTGGAAAGATGGTAAACCATATGGTGTAAGATATTTAGGTGATAAAGAACTTCCTGTACGATCTGGATATTGGGAAATGGCAACAAGATATGCATCTGGTGGAGAGAATTATTTAATGGGAAATATATTATCAATAATAATTAACAATATTGATTTAACAGAATTAGTTACTGTAAATGGTAGTGGAGATGCTATTGATTGTAAAATAGATGGTTTTTCAATCGTTAGATGTGTTAGAGATGAACAAGTAATATCTCAAGGAATATTAACTCCAATGTTAGTATCATCAACAAGAAGTATTTTACCATCGCCATCTATTTATCATGCATCTGAAGATAGAAGAAAGTATGCTTATACTTATTATAGTCCTGATGTATTATTCAATGCTCCTGGTAAAGAAATAATGGTTGGTGATAAATTAAAAATACATGCATATTTAGGATTAACATTTGCTGATAATAATTTTTATGGTCCTTTACAAGTTGATGCAAATAATTGGGCTCAAAAATATTATACAGATCAAGATAGACCATCAACTAATCTTCCTTTAGATGGTGAAGAAAATACGTTAAGAGGTGTATATGATCTTCCTTTTAATCCGGAAGGAACAAATGATTTATCGATACCAGAACTAGGAATATCAGTTAGAAATGAGTCAGAAACTCCAGGTGGTAAAGATGGATATGGAATTGATACAAAAGTTTTAATTACAGAAACAGATGAAGCTTCTGATTCTGAATCTTATGCGGTATGGGAACATAATGCTGTTTCTATTGTAGATCACTATAAGCCAAAAACTAATTTATATGGTGGAACAAGTGATGCAGCATTAGCAGCTAATGTATATTATGGAACAGGACATTATCAAGAAGTAACATTAGATATATTAAATTCTATAAAATCTGCAGGTAAGTTTGAATTTAATGGTGTTCAAATATTTGGTGGTGATACCTTTTTAACTTTATTTGATTTACAAAGAGTAATAAGAAATCAATTTAAGGATAGTGCTGATTTTTTCTCTCATACAATGTTATTTCCAATACAAACAACTGTAAATACAGAAATGCGTACAGGAAATCATATTGCAAGAAAAAGATCATATCATAGTTCGAAAAATCCTGATGGAATAGGTTTGGAAGGAAGCTATATAAAACTTGAAGATTTTAATTATAATGATGCTTATAGTACATCATTATCAAATAGATTTTATTTGCCTTTACCGTTTGGATTTAAACAAGTTTCTGAATCTAAATTTAATATCTTATGGAGTAATACAAAAACTCCTGGAGAAAAGATAGATAATTACAGAATATTTCCAGTAAATAATGTAAAACCAATTGAACAATCATTTGGATTTATTACTGGATTAATAAATGGAAATAATAAATTAATATACTTACAGAAAAAAGGAATAGGATATATTCCTATAGATGAAAGAGTAACAATAAATAGTGTAGAAAATCAACCTGTTCAATTAGGTGTTGGTGGTAAATTTACTCGATACGATACTACTGAGAAATTTTATGGATGTCAACATTATTTTTCTATATGTAAAATACCTGGAGGAATAGTTTGGTTTGATTTTAATAGAAGATCATTTATTTATATGAGTGAAAATATGCAATTAAGTGATGAATCTATTATAAAAGGTCTTGAACCATTTTTTAGCTCTATTGATGCTGGTTTGAAAAATCATGATAATCCATTTTCAGGATATGGAATATACACTTATTATGATTCAAAAAGAAAAGAAGTTGTAATGATATTTAGGAATACTTCTGATAATAATATTGCAATAACGTTTAATAGTAAGAGTGGAACGTTTACTGGAACACTAGATTTAATACCATCTATTGTTTATTCTGGATTAGATTATCCTTTAATGTCAAAAAGAGGTAATTATAATGTTTGGGTTAGTAATAATAACAATAGAAGATCATTTTTTGGAACAGCATATGATTCATTTTTAAAATTTATTGTAAATAATAATTCAAATGATAATAAAATATTTGATAATTTTAGTGTTATAGGAAATGAAAACTTTTTTAATTCTATAACATTTAAAGGTAAAAACTTTGAAGTAACTGAAAATATTTTAGATAATAATGGCAATATATTGTCTGATTATATAAAATATCTTAACTTTGAATGGAGAGGTTCATATCCATTAGACTCGGAAGGTGGTAGATTAAGAGGTCATTATGCTGAAATAGAGTTTAAAATAGATAAAGATAACACTACCGATCCTCAGTTGTTAAATATGAAAACTATCAATAGAAAAACTGAATAGTTATGTCAAAAAAGAAAAGTAAATCAGCAGTTGAATCGGCTATATTAAAATGTGGCGGTAAGGTAGGTAGCAAAAAACAAAAGTTACAAACAGGTGGAGAGGTATTAATTCAATCATTTGATTATAATACTTTATCTAGCCAAGATAAGGCTGCTTATGATGCTTTATCTCCTGAACAACAAAATCAAGTTAGAACAACATTTAATTCACAAGGTCAAAGTACAACTTTGGGTAGCACACAAGGAGATACGTCTTCATTAGGAAGTGCTGGTATTATAGGTTCATTAATAAGTACTGTTGGAGGAATATTAGATACTGTGGCCGGTGAAGTTGATCCTGAAACTGGACAATCAGAAACAGAAGCTCAAGCTGCAATACAAGGAATAGCAAATTCTGCAAGTGGAGCAAATGTAGCTACCGGATTAGAACAGTTAGGTGAGGCAGAAGATTTTGAGGATTATGCTTTAAGTGCTCTAAATGTATTAAGTCCTGGAGCAGGTGAACTTGTAAATCAACAAAAATATGAAGATGAATATAGAGCTGCTAAACAAAAAGCTAATTTAAGATCCTCTTATTATCAAAAAAGAGCAGAAACATCATTTCAAGATGGTGGTGAAATAGAAGAAGATCAAGATTTTTCACCAGATAAGTTTGAAGAAGTTAGTGCATCAGATACTTTAATGAACTATATAAAATCATCTTCATATACCGATCCAGAAATTCAGGCAAATATAGAATCTATTCCAGAACAATTTTTATCTCCAATAGGTAGTGATCCTACTACCGGTAAAACAACTTATGCATGGAGAGAAAAAGCTGAAGAATTAAAAGCAGACGTTACTGCTGTACAATGGGATCCTCAAACTCTTGAAAATACTAAAAATATTGCAAGAGATTATTATGGTATATCGAGAGAAGATTTTAATAAGGGTTATAGAGAAGATCCTAAAAATTATCTTAGTAATTTAATAAAAGAAGGAACTCCTGTTGAGGATAATCCATATGGAACAGATGCAAGATTTGATGTTGGAGTAAATTCTTTAGGTCAACCTACTTTTAGATATGGGCAATTAGATAGAAGAACAACGCAAGAATTAAATGAGGGTGGAAAAATAAAAGGTGCTGGAACAGGAAAATCAGATAGTATTGAAGCAGAATTACCTGCAGGTTCATATATTATTCCTGTAGATGCTCCGAAAGAAGCTACTAGTAGATTAATGAAATATTTAAACTATGATGAAGCTGATTTAAATTATAATAATGGTGAAGAAGTAAAAGTATCAAATGGTGAATTTTTTATTCCACCACAAGATGTTCAAAAGGCAGATGATTTTATAAAAAGGTTGGGATATAAAAATGGTCTCGATGAGATGGCTCCAAATGCAAAACAGAAATTATCTGAAAGACCTGGTTATGTTAATGGTGGTGAAATTGGAAATTATGCAGGAACAGTTGCTGGTGCTGGACAAATAGCATTAGGATTTTTAGAAGCAGGTTTAAATGAAGAGCCAAAATCTAATACTGAAGATTTACTTCGAAATTTAAGTAATGAAGTTAGACTTCGTGCTGAATATGGTATGGATCCTTATGAAAGAACAGAAGCCGAAAGAGCAATAGAGCGAACTTTTGCAGGAGAAAGAGAAATAATAACAAATATGGGTGGTGGAAGTCTTGATGTTATTATGAATAATTCAGCTGCAGCGGCAATGAGGGCTAATGAGGCAAAACTTTCTTTAGAGGTTGCTAGTGGTAAAATAAAAGAGAATAAAGAGAGATATGCTGATGAAATAACAATGAAAGCTATTGCTGCTCATGAAAAAGATTTTCAATTGAAATATGATCAATATGCAGCCAAAGAAGAAAATATAGCTAATTTAATACAATCTGGTATTGGAAATATTGTAGGTCAATCTCAATTTAATAAATATCAAGATATGATGGGTGAGGAAAAGGACAAAACAACTAAGCAGGTTGAAAATATCGGTATTTCATTAGCAAAAGATGAAAATGTTTTGGATAAAGCAATAAAAAATAGAGTAAGTAATTATAAATCAGTTACAAGTAATCCTGTTTTAGATGTAGTATCTCAGGATACAAGTTGGTACAATAATGAATTTACTAAACCAAATGAAAATCTATTCAGTAAATCTATATAATCATGCCAAAATTTGACGATTACGGAACAACAAAAGGCTTAGCATATCAAAATGATTGGCAACAAGCCACGAATAATATGCTTCGTTTTGAACAATATAAGAATCAGCAGCAATTACAAAGGGAGAAAAAAGCTCAATATTATGCTGATAAAATAAAACGTGGTGGAGCATCTACAAAGTATAATACTAAAAGGTTAGAAGGTTATTATAATGGATTGAATAAAGATTTAGGTCAGTTTCTTGTTGAAAATCCTAATTGGGAACAGGATATTGAATTAGTATCTCAATTTAATGAAATAACTGATAAGTATCTTAATAATGATATTTTAAAAGAAGATTTAGATGTTCAAAAAAATCTTGAATTAATACGTCAGGATAGACACAATATGAGTGACGATCATTTTAATATGTTAATGGAACAATATGATCAATATGGTTCTCAAGATATACAAGATGATCTTTTAGCTGAAAGTCAAGTAAAATTTGGATATACTCCTGAACCATTTCTTAATTTTGGATCAGTTGCAGCAGAATTTTCTAAAAATAATATTAGTATTGAAACGAAAACAAAAACTGTAGGTGATGAAAGAATTACATATACAGAAGTTAATCCTGAATCATTAGAACTTGGATATATACAAATGGTTGCCGATCCTAAGTCTAAAAAGTCATTGGATATGGCATGGCAAAAATATCTTTCATCCGGACAATCAGATTATAGTACAAAAAGAGAATTTGGAATGGCAGCTTTAAGAGCTCCTAAAAATATTGGAGAATTAAGAAGAGAAAATATAGAAAGAAATGGTAGTGGTGATGGAATAGAGGGTGGGTTTACTCCATATACAGCAAATATTGTAGAAGAATTATTCGATACATATAATGAAAAAGGTGTAGGAAATGCTACTGTTAGTTCTGAAGCATTATCATTTACTAGTATTGGAGATGTAGGATCCTTATTTAATCCTAAAGAAATAGGAGCAATGTTTGTCGAAGGAAAAGGAAATATTAATAAATATTCTCATGCAAATTCTCTTACAGGAATGAGAGCTACTAATGCTTATAGTATGAAATATATTCCTGAAAATGGTTCGTATATGATGGAAATAGGTGTTATAATGGACCTACCATCAAATGATGATGTAGTTGCTGATTTAGAAAGTAAAGGATTTTTAGAAACAGATAACTATTATTCAAAATTTGATGGAATAGAAGGTCTTATTGGAGCTCCTAAGAAAAAAGGAATGTACGGAAAAATTACTGTTCCTTGTGATCCATCAGTTACAAATAGATATTTAGATTATGAAGCTAAAATGGGTGGGAAAAGTTTAAAGCAACAAGTATTAACTCAGCAATATGCAGACTATTTTACATCTAAATTTACATCATTTGCTGATGTAATAGATAATACATTTAAAGCAAATGAAGAATTAAGAAATTGGAAAAAGCAAGGAGCATTTCCTATGAATCCTGCAGCTGAAATATCTAAAAATGTACCAGAACAAAAAGGTAATATAAACGCTTTGTAATATGCCAGAATTAAATAAAGAATATGCATCTAATAGTTATAATCTTCTTAAAGATGCTTACGGTGATGATGTAAAATTATCAGAAAATGAATTTTATGAAAAATTAAATAATGATAAAGATGGTAGTTATAGATCAAATGTATATAACCTTTTGAAAGATAATTACGGTGAAGAAATAGAAAATAAAGTATCATCACAAGAATTTAATAAAAAGTTTTTTGTTTCAGACTATCAACAAGAATTATTAGGAGAGGAAGAAGAGTTGAAAAAGACACAAGAACAAATAAGTCTTATTGAAACAGGAAAAAAAGCGGAGTTACCGCCAAAGGAATGGTTAGAAGAACAAAAAGATATTTTTGGTATACAAGCACAAACAGAAGAAAGTTTATCTGAAAAATATTGGAAAGAACAACAAGAAATATTAACTCAAAAGAAAAAAAGAACAGAACAATCTATAGATATAGAAGATCAAGTTTTTCAGTTAGAATCATTAGAAAGACAAGCTATTGAAGAAGATACTTATGAAAGTTTAAAAGAAGAAGGATATAGTCCAGATATTATAAATTATATAAAAAAAGAAAAGCAATTTGAGGAACAAAAAGAATCTATTAATTCTGTTATTCAAGAATCTACAGATCCTAATTATCAATTATCATTATATAATTATGCCAATTTAAAAGATGATTTACCAGAATTTAATCCCGGTATAGATATTATGGTAAAGGAATCTGAATTTAGTCAAATTAATAATTATGATGATCGAGTAGAATTTTTACAAAAACAAGCAGATGAATATGTTGAAAAACATAAAGGTGAAAATAGGGATGATGAATTAAGAAATAATTTTTATTCAACAATGGCTCCATATGTTTTATTTGATGATGATGGAAGTCCTTCTATGTTTGCTATTCAAAATATGTCTAAAATTCTAGATGACAGAATATCTACTCAGATAACTTCATTAACAGAAGAATTAAATAAATTAGGATCAGAAAAAACAAAAGATTTACAAACAGGAAAATATGAACATCCTAAATTAAAAGAGAAAGATTTATTTACTAAAGAAGCAATATTACATTCCTCTAAGTCTCATAAAAATGATGATGAGATGAGAGTTTTGGGAATTCAAATAAAAGATTTAGAAAGAACTCAGGACATATTAAGTCAAACATTAAGAAAACCATTATCTAAAGGTGGTTTTGGAACAGGTATTAAAGATATAGATTGGGTAGATCAAGCTACATTAGGCCTTAAAAGTATCGAAGAAGCAGTTGATTTTCTTAATATAAATAAAAAATATTCTGAAGGTCAGGAATTAACACCTGGAGAACAATCAATTGTCGATGCAGTTGGAATGATGAATTATGTTGAAGGAAAAAGTGAAGCTGGTATTAGTCATAGAATAGGACAAGGTGTAGCTCAAATGCCTGCTTATATGGTAGGATTTGCAATAGGTTCTCCATTGTATTCAGGAACTAAAAAAGTAGCTCAAAAAGCAGTTGGAAAAGTAATTAAAAAAGAAGTTAAAGAAAAAGCATTAGGTAAATTAGGACAATGGGTTGCACATAAAGCAATACCTGGAGCAATAGGAACTATTCCGTCTACTATAGCTAATCCATCTACTTCTGTAATTGAAAATACAGCAACTCGAATGACTGATGTTGCACAAATAGCTTTCTCAGATGAAGTAGATGATATACATGCTAAATTTATTGAAGGAACTGGTAGTGATTTCGAAGAATCATTAAGAAAAGGTGCTACTGAAGCATATACTGAGAATTTATTTGAAAGATCTGGTACAGCATTAATGCAAGGATTAGGATATCCAATAAAAGGTCTAACTGGAAAATTAAAAGGTACTAAATTATATCAGAAACTATTAGTTGGTGAATATGCTAGATTAAAAGGATTAAGTCCAAAATCTTTAGGATTTAAAAATAATGTTACAAAGGTTTTAGAAACTGTTGGTTTTAATGGAATGGTTGAAGAGATGTTTGAAGAATATGGAACCAATATTGCCAATGGTATTTTAAATGGTGAAGATATGGGTTTTGATCTTGAAACGTTTGCAACTACATTGGGAACTGTTGCTGTATGGGGTGGAGCATTAGGAACTGTTAATAAAGCATCGTATCAAGCATTTGGTAAAAATATAAGAGCTACCTATAGCGATGTTGAAGGAAAAAAACAATCTATTAAAATTCCTCGCGATACATATGAATCAATGATTGAATTAGAAAAGAAAGATGCAGTTTCTAAAGATGATATTCAATCTCTCATAAAAGATGGTAATTTAAGTGGAAAACAAGCAGGATATGTAATGAAATGGTGGATGAGTCAGACTGCTAAAGGAATTATAAATGCAGCTCAAGAAGAAGCCAAAAAGGATGAAAAACAGGTAGAAGAAAAACCGCTGAAAAAAGAAG
>Ga0070729_10007479_pt1 | contig 10469 bp, 9 predicted proteins | sample tdDd472_FD_66725 | JGI IMG/M metagenome (GOLD analysis project Ga0070729, IMG submission 66725) | Marine sediment microbial communities from the Atlantic coast under amendment with organic carbon and nitrate - tdDd47.2 | ecosystem: Environmental > Aquatic > Marine > Coastal > Sediment | place...
CTGGGCGCGATGCTGTCTGATATTGCTGACGTGATTGCCGCCAAAGAGGTGCGCTAACAGATGTGAGACGTGAGAGAAGATGGGCTTAGCGTAACAAGCCCGTCTTCTTTTTCGCCACCGGGGGCACGACCGGAATCGGTACGGTGGTGTCTTTGAAGTCGCTCGGATTTTCCACCACGGTGTGGAAGTTTTCCTGGATGTATTTCACGACGCCTGGGCGGTAAGGTTCCTTGACCGGCGCCCAAGCCACGAACAGGCCGCCGTTTCTTTCGTAGTAATTGATTTCCGGGTTGTTGCCTGCGTGATGCAGCGCTGCGGCCAAGTCGTTGGTATGACCTGTGTAGACCCATTCGGGCTTCACCCCGGCATGCCAAACCAGGTACACGCCGCCGACATTGCTCAGTCCCAGTTCTTCCGGGTCCAATGACAAAAGCGGCAAAAATTTTCCCTCCGGCGTGCGCACCCAATTCGGGTCGACGGGGTGAGAGAATTTAACCTGACTTTCCGCTTTGTCGTCGTCTGAGCTAAACAGCCCCATCGCTTGCACCCTAAGGTTGGTTTATCGTCGCCAACAACCAGACATCCGTCTTCTATAAAGCGCCCACTTTATAGACCTAAATTCAGAGTGGATATATCTGACGCAATTATATGTACACTCATATACACTTCAAAAGTCTTAAAATTTAGGCATCCAGAGGTTCCGTAGCTTGGTTGAGCCATGCGCGGGTCGGATTGTCCAAAAGCGGTTCCAGGGTCGTCATAACCCGGGCGTGATAGGCGTCGATCCATGCGATCTCTTGCGGTGTGAGCAGGCTGGTGTCGATCACGTTGCGATCAATCGGCGCCAGCGTCAGCGGCTCGAAACCCAACAGTTCGCGTTCCGCGCCCTGGGGTGCTGGAACCGGGACCACGGTGATGAGGTTTTCGATGCGGATGCCGAAAGCGCCTTCCTTATAGTACCCCGGTTCGTTGGACACCACCATGCCGGTGCTCAGTTCGGGGCCTTGACCCCGCTTGGAAATGCCTTGCGGGCCTTCGTGGACGCCCAGGTACGTGCCGACCCCGTGTCCGGTGCCGTGGTCGTAGTCGATTCCGGCATCCCAAAGTGCGCGCCGCGCCAGAACGTCGAGTTCCTGCCCCCGGGTTCCGCGGGGAAACACCTGCGTTGAAATGGCGATGTGTCCCTTGAGTACGCGGGTGAAGCGATCCTTCATGTCCGCAGACGGTTCACCGATCGCGACGGTGCGTGTTACGTCCGTGGTGCCGTCCAGGTATTGCGCGCCGGAATCGACCAAATAAAGCTCGCCGGTTTTGAGTTCACGATCCGTCTCAGAACTCACACGGTAATGCACGATGGCGCCGTTGGGTCCGGACCCGGAAATGGTCGGGAAACTGAGGCCGCGAAAATGTTCGTTTTCGGCGCGCAATCCATCCAATTTCGCAGCAGCGGAAAGCTCCGTCACCCCGCCCTTGGGTGCGGCGTCGTGCAGCCATGCGAGGAAACGGACCAAGGCGGCTCCGTCGCGAACATGGGCGGCTTTCACGCCGTCGATCTCGGCAGGTGTTTTTTTTGCTTTGGGCAATTGGCAGGGGTCCGCGCCCGGCCTCATGCGCGCACCCGCTCGGGTCAATCGATTGACGATCCACGCCGGGGTTGATCCGCTGGCGATACGCACCTTGCGGTGTGTTTCGCCCAAGGTGTCCAAGACCGTGCCCAGCGTGCCCGGCGGCAAGACGTCGACGTCGTCGCCTAGGTGATCGCGCACTTCGGGACCAAGACGGGTTTCGTCGATGAACAGTTTGACCTGTGCGTCTTGGAACAGCACCGCATAGGCCAGGACCAGCGGTGTGAAGGGCACGTCGTTGGCGCGGATGTTGAGCAACCAGGCGATGGAATCGCCCGCGCTGATGACCGCGGCGTCGATCTCGGCCTTGGCCAAATCTTCAGCCAGCGTCGTGCGCTTGGCCTTGGACGTCAGGGGGGCGAACGGCGGGCCAAGAACCTCTACAGGGCTGGATGGCGGTGCGGGCTGCGCGGACCACAGATCGTCAATGGGGTTTTCGTCCAGGGCTTCCAGCGTTGCGCCGACCTCGTCGCACAGGCGTTCGAACGGTGCCAGTTGCGCCGGGGTGTGGAGCCATGGATCGTAGGCCACTTTTCCACCGCGTTTGAGGCGTTCGCGCAGCCAGGCGTCCGGCGTGATGGCGGTGATGGATTGGGGGGTGAAGATGGTCTCATCTACTTCCTCTTTGACCTGCAAGGTGTAACGGCCATCGACGAACACGGCGGCCTCATCGGCCAGAACGATGCAAAACCCGGCCGATCCTGTGAACCCGGTCAGTCGCGCTAGACGTTCGGCGTTGGGTGGCAGGTATTCACTTTGATTGGCGTCGGCATGCGGCACCAGCATGGCCGTCAGACCAGCGGCGCGCATGCGCGCGCGCAAGTCGGCGATCAGGGTTGGGTCATAGGCAATGGACGGCGCGTCGAACATCTGTTGGACCTGTAGTTTTAGAAATGATGATCCTTTTGAAGCTAGGCATATCAAGGGCTTGAGACAAGTCCCGGGATGTAAAATAGATAGTTATGCGTTTTGCGCATGGCTGAGCCAGGAAATCAGCAATTATGCTGCATTGCAAAATAGCCATAATTCGAAATGTCTCCCCCAACAAAAGGACCGGTTACAAAGACTGGCCAAAGTAAGAGAGTGACCGTTATGCCCTTCACCAGTGACAATCAAGAACGCGCCATCATCGAAGCCCACATCCAAGAGGCTCAAGAACTGCGCGCCATGTATCTCGCCGCCGCGTTGGGAAACTTGGTCCAGTGGGTCAGCGCAGCCGTCACCGATATCGTGGAGCCCGTGAAAGTTCAACTGACTCGCGCCAACATGGGCGGTCTGGGCCACGCGTTCAAAGACGAAGTTCTGCCCTAATCGGGTCTTTCAAATTCCGCCAAGACCGGCGCGTGGTATGATTCCGGCGCGCCGGTCACAGCGGCGGGGCTGCCGACCTCGTCATGGAGTGCTTCGTTGTGGCATTCCACATGGCCCAACCATCCCATCAATTGTCCCGATAACAAGATGTGATCCACCATGTGCGGTTGTCCGCGATGGATGACCGAAAAGCGCTGGCTTTCAGGCAGGCTGCGTTCCGCCGCGATCAGCATGCGCGCGGCAAACGCGCCGTTGCCGGTGTCTTCTTCGTCCCCCTTGATGATGCGCACCGGCGCTTGGGCATCGTCGGAATTAAAATCTCCCACCACAGCGACCAGGGCGTCCGGTGTCATATCGAACAGACGGTCTAAAAAGGTTCGCACCTCCAAGGCTTGCCCGGCGGCCTTGACGGTCGCCAAGAAATAGCCTTCGGCCCAACCGGGCATGGTTTTCCAGCTGTAACGATCTTGCTTTTGTCCCGGCACATAAGCGGCACGCGGCGCGCGCAAATGCACGTTCACGACCACCAGTTTACACCCGCCGCCCAAATCCACGTCGGCATACAGAAACGGTCGGTCCCATTCCACCGGTTGGGGGGTGTCTTGGGCGGGATCGGATGTGATGCAGCGATACAGCGGTGCATCGACCAAGTGGTTCCAGACCTCGTCCGTGGCGACGATGGGAAAGCGTGACAGGGTCACCAAGTTGTGGCGGTCGCGCACGCCCCGTCCGGTTGGGCTTTTCGTTACTGCACGGTGGTAGTTTTGGTATTCGGTGCCTTCGAGAACGGCGTCCAAGGCGCTCAGGGAACGATCCGTGCCGTCTGCATTCATTTGCCCGTTGACCTCTTGCAGGCACAGGATATCGGCGCGAAGACGGACCAGTTGGGGACGCAGTATTTGGATGCGTTGATCCAAGGACGTGCGCGCGCGCGGCGGCCCATCCAGGCTTTCCATGTTAAACGAGGCGATGCGGAACGGTGCGGTGGCGGTGGGGGCGGTCATGATAAAGAGCCTCCTGCCGAACAGTTTAGCAGATTATTTGACCAAGCGATGCGGGGGGAAGTGCACGGAAACGGTGGTGCCTTCCTCGGGTTCGGACTGGATATGCAGTTTGGCATCGTGCAACTCGACGAAACTTTTGGTCAACGGTAAGCCCAGGCCGGTGCCTTCGAATTTGCGCGCCAAGCGGGAATCGACTTGGCCGAAGGGCGTCAGCGCCGTCGCGATGTCTTCCGCGCTCATGCCGATGCCGGTGTCCTTGACGGCGATAACCAATTCGCCCTTCTTGTTCATGGTCGCGCGCACCGTGATTTTGCCGCCGGGTGGGGTAAACTTCACGGCATTGGACAAGATGTTCAAAAGTACCTGCTTGATTCGCTGACAATCGACGATCAGGTCGGGCAAGTCTTTGTGGATGCGGCGCGTCAGGCTCAAATCGGCTTCGTTGGCGCGATCGCGGATCAGGCGAACGGCGGTGTCGATCAGGTTCTGGGGGATGGCGCGTTCGGGACGCAATTCCATATGTCCCGCCTCGATGCGCGAAACGTCCAAGATGTCATTGATCACGCCCAGCAGATGCGAGCCTGAATCGCGGATGTTTCCGATGTATTCTTGGTAGCGCGGCTCTATCTCGCCAAACAGGCCCGACAGCATGACATCCGAAAAGCCGATGATGGCGTTGAGCGGCGTACGCAACTCGTGCGACATGTTAGCCAAAAACTCGGTTTTGACGCGGCTGGCGATTTCAGCGCGTTCCTTGGATTCGATAATTTGTTGTTGGAACGTAATGCGATCGGTGATGTCGCCGACTGAACCGGCCATACGATAGACCCAACCGTTTTTATCGCGCAAAGCCGAGCCGGAAATGCGAATCCAACGCTCCCCGCCGTCCTTGTGACGCAGGCGGCATTCGGCGAAGAACGGTGCGGCGTCGCCCTTGAGATGGCGGATCAGGCGCGTTTGATACTCGTCCCGGTCGTCGGGATGGATCATGCGCAGCCACGAATTGGTCTTGATGAATTGTCCCTTGAACCCCGTAAGGGAACGGATTTTGGACGAGATGTACAGCTTGTCGGCGTTGATGTTCCAGTCCCAGATGCCTTCCCCAGCACCTTTGATGGCGAGATGGAGGCGTTCGCGACTGTCCTTGATGTCCATTTCCGCGTTTTTGCGTTCCGTGATGTCACGGACCACGCCGATAAACAGGGATTTGCCGTCGCGACGCAGCTCACTGACGGCAAGGTCCAGGGGGAATTCCGTGCCATTTTTGTGCCGCCCGATGACTTCCCGCCCCTCACCGATGATGATGGGTTTTCGGGTGCGCAAGAAGCGTTCGAGGTAGCCGTCATGTTCGACGCCATAGCGTTTAGGCATCAGCATGGAAACATTGCGGGTAACGACTTCGTTGGCGCGATAGCCGAAGATGCGTTCGGCGGATTTGTTGAATGACTGAACGATGCCCTGCTCGTTGATGGTCACAATGCCGTCGACCACGGTCTCCATGATGCCTTGCAACTGGACGTCGCGATTGATCAGGGCTTCAGCGGCGCGTTTGCGCTCCGACGTATCTCGCGCCACCAGCATGACGGTTTTGAGACCGCGTTCGGAAAACGGCAAAGCGGCCAGTTCCGCGTCGATGGCGACACCATCGCAACGCACGAGACGTAACGGCATCCATTGTTCGTTGAACAGGTCCTCAATGCCTTCGTGCAAAACGGAGCGGAAATCGGGATGGACATAGGTGTCGAAGGGCTTGCCGATGAAATTGATCGGGTCGTCGGCCTTGAGCATGTGCGCGCCGGCTGAATTTATCAGTGTGATGATGCCGTCTGTGACAACGCAGGTGAGGTCCGGCGCCATTTCCACCAATCGGCGATAGCGCGTCTCGGCATCCAACAGCGAGGCTTCCATCTCCTTGATGTGGGTGATGTCGGTGTGCAGGCTGAGAACCTGGCCTTCGCGGGTGCGTTGTTCGTGAATGCGCCACCACCGTCCGCCGCGATAAATTTCTTGGTGCGTGGGCTCGGGGTGGAGACGTTCGTCGAGCTTCTGGTCCACCCATTCGTCCAGACGGCCCTGGGCTTCCTTGATGTGCAAGCGGGATGCGGCTTCGGTCAGAATATCGCGCAGTGTCGTGCCCGGCAAAATCATGTCGCCCAAGGATGGATACAGTTCCGCATATCCCTCGCTGGCAGCCATCAGGTTACCTTCTTGATCGTAGATCACGAAGGCCTCGTGGGGGCTGTCGGTGTTTGCGGCGTGCTGCAAGGCGTCCGCGCGGGTGACTTCGGCAATGCGTGGGCGGTCTGCGGAATTGGCCGTTTTGGAAATTGCCTTGTGGTACTTGCGCTGTGTTTCGAGTTGCGAGGTGATGTTGTGAGCCGCGCCGCGATAGCCGCGAAACATGTTGTTGTTGGAGTAGTACGGGATGCCCGACAGGGTGAAGTGCAAAATTTGTCCGCTGGCATCGGCCATCGAGCAGGCGATGTCCTTGAACGGTTCGCGGTTGTCGAGGGTGAACAGAACTGGGTGGTCCCGGTCCCCGGCGAGTTCATCGGCCAAAACGACCTGCTGAAGCGTTTTGCCGACGAGAATTTCCGGCGGCAAACCGGTGGTTTCTTGAAAGCGGTCCGAAATAAAGACCAGTTCGAGAATTTCGTTGGTCTCCCAAATCCAATCGCCCACCGTCGAGACGATGTCGTGCAGGCGCTGCTCAGGGCTATCGGGGCGCGGCGGCATTTTGATGCGCCGCGCCTGAGGCTCGGAAGCCTTACCGACAGCGATAAACGGCTGGTTTTTGGTTTTCATCAATGCCCTTAACGAAGCCTGTAAACGGACGCACGGCTGTGGCTATCGCTTTCATCCTATATGTTAAGGTTTTATCAGGGAAGTGGACCGGCAATCAACACGCTAAACAGGAACATCTAACTATTTGTAAAACAAACGCAATCAAGGCGTTTTGGGGCGCAGGGTTTGGACCAGGTATTGGACGACTTCCGGGGAATCCCATTCCAGCACCCCCAAAACCCGGCCTGCGACCGTGCCGTCGGCATGGATGAGGACCGTTGTCGGCAGTCCTGACACGCCCAATTTGCGGGACAGTTCGGCCCTTTCATCGTAATAGAGCGCAAGGTTTTTGATGTTGTTGGCGGCAAAAAACGGCGGCACCTTGTTGAGCGCCTTACGGTCCTCGGACACGGCCAGGATGCGCACCCCGGTGCCTTCCAGCTTTTTGGCAAGATTGTCCAGGGCGGGCATTTCGCGCACGCACGGCGCGCACCACGTGGCCCAGAAATTCATGACAATCCCTTCGCCTTTCAGGGATTTTAGGGTGATTTCCGCTTTCTTGGCATCGAAAAAGGGCGTATCTAACGCACCGTCCTTGGTGATGGGCGGGCGCAGCTTGTTGGCGAGGTCGACAGGGATATCGACGGCGTCCGTCTCGGCACTTGCAACGCGCCCGGATATCACCACAATGACGCAAATGCCTGCGGCGAATGCATGGCGTACAAAGGTTTTAATCGACTGACGAATATTTCGGTCCATTTTGGGTCCTGTAAGCATGAGCAACGATAACACTTCCAACACCACCAGCAAAATGTGGGGCGGCCGTTTCAAAGCCGGTCCCTCGGCCATCATGGAAGAAATCAATGCTTCCATCGGGTTTGATAAGCGCCTGTTCGCCCAGGACATTCAGGGCTCACGCGCGCATGCCGATATGCTGGTTGCGCAGGGCATCTTAACCGAAGATGACGGTAAAGCCATCCAAGAAGGCTTAAACGAGATTGAAGGCGAAATTGAGGCCGGAACGTTCGAATTTTCCCGCGCGCTCGAAGACATCCACATGAACGTGGAAGACCGTCTGCGCGAAAAAATCGGCGATGCGGCGGGGCGTCTGCACACCGCGCGCTCGCGCAACGACCAAGTTGCGACGGATCTGAAACTCTGGACCCGCGATGCGTTGGACGGCTTGGACGTTGCGCTTAAGGATTTGCAGGCCGCCTTGATCGACCGGGCCGAAGAACATGCCGCCACCGTCATGCCGGGCTTCACGCACCTGCAAGCCGCACAGCCCGTGACGCTGGGCCACCACCTTCTGGCGTACACCGAAATGCTGGGTCGGGATCGCTCCCGCGTGCGCGATTGCCGCGCGCGGCTCAACGAATGCCCGTTGGGCTCGGCGGCTTTGGCGGGCACCTCGTTTCTCATCGACCGCGTAGCCACGGCCAAGGCGTTGGGCTTCGACCGGCCGACGCAAAACTCGCTGGATTCGGTATCGGATCGCGATTTTGCGCTGGAGTACTTAAGCCTGCTGTCGATCCTCAGCGTGCACTTGTCGCGCATGGCCGAGGAAATGGTTATCTGGGCGTCTCAGCAGTTCGCCTTCATTCGTATTTCCGATGATTTTTCTTCCGGAAGTTCGATCATGCCGCAAAAGCGCAATCCGGATGCGTCCGAGCTGGTGCGCGGCAAGGCGGGTCGGGTGTTTGGCGCTCTGATGGGCATGCTGACCGTCATGAAGGGGCTGCCGCTGACGTATGGCAAGGATATGCAGGAAGACAAGGAACCCGTGTTCGACGCGTCGGACACGGCGGAGCTGTGCGTCTCCGCCATGGCCGGGATGTACAAATCCGCGACCTTCAATACCGCGCGCATGAAGGCCGACGCGGGCAAGGGCTTCACCACCGCCACCGATCTCGCCGACTGGCTGGTTCGGGTCTTGAATCTGCCGTTTCGCGACGCCCACCACGTCACCGGCGCGGTGGTCAAGTTGGCCGAGGACAAGGGCTGTGAGCTGGAAGATTTGAGCCTGGATGAATTCCAGTCCATCAATGCCGGCATTACGGATGAAATCTATTCGGTGCTGGGGGTCGACAACTCGGTCGCCAGCCGCACATCGCTGGGCGGTACGGCGCCGGTCAACGTCTTGGCACAGGTCGCGAACGCGCGTGAAAGGTTTTTGAAATGACCCGTTTCCTGACCATCTTCGTGGCATTGCTGATGATCGCGGGGACGTTGAGCGCGTGTGGCCGTAAAGGCAATCCCGAAGCACCGCCGGGCTCGACCTATCCGCGCGAATATCCCAGCTATTGATTCTCGACTTCTGACAAGCAAAGACCGCCGTAATGGATCATTTCACCTATAAGAACGGGCGTTTGCACGCCGAAGACGTCGCGCTGACGGATATTGCGAAACAAATCGGCACGCCATTTTACGTCTATTCCCATGCCACGCTGACGCGTCACTACCAAGTCTTCGCCGATGCGCTGAAAGGCTTGAACGCACTGGTGTGTTTTGCGGTGAAGGCGAATTCCAACCAGGCCGTAATCCGCACGCTTGCGGAACTGGGCGCGGGCGCGGACGTGGTGTCGGGTGGCGAGTTGACACGCGCCCTGAAGGCGGGCGTGCCTGCGGCAAAAATCGTCTTTTCCGGCGTCGGCAAAACGGTTGAGGAAATCCAACTCGCCCTGAATGCGGGCATCAAACAGATCAATGTGGAATCCGAGCCCGAGTTGGAGCGCATTTCGCGCGTCGCCACCGAACTGGGCAAGGAAGCGTCCGTCACGTTGCGCGTCAACCCGGACGTGGATGCGCAGACGCACGAAAAAATTTCCACCGGTAAGCTGGAAAACAAGTTCGGCATCGAGTGGACCCGTGTGCACGAAGTCTATGGCCGGGGCGCGAACCTGCCGGGCATTCGCATGCGCGGGCTGTCCATGCACATCGGCTCTCAGCTTCTGGATTTGGAGCCGTTCCGCAACGCTTACATCCGTGCGGGCGATTTGGTCGCCATGCTGCGCGCCGACGGGCACAGCGTCGATGTCTTGGACATCGGTGGCGGTCTCGGCATTCCCTACGGTGAAGAGGATGAAGCCGACGCGCCGACGCCTGAGGCCTATGCCCAGGTGGTGCGCGAAACGCTCGGCACTCTGGATGTTGAACTGGTGTTGGAACCGGGGCGCATGATCGCGGGCAACTCCGGTATTTTGGTGTCGCGTGTGATCTATGTCAAAGAAGGCTCGACGCGTACATTCCTGATCGTGGACGCGGGCATGAACGATCTGATCCGCCCGACGCTCTACGGCGCGTTTCACAAGATCGTGCCGGAACAAGAACCCGCCGCGGACGCCGAATTGATCGACGTCGACATCGTCGGTCCTATTTGTGAAACCGGTGATACGTTTGCCAAAGGGCGGCGCATGGCACCGGTTGCCGAAGGCGATCTACTGGTGATGCGTACGGCAGGCGCATATGGTGCAGTTCAGTCATCCACCTACAACACCCGGCCGCTGATTGCCGAAGTCATGGTCAATGGCAACCAGTTTGGCGTGGTGCGCGAACGCTTCGGCGTCGAAGACATCATCGCCCTGGATAGGCTGCCCGACTGGTTGGCGCGCTAAGTGTTCCTCAAACCCGTCTTCCCTGCCGATATTCTTTTGCCATTTCCGGGTAGCCGCTTATATTTGGAATCGATCTATAAGTTGAGCGCGATGAACGGGGGCGTGAGATTTTGAAGGGCCATCTGCGAAAA
>Ga0070729_10007480_pt1 | contig 10467 bp, 3 predicted proteins | sample tdDd472_FD_66725 | JGI IMG/M metagenome (GOLD analysis project Ga0070729, IMG submission 66725) | Marine sediment microbial communities from the Atlantic coast under amendment with organic carbon and nitrate - tdDd47.2 | ecosystem: Environmental > Aquatic > Marine > Coastal > Sediment | place...
CCTCGCGCGCCGGGACGTGGCTGCCGATCTGCGCAAGCAGAACGATGAGCGCCACCTGACGAATCACGGTGCTCTTGCCGGCCATGTTCGGGCCGGTGATGACCCAGAGGCGCCGATCGTCGTCGAACGTGATGTCGTTCGGCACGAAGCGTTCGCCCTCGACCATGGTCTCGACGACCGGGTGGCGGCCATCCCGGATCTGGATCGCGGTGTCGCTGCGCATCGTCGGCGCCACGTACCGGCGTCGGTGGCTGAGTTCAGCGAGCCCCGCGAGGGCATCGAGCTCGGCGAGGTCTTCGGCGGTGGCACGGATGCGCGCGAGCTCGGCGATGACCGCCGACCGCACGTCCTCGAAGATGCGGTATTCGAGAGAGTGGCGGCGGTCCTGCGCCGAGACGAGCTTCTCTTCGAACTCCTTGAGTTCGGGCGTGAAGAAGCGCTCTGCGTTCGCCAGCGTCTGCTTGCGGACGTAGTCGTCGGGCACGTGCTCGAGGTTCGCCCGGGTGACCTCGATGTAGTAGCCGAAGACGCGGTTGTGCCGGACCTTGAGCGACGAGATCCCGGTGCGGTCCTTCTCGTTCTGCTCGAACCGCAGCAGCCACTGCTTGCCGTTCGTCGTCAGCTCGATCAGCTCGTCGAGCTCGTCGTCCCACCCCGGTCGGATGATCGACCCCTCGGTCACCGCGATCGGCGGTTCGTCCACGATCGCGCCGAGGATGTGTGCGGTGACGTCGTCGCACGGGTCGAGCCGTTCGCGGAGCCGAGCGAGCGCACTGGACGACGCCTCGCCGAGCAGCGCCTGCACTTCGGGGACAATGGCGAGCGTGCGGCCGAGGGACACGAGGTCCCGGGCATTGCCCTGCCCGGCAGCCAGACGCGCGGCGACCCGCTGAATGTCGGTCGTCGCGTCGAGCTGTTCGCGGATCTGGTCACGCAGTCGGCGCGCGCGCACCAGCTCGGTCACGGCGCTCTGCCGGTCCTCGATGCGGGCGACGTCGGTGAGCGGGTACGAGAGCCACGTGCGAAGTCGACGCGCCCCGGCGCCAGTGACGGTCTCGTCGATGACCGACGCGAGGCTGCCGCGCTTGCGACCGCCCATCAGCGTCTCGAAGATCTCGAGGTTGGCCGCCGACGCCGGGTCGAGCACGAGGAAGTCGTCGGATCGGTACACCTCGGGCGCATCGATCAGCGCCGGGATACCGCCACGGGTCGCGTGCAGGTACCCGAAGAGCAGCCCGAGCGCCGCGTCGACGGCGGACCGGTCGCGCAGGGTGTGGTCGTCGAGCGCGGCCAGGCGGTCGCGCAGGTCGGACGTCGACAACGACGCCTCGACGGGCGTGCGGGCGTTCGTGTCGAGGGTCCGTGCCTCGGCGTTGCGCACGTGGCGGCCCAGGTCGAGCTGCTCGTCCCGACGCACGGTCACCGGCACGTCGAGTCCGTCGAGCCGCGCGGCGAAGAGCGCGTGGTGCCCTTCGGCAACCAGCATCTCGGCCGGCCCGATGCGTCGAAGCTCGGTGACCACGTCGTCCAGCGTCGACAGCTCGCACACACGAAGCGCGCCGGTCGACACGTCCACGGAGGCGACGGCGGTGACGTCGGCCCGCTTCGGGTTCGATACGGCGACCGCCGTGAGAAAGAGATGGCTCGACGCCTCGATGCCGTCGGTGTCGACGCGGACGCCCGGGGTGATGACGCGGGTGACGCCGCGACGCACGATCCCCTTCGTCGCGCCCGGGTCTTCGAGCTGCTCGCAGATCGCGACATGGTACCCGCGGTCGACGAGCCGACGGATGTACCCGGCGGCCGCATGGTGCGGTACGCCGGCCATCGGGATCGGGTCCTGCTTGTCCTTCGACCGTGCCGTCAGGGTGAGCTCGAGCTCCTTCGCGGCGACCTCGGCGTCTTCGAAGAAGAGCTCGTAGAAGTCACCCATGCGAAAGAAGAGCATGCACTCGGGGTGCGCCTCTTTCGCGTCGAAGTACTGCCTGAGCATGGGCGTGATCTTCACGCCGCCTCCGTGGTCGGGGGTCGGTTCGGCGCCGGTCACATGCACAGACCGCCGCGCACCCCGTCAAGGGCGAGCGGCGGTCGTCGCACAGCGCGCGCAGGCCGAAGCCTGCGCTGTCGGGTCACTCGTTGAAGAAGACCCAGCCGGCCGCGCTGTAGGCGTCCCAGTTCCACCGACCGAAGTCGTTGAACTCGAACGCGTCGTAGTCGAACGTGATCGCGTCGATCGACAGGACGATGAGGACGAGCGGCCCGTCGGGCAGCGTGCCGCCGTCGGCCCCGTCGGGGAAGTACGGCAGGTTGAACCCGGTCTCGTCGCCCGGCAGCCAGACCTCCCAGTACGTCGTGTCCTGCGCGAGGTTCTGGATGTAGGCGTAGTAGAAGTCGGCATCGACGTCGGTCGCGAGCTCCCACTCGAACCGGCGCTCGACGAGACGCCGCCCGGGCGCAGCCGGATACCGAAGCTCGGCCGGCGGCAGGAAGGGATCGAACGTGATGCGGTCGTCCACGTTCGTCACGCTGCGCTCGTAATGCACGCTGAACGGCAATCCGCCGTCGCGGGGCACCGACTCGCCGATGATGAAGTAGTCGACACCTTCGAGCTGGGGATCGTCGAGCGGCGCGAAGTGGCCGCGCGTGATGATGCTCTCGTCGCCCTCGGCCACGTTGATGAGGTCCATCGTGCCTTCGCTGCCGAAGTCGAGCAGCGGGATGGCGCGGTTGATGTCCGGCCCTTCGGAGCCGCGCGGCGGATTGACGAACTTGAACGTCATCTCCTGACTCAGGTGGATGTCGCAGTCGACGTCGACCCGATACGTCTCGCCGAAGCGAGTCGCGAGGCCACGCTGCAGGCCCATGTAGAGGGGCGTGAACTCCTCGGTCCGCGAGTTGTACACACCGCACACGGCGACCACGGCAATGTCACCGGGCAGGACGGGCATCTCGTACGGGAAGGTGTCGCGGCCGTCGGTGTACACCACCTGGACCACACCAACGCCCGGCGGGTTCGAGCCGTAGCCGCCCGGCGTGGACCGGATGACCGCGATGAGCTGCTCGTCCGGGCCCGGGTCGGTGATCTTGTCGAGCCCGGTCAGATCACCGGAGACGATCGGCAGCGCTTCACCCGGGGGCGGCGAGCCCGGCGTCGGCGGCACCGTCGGCGCGAGCACGATCATCACGTTCTCGGCGTCGACATTCGTCACGGTGACGGCGCTGTAGTCCGGCGCGCTGGCCGAGATGGTCTGCTCGCCGACGAGCCCGGGGCCGCTGATCGTGACCTGACCGTTCTCGTTGGTGACCCCGGTCCACTCGCGGTCGCCTTCGCGGATGTGCAGGGTGACAAACGCGCCTTCGATGCGCGCGCCCGTCTCCTGCTCGATCGTCGTGACGTTCACCGAGCCGTTGATCTCACCGCCCCACCAGCCGCCGGCCGGCGAGAACGGGTCGTAGAAGACGAAGGGCGAGGCCACGGTGAGCTCTTCTTCGCCGACGGTCACGGTCACGCGCACGGTGCCCGCCTCGTGCGGGGGCGTGCGGACCGCGAGCGTCGACGCGTCGATGACGTCAACGACCGGCGCCTCGATGCCGTCGAACGCGACGGTCGTCCCGTCGACGAAGCCGTCGCCACGGATGAGCACGTACGTGTTGCCGGCGATCGCGCCGCGGCTCGGGGTCATCGCCCCGACGCTGGCCTCCGCGGTGTATGTGAACCCATCGACCGCCGCGGCCTCGCGGCCGCTGTCGCGGACGACCACGTCGACCGCGCCCACCGAACCCGGGGGCACGACGACCTCGATCGTCTCGTCGTCGACCACCGTCAGGTCACGCGCCTCGATGGCACCGAACCGGACCAGCGACGCCTCGGTGAATCCGGACCCGCTGATCGTCGTGGTGATGCCGCCGGCCACGTCGCCCTCGGCAGGGTCGATGGCCTCGATCTGCAGCGGCTGGATGTACTCGAACCCGCCCGCGAGCGTCGCGTCGAGCTCGTCGACCTCGACGGTGACGTCCGCCGGGCCGACGTCGCCGGACGGCGTGTCGACGACGATTGCGCCGTCGAAGACCTCGACGATCGCTGCGGCCGAGCCGTCGAAGAGGACCCGCGTCGCGTCCTGCACGCTCGGGCCGATGACGGTGACCCGGTCCCCGCCTTCGCTCGAACCGATGTCGGGCGCGACCGCGTCCACGGCCAGCTCACCGTCGACGTCGCTCACGTACCAGAAGCCCGCGACGAGGGTCTCGCCACCGGTCGTCGTCGACACGGCGGTCACGTCGACCGGACCGGGCAGCCCCGGCGGCACGATGACCGTGGCAGAGGTCTCGTCAACCTCGAGAACCGTCGCGGTGGACGGACCGAACTGCACGCGCAGGTCGTCTGTGAACGCCGAACCCTGCAGCGTGACCTCGTAACCGCCGATCGAGCCACCCGCAGCGGGCACGACCCGGTCGAGCGAGAGCTCGGGGATGTACGTGAAGCCGCCTTCGAGGACGACCGAGTTCGCGGCGCTCGAGACACGCACGTCGGACGCGCCCGCCTGCCCCGGGGGCACGATCGTCTCGATGGTTTCGGCGTCGATGAAGCGCGTGCCGATGCCGTTGCGACCGTCGAAGCTGACCCGCACGTCCGGGGTGAAGCCCTCGCCCGAGATGATGACCGGCAGGCCGCCGCGGGTCGGGCCCGACGCCGGCTCGACGCCGTCCACCTCGAGGTCAGCCACGTACGTGAACGCGCCGCTGAGGATGGCTTCGCCACCGACGTCAGCGACCTTCACGTCGTACGTGCCCGCGGGGTTCGCCGGGGTGCGAGCGAGAAGCGTCTCTTCATCGACCCAGTCGACGTCGTACGCGCGGCGGCCGTTGATCAGCAGCTCGGTCGCGGGGGTGAACCCGTAGCCGAACACGAAGAGCAGCGTGTCGCCTTCGACCGGGCCCGACGGCGGGTCGATCGAGTACAGCTCGACCGGCAGGATCGGTCCGGCATCGCCACCGCCGCCGCCCGCGTCGTCGCCGACGTCCGGGTCGAAGAACGTGTCGGTGCCGGCGTCCGTCGCGCCGGTGTCGTCACCGCCGGCGTCCGTTGCGCCGGTGTCGTCGATCCCGGTGTCCTCGGGCAGACCGGTATCGTCGGTCGTGTCCGCACCGGAGTTGTCGTCCCCGACGTCCGACTCGCCGACGTCCATTCCGGCGTCGACGCTCGTGTCCGGATCGGGCTCCGTCGACGAACCGTTGTCGTCGCCACCACAAGCCCCGAGGACGAGCGCCGCCACAATCGTGACGAACCACAGGGTCCGAGGCTTCCACGTGCTGTTCATGCCCGCTCCAGGTACTGCGCAAAAAGGCCGAATTCCAGCACCATGACAGGTACCAGCAGCCCCCATCGGCGTCAATGAGGGACGAGCGGATCGTCACGGCGCTTGTCCCCTTCGATGCGCCCGTCGTACCGCGGGATTCGCGGCATCGCGAGGCACGGTCGCGGCGTCCAGAGGACCCGGTCCAGCCGCGAGTCGTGATGGGCGCGGCCCCGTCGGCGTCGGCGGCGTTCGCCGCGCACCCGCGCTCGGCTCAGTCGCGGCCGAAGATCTCGCGGATGTCGAGACCGCCCGGGTACCCGTAGCTGACGAACGAATCGTAGCCGTGAACCACGATGCCCACCGGCAGATCCGAGGTCACCGTGTGGGCGCCGTCCTCGATGAGGATGCGGGCGACGTGGTAGTCGCCGCGCCCGAAGGTCTCCCACTCCTCGTCGGGGACAAGCTCGCCGTCGAGGTTCACGACCGCGTCCACCGGCGCCGTGATCGTCACGTAGTCGAACTCGAACGCGTCCGGGCAGAGGAACGAGTAGTCCGTCCGGTACTGCTCGACGGGCACCGCGAGAATGAACGCCGGGTCGCCGGTGTCGGCGTCCGAGTGCGGCGGCTGGGCGGCGTCGATCGACTGCGGGTACGGCGCGAACTCCGCCGCGAGGAACTGGCCCACCATGATCGGGCCGTCCGCGAGGATCTCGAAGTCGACCGGGCTCTGGAAGTCGAACCACTCGCCCTTGTCGAGGGTGAACTGACGCTCGCGGATGCGCGGCAGCAGGTTGGGCAGCGGCCACGTGTCCGGCAGCCCGACCAGCGACACCTCGATGTCGTCGTCGCCGGCCATCACGCGCCACACGTCCGCCTCGTCGCCGCGCGGCGCGCTGCGGGTGGCGTTGTACGTCTGGCCCCACGCGAAGAGCGGCAGCATCTGGTGCTCGAGGTGGTCGGCGCAGCAGGTGATGTAGTCCGAGCACAGCTCGATGCTCGGGTTGCCCTCGGCGTCCTCGCAGGGCACCGGGTCGCTCGACACGCGGGTCGCCTCGCAGACCCAGTCGTCGAAGCTCGCGCGGTACACGCAGCTGTCGTCGTTCGGCGCGTTGGCCGCCTCCGAGCCGCCGAACACGGCGATCGGACGGTTCGAGGTGACGCGGGTACCGGTGAGGTCGGCGCCGATGCGGTCCGTTTCGAGGTTGAACACCATGTACTGCTCGAGCTCGACGGTGAACGTCTCGCCGCCCCGCAGTCGCGGGATCGGCTCGCTGCGGACGACGTCGAACCCGCTGAGCGTCTCGACCGGATTCTCGGGGGTGAACTCGGGCAGCGTGATCGTGACCTCGGTGGTGCCCTCGAGCACCGCCATGATCGTCACGTAGCCCTTCAGCAGGTCGAAGGTCTGCCGGCGGGTCATCACGAGGTACTCGGTACCCAGCGACGACGTCGGGAAGAGCAGCGACGCGTCGTTCGAGTACACCGTCTCGTTGTCGAGCGGGTTGAACTGGTACGCGATGATCGGGACGTCCGCCGTGATGCGGAAGCCCTCATAGCCGATCATCGTGCCCTGCAGATCCGAGAGCGGCGTGCCCTCGCGGTCACTCGCGCCCGAGTAGTAGTGCAGCTCGACAGTCTCGACCTCGCCGGGCTCGATGGTGGCCTCGGCGACGAGCCCGTCGCGCATGAAGACCTCGACGTTGGCGGTGAGCTCGGGGTTCGGGTTCGACAGCACGACCGCGAACGGCTGCCCGTCCGCGTCGAGGAACTGGCCGCCGCCGCTGGGCACGAAGGCGTTGTCGAGGTCGACCGCCCAGTACTCGCAGCCGATGTACGTCTGGCGCTTCTTGATGAACTCGCAGAGCGGCACGCAGCGGTCGACGTCGCAGATCGTCGTCTCGTCGTCGCCCATGCAGTCCGTCGCGAACTCGTACCCGAGCCCGCACTCGTCGCACGCCTCGAGGCGCCGGTCGTCGATGCAGCGCGCCTCGCTGGGCAGGCACACCCGCTCGATCAGCTGGGGCACGCCGTCTTCTTCGATGCAGGTCTGCGTGAACGGCACGGGGAAGGTGCCCTCCGCGGTGCCGGCGGCGTTGCAGCCGACGTACTCGTTGCAGCCGTTGCACGCAGTGACTGCGAGCGGTTCGCAGACGTCCGGGTTCGCGCACTCGCCCTCGAAACAGATCTGCTCCACCGGGCAATCGGTCCGCTCCCAGTCGCCCTCGTCCGAACAGATCTCGTACGCCTCGACCCCGGCGACGCAGCGCCGCTCGCCCGCCGCACACTCCGGCGGGGGCTCGGTGTCTTCGACGGCGTCCGCCGCGGCGTCGGCTTCGACGTCGGCGCCAGCATCGACCTCGCCGGTGTCCACCTCGCCGGTGTCGTCACCGCCGGACCCGGACCCGTTGTCGTCCCCACCACACGCCACCATCCACACGGCCGCGGCGAAGAGGAGGCTGAGGTGCGTGGCGCGAGCGGTCAGCGAAAGGCGGAGCATACGGCGATCGGGACTCGGGGGTGTCGCGCGCGGGCGCACGCTGGCCCGCCACGGTAGTGCAACCCCCCGGGGCGTTCAAGCCGAGCCGCTGCCGTCCACCGGCTTCTTCGACCGGCGCCGCACGCCGACCTTCTTGTCGACGACCGCCGCGCCGTGCAGGCGCTCCGGGTTGGCGTCCTCGATCCCCTCGAGGCAGTTGCGGCACAGCAGCGGCCCTTCGCGCTTCGGCTTGCGCGGGATCCACGCCTCGACGCCGCAGTTGCCGCAGTCGAAGGTGAACCCGGCGCTGTCTGCATCGTGGTTCACCACGCCGAGCTTCTCTTCGGCGCAGGCCCGGCAGAGCACGTCGCGTCCGGCGCGAGGCACGAAGGGCAGCGTGTCGTCCTTGCCGCACGCCGTGCACGTCACGCGAAACGCCACCTTCGTCCCATAGCGCTCGCGCACGGTCTTGCGCGCCTTGTGCCGCCGGTCCGGTCGGTCCGCCATGGTCGTCTCCTCGTCTCGCGTCGTGCTTCGGATGTCACCCCGGCCATCCCGGGTGGCGCGAACCTGCCCCCGAACCCGCGTCGACGCAACCCCGAAAACGACGCTGCACGTCGCCCTCGCGTCCCGAGGCGGGCGCGGGTATCTCGGGATACCTGCGTGTTCGCTCTCGCTCCTTCGCCCTGCCCCGACCGCGCCATGACGACCGAAGCCGACGTCCTGACGATGCCGCTCGACACCCTCGCCGCCGAGGTCGAACGGCACGATCGGTTGTACTGGCAGGACGACGCGCCCGAGGTGTCGGACACGGTGTACGACCTCATGGTGCAGCGCCTGCGCGACCTCGCGCCGAACCACCCCGTCCTCGGTCGCATCGGCGGCCAGGACACCGACGGCGACGCCGGCGACACCACCGACGCCGGGGACACCGACGACGCGGCGCTGGCCGCCCTGCCCACCGGCGCGAAGGTCCGGCACGCCCGCCCGATGCTGAGCCTCGACAAGGCGTACACCGCCGAAGAGATGGCGAAGTGGTTCGAGCGGATCGGTGGCCGCGCGGCGATCGCCTCGCACAAGGTCGACGGCGTCGCGATGAGTCTGCGCTACGACGCGGACGGGCGCCTCGTACTCGCCGCCACCCGCGGCAACGGGCGCGTCGGCGACGTGATCACCGCCAACGCCCGACGGGTCGGGGACGTCCCGCACCAGGTCACGACGGGGCCCATGGAGGTCCGCGGCGAGGCGTACATGCCGCTCGACGTCTTCGAGTCGCGCTATGCGGAGCACTTCGCCAACCCGCGCAACCTCACCGCCGGTGCCCTCAAGCAGAAGGACCCGGCGAAAACCGAGGCCTATGGGCTCCGCTTCTTTGCCTACGACGCGACCGGAATCGACGGCCCCACCGAGCACGAAAAGCGAAAGCAGCTCGATGCGATGGGATTCAGCCCTGTGCCGGCACTCGAAGCGACGAACGAGTCCGCCGAGTCCGTGTTCGCCACCCTGTCCGGCGAGCGCGAGTCGCTGAACTACGAGACGGACGGCATCGTGTTCCGGGTCCTCGACGTGGACGCCTGGGACGCGCTCGGCGAAACCGCGCACCACCCCCGTGGCGCCATCGCGTGGAAGTACCAGGGCGAGTCCGGGCTCTCGACGCTGCGAGACATCGAGTGGAGCGTGTCGCGCACCGGCGCCATCAACCCGGTCGCGCTCGTCGAGCCGGTGTCGCTGTCCGGCGTCACCGTCAGTCGCGTGTCGCTGCACAACCTGAACATCATGGACAACCTCGCCGGCGTCGGACTTTCGCCGGGCGAGAACGTGCTCGGCGCGCTGCAGCGCGGCGCGCGGGTTCTGGTGACCCGTCGCGGGGGCGTGATCCCCCACATCGAGCAGGTCGCCGAACCCGGCACCGGCGGGCTCGACGTCCCCACCGGGTGCCCGAGCTGCGGCGCCGAGACCCGCCGCGAAGACGACGTGCTCGTCGCCGATCACCTCGACGACTGCGCCGTGTGGCAGCAGCGCCAGCTTCGCCACTACGTCTCGGTCACCGACATCCAGGGGCTCGGCCCGAAGCTGCTCGAGCAGCTCTTCGACACCGCCCTCGCGCGCGAGCCCGCGGATCTGTACACGTTGCCCGCGTACGACCTCGCCGGCCTCGACCGGATGGGCGAGAAGAGCGCCGCGAACGTGCTCGAGCAGATCGACCGCAAGCGCACCCTGCCCCTGCCCGTCTTTCTCGCCGCGCTCGGCATCCCCGACCTGGGGCTGCAGGTCGCCCAGCTGCTGACGGCGAAGTACGACGAGATCGACGCCCTCGCCGGCGCGACCGTCGAGGACCTCGTCGAGATCGACGGCATCGGCGAGATCACGGCGAAGCGCGTGCTCGAAGGCCTCGCCGACCCGACCGGCCGCATCGCTCGGCTGCGCGAGCACGTGACCCTCGAGGCGCCGGAGCCGCCGCCCGAGGTGGACCCGGACGCCGCGCTCGCCGGTGTGTCGTTCGTCTTCACCGGGGCCCTCGCGTCGATGAAGCGCAAGGAGGCGCAGAACCGGGTGAAGGCCCTCGGCGGCGGCACGCCGAGCGGCGTCAGCGGCGCCCTCGACTACCTCGTTCTCGGCGACGACGACTGGGATCGCTTCGAGGGCGGGTGGCGGTCGTCGAAGCTGAAGAAGGCCGAGAAGCTCATCGAGGGC
>Ga0070729_10007484_pt1 | contig 10460 bp, 5 predicted proteins | sample tdDd472_FD_66725 | JGI IMG/M metagenome (GOLD analysis project Ga0070729, IMG submission 66725) | Marine sediment microbial communities from the Atlantic coast under amendment with organic carbon and nitrate - tdDd47.2 | ecosystem: Environmental > Aquatic > Marine > Coastal > Sediment | place...
TGGTCGCCCTCGATGGTCAGATCCACCGCGGCGCTGCCCCAACGCGACGACTCATGCGCATTCTTCCGCTCGTGCCAGCGACCAAGGTGATGGCTGCACGCGACGATGCCGGGCAGCAGGCCTTCGGTGATGAACGGCCGCAGCACGAAGTGGCCGATGTCGGTCTCGACCCGAACGAGGTCCTGCTCGCCCACGCCAATGCGATCCGCGTCGCTCGGGTGGAGCCAGAGCGGATTCTTGTGCGCGATCTCGTAGAGCCACTCCGCGTTGGCGCTGCGCGAGTGGATCAACATCGCGAGGCGGAAGGTCGGCACCAACACCATCTCGTCGACGGCGAGGCGCGCGTGTGCGACGTGGCTCTGGATCGAGCCGGGCATCGCCTCCTCGGGCCAGCCCCACTCCTCGATCGTTTTCGAGTAGATCTCCAGCTTGCCCGACGGCGTCTTGAAGCCGCTCTTCTCGTGCACGTTGAAGACGTCGCGCGTCACTTCGAACGCGCCGTAGCGGCGCATATAGGCGAGCGGCGTGAGACCTTCGGCCTTGGCTGCTTCCGGCAGTCCGGGCACCGAGTTCTCGAAGATCCATCGGTAGTGCTCATCGATGGTGATCTTCTCGCCAGGACGGTACGGCGATTCGAAGTGCTTGCGAATGCCGAGGTCGCCATCCGGGTCGATGCGCCATGAGAGCTCGAAGAAGAACTCCTCTTCTTCCCAGACCTCTCCCGGGTTCACGTCGTAGGTGAACTCGAACTTCTTGCCGTCACGCTCCGCGAGCGCACGGGCGATCGGCTGCCGGAATCCGATCCACGAGCCGGCGTGCGTCTCCTGGCTCATGATGTCGTGCCGCTCCGGAGCGAGCCCCATCGGCAACACGTAGTCCGCGTAGCGCGCCGTTTCGTTCCACGTCGGCGTCAGCGCAATGTGACAACCCATGCGCTCTTCGTCGCACAACAACTCCATCCACGCGGTCCCGTCCGGATAGGTCCAGACCGGGTTGAACACGCGGGAGAAGTAGGTATCGATCCTCTTCTCCTTCGTCGTGAGATAGGGCAACAGGATGCTCATCTCGTGGAAGCAGAGCGGGTACTCGGGCGGATAGAGCAGATCGTTCCAGATCGTCTGCGGCTCCGGTTTCGCGAACGCGGCGGCCTTGAACTTGTGCCACGCATTGAGTCCGGTGCCGCCTTTGGTGCCGATCGATCCGGTCAGCGCCGTGACGAACTGCAGCGCACGAGCGATCTGCCAGCCGCCGAGGTTCCCGGTGGCCGGACCGCGCCAGACGTGAGCCGCCAGAGCGCCAAGACTGTCGCCGATGATCTCGGCCGCCTCGCGCAGCCTCGACTCGTCGACGCGCGACTCCTCCGCGGCACGCTCGAAGGTGTACTCCGCGTACGTTTCCTTCATCGCCTTCACGAACTTCTCGAAGGTCGGCTTCATGCGCGGATGCAGGTGCTTGAGCGTCGCTTCCCAGTTCGAGTGCTTCTCAAGAAACTCGAGGTCAACACGCCCGGTTTCCAGCAGATGGTTCGCGATCGCGAGCAGAACCGTAGCTTCGCTCCCGGGCCACGTCGGCAGCCACAGGTCCGCTTTCGCCGCCGTGTTCGACAGCCGCGGGTCCATCACGATCAGTTTGGCGCCGTCGGCCATGCCTTCAAGGATGCGCTGCGCGTGCGGGTTGAAGTAATGGCCCGACTCGAGCTGCGCCGACATCAGCAGAATCGCCTTGGCGTTGGCGAAGTCCGCGCTCGGTCGATCGGCGCCCACCATCATCGTGTAGCCGACGCGCGCGCCGCTGGAGCAGACGTTGGTGTGGCTGTTGTGGCCGTCGATGCCCCAGCACTGCAGGATGCGCTCCATCGTGCCGTCGTGCCCGGGACGACCGACGTGGTACATCACCTCGGTGCGTCGCTCTTCCTCGATCGCCTTGCCGATGCGCCCGCCGATGGCACTGAGTGCTTCCTCCCAGCTGATGCGCTCCCACTTGCCACTGCCGCGTTCGCCGGCGCGCTTGAGGGGGAAGAGGATGCGGTCGGGGTCCTCGATCTGATTCAGCGTCGCGGGGCCCTTGGCGCAGACGCGACCGCGCGAACCCGGATGCACCGGGTTGCCCTCGAAACGGCGAATCTTGCCGTCCTTCTTGTCGACGTAAGCGAGCAGCCCGCAGGCCGACTCGCAGTTGAAGCAGATCGTCGGGACGAGGCGCATTTCGTGCTGCACGCGCTTGGGCCACGCCTTGGCATCGAGCTCCACCCAGTTGTCCCACTTCTCCGGAGGCGGAGCGGAGGTCAACTGGTCCGGGAGGAACTTCATGGGTTCAAAACTCATGACAGCGCCACCTCCTGTCCGGCCTTCACGTAGATCCAGTCGATGAGCGCGAAGGCCACCACCACCAGGGGCGGGAAGACGATGGCCAGCACGGCGCAGAGCAGGCCGAGCTTGAACGCGGGATGCTCGATCATTGCGTGATGCGCCTGCTGCGCGCCCTGCGTACGCTGATCGCTCAGCATCGAGGCGACCGTAATCCCCGCGTATAGGAAGAGGAACGCGCCGCTGCCCTCTCCCCAGATCCCCTCGCCCCAGAACCAGGCGATGGCCGAGGCCGCAGCGGCAGCCTGAACGCCGAGGATCAGCGGCAGCCACGCGTCTTCACACCAGAGTTCGCGGCCACGCGCCTGTCGGAACAGAAACGCCGTGTAGATCGACGTCATGAGCGCGGTTGGAATCGCGATCACCCACAGCACCGAGAGGCCGATGCCGAGACCGTACGCGAGGCTGATCGCCCCGTGCGCCGTGAGTACCCAACCGCCGCGGACGAGCCACGACTTGGTGTTGGGCATCGTGAGCAGATAGAAGAAGCGCTGCGGCTGGTGCAGGTCGCCGATCAGGAGCAGGATCGTCAGCACGGTGAACGCGATGCTGATCCAGCCCAGAAGGACGGGGCTCATGTCGGTCCCGAAGGGGGCGACGGACGCAGCGAGCAGGGCGCCCGAGGCGAGCGCCTTGGTCACCATGTACGCGGCGATGTGGTTGCCCCACGGGCGCGGCTTCGGAGTGTCGTAGACGGCACGCGCCTCGCGGACGCCGGGCGCCGGCATGGGGTTGGGCACCTCGGAGTGACTCAGGGTGCGCGTGCCGTCGACGGAGAACGGATCGAGCGTGGAGGGATCGGCGCCGGTGTAGAAGACCTGCGGACGCGTCTGGCGCTCCGGCTTGCGTACGCGCGCGCCCCGGGCACCGATCTCCTCGCGAATGCCGGGCGCATCGAGATCGACGACCTTGATCGCCTCCTCGGGGCAGACCGAAACGCACGCGGGCGCGAGGCCAACCTCGAGGCGGTGCGCGCAGAAGTGGCACTTGGCCGCCGTGCCGACACGCGGATCGATGTGGATCGCGTCGTACGGACACGCCTGCATGCAGGAAGCGCAGCCGATGCAGCGATCGGCGTCGAGATCGACGATGCCGTCGTCACGCTTGTGCAGCGCGATCGTCGGGCAAATCTCGATGCACGGCGCGTCTTCACAATGGTTGCAACGAAGGATCGCGGCGTGGCGTTCCGTGTCCGGAAACTCGCCCTTCTCGATCCATTTGACCCAGGTGCGGAACGAGCCCAGCGCCACGTCGTTTTCGGCTTTGCAGCCGACGGTGCAGGCGTGGCAGCCGATGCACGATTCCTGCTCGAGAACGAATCCCCAACGCATATGCGGGGACGGTATCAGGTTGGCCCGCAGGGGGCTAGCGCCCGGGAACTTCCAGCTGGATGCTGCGCGTTTCGCCGGCACTCAGGTCCACGTCGCGGCTTTCGCTCCAGCCATCGCCGGAAACCTCGACAACGTACTCGCCGGGCGCCAGCCCCATCACCAGGCCGTGCCCCTGCCCGTTCGAGATGGTCGCGACCATCCGGGAGCCGCTGGCGCGGTCGCGCACGACTGTCTTGCGGATCAACGTCGACTCTCCACCCGGCCGGAACGAGATCTTGATCCCGGCGCTCTGCGCAACGACCAGACGGACCGGGTCCGGGCCCACCGGGATCGGGCGGGATTTCGCGCCGCTCGCCGCTGCGTACACACGCAAGTCAACGCCCTCGGGAAGGCGCATCCGAAACTGGCCGTCGGCGTCTGTCCTCACGCTGCACCAACTCCAGAACATCATGCCTCCGGGGCTGAGTGCGTAGACCTTGGCGTTCTTGACTGCAGCGCCCGACGGATCGACGACGACGCCCTCGCACGTGCGCGGCGCATCCAGCACGACGCGCCCCAAATCGACCGGCTCACCCGGCGTGCCGGCCGCGATGCGCCCCACCCACCGGAAGGCGCCCCGCTCCACGTGGATCAACAAATCGACACCGGCGGGAATGAAGCAGTCCAGACGTCCATCGGTGCTGGCGAGACCGAGGCGCTCCTTGCGATGGTCTCCGTACCAGCCCACCGCCTCGGCCTCGGCACGGGATGCCGCAGCGCCAGAGGCAGTCACGAAGTCGGCGACAAGCCGCCGCACGGGCGGCATCCGAATCTCGACTTCGTCCTGGTCGGGCAGTTTCCATCTCCGGTGGGACACGGCTCCGAACCCTGCGACCCGCACACTCAGATGCGGGTCCCCCGTCCGCGGCCAGCAGATGAACTCGGCTCGGTCCTTCCGAGCGCCGCGCGGAAGGCTGTCGCTCGGCGAGAGGTGCACGCTCGCAAGCACTCCAGCCGGCAGCGGCGTTCCATCCGAACGACGCGCGATGATCATGACACGGCGACCTTCATGAATCACCAGGCGTGCCGCCTCCGCCGTGGCGTCGGCACGCGTAATCGCGGCCAGCGACCCGCGGGGACCCGCCCTTCCCAACTGGGCCCGCAAGGTGGACGTCGTACCGGAGGGCGCGCGCAGCACCGCCAAAGCTCTCCCCGACCGATCGGACAACGGGCTATCGATCCCTCCACGCACTTTCGCACCGAGCACTGGTTCACCGTCGTCGTCGACGATCAGCAGCGGGACGTACGAAATCTCCTCCTCTTCAAGTTGGAGTTCGAAGTTCGCTCTATCCTCGCCGACCTTCAATTCGACTCTGCAGGATTGATCGCGCCGCGGCAGGGAACGTCCACCGGGCAAATCGATGCTCCCGTGCGCGACCTCCATGGACCAGGAGCCTGGGCTCACTCCCGAAAACGAGAAGCGCCCGTCCGCGTCGGTCGCCCCTCGCCGCGCTTCGCCCCGCGCCTTCTCTCTGCGAAACTCGAGTGCAGCGTTCGCGGCCGGCGATCCATCCTTCAGCGTGATCCGCCCCGAAAAGGACACCCCCCGCTCCATGCGCAGCACGAGGCTCTCGTTTGTTCCGTACGGGCTCCAATCGCGATCCACGTATCCCTCGGCTGACACATGCAATCGACGGTACTGATCGGGCAATCCCACGAATCGGAAGCGCCCATCCAGCGCTGTCACCTGCGTCCGCGGCAATGTCCGACCCTCGAGACGCACGACCGCGCCCGCGAGCACCCGCCCCGATTCATCGTGAACGACGCCGGCCAATCGGTGCTCGCGATCCAGCACAAGCACCTCGTCCTTCGCGGTCCGCCACCGATAGCCCGGGGCCAGGACCCACCCCGATTCCCCGACGTAGCCGTCCCACTGGATCCAGCCACCGTCGTCAGAGGTCGCCACATCGCGCGGCCACTCATCCGGATTGCGGAGCCCTACGAGCATTCGGGCGGACGCGATCGGCTGCCCGTCCTCATCCACCACTCGCAGAGCGCGACGAATTGGCGCACACATCCCGCACGCCATCGAACCGCCCATCGACGTGACCTGCATGTGCATATACCGCGTCAGGTAGCCGGGTCCCGACAGTTCCGCGATCCAGTGCCCCGGTGCGGGAAAAGGAATCGGTCCGGTGCCTTGAGGGAGGCTCGCAACGTCGCGGAAGCCTGTGGGCGGCTCCAATGCGAACCAGGCCACATCGTCGCGCGGCGAACGATCCCACTTCACCAGGCGAACCCGCGCGTCGGCGATGCCCTTCGAAGCGGGACCAAGCAGGCTGCCAGACCAGGAGATCGCGGGTCCCTGCACGGACGACGAGTCTGTCCCATCGCTTGCGCCCGACATGGCAACGGGGTCGAGGGTCGGTTCATCCGCAGCGCGCACGGCCGTCCGGCGCGCCGGGGGCGCCTCTTCCCCGCGCCCCATCACCACCCCGACGGAGACCAGTGCGATCGCAGTAACGACCGCCACCGCTGCGAGCGCCCCAGCATGGGAGGGAGCGCCGAAAGCCAACACCGCTACCGCCCCGAACCACGCGCGGCGATCACCCTTGTGTTGGCGATCGAGCTGACCGCGCAGCTGCGCCAATGCCCGGCGAGTTCTCGTGCGCACGGTTTCGACGGGGATGCCGCACTTGCGAGCGACGTCCCGAGGCGGCATCCCATCGAAAAAGCGCGCCACGACCACGGCGCGGAGCGGCTCGTCGAGGCGGTAGACTTCCTCGACGAGTCGGCGTTGCAGCTCCATGCGCGCAGCGTCGTCGGCCGCCGAGGGAGCCGCTCCCCGGCGCGCGGCAACCAACTCGCGAGCTCGGCGGCGCGCATCGCGACGATAACCCGTGAGACTCAGGTTCCGGGCGACGCGGCGTAGCCAGGCGCGCGGCTGCACGACATCCTCGGGCGCATCGAGCGCGGCCACCGAAACGTCCTGAGCCAGGTCCTCGGCGTCGGCTTGCGAACCGACCAGACCGCGCGCAAGGCGTCGGATGAACTCGCCGTGTTGCAAGAGGATGTCGGGAGTCGGCATGCCGGAATCGTGTGTCATCACCTACGCAGTCGCTGCCGACCGCGAAAGCGGTTCAGGATTACCTCTTCGGCACCCAGTAGCCCTCCGCGTACACGGCGAGATCGCCGCTGCCCTGGGTGAACGCCAGCGCGGGCCGCGTTCCGGGCTTGAATTGCATGCCCACCCAGCCGCTGTAGTTCCACGCCATGAATTTGGTCGTGCCGTCGAGCCAACCAATACTGAACAGCTCGCTGCGGACGACTTCCTTCTTCCAGCGCTTCTTCGCGGTGCGGACATGTTGGACCAGGCTCGCGCGCATCGTCTGACGCATGCGGACCTCCATGCTCGTAATGACGAGCGTGCGCCCCTTTCCGACCTCGCCTTCGGGATCGGCGATCTCGAGGAACTCGCCTTTGCCCTTCTTGCCTTCGTAGTGGTAGCGCCAGATGTTGTCGATCGCGACGCGCGGGATCACCGGCGGCTGCTCGACCACCGGCGGCGCGACGGTCTTCGTCTCCTCCTGGGCGAACACGGCCCCAAGCACAAGTCCGACACACAAGACGACGATTCCGATTCCAAGGCGCATATTGTTTTCCTCCGCACGCGATCGTAGCAGCGCGCTGTTACGCTGAATCTTGTGCGAATCGCCATCCTGATGCTGCTGGCCGGCGCCGCTCTCGCGCAGGTACCGTCCAAGGACGAGCAGGCGGAACAGAAGCTGCGCACCTACCTCGAGTTCCGGCGCGACGACGCGATGTTCCAGGGCCGGATGCGGATCATCCGCGAGCTGGGCGCGCTCGACACGCCGACCGCGCGCAAGGGCCTGCTGAAGATTCTCCGCATGGCGCGTACCCGCGACGAGTCGGTCATCGCCATTCTCGCCATCGGCCGCAACGCCCGGCTCGACGGCGTGCAGAAGCTCGTCGCAACGGTCGCGAAGAAGCCGGAGCCGGCCTGCGTGGAGGCGCTGGCCGATTCGCTGGGGCGCGTGGTTGATTCGAAAGCGCGCGAGTGGCTGGTGGATGGCGCGTTCCAGCAGCGCAAGCCGGAGATTCTCTACGCAGTCGCGATGGCGCAGACCGGAGTGGCGGATCCCGACGCGGCCCCGAGCCTCATTGCGCTGTACGACAAGTCCAAGAGCATTGACGTGAAGTACGCCGCGATTTGCGGACTCGGCGCGCTCGATGCCGACGGAGTGAAGGACAAGCTCGACGAGGCGGCGAAGCACGAGGACTGGCACGTTCGGCTGGGTGTGGCGCAGGCCCCGACCCACGCCAAGCAGATGCTCGACGATCCGTCGCCGACCGTGCGTCAGACCGCGGCCGGAACCTGCGCGCGCCTCAAGATCGCGGATGCCGCGGCGCCACTGATCCGTCTGGTCGAGGCGGATCCGCGACTCCGCACCCGCTACGACGCATCCCGCGCACTCAAAGCGATCAGCGGCAAGGACTTCGGGCTCGACGTCGCCCGCTGGCGCCGCTGGCGCAAGGAGCAGGAAGGAACCGCGAAACCGGGCACCATCACCGTCGCCCGCTACTACAACTTCGGCGTCTACTCCGACCGCGTCCTGTTCGTCGTGGATGTCTCCGGCTCGATGAACTGGTCGTTCCACTTCAAGCCCAAGCGAATCGAGGTCGCGCGCAGGCAACTCGACGGCGTCCTCCGCACCATCGACAAGCGGTCGCTCGTGAACGTGATGGTCTATTCCGACAAGGTGCGCGTGTGGCAGAAGAAGGAAGTCGTTGCGGACGAGAAGAACATTCAGCGTGCGCTTGCGTGGTCGGACAAGAAACTCGCCAGGCCGGAGGGCGACACGCACACCTTCGCGGCGCTGGAGAAGGCCTTCGAGCACAACCCCGAGTTCGACACGATCTACTTCCTCTCGGACGGCTATCCGAGCGACGGTGACTACATTTCGCCCGAAGGCATCTGCTACAGCGTGCGTGCCTGGAACCGCTATCGCCGCGCGCGCATCAACACGATCGCGCTGACGCTGGAGAACGTCGACCGCGGCCACCCCAACGAGGCGACCAGCTCACTTCGACGCATGAAGGACTTCATGCGCGAGCTCGCGCGCCAGACCGACGGCCAAACGACCGCCGTCACGAACGCACCCCGCGAGTAGCGGCACCCACGGGGCGCGATGAGAGCGGCTCAGTCCGCCCAGTAGCCTTCGGCGTAGACGGCCATATCGCCCCCACCCTGGGTGATTTCGAGGGACGGACGCGTCGTGGGTCCGAACTTCATGCCGACATCGGACTTGTACTGACTGACGGCGTACTTCGTAGTGCCGTCGAGCCAGCCGATGCTGAACAGCTCGCTGCGACGCAGCTTCTTCTTCCAGCCGTCCTTGCCCCGGACGCGAGTCTTCGAGTGCTCGACGACGGCGGCGCGCATGGTCTGGCGCATCCGCACCTCAAGGTGCGTGATGATCAGCGTGCGCCCCTCGTTCTGGCGCTGCGCATCGGGCTGGGCGAGCTCGAGGAACTCGCCCTTTTTCTGCTTCCCCTCGTAGTGGAAGCTCCACATCTGGTCCGTGCTCATGCCCTGACGCAGCATCGGCCCGGGTTTTCTCTCTGACGTTTTCGTTTCTTCCGACCCCTGGGCCATGACGGCCCCGAGGAACACAAGAAGGACTGCAATACCGGTACGCATCCTTCACCTCCTTGCCGGGACCCTATCCCTCGCAGAGCCGTCCGCCCGCCGATCCCGGTATGAGGCGCCTCAGGATCGCCCGCCCCTCCCCGCGCCCCACCCCCGCAGCCGCCTTTTCGGGGGGCTTGCCGGGAGACCTAAAATTGCCCCCATGGCATTCACAGTCGGCACGCGCTCCATTTCCAAGATCGGCATCATCGGCTCGGGTCAGATCGGCCCCGACATCGCCCTGCACATGACCAAGGTCATGCAGCCGCACGATGTCCCGATCGTGATCGTTGACGTGGCGGAGGCGGCGCTGACGGCCGGCCGCGCCAAGCTCGAGAAGAAGATCGACAAGGGCGTCGAGACCGGGGCGTTCAAGCCCGACCGCGCCCGCGCGATGAAGGACAACACGACCTTCACGTCGGACTACACCGAGCTGAAGGGTGCCGACCTCGTCGTCGAAGCGGCGACCGAGGACCTGAAGATCAAGCAGATCATCTTCGGCCAGCTCGAGGGCATCGTCTCGGACGAGTGCATCCTCGCGTCGAACAGCTCGCACATGGAGCCCGAAGTGATCTTCGGAGCGGCGAAGAACAAGACGCGCACCTGCGTCATCCATTACTTCTTCCCGGCCGAGCGCAACCCGATGGTCGAGATCGTTCCCGGCGCCGAGAGCAACGGCGAGATGATCGACTGGCTGATGGACTTCTACGAGGAGATCGGGAAGGTGCCGATCAAGGTCGGCTCGCGCTACGGGTACGCGATGGACCCGATCTTCGAGGGACTGTTCCACGCCGCCGCGCTGTGCGTCGAGGAGGGCCTCGGCACGGTGAAGGAAGTCGACACCGTCGCGCGCAAGGTGCTCAAGCAGGGCATCGGCCCGTTCACCGCGATGAACCTGACCGGCGGCAACCCGCTCACCTACGTCGGGCTGCAGCACTACAACGAGAAGCTCTACAAGTGGTTCAAGCCGTCGAAGCTCATGGAAGCGACGATGGAGAAGAACGAGAAGTGGGAGACGGCCAAGCGCGGCGAGACGGTCGAGGTTTCCGACGACGCCTCCGCGAAGATCCGCGA
>Ga0070729_10007486_pt1 | contig 10459 bp, 6 predicted proteins | sample tdDd472_FD_66725 | JGI IMG/M metagenome (GOLD analysis project Ga0070729, IMG submission 66725) | Marine sediment microbial communities from the Atlantic coast under amendment with organic carbon and nitrate - tdDd47.2 | ecosystem: Environmental > Aquatic > Marine > Coastal > Sediment | place...
AACGGTATTGGTTTTTACTTTATTAATTGCATTTTTATTAACAATTAAGTTGATTGATAATTTTGCAATAAATCTCCGTTTGCCAGAGGGGTTTTATTCTCCCCCCTCAATATCAGGGTTAAGTAATATACGGATTGTTAATCATATACAAGTTTTCCTTGTTCCATTACTTACCATATTTTTTTGGAAAGGCTTTTTTTATAAATATTCTCTTTTAAGTTTGTTTATGACTTTTAGCTTTATATGTTTGCAGTATGTTTTGTTGTTTTATTCGGGTGGTCGAGGTGTCCTTCTTTCTATAGTTATAAGTTTTCTTTTAGTTATTGTTTTTAGGGGCTATAAGAGGAGACTTAGTTTAACTCTATGTTGTCTCCTGCCGATGTTTGTAGGTTTTTTGATATATTGGTCAGCGTATATCTGGCTGCCTGGGAAGCTGACGGGGGAAGAGTTTTTTGGTTATGTGGGCCGGCTTGGGCATCATGATGCTGGAAGGTTGGATATATGGCTTGCTGCTATCAAGACCATATATAACAATAGTATGTTAGGAATAGGGGGGCAGTCTTTTGCTTTGGTGATGCCAGATTTCCCTATTGGATCAGCACATAATATGCTGCTTAATGTCGCGGTTGAGTATGGGGTTTTTGCTGCTTTATTATTTTTGATGTTTGTGGCTTTTTTTCTCTATAAGTTTTTTAGGGAAATGCATCGGGGTGAAGAAAATTTTTTTACAGTTGTTTTTGGTTTGCCGATACTTGCAGCGTTAATTTACTCTAATTTCACAGGGGTTTTATTGTCGCCATTAGGTCAATTACTTTTTACCTTGTGTTTTTCTGCTTTTTTTGCTTTTAATAAGGAAAAGATTTTTTTATGCGAGAAAGTAAGCTGTTCTAATAAAATTCTATCATTAGTGGTAGTGCTGCTCTTATTTTCTTTTAGTTTGATTTGTTTGGTAATAACTATAGGTGATGTGGTTTTGTTTTCTGAATCTATTGTTGATTGTTCAAAGGCTAGTTCAAGCATGGTGACCTGTTATCCGCGTTTCTGGCTTAATGGCCATTACTGGACTTACTGAATAAATCGCATTGACAAGTCAACGGCTTTACAATTTTTGGTTAACACGCCAATCGAAATATAATCTACTTGTGTTTCAGCTATAGCACGCAGAGTTTTTTCAGTAACCCCTCCAGATGCTTCAAGCTTTGCGTTGTCTGCAGCAGCTTTAACACCTTCACGCATATCCTCTAATGAGAAATTATCCAACATGATAGTATTAGCACCCGCATTAAGTGCTTGCTGTAATTCTTCCAGTGTTTCAACTTCTACTTCGACAGGTTTCTCAGGGTGTTGTTGTTTAGCGGTTTCAACTGCCTGAATGATCCCGCCACAAGCGGCAATATGATTTTCCTTAATCAAAAAGGCATCATAAAGCCCAATACGGTGGTTATAACAACCACCTTGAGTGACGGCATACTTCTGAGCATTTCTTAAACCTGGAATGGTTTTTCGAGTATCCAGAAGTTTTACACCAGTACCTTCTACCAAGTCGGCATAGTGTCTGCAAACGGTGGCAGTGCCAGAAAGCAGCTGCAAAAAATTTAGTGCCGCTCGTTCGCCAGTTAGTAGGCTGCGCGCCGGGCCGGATAGTTCAAAGAGCGTTTGGTTTGCTTGAACCCTGTCCCCGTCATTGACTAACCAGTTTATTATTACGGAGTCATCGACTTGTCGAAAAACTTCATTAACCCAGGCTTGTCCAGCAATAACGGCATTTTCACGTGTGATTACGCGGGCGCGGGCCTGTTCATCTTCGGGGATAAGGCCTGCTGTAATGTCGCCGGAACCGATATCCTCTTCAAGTGCTCTTCGAACAGTAATTTCCAGGTCGTTAACATAATCTGGTAAAGAGGTGGGCTGGCTCATAATCGGTGGCTTGTCCGTTAAAAAATGGCCATTCTAGCAAAGTTTATTGACGAAGAATAAGCGCATCACCGGTTTGCGTGAATTCCAGTTCACGAAGTGCGCTCATGCCCAATAAAATCACCTCTCCTGGCATGTCAGGATTAATGCTGGCGTGGATATCCTGCAAAAGGATATCTCCGATTCGTAGGGAGTTGATGGTTGTTTGATAAGCGATGCTTCTACCACTTGCAGTAATGACAGTTTGCCGTTGGCCTTTTATCAGAGCCAGCTTCTTCGCCAATTTTGCTGGAATAGCAACGTGGGTAGCGCCCGTGTCCAATAAGAAAACAACCTGTTGGTCGTTAATCTGGCCATTAACAAGGTAGTGATGTTGCCGGTTAGCTTGCAAGATAACTTCTTTTTGCCCACTAAGGCCTTCACGAGTGACGGGCTTTTGGTTGGGGTTTTCCTGTTTTTCCAAGATGCCACTAAAAAAGCCCACTAAAAGCAGGATAGCTACCAGCCAAGCCAGTATAAACATGCCGGTACCCATGCGTTTTGTTGGTGGTGTCTGGTCCATAACAGCGGCTTTAATAGCAAATAGATATAAATTAAGGATATTGATAACCCATTGTACTAGGTCAGGGGGAGGAAAAAACCGATATTGTGATCTGTATCGCTAATTTCTCCATGGCTATGGGCATCCGTGGGTTGACTGTTCTATGATACCGACAAGGTTCGACTTTTCAGATCGTAGCCTCAAAAGGTTTTGGGGCCTCCATTGACAAGGCGGTGGGTCAATAAGCAGATGAATGACAAACGTTCAAAAGTAACATCTATTGGTCAGCGAGATATTGGCGTTGCTAAAAGCAGCTCCAGTGCTTTGACGGCCGTCCAGTCGATTGCCGAAAGTGGCACCAAGCGTTTGCTGCAATCCCTCTTTGATAATGCTGACGATGCTTTTTTTGAATTAGCTGATCGGGCAGAAAGTAATTTTGATCAAAGCTGTTATTTCGAGGCTATGCGAGAGATCCGCATTCAACGGCAAGGTATTGAGCGCCAGTTTCCCCAAAATATTGCCGAAGGCTTTCTCAACTTAATTAATGGTGTAATGCAGGACCCTGAGCAAGGTGTTTCTGCCGAAAATCTGTCAGTGGTTAGCAATAATGAACTGGAAGAGCGTGTAGCCATTGAGTCAATGGTTAGTAAGGCAATAACAAGCTATGAGGACCCCTTGGCAAACCTGGCAACACGGCTGGATTCCTTAGTCGCAGGGATTACAGTAACGGATAAGACCAACCCTGTAGCGCCAGAGGCAATTTGTCGTAGCTTTAATTTGGCCTGTAACCAACTGAGAATAGATATTCGGGCTAAATTGGTTTTACTGAAGCTATTTGATCGTCATGTGATGAGTTGTCTGGGGGAAATGTACGATCTATGTAATCAGGTATTGATTGAGCGAGGTGTTTTACCTGGTTTGGATATGACCGGATTGGTGCAACAAGATTTACGGCAGTCAGGCCCAGAAGTAGAAGAATCAGCAGAGATACCAACAGTTTTTTCTAATGATGTTTTTTCGGACCTACGAAGTTTAGTGACTGCTCAATCACCAACATCAAGAACAGTAGGGCAGTCAGGTTTAGTGGGGTACGGCTTAGCGCCGGAGATTCCTCGCCCACATTTATTACAGTTACTACAGGTGATGCAAGCTGAAATCCAGCATCAACTCATAGAACAACAGACGCAGGCTCTAAACGGCATTACCCCTCAACAGCTTGATATTTCTCAGGTTTTAAATCAGTTACTGGAAACGAAAATTCCTGACCAGACGCTCAGTCTGGGTCATGTTGATAGCGATGTTATTAATATGATTGATATGCTGTTTCAGTTCATTCTTGATGAGCCGCAATTAGCTCCGCCTTTAAAAGCATTGATCGCACGGTTACAAATCCCTTTTATTAAACTGGCCATGATGGATAAGCAGTTTTTTAGTAAAGGGAATCACCCTGCTCGACAGTTATTGAATACGCTTGCTAAAGCTTGCTTGGGCTGGGAGCAGGTTGAAAATGTAGAAAATGACCGTTTGTATAAAAAAATCGATGAGCTTGTAACGACTGTTATCGACCAATTTGATTCAGATACAGCCATTTTCCAACAGCTCTTGGATGAATTTAAAAAGTTTATTGAAGCGGAAGAACGTCGTGCTCAATTAGTTCAACAGCGTACCTTGGGTGCGGAAGAAGGAAAAGCCAAAACCGAGTTGGCAAGAGAGCAAGTGGAGAACCTGCTTGATAGTAAGCTCAATGGCTTAGACTTACCTGAACCCGTCGTGCAGTTAAGTACTGAGGGCTGGAACCAGGTACTTTTACATATCTTTTTGAAAGACGGTTCTGAAAGTACGGAATGGCAAGAAGCGGTAGCATTATTGGATGATTTGATTTGGAGTGTTCGGCCAGTAGAAAACGAATCGGCCCGGCAACAGTTATTGAAACGAGCTCCCAAAATCGTTAAAGCATTGCGTAAAGGCCTAGCTACTGTCAGTTTTAATCCAGTGCAATTGCAACACCTTTTTGAAGCGGTTGAAGCCATTCATATGGACCGGCTTGAGCAGGCTTTGCCGGATGACAGTGCAGAGCCACCCATACTAACAGCCAAGCTGACAGCTGATGAGTTGTTATCCTCCCAGCCTGTTAATAAAGACGAGACTGTAGTTAATGGGGCTATAGTTAGTGAGACTGGGGTTAGTTTGGACCAACTGCTGGAGAAAGACCGGGCGGACTCTACCTCAGTCAATAAAGATGCGTTAGCTGAACTTGATGCAGAACTAAATAGTACGTTGGGTGATGTTGATGCCTTGGGTGGTCCCAACAGTATTGATAAACAACCTAATGTTGCTCAAGTAGAAGAGAGTTGTGATCAAGAGCACAAACAAGCACCTATAGAAGAAGATCAAGAAGCCCTAGGTGTAGTAGACAGCCTTTCTATGGGGGGGTGGTTTGAGCTTAGCCTGGAAGAAGACAGCCAGTGTCGATGTCGTCTGGCCGCAGTTATAAGGGCAACAGGGAAGTACATTTTTGTTAATCGCAGTGGTGTTAAAGTGGCCGAATACACGCGCCAGAGCCTGGCTCAAGCCATTAAAAATAGTCAAGTTCGTCAACTGGACGATGGCAAGCTTTTTGATCGTGCTCTCGAGTCGGTTATTAATGACCTTCGTGGCAAGAAGTCACTACAAGGCTAGCCACCAAATCTAATTCAATCATACGACTTTCCTTTTGATGCTATGATAAAAAAATAGCTGTCAAAAGGATTGGCTCATGCAAGTATTAATAACCGGTGGCACAGGGCTTATTGGTTCTGCGCTTTGTAGGCAATGGCAAGCGGATCACCAAATTACGGTTTTAACACGTAGGCCAGCCAGTGTTGTTAGAAGGTGTGGTCATCAAGTTTTAGCGATTGCTTCGTTAAGTGAACTCTCTTCTGATCATTACTTTGATGTGGTCATTAATCTTGCGGGCGAACCTATTGCTGACCGAAGGTGGTCAAGTAGCCGTAAACAGGTATTACGGGATTCCCGAATCGGTATAACCCATCAACTGTTATCCTATTTTAAGCGCGCGAAGATCAAACCGTCGGTTTTAATTAATGCTTCTGCGGTTGGTTATTATGGTGACCGGGGTGATTGTATTCTTGATGAAAACTCAGATTCAGAGAATGACTTTGCCCATCAGTTATGTCGAGACTGGGAAGACGAAGCAGTAAAAGCTTCTGAGCTGGGTATTAGGGTGTGTGTTTTGAGACTCGGTTTAGTTATAGCAGAAGGCGGTGGATTCTTGAGCCGTCTTTTACTGCCTTTTCGGTTGGGGTTGGGAGGGCGTATCGGGTCAGGTGATCAGTGGATGTCCTGGGTACATCAAGATGATGTTTTGGGCGTAATCCATTATTTAATTTCACACCAGGTACTCAATGGTGTTTTTAATACGACAGCGCCACAACCGGTCACAAATAAACAATTTACCCATTGTCTTGCCGGGCAACTACGTCGCCCAGCAATTCTTCCGGTTCCCGCCTGGGGTCTGAATAAGTTATTAGGGGAAATGTCGGTTTTATTGTTGGGCGGTCAGCGTGTTCTTCCTGTAAGGATCCAACAGGCCGGTTTTGAATTTCAGTATAAAACTTTAGATAAAGCACTGAAGAGCGTGCTGAAGTAATCTTGGTTAGGTGTTGAGCACTAATCTTGAACTAACAGTAAATCACTGGTTAGTAGATCTGTAACACGGTCAAGCTGAGTCGCTTTGCCGAATAAGTAGCCCTGTACTACCTCACAGCCGAGTGAGTGTAGATAGCGGTATTGCTCTCTATTTTCGACGCCTTCAGCGACAATAGACATCTTTAACCCCTGAGCCATCGCCACAATAGCATTGACGATACAGGCTTCTTCATCACTATTCTTAATGGCGTTAATAAAGCTGCGGTCAATTTTAATCGTATTGATAGGAAATTTTTGCAAGTAGCTTAGGGAGGAGTAGCCGGTACCAAAATCATCGATGGCTAACCGAACACCAGCCTCTGATAAACGTAACAATTTTTCAATGATTTCAGGGTTGTCGTTCATTAAAACGTTTTCGGTGATTTCCAGTTCAAGCAAATGCGCAGGAAATTTCTCTTGATCCAATATTTCAAGAATGCCATCGACACAGCCTTTCTTTTCAATCATAACCGGTGAAAGATTTACCGATAATTGTGCGTCAGGAAGGTTGTGCTGGTGTTGCTGCAACATCTCACGACAGGCTGTTCGCAGGGTTAGCCGATCCAGGTCAACAATAAGCTGGCTTTCTTCTGCAATCGGAATAAATTCTGATGGGGGTAGTCGTCCTAATGTTGGGTGGTTCCAGCGAACTAAGGCTTCTACGCCACAGACACGTTGTTTTTTTGTGTTGATCTGGGGCTGATAGCAGACTTCAAATTCACCATTATCGATTGCTCTTCGCATATCCTGTTCAAGTAGTAGGCGTTCGGTTGAGCTGGTGATCAGGTCGCTACTAAAAGTCCGGTAACCGTCTTTACCGGTTTTTTTAACCCTGTACATGGCGATATCGGCATGTTTTATCAGGGTATCCATGTCCTCACCCGCTTCGGGGTAAGTAGCGATTCCAATGCTGGCACCTACGTGTATTCGGTGCTCAGCCAATTGAAAAGGTTCTTTAATATGTTCAAGAATCTTCTCGGCGACAAGAATGGCATCCTGTTGCGAGTTAATGTCAGGTAACAGCAGAGTAAATTCATCACCACCAAAACGAGAAAGGGTATCACCTTTACGAATGCACTGTTGTAGACGTTTGCCTACCTCTTGCAATAGGCGGTCACCCATTGTATGACCAAGGGAGTCATTGACAATTTTGAAACGGTCGAGGTCGATAAACATGACTGCCAGTTGGCGGTGATTACGCTGTGCTTGCGTGATGGATAGGCTGAGACGGTCTTTGAACAGGGAGCGGTTAGGTAGCCGTGTCAGCAAATCATGATAAGCCTGAAAGTTGATAAAGGCCTCGGCTTCCATGCGTTCGGTAATTTCTCTGGCGGTTCCATACAGACAGTAATTGCGTTTGCTATTATGGGAGTCAATCGGCCATAAGGAAAACTCGAAATGCCTTTTGCTTCGCTGCATTTGTTTTGGCTTTAGGCAAATATCAATGGATTGGTGGTGCTGCTGAGAGTTCCGGTTAGAGTGCTTGATAAAATAATTAAGTTTTTCGAGGTTGTCACCTTCAACTAACTTGTTAATAGATACGCCCATTAATTCATCTCTTTCGTAGCCCAAAACGTTTTCAACTTTTGAGTTAAGAAAACTGAAGCGGTTTTTATGGTCGAGCATAAAAATGATGTCAGGGGAGTTGTTAACAATAAAACGGTGCAGTTTCTCAGAGCGATGTAACTGTTCTTCCATTAACCGGTTGGTGTCTTCTAGCCGTTTTTTGCGCATGGCGTTGTTAACAGTCGCCATCAACTCTTCCGGTACATAGGGCTTTTTCAGATAATCATAGGCACCTTGACGTAAAGCCATGCTGATATCGTTAAGAGAGGTTTCGCCGCTAACAACGATAGTCATTGTGCGAACTTTTTCTTTGTTCATCCAGGCCATAACATCGTGGCCTGTAACTTCTGGCATACGTAAATCAAGCAGCAGTAAATCGTAAGGGTGTTTTTTTAATCTCTCTTTTGCTTGCTGGCCACCCTCAGCGGTATCAATTTGATAGCCATGGAGTTGGAGCAGTGACTTTAAACTGTCCAACATGCGTGGATCATCATCCGTCAAAAGGATACGGGCATTGTCAGTACTGGTTGTTGTGATGTCGTTTTCTACAATCATCTTGCTTGGTGTTTGCCCGTTTGCTCTTCGCGTGCGCAAAGGCTTAATGCATTAGGATTTCTTGGGTTTGGGAATAAGTACCTGAAACTCAGTGCCTTCATGGTTACTGCGGCAGACGATTGATCCTTTCATTTCATCAACTAGTTTCTTCACAATGCTCAAGCCCAAGCCAGAATGTCCGTCGCCTTTGGTTGATGATACGGGTGAAAACAACTGTTCTTGAACGGTCTCAGAAATGCCGCCGCCATTGTCTTTAACAGTGATCGCACAATAGTGTTTTTTGCCAACGCTGACTGACGCTTCACTACTAATAATGACTTCACCTTCTTCAGGTAAAGCCTCAACAGCATTTTTTAGAAGGTTGGTTAGAATCTGTTTCAGGTGGCCGCTGTTAACAGGTATTTCTTTGAGATTTTTATCCAACTTCAGTATCAGAGATAGTCTTTTAGTTGTACAAATCGAATCTTTAAAAATTTGGGCAGTGTTTTGGATTAACTGGTTAACATTCAGGTCATGGTTTTCAGACGTTTGACTGTCAGGATTTTTTAAACGCAAAAGAATGTTACCGACGCGGTCAATCTCCTCTTTTATAACAGCAATATTGTCGTTGGCCTGGTGCTGATCTCCCAGCTGAAGGTGAAGCGTTTCCAGGTAATTACGAATAATACTTAAAGGGTTACTTGCCTCATGAATCGTTTCATTGATGGCTTGCTGGTAACTATGGGCCGTTTCTTCTGAGCTGCTCTCTGTTGGCTGGTCACTAAGTTTAGCGGCAAATTGCTGTTTTAAACTGCTGATTAAATTGCCCCGTTGCTGTAATACCTGTAACTGTTCTTCAGAAACAGCAAATACAAGTGCCCCCAACTTTTCATTGGCATGCTCCAATGGCCAGCAGACTAAGATATCGCCTTCACAATAATGGCAGATTTGCTTATCAATAATGCTGCTGCTTTCGCGCTGAGAATTATCCAGCGAAGAGCCCTGTAAAATTGCATCGGTGATCAAGCTCCGGCCGGCTTCAAGAGTAATAGAAAAATCAGCATTATGATGTTGCCCTGATACTGAAGCAGATACCTTTTGTTGCTGTTCATCAAGGGTGAACAGTAGAGAGCGTTCTATGCCAGCAGTCAGAAATAATGAACGTGAAATAGTTTGTTGCGCATTCAAGTCATGGTCAGGGCTTTGTAAACCTGCATTGATGTGTGCAACTTCATTCAATTCGGTTAAGCGTGAGCCTAGGGTATTGTGCGCCTGTTGGTCTTGTTGATCGGAATCAATATCAATGCCCAGTTCTTGAGCAATATTGGCAACGTCGCCGGCAATACGTTGTCGTAATTCGCGTGTCAGTTCTTCATTTAAGCCAAATAGTTCATTCGCCGCAGCTAGAACCTGATCATCAATTTCATCATGTTGGCTAAGCAGGCTGGATAGATTAATAATTTTAACTAGGTGGTGCGCATCACGCACATTGCGCGAAGATTCGTGGTGATACAAGGCCGCATCAGTAATAAAACTGGATAGCTGCCAGCTCGCAATTAGTTGGCTGGCTAGCTCATTATGGGTTTGTTCAAGTTGTTGCTGCTCTTCAATCAGTAACTGTTTGTCGGACAATTGTTGGTTAAGTAGTGTTAGGTACTTCTCTTGATATTGATTGAGTAACAGCAATTGCCCCGCATCCATTAACAAACCACAAAGATAAGCTTCTTCAGGCGAGGAGTAATTGGTCAGAGTAGCAAGAGCTTGCGCAAAATTGGCAGCTATCAGTGAACGACGCCAGAAACGGCGTAAAAACTGGCTATGGTCATTACTAAAATGGTTAAAAAACTGTTTCATAGAGGCCGTAATAACGACCGTTTTGACCGTGTCAGTTCCCAACACCATCAGGGCTTGCTCGATGGTAGAGCAATTTCCTGAACGTCCGTAATAGCTGGAGTTAGCGACTCCGACTAACTTTGTTGTTATGGCAGCATCCTGTCGGATAATGGTCGCGATGGTTTGGAAGTCGGCAGTGTCACTGTGAATGGCATCAATTATCTGCACCAGTACCTGCGGTAAGCTGGGCATCTCATCGATCATTTTTTTGGTTATCACTGTCGTACTCCAACGCACAGTCAGTCAGGTAAAGTGGGCTATGTAGCTCTTGTTCGTTGTTAGCGAGTATAACGACATAAACAGGCAGAAACTAGCGCTTGGACA
>Ga0070729_10007488_pt1 | contig 10458 bp, 8 predicted proteins | sample tdDd472_FD_66725 | JGI IMG/M metagenome (GOLD analysis project Ga0070729, IMG submission 66725) | Marine sediment microbial communities from the Atlantic coast under amendment with organic carbon and nitrate - tdDd47.2 | ecosystem: Environmental > Aquatic > Marine > Coastal > Sediment | place...
ATCATCCCCTGGCCGTCGGAGGCATGCTTTTAAACGAACGTTGACCATAGCGGGTAAAAATGAGCTGAACGGTTACAGCCCAGAAAATCTTTCAGCTCCACCAGAATTGATCCGATAGGGTAACTATTCGTCAAAAACTGAAATCAAAGACCCCATGGAAATTGTGTGGAGCCTCCTCAGCCATGTTGCGTGAAATATACGTTGACCTGAACAACATTTTTCTCTCGCTTTCGGATGCCATCGACCTGGCCAATCCGGAGATCGCCTGTCACCAGATGCGCTGCGCCTACATGGTGTGGCAGATGGCAAAGGAAGCCGGGCTGCCTCGGGAACGGGTCAAACGACTCTACATGGCAGCGCTCCTTCACGACATCGGCGCCCTCACCCCCAAGGACAAGACCCGGCTCCACACCTTCGAAGAGACGGATATATTGGCCCATTGCCTTCGCGGAGAGGTCCTCTTTCAATCCGTTCCCCTGCTTGCCCCGGCAGCCCCCATCGTCCGTCACCACCACCGGGACTGGTGCGACTGCGATGGGTCCATCGGCGATCCGGATGTCCTCGACGCCCAGATTCTCCTGCTGGCCGACTGGGTGGAAAGGCTGGTTCGGCGCGACTCTTTTATTCTCAGCCAGATGGAGAGCATCACCGCCCGCATCCGCTCCATAGAAAAAACCATCTTCCACCCCGATGTGGTGGAACTCTTCGTCCGTGCTTCGGACCGGGAAGAGTTCTGGCTAGATGTTGCCTCACCCCGACTTTACGGGCTCCTCCTCCGGGAAGGCCCTTTACGCTCCATCGAGATCCCCTTTGAAGACATCGCCTCCATTGCCGGGGCCATGCAAAAGATCATCGACTTCAGGTCCCCCTTCACCGCCACTCATTCTGCGGGTGTGGCCGAATGTGCTGCCCTTCTCACCGGTCACTTCGGCTACATGGAGACAGAGGTCAAGCTCATGCACCTGGCCGGCCATGTCCATGACCTGGGCAAACTGATCATCCCCAACGCCATCCTCGAAAAACAGGGCAAGCTCACCCGGGAGGAGTTTCAGGTGGTGAAGCAACACACCTACTTCACCTACGAGGTCCTCCTCTCCATCGACCGCCTCGAACGCGTGGCCGAATGGGCTGCCTTCCACCACGAAAAACTCGACGGCACCGGATACCCTTTCCGGGTCGGTGCGGAAAAGATCAACACCGGTTCCCGCATCATGGCCGTGGCCGATATCTTCACCGCCCTCACCGAAGATCGCCCCTACCGACCCGGCATGCCCTTAGACAAAGCCCTGGCCATCCTTACCGAACAGGCGGACAGCGGGAAGATCGAACCCCGTGTGGTCACCCTCCTCGGCGACCACGCCAAAGAGATCTCCCAACAGGTCAAAGAAGCCCAGCTCGAGTCCATGCGCTTCTACACCAAGCACTTTACCGATGCTGTCCTTGCCGAACACAAAGTGGCTTAGTCTCTCCATTAAACCATGCCCCCCGTTGCCGCCTGACACTGGCGTAGCCCGTCAGCGACTGTGATCGGCCGCCGGGAGCATTCGCAACCCGCTCTCAAGGTGGCACAGCTTGTGTGCCGGAGGCCTGCTTTTCTACATCTCGTCTCAAAAACAAAAAACCCCCGTCTTTATTAAAAAGGCGGGGGTTTTTCTGTCGGCCCTTCACTGTCCATATATCTGTGGGCTATGCTTTAAAATCCTCTTTGCGAAGCCCCAGCCGTTTCATCTTATCATAGAGTCCCCTCGGATGAATGCCTGCAATTATAGCAGCTTCCCCGATCCGTCCACGTGTTTTGGTTAAAACCATCTTGAGATAAAGATACTCAATATGATCAAGAATCTCTTTCTGTACTTCAGGCAGAGTTTTACCTGTCCAGGTGGCTGGGACATCATTATCCGGATGAAACATGTCACTTGGCGACGAAAAGCTGCCTCGAAGTGTATTGGGAAGATCTTGAATCGTTATCTTTTTGTTTTTAGATAGAAGAATCGCCCGTTCAATCACATTCATCAATTCCCTGATATTTCCGGGCCAATCGTACTTACAAAGGGCATTCATGGCTGAGTTTGAAATTCCTGTGATGTCTCGTCCAATTTTCATTTTATGCATATTGATATAATGATTTGCGATGGCAGGGATATCTTCGCGCCTTCGCCGTAATGGCGGAATGGTGAGTAAAACCACGCTTAACCGATAGTACAAATCCTGCCTAAAGGTATTCTCAGCGACCTCTTTTTCCAGGTCACGATTTGTGGATGCAATGACGCGAACATCGACCCATACAGGGTTCTCCCCTCCAACAGGCGTAAACTCATGATCCTGAAGTACACGAAGCATTTTCGCCTGGAGGTGCAGGGGCATTTCACCAATCTCATCGAGGAAGATGGTTCCTCCATGTGCCATTTCAAACGCACCCCTTCGCGAGCGGACAGCACCTGTGAATGCGCCCTGATCATGTCCAAAAAGTTCGCTTTCAAGAAGCTGATCCGGAAGTGCAGCAGCATTGATCGCTATAAATGGTCCTCCAGAACGGGGACTCTCAGAATGAATGGCTTTTGCTAGATGTTCTTTCCCTACCCCTGTCTCCCCCAAAATCAACAATGGCGTGTCACTTGGGATGACTTGGCGAACCTCATCGATAAAAAGCTGCATCTCTTCGCTGCTCGAAACAAAATCACTGATCTTAGGTTTCACTCGGCCCCTTCGATCAAAGCGGTCCAACAAATCTAACTGCTTTCGTGATTCAAGGGTACTCTCAATGGCCTCTGTAAGATTGTCATCTATAAGGCCTGAATACAAAACAAGATCAGCACCAGAAGCCACCAGTTGCGCATGTTTTTCCGATGAGTCGCTATCATGCAGGATGATGGTTGTCGGTTTTTCAGGAAGACTGTTAAGCATAGAGATTCCAGACTCTATGGGGCGCGGAATCAGTGATTCACTCACCACAAAAACATCTCCGCAACAGCGAACCAACTTCTGCCAAGGAGCTTTCTGCAGGCCATAGCTCTTCAGTTGAATGTCAGGTTTTGATAATTTCTTTGCAAGTTGATCTTGCAAGGCCTTATTTTTTACGGCCAGAACCAAGCGTAACTGCATATGCACTCCATTCCAATATGAAACCTGCCAGCGCAAGCTGTCCCCCCACAGTTCCGCAGGAAGCACATTCATGACAAATCAGACAGACAGGGATTCAGACATGTCGTCGCCCCCTCCACTGAGCCCCATAAGAACCAAGAACAATCGCCCCACCGAAACGAGAAAACCCTTCCAAGAGAGCAATAAGCGGTAAAATAATACCGATAGCCAAACCTAAAAATCTTCCCCCCTCACTATCCCACTTTTTACACATCAAATTAGACCCAACTATACAAATAGAGGCTTTGTTATAAGACCTGAAAGCGCAGCCCATGAGTATAATCGGTATTATTATGCCGTTCAAAGCCAACAGCAGCAATAAAATACCGAAAATAAGCTGTGAGGCGTGTTCTGTATTTTACAGCGCCATTCTCATGGTGCTTGAAATACAGGCAAATAGTCACAACGCCCTTACCTGGTATGAAATATGCTTAGCTTGGGATTCTTGCAATGTAACGCAAGAATCCGACGAGCCACATGACCACAGATAAGGACAATATAAAAATGGGAAAAAATACCTTTGACAATGAAGATGATCGTCTGAGTTCACGACAAAAGAAATCCAAGTTCAAACTGCATTACGATGACGATTCCTTCGATGAAGACCGCCATAAAGCAATACGACAGCGAAAAAATAAAGCAAAACGCACAAACAAAAACCCCATGAAAAATAATTTTGACATGAATTATGATGCCTGAAAAAGGAGCCGCTATGATCATACCCTGCAATGACCTTGGTTGACCACTCCAGTGTATTTTCAAACACATAATCCACAAGTGAGCCCAATTCGAGACTCGTGCAGATATGTTCACCCCCTGATTTACCCTGCAAGATATAGCTCTATTCAAATACAAGAAAACAACTCATGACAAACAACAACCCTCGTAATTGGCAACATGACGCATACGACTATTTATCGATTCAGGAGTACGAAATGAATGCTGACCACATAGAATATTTCAGGTCGGTTTTAAACGAAGAGCTCGATCAGTTGCTGACCAAGGCAGAGCTGACAATCGCCATGCTTACCAAGCCACACGAAAACGAAGTAGACCTAATAGACAAGGCTTCAAGCCAAGCGAACCAGGCTTTCAACCTCAGAATAAGGGACAGAGAAAGCATTCTCATAAACAAAATAAAAGAGTCTCTGGTAAAAATCGACAACAATGAATTTGGAATATGTGAGGCATGTGGAGAGGACATTTCTTGGGGACGTTTGATGGCAAGACCCATGGCCACCAAATGCATTAAATGCAAAGAGAATGAAGAAAAAGAGGAGTTCAGAAAGGGTCACTGATTTAGGCTCCCTCTGAATAATGGCAGGTAAGCCCAATCATGCATAGGACTACGAAATTGAACAGGGTATAACACATTTTTTCCCATGGCCGAAAAGGGTGGCCCCCGTTGCAAGGGGCTGCCCTTTGTCCATTATGTCCCTTCGATCGTTGTCCACTCTATGGCTTCATGGCGATCCCTATGCCCCCACCGCCCCTCGACTGATCATCCCCATGGTGTCATACACAAGACGAGCTGCGGTGAAATCAGGAAAATGGAGGCCGCTAATGGGGGCCAACTCCACCACATCAAAGCCAACAACCCTGCGCCCCACAACCGCCTTTTCAATGATCTCCTGGCACTGATACCAGGAGAGCCCACCGGGTTCTGGAGTCCCTGTGGCAGGCATAACAGATGGGTCGAGGCCGTCCACGTCGATGGTAAGCCAGATGCATTCTGGAAAACCATGGGGCAGCATGACCTTGGGAATTCCGTGCTTCGCTATGCTTCTTGCGTCCAGATGATGCACCGGCTGACTCTTCCGAAATGCCACCTCGGGAAGCGACAGGCTCCGGATCCCCGCTTGAAAAACCGTATGCCCCATGTCGCATGCCCGTTTCATCACGCAGGCATGACTGTAAGGGGTCCCCTCATATGTCTCCCGCAAATCGGCATGGGCATCAATCTGCACGACACCGATCTCCCCAAACATTTTTTTGCAGGCAGCAAGAGCTCCCACCGTCACGGTGTGCTCTCCCCCAAGGAGCACTGGCATCTTTCCCATGGCAAAAGAACGGGACACCGCCTCTTCGATACGCCCGATGACCTCTCCTAAGGTGCCGTCCGTTGCCAGAGGCGGTGATGTCCAGAGACCATGTTCGCTTGGATTGGAGACCCCGTCATACACCTCCAACTGACTCGATGCCCTCAAAATTGCCGAAGGCCCCTCCCCTGTGCCCCCGCCATAACTCACCGTCTGCTCCAACGGCACCGGGATCACATGAAACAACGCCTCCTCAGGTGCAATCTCGTCCAACTCCTCTTCAAGAAATCGAGGGTATTTTTCCTGCATGGTTTCACTCCATAATAAAATGTATTCCCTGTGGCGAGGTGTGCCACCGCGAGAGCAAGGATTCATCCCCTGCCCGCAGGATGCCTGTGTTCTTAAGCCAACCGGAATGCGAAATCTTCGTAGCCGAATGTGCGTTCCAGGTGGAGACTGCCCTCGGTGTCCACGCGGTAGATGGAGGGCAGACCGATACCGTTGAAGGTGTTGGTTTTCACCATGGAGTAGATGGCCATGTCGGTGAAGACGAGGCGACTGCCCACGGCCAGGGGCTCATCGAAGCTGTATTCCCCGATGATGTCCCCGGCAAGGCAGGTGAGGCCGCCCAGTCGGTAGGTGTGCCCCTTCTCGCCTTTTTTCCCGCTGCCGATGATATGGGGCCGGTAAGGCATCTCCAGGACATCGGGCATGTGGCAGGAGGCGGAGGTGTCGAGAATGGCCGTGGCCATGTCCGACGCGGAGGTTACGTCCAGCACCTCGGCCACAAGAAAACCGGTGTTGAGGGCAATGGCCTCTCCGGGCTCCAGGTAGATGGTGAGGTGGGGGTGCCGTGCCTGAAAGGCGTTGATGAGCCGGATGAGAAGCTCGACGTCGTAGTCTTCCCGGCTGATGTGATGGCCGCCGCCGAAGTTCACCCATGTCAGCTTCGGGAAAAACTCCCCGAATTTTTCCTCAAAGGCCACGAGCACCGGCTCCAGCTCGGTGCTGTCCTGCTCACAGAGGGCATGGAAGTGAAGGCCGTCAATCCCGTCAAGCAGGTCTTCCCGGAAGGAATCCCTTCGGACACCCAGGCGCGAGCCGGGGCTGCAGGGGTCGTAGATGGGGGTGGCCCCCATGCTCTTTTCCGGGTTGACCCGGATGCCGCAGCTCACCTGTCTCGGGTGCGCGGCCACCTGATCCTTGAACCGTTCCCACAAGGAGAACGAGTTAAAGACGAGGTGGTCGCACATATCGCAGAAGGTCTCCACATCCTTTTTACTGAAGGCGGCGGCAAAGGCATGAACTTCACCGCCGAAGCGCTCGTGGCCCAGCATGGCCTCATTCACGGAGCTGGCACAGGTGCCGTCCAGCACCTCCCGGATCAAAGGGAAGGTGCTGGACATGGAAAACCCTTTCAGGGCAAGCAGGATACGGCAACCGGTCTCCTGCTTAACCCGCGCAAGCACCTCAAGGTTTCTGGCGATGAGCCGCTCGTCCACCACAAAACTCGGGGTGGAGACGGCCGAGACCTGAAAATCGATCACGACACCACTTCCTTCCAGGGGAGTCCGTGACGGTTGAGTGCATCCATGAAAGGATCGGGGTCGAACTGCTCCATGTGCTTGACACCGGATTCCATCCACGTGCCGGTGAGCATCATCATGGCACCGATCATGGCGGGCACGCCGGTGGTGTAGCTCACGGCCTGGGAGCCCACCTCTTCGTAGCACGCTTCATGGTCGCAGATGTTGTAGACGTAGACAGTCTTCTCTTTGCCGTCTTTCACCCCTTTCATGAGGCACCCGATGCAGGTGCGGCCCTTGGTGAGGGGCCCCAGGCTTCCCGGGTCGGGGAGAACAGCCTTGAGGAACTGGATGGGGGCGATCTTCTGACCGTTGTAGTCGATCTCGTCGATGCGGGTCATGCCGATGTTCTCCAGCACCTTCAGGTGGGTGAGGTACTGATCGGAGAAGGTCATCCAGAACCGGGCGCGCTTGAGCCCCTTGAGATGCAGCACCAGGGATTCCAGTTCCTCGTGGTAGAGGAGGAAGCACTTTTTGGGGCCGATGCCTTCGGGAAAATCGTAGGTCATGGACCAGGAGAGGGGGTCGGTCTCCACCCACTCGCCACGCTCCCAGTAACGGCCGCGCTGGGTGATCTCCCGGATGTTGATCTCCGGGTTGAAGTTCGTGGCGAAGGCTTGGCCGTGGTCGCCCGCGTTGCAGTCGATGATGTCCAGCTCGTGGATCTCGTCGAAGTGGTGCTTGGCTGCGTGGGCGCAGAAGACGTTGGTGACACCGGGGTCAAACCCGCTGCCCATAAGGGCCATGAGCCCCTTCTCCTTGAAGCGGTCCTGATAAGCCCACTGCCACTTGTACTCGAACTTCGCCTCATCGAGGGGCTCGTAGTTAGCGGTGTCCATGTAGTGCACCCCGGTCTCCAGGCAGGCATCCATGATGTGCAAGTCCTGGTAGGGCAGGGCCACGTTGAGGACAAGATCGGGCTTGAATGCGTTGATGAGGGCCACAGTCTCGGCCACGTTGTCCGCATCGAGTTTCGCTGTCTGTATGGGACGGGGAAGCTGGGCAGCGATTTTATCGCACTTTTCCTTGGTGCGGCTTGCCAGCATGATCTCAGTGAACACTTCGGGAACCTGGGCGCACTTATGGGCAACCACCTGGCCGACGCCGCCGGCTCCGACAATCAGTACACGGCTCATGGTGTTTCTCCTTATTTTTGAGGAATAAAATCGATTAAATAAAAAAGCATTGCCTTCGGCGGGTCGCTTTTTGAAAAAAGCTCCGCAAACACGTTCCGGTCGCTTTCCCTTTGTCGCAGCCACCCTACGGGCGCAGCCGGTAAGCGGATGTGCAGGGCCGAAGCCCCGGAGCGTTTGCGAACCTGGGGTCCTGGGGCTCAGCTCCTGGCCGCCGGAGGCATTTTTTATCGTTCGAAGTATGTGTAGCCTTGCAAACCATTCTCGTAGGCCTGCATGATCCGGTAGCGCTCTTCCACCGTGATCTGGCCGTTTCGAATGGCCGACTCGGCGGTCCTTCGGAAGCGGTTGACCATAGAACGCGGGGTGTACTCGACGTACCCGAGGACATCGGCCACGGAGTCTCCGGAGACCTCCTTCACGTAATCCACGGTGCCGTCCTCCTGCATGCGGATGCTCACCACGTTGGTGTCTCCGAAGAGGTTGTGGAGGTCGCCCAGGGTCTCCTGGTAGGCCCCCACAAGAAAGACACCGAGGTAATACTCCTCGTTCGCTTTCAATTCATGGAGGGGCAGGGTGTTTTTCACCCCGTGCGGATCGATGAACCGGTCGAGTTTGCCGTCGCAGTCGCAGGTGATGTCCGCAATCACCCCATGCCGTGTGGGCATCTCATTGAGCCGGTGCATGGGCATGGTGGGGAAGAGATGACCGATGGCCCAGGCATCCGGCAGGCTCTGGAACACGCTGAAGTTGGCGTAGTAGATGTCGGCCAGGGCCTCTTCGATCCCTTCCAGCTCCTTGGGGATACGCTTTAAGTGCTTCACCTTCCGGGCAATGGTGTGGATGATGTGCCAGAAGATGTTCTCACCCATGGACCGTTCCCTGAGATTGATCTCCCCGTGCTTGAAGCGCTGGCGCACCTCATCCCGGTAGTAGATGGCGTCGTTGAAACACTCCTGCAGGTTTTTCAGGGTCAGCCCCTGGAGCACCTCCAGAAGGTTCACGATGACCTCAGGGGTCTCATCGGTCACGTCGTCGAGGAAGGGACTCGGCTCCAGCCGGCCCACATCGAGAATATTGAAAAGAAGCATGGAGTAGTAGGCCACAGTGGCCCGCCCCGACTCCGTCACGATGGTGGGGTGGGAGAGCTGTTCGTCATCCATCACCCCCATGACCGTCTCAATGATGTCGGCGCAATACTCATCAATGCTGTAGTTGCGAGAGCTGGCAAAGTTGGTGTGGGAGCCATCATAATCCACGGCCAATCCGCCCCCTAAGTCGAGGTACCCCATGGCCGCCCCCTCTTCGGAAAGGCCGGCGTAGATGCGGCACGCCTCCATCACGGCATTACGGATATCGCGAATGTTGGGGATCTGAGAGCCGAGGTGGTAGTGAAGCAGCTTCAGGCAATCCAGCATCTCTGCCTCTTTAAGGCGATCCACAAGCGCCACCACCTGAGTGGAGTTGAGGCCGAAGATACTGCGATCCCCACCGGACTCGGTCCAATGCCCTCCGGCCCGGCTGGCCAGCTTGATTCGTACCCCTAAATTTGGGCGAGTCTGTAGCGCCTCGGCACGGCGCAGAATAAGCTCAAGCTCTTCGGGCATCTCCACCACGAGAAAGCAGTTAAGCCCCATCTTGGTGGCCCACAGGGCAAGGTCGACAAACTCCTCGTCCTTGTATCCGTTGCAGATCAGACAGGCTTCAGGATCGGTCAGGAAAGAGAGGGCCGCAATGAGCTCCGCCTTGGATCCCGCCTCCAGCCCGTGATGGTATTGTCGACCGAATTCGGTCACCTCTTCCACCACCTCTTTTTGCTGGTTCACCTTGATGGGGTAGACACCCCGAAAAGCACCCTGATACTGAAATGTGTTAATGGCCTTTTGAAAGCTCGTGTGAAGGTGAGCAATCTGGGAATCAAGAATATTCTCAATGCGCAGAAGCACAGGCATCTCACGGCCACGTGCGCGTATACCTGAGATAACGTCCAGAACACGAATCTTCTTTTCCGGCGTTCTCGGGTCAGGAATAACCTCCACCTGCCCGTCATCGGAGATGTCAAAATACCCACTTCCCCAACTTCGAATACCGTAAAGATCGGCGGAATCCTCGATAGTCCAACGCTCAAGCTTGTCTTTATCAAACAATGGCGAATCCTCTATTTTCTCGATTTCACAGAAGGCCGTGAAAATCTGCTCACGCACCACTCAACATGGCAAAACCCAACGATGGAAAAGCAAGCGCAAATACCATTTAACCATTAAAACCGCAACAAATAAATTAGATTTCACGACTAAAACCATATAGACATCTTCATTTAAGACATTGTCCAAGGCACAATCCGAATCAGGTTCACCTACGCGATACCCCACTCACTCTCTGTGGGCGCCTTCATCTCTTGGCTTTCTCAGCTGCGACCCTGAGCTTCAAAGGAGTTTCTCCCTGGGCAAACTATCTCTTCACCGTTTATATCAAATAGGGATGCGGACTTGCCGATGAAACCAAAAACCCCCCGCCCTTAAAATTAAGGACGAGGGGTTTTCTTTCGGCCAGCAGGGG
>Ga0070729_10007489_pt1 | contig 10457 bp, 14 predicted proteins | sample tdDd472_FD_66725 | JGI IMG/M metagenome (GOLD analysis project Ga0070729, IMG submission 66725) | Marine sediment microbial communities from the Atlantic coast under amendment with organic carbon and nitrate - tdDd47.2 | ecosystem: Environmental > Aquatic > Marine > Coastal > Sediment | place...
TCGGCGGGATGGCCGGCCGGCACGCCGGGGAACAGGCGGCGGAACAGGGGGCCGAAGGCCCGGGCCAGGATCTCCACGGCGCCGCCCTTCTCACCGATGCGCATGATTCCGAGCCACAGCGCCATGACGCCGGTCAGGCCGAGGGCGATCTCGAAGGCGGTCTTGCTCATGGTGAACAGGCTGCCCACGATTTCCTGCCACACCGAGGCGTCGCCCATGATGAGCCAGCGGGCGAGGGCGGCAATGAATGCCACGAAGAAGAAACCGGTCCAGATGCGGTTGAGCATTGATCCTCACTTGGGAGCATGGGCTTCGGAGTTTGGGCCCAGATTAGGGGACCACGCGAGGGATGTCATGTGGATCCTGAGAAGAAATATTGGATCCAGGGCAAACCTTCCGGGGGGTTCACACGTCATAGAACTGTCTGGATGAACATGTTTTTCCTGGAGGTCCCACCATGACTCGCAAGATCCTGCTGCTTTCGACGGTCGTCATGTTGACCGTTTTCCTCGTTTCTCCTGCCTCGGCAGGCTTCTTCGGTCGTGGTGTGAAGGGTAATGGAGACATGACCACTGTCTCCTACGACCTCGATGACTGTGATCAGATCCTGCTGTCCTGTGGCCTCGATGTGGATATCGTCTTCGGTGATGTCCAGAAGGTCGAGTTGACCGTGGACGAGAACCTGGTCGATCTCTACGAGCTCGAGGTGAAGAACGGCACCTTGACCATCGACACCGAGAAGAGCACCCGGGCCAACAAGCGCACCAAGCTTTCTCTGACCCTGACGTCCCTGACCGATGTGCGCATCGAGGGGGCCGGGGATATTGATATCGAGGCCTTCGATGGCCGCGAGTTGTATCTGCTGGTTGAAGGAGCCGGGGACCTGGACATCGATGGCGAGGTCGACAAGCTCGATGTGCAGATCAACGGAGCAGGGGACATCAATGCCAAGAAGCTCCATGCGCGTGACGCCGAGGTGGAGATCAACGGAGCCGGTGATGTCACGGTGTACGCCACCGACAGCGCCGATGTGACCATCAATGGCGTGGGCGATGTGGATGTCTACGGCAAGCCCGACGATTTCTCCAAGTCCATTCACGGCATCGGCGACATCGATCGCCACTAGCGTGCTCAGGCCTTCAGGTAGCTGCTCGGTCCGCTCGCTGGACTGGGCAGCTACCTTTTTTGTTGTTATCCTCCGGACTCGAATCAATTCCCTGTCCAGGAGGATCCGGTGGTCAACGAGATCTGGCGTGGCACCTTGCGGAAGATGCGGGCCCAACCCGGCGCCGAGGCGCAGCCGGTTCAGTACGCGCTGGCCGATGGCTGGTGGAATCCGGATGAACGGACAACCGATCACCCGCTGAATCAGTACCTCGGTCGAGAACTGCAGATCGAGTTCAACGGCGCCATTGCCTGCGTCTACTGTGGCAGGAGCACCCGGAAGTCCTTCTCCCAGGGGTTCTGCTATCCTTGCTTCCAGGCGCGGGCCGAGGCCGATATCTGCATCGTCAAGCCCGAGAAATGCCATTACCACGATGAGAGTGATCCGTGCCGCGATGAGGATTTTGCGCACACTCACTGCTTCAAGCCCCATATCCTCTACGTTTCACTCACCTCGGGCCTGAAGGTTGGGATCACCAGGCGCCCCAATGTTCCTTCACGCTGGATCGATCAGGGTGCAACCAATGCCGTCCCACTGGCCGAGCTACCCGATCGCCGGGCCGTGGGGCTGGCCGAAGCTCACCTCAGGGACCAGGCCGGCCTGGCCGACAAGACTCACTGGACCAAGCTGCTCAAGTTCGAGCACGGCGAGGGCGATCTGGAGGCCTACGCCATTCAGGTGGCCACCCTGCTCGAGGGCATGGGCGTGTCTGTTCTGCCCGAAGCCGAACGCAAGGTCCATGCCTTCCGTTATCCCGTTGAGGTCTATCCCGCCAAGGTCAAGAGCTTCAACCTGGACAAGGGCCCCAGGGCCGGCGGCGTGCTCCAGGGAATCAAAGGTCAGTACCTCATCTTCCCTGATGGCGTGATCAATCTGCGGAAGTACACGGGCTACCAGGTGACCGTCTCCGCTGATTGACACAGTGCTGAAATCTGTCCCCTGCGGTTGACAGCGTTCGGGGTAGGAGAGGCGTTGATCGCTCGCCGGGCCCCTCCAGTTCGGCGGGCCTCCTTCTTGCAGACCGTTCAGTCCCGGGCCACGGAAGGCCCTTGAACCACGCGAAAGGAGACGCCATGAACCATCGCCCGCTGTCGCAGAGCCTGGCTCGACTGAGCATCGAAGAGATCAAGGAACGCCTCGAGATGAGTCCATTGCTGGGGATCGACGACACCCACGGCCAGGACATCGATACCTGTTGTTCCTGCAAGATGCCCCCGCCCATCGACTCCCCCGATAGCCCCGACAATCCGGATCGCTGAGTCTGATCCCGACCCGAGGGTCGCCGGCTGACACATCGGCGGCCCTCGGGTCCTCATCGCCTCCCGCGAACCGGAGTACCCGTGACTACCTGGACACCATCGCCCTGGGACCTCTGGACCCTGCGCTGCCTCATGCCCGAGGCCAGCCAGGATGATGTGGTCGCCATGCACCAAGCCCGACGCCGGCAGGCAACCTGGGAGCATACCATCTACAGGCGCCTGCTGGCTGGAGACCAGACACCGCTGGAGAGGGGGCGGCGTTACCGACGCGATCACCCTCACCTGGGTTCGGGTCTGGTCCTGACTCTCCACCTCGGCCCCTATCAGTTCGTCCTCGAGCCGTTCCTGGCGGCGGGTGATCACCTGACGGTCCTGGTCAACGCCGACGCCGAGCGCCGTCTGCGCCCACCCGCCGAGGATCTGGTGGCCAGGCTGGATCTGCCTGGTCGGCTCGACTGGATCACGGTCGAGTCTCGTGACGGAGTTCGCCGTCTCATGCGTGCCTTGAGGCGAGGAGGGCCGGTGCTGGCCTTCGCCGATGGCAACCAGGGTCATGGTGGGCTGGATGGGACCCGTCGCCAGGGGATCCCTTACCATTTGCCCGGCCGGGAGATCCGGGTGCGAACCGGTCTGGCGCGTTTGATCTGTCGAACCGGATGTCCAGTGCACCCCCTGGTCGTTCGCTGGGACGAGGGTGGTGAACATCTGTCCTGGAACGGTCATCCGACCCAGCGCTGGACCAAGAAAGATGACCCGGTGGCCGTGACCCAACGACTCTTCGACTGGGCCTTTAGCGAGGTCCTCAAGACTCCGGACCAGTGGTCGTACTGGACCATGGTCGCCGAGACGGCGGCCGCCTTCGCTCCCGACCAGGATTCGCGACACCTGTCGCCACCCTCGTCGGTGGATTTCAATCGAGTCTTTCTGGCTTGTCTGGCCCGGGCTTCCCGGACGGTGCGGGTCGAACTGGAGGCCGACCTGGAGGTCTGGCCTGGCGATGTCCTGGCCGACCGAACATCGGATTGTTTCTATGCCGCCGAAGGACTCCAGCATGCTGATCTTCAACCCTTGCAAGGCAAGAACCCGACCCTGGCCGAGCTCCAGGAGTGGCATGGATCGGCCTGGGTCAGCTTCCACGTGAGGCGCCTCTGTCTGCTGGGCTTGGCACGCTTGCAGGGAGAGCCCGGTCGTGTTGCGGTTTGAGGTCGTGCAGGGACGGGATGGCCGGTGGCTGATTCGCGATGGCGAGCGGCGATTCGTGGTGGCCGCTGATCACGGGGCTCAGTTCACCCGCCCCGATGGAGAACGTCGCTGGCGATCGCTGACCCTGCCGACCGCGGGAAATCGAGGGCGGGCCCAGGGCCATCGGGGACTGTGGTTGCGCATCACCCTGGTTCCGGAGTTCATCGTGCGTTGGCTGGCCGGCAAGCTGGAGTGGCTGGCTTGCTGGCCAATCATGTCAACGCTGGCCGGGCTGGGGCTGGTGGTGGTGGTCTTCTTGCCGGCTCCTGGGGCGCCGGGACAACCTGTTCATCTGATCACGGTGGTGGCCATGTTCCTGCTCACGGCGCTGGCTCATGAACTCGGTCATGCCGCAGCTCTGTCCCGGGAAGGATGGCCACCCGGTGCGGTGGGGGCCGGTGTTCTCTGGATTCTTCCTGTGTTCTGGTGCGATGTGAGCGCTGTTTCCATTCTGCCCCGAGCCGGTCGGGTGCGGGTGGATCTGGGCGGGATCTGCTTCCAGCTAATGGCTGGTGGGTGTCTCGTGGTGATCGGTTGGTTGTTTTGCTGGCGGTCGGCTTTCCTGGCCGCCCATGCGGTCATCCTCGCGGTGATCTGGAGTCTTCTGCCCATCCTGCGGACCGACGGCTACTGGCTGGGCTGTGACCTTCTGGGCCTCGAGGACATGGAATCCAAGCTGCCGAAGGGGGCGAGCCGGAGGCGTAGCCTGGCGCTGAATGGATGGCGCCTGATGACGGCCCTGGTCCTGCTGGCGATGGTGTTGACCCTGCCCCTGCGTTTGCATGCCCGAATCCATGACTGGTATCCAGATCATCCAACCATCCAGACCCTTGGAGGTGGACTGGTCGGGCTGATCATGCTGGTCGGCGCCTGGCGTGCCCTGGGCCGAGTGGTCCGCCTCCTGGCCATCATTCATCGTGATCGCAAGGTCGGCGAGTGACGAGAGGCGCGCCAGGCGCTATCGTGTCGACGTACCCAGGCTGGAGGATTGTCCGTGGAAGAAGATCCGGTTGAGATGCCCATCGACGGGGTGCTCGATCTCCACATGTTCAAACCCAAGGAAACCCGGGAGCTGGTGCCCGAGTATCTGGAGCTATGCCGCGAACGGGGCATTCTCTCGGTCCGGATCATTCATGGCAAAGGGATCGGTGTGCAGCGCGAGCTGGTGCATGGGATCCTGAGCAAACTTCCTGGAGTGGTCCAATACGGTCATCCCAATGATGGGGGTTCCTGGGGAGCTACGGTCGTGGAACTGGCGCCTACCAGCGAGGTCGACTGACGACTGAATCGGGAGAGAGAAGCATGGGTCGGCACAAGTCGCGACGAGGCGGCAAATTCGACAACGACGACGATGAATTCGATCGTCCACAACCCGAAGAGCAGGACCTGCGACGACCGGCCCGGCCGCCGGAGATCTTCCTCCGGATGTGCCGCTGGGATGAGGCCCATCGCCGCCTCGACCAGCAGGTGCGGGCCCATGTCCGCCAGGGACGACGGGAGATCCTGGTGGTCCATGGACGCGGCCAGGGTTCGCCCGATGGGCAAGGCGTGCTGGGCTCGGCGGTCCGCGAATGGTGCAACGCCCATCGGGATCTCGTGATCGAGTGGCGCTCGGCTCCGCCATCGTGGGGCGGCGACGGCGCCATCGTTCTCACCCTCAACGTTTGACAGGGAAATGATGAGCATCCGAAACGAGCAGTTGAATGACCGGATAGCGTTGATCACCGGCGGCGCCCGGCGGGTTGGACGTCACCTGGCCAAGGCCATGGCGGCCGAGGGAATCAGGGTGGTGGTTCATTACAACCAGAGCCGGGTGGATGCCGAATCCCTGGTCGGCGAGATCGAGAACGAAGGCGGCTCGGTGGCGCTGGTGCAGGGTGACCTCACCGACTCCGAGGTTGCGCAAGGGCTCATCGGCGAGGCTGCCCAGCTGTTCGGTCCCCTGAACATCCTCATCAACAATGCGTCTTTCTTCGCGCCCGGCGACCCACTGGAGACCACTCTCGAGGAGTGGAAGCGGTATCAGGCCATCCATGCCGACGCCCCCTTCTTGTTGAGTCGTGAGTTTGCCAGGCAGATCACGGCCGATACCGACGGGGTCATCATCAACATGAATGACTGGCGGGCAGGTCGCCCTGGTCCCGACCATTTCGGGTACACCATGAGCAAGGTGACCTTGCATGGGCTGACCCAGAGCCTGGCCCAGGCCCTGGGGCCCCTTGGCGTCCGGGTATGCGAGCTGGCCCTCGGTGCGGTGCTGCCTCCCGAAGGCGGGGAAGACGGCTATCTGCACACGCTGCGGAACGAGATTCCCACGCGTCGCTTTCCCACCCTCGACGACGTGGCATCCAGCCTGTTGTTCGTGCTCCGGACACCGGCCTTGAACGGTGAAACTATTCACATCGATGGGGGACGTCATCAGGGATGAGGAGGCAACATGACTGATAGGATCGAGATCAAGAACCTGCTCCTGCGTGGGATCATCGGGATCAAGCCGGAGGAGCGGGAGAAGCGTCAGGATATCCTGATCAACATGACCTTGGAAGTTGATCTGCGGCCGGCCGCCGTGAGCGACGACATCGAGGATGCGGTGAACTACCGTTCGGTGACCAAGGAAGTGGTCCGCATGGTGGAGACCTCGAGTTTCCATACGGTGGAGCGCCTGGCCACGGAGATCGCCCGTCTCGTGGTGGAGAAACACGCGGTGAGCGCAGTCATGGTCAGCCTCGAGAAGCCGGGGGCGTTGCGATTCGCCGAGTCGGTGGGTGTGACCATGACCCGGACCCGAGCGGATTTTCAAGACTAGTCTGCTGAGGCGATGATGAACCAGGTCTACCTGCTGCTGGGATCCAATGTTGATCCCGAGATTCATGTTCCCGAAGCCGTGCGGTTGCTGCGTCAGCATGGATTGATCGCCGTGAGTCGGGCCTATGAGACCCGGCCGGTGGGCACGACTTCGAACGCACCTTTCCTCAACGCAGCCGTGTTGTTGGAAACCAATCTCGACGCGACAAAGGTGAAGACCGAGGTCTGCCAGGTCATCGAGCAGGCACTGGGCAGGGTGCGCGACCCTGATGACAAGTTCGCCCCACGGACCATCGACCTGGACCTGGCTCTGTGGAACGCCAGCGATGACCCTCCGCCCGATCCGGACATCGTGAGGCATCTCCACGCTGCCAGACCCCTGGCCGACCTGGCCCCTGACCTGATCCACCCTGTGGATGGACGTTCCCTGGCGGCCATCGCCGCGGACCTGGAATCCACAGTTGATGCCGAATATTTCCCCAGGCCACGGCCGGATGTTATCTTGTCTGCTAGCCCTTGACCGCCGTCGTCAACCCGATGGCGTCCCTGAAAGGTGGACATGGCCGATCTCAAGAAGAAACTCATCGTCGTTGGCGACCGGATCCTCGTGCGACCCGAACATGGCGAGGAGCGTACGGGCGGCGGCCTTTACCTACCTCAGACGGCGATCTCGGCACGCCAGGCCCAGGGTGGTTGGGTCGTGTCGGTGGGACCAGGTGTTCCCATTCCCGAGCCCATCGACCTGGATGAAGATCTCGATGATCAGATCGAGCCGCGCTACATGCCGCTCCAGGCTCAGGAAAGCGACTATGTCCTGTTCATGAAGAAGGCATCCATCGAGATCACCTTCGAGAAGAAGCAGTACCTCATCGTGCCCAATGCTGCGATCCTGGTGATCATCCGGGAGGAGTGGGATCCTTCAGCCGACTCGTCCGACTCATGGTCGGGTGGCCCGACCAATTGATGGCCTAGACTACTTCCTGGCCTCGATGATGGCGGCCCGGACGTACTGTTCGGCGCCTGATCCCGGATCCCAGTCCTTGATGTACTCATCGCTCCGCTCGTTAACCACGATGCGAATGTCCTCGAATCCCGCTTCGCGCAGGAACCCCTCGACCTCACTCACCGACGCCGCGCCACTGATGCAGGAGCATAGTGATGAGTCGCTGGTCATGATCTCCGGGGGAAAGTCCCCGATGCGCACGACATCGCTGATGGCCAGGCGCCCACCGGTCTTGAGGACACGCCGGGCCTCACGATAGACCTGAGCCTGATCGGGAACGAGGTTGATGACACAGTTGGAGAGGATCACATCCACTGTCCCGTCAGCCACCGGCAGATGGGATAGCTCGCCCAGGCGAAATTCCACATTGTTGCGGCCGGCGTCGGTTGCTGCAGCCCGAGCCCGGGCGATCATGCTCGGTGTCATATCCACGCCGATCACTTGGCCCTCGGCACCCACAGACTCGGCGGCGATGAAGCAATCGAAACCTGCACCGGCGCCAAGGTCGAGCACGGTCTGACCAGGCTCCAGAAGGGCGGCCGACAAGGGGTTGCCACAACCCAGGGTGAGACTCTGATCTTCGGGCAGGGCGGCGAGTTGAGCCTCGGTGTAGCCCAGGGCCCGGGCCGCTTCACGGAGATCGACCGGTACGGCGGGACCAAGGTCCACGGGCTGGTCGCCCGGCGTGCAGCATGATTGATTTTCGCCCTCGGCGATGGATCCATAGCGTTGGCGGACGAGGTCGAGTTGTTGCTGTGGAGTTCGTTCCTTGGTCATGGCGTCCTCGTCTCTTCTTGGTGGTCTCGGATCAGCTTGGCCAGGCTGGCCAGTGAGTTTTCCAGATCGGTTCGCTGCTTCGGGGGCAAGGGAGCCAGGAGTTCGTTCAGGAGCCCTTCGAAGCAGGCAACTGCATCCGAGAGGGCGGCTTGCCCAGTCGGGGTGATTTCCACGCAGGTACAACGACGATCAACGCTGGAACAGCAGCGATGGGCAAGACCGCGTCCCTCGAGTCGATCGACCACACGGGTGGCGCCGCTGCGTGTGACTCCCAGTGATCGAGCGATGTCCTGGACGGTCGGGCATTGGTCGGGTTGGGTATTGCTGAGTGCGCGGACCTCGGCGGCGGTGAGATCCCCGCAGCACGGATCGTCTTGACCGTGGGGGCGAAGGAACCAGGCGATGTCCTGGAGATCCTGATGGAAGGTGGTGGGCATGAAGTCTCCTTTTTGTTGACGTCGTCAACAATGGGGAAAGTAGTTGACGATGTCAACTAAATGCCGCGAGATGTGCTCAGGCTCATCCGCGGACAGTTCACGCCGAATCTGATCCACGTCTCAGCGCCCGGAAAATGCTTCGCTTTTTGCCGTTAGCTGTGGGAAGTCGAGGTTTGCGATGATATTCGTGTCTCTCCTTGCTGATTCCTGATGTGATGAAGATCAGGAATAATCTAGGGTGGCTTCCATGGATCCCCCCTCAGGGGACTGAAAGCCGGCGATCTCCTGATCCGTTCGTGATGAGCCATGGTTCGGGATCGCCCCAACAGGGAGGCCTGGATGAGACATCTGCTTTTATCCGCTGCCCTACTTCTCCTGGTCGTGGCTGGAGCCCCGGGCGCCATCACGTCGTTCGAACTCCTGGAGACGCCCATCGAATCATTCTGGGCGAGCATGGATTTGAATGGCGATGGGTCACGCCTCGCGGCCAACTTCGGTGGAGAGATCTACTTGCTGGAGGACGGTACCTGGACTCACCTCGGGTTCGGTCACGCCCTGTCGGCCAGCATCGGCATCTCGGCAGACGGAAGCGCCATCACCAGCGCACGTGATGATGACGAAGGTATTCGCAACCCGGCCATCTGGTACGAGTCCTCCGGCTGGACCGACCCGATCCTGCTGGGTGGCATTGACGGCTTTGACCCCTGTGACAACAGCGTGGGCAGTGGCTATTCCCTGAACCACGATGGCTCCATCGCCGTGGGTCTCGGCTGGAACGATTGCCAGGGCACGGCCTTCATGTGGACCCCGGAGTCCGGCATGGTGGACATCGGCCAGGTGCGCGCCACGGTGATCTCCGATGATGGCCGTGTCGTTGCCGGGTTCGACCATCATCCCGAGTGGGGCATGCGCCGCGCGGTGGCCTGGTATAAAGATCCGAACCTGCCGCCTCCGTTGGGCGTCACGGGCCCCTTCCTCCTCGGTGATGAGAATGACGGCGGCGAGTGCTTCGACCTCAACTCCGACGGTTCGGTGATCGTGGGTTACGGCAATCCCGAGGACTCCGGCCTCATGGAGAGCAACGCCTGGTTCTACACCGAGGATAGCGGTGTGGTGATGCTGGGGACCCTGGAGGACAACGAATGGCATCGCAGCATGGCGCTGCAGATCTCCAACGACGGCAAGATCGCCGGCGTGAGTGGCGAGCCGCCGCCGTGGGGCATGTTCGACACCTTCATCTGGACCGAAGAAGAGGGCATGCTCGGCCTCAAGCAGATGATCCTGGATTCCGGCGTCGAGGTGCCCGATGGTTTCGAGACCGACATCTTCCTGACCGGAATCCACAGCATGTCCAATGATGGTTCGACCCTGATCGGACAGTGGCAAGACCTTAACTGGGAGGGCGGTCAGTTCATCGTCACCTTCGAAGGCTCCGTGGCCATCGAAGATGATGGTGACCAGCCGGGCGATGCGTTGCCCGAGGTGGTCCGTATGGACCAGAACTTTCCGAACCCATTCAATCCTGGAACATCCATCCGATTTTCCCTACCTCGGGCCGAGGATGTCCGCCTGGCCGTTTACGACGTGGCGGGGCGTCTCGTGCGGACGCTGGTGAGTGCGCACCGGGAGGCGGGCACCCACACAGTGACCTGGGATGGCCTGGACGACCAGGGCAAGGCGGCAGCCTCGGGAACCTACCTGTACCGTCTGGAATCGGAGACCAGGTTCTTCACCAGGACCATGTCCTTGCTCAGATAAGGATTCATACC
>Ga0070729_10007495_pt1 | contig 10455 bp, 7 predicted proteins | sample tdDd472_FD_66725 | JGI IMG/M metagenome (GOLD analysis project Ga0070729, IMG submission 66725) | Marine sediment microbial communities from the Atlantic coast under amendment with organic carbon and nitrate - tdDd47.2 | ecosystem: Environmental > Aquatic > Marine > Coastal > Sediment | place...
GAGCCCTGGCGACGATCTCACGTCCGGTGGCACCGTCTGAGTGAAGCCTGGGTCTGCAAAAAAGCAGCTTGTACTTCCGGTCGGAGAACGCCGCAGTGTGATGACCGCCGCCGACCCTCCGAATCTCGGCCTCGGTGTGGAGCGGAAGATCGGGGAGAAACCACTCGACCGGGACGACATAAACGAGGAGTTGTTGCTCCCTCTCCACAATTCCGGCCGCCTGGGGGTCGGTGAGCGCGAGCCGGTACGCGGAATCGAGCTCCACATCGGCGAGGAGCGCCGGAGAAAGGACCACCACGTTCTCGCCAAAACGAGCAGCGATGGCGTCGAGGGAGATGGCCCTCGCGGCGAACGCCAGGATCAGCACAACCGAGACGGTGACGGCATAGATCGCCAGCCCGCGCCGCCAACGGAAACCGTTGTCAGAACCGTCTGACCTCGAGATTCTGAAGATGCGGGGGAAAATCCTCCCTGTGCGTTGTTGGTACTGTCGATAGCTCTCGCCGTACCGTTCCAGGCAGAGCTTCTCTTCCCACGCGGCCAGGATGTAATAGACGAACAACATGCTGACAAAGCTGAGGAGAACCAGAAACCTGGGCCAGATGAGCGTGACACCCATGCCGAGAACCGACAGCGCGAAATATTGCGGGTGTCGGACAACCCGGTAGAGGCCACCTGTGACAGCTCCACGCCGGAGGAGCTTTGATCCGTAGATCTGGACGACTCCGATCAGAAAGAGCAGCAGTCCGAGTTCCGCGAGCAGGAAGCCCAGTGGTTTGACCACGCTGAGAATCGGGCTCGCGGTTTGGGAGTAGTGAGGGAGAAAGAACCACGTCAGCCAGGCCGTCACCGGTGAAGCGGTCAGCCACCGAAGGGGCTCGCCGTAGGCCGAGTAGAAGTGGAGGGCGAACGGACTGATCATAAACAGGAATTCGAGGCCCACCACGAGATAAAAGCCCCAGATCGCGGGTTTCATCCATGTCCAGCCGTTCGTTTGTGTTGCAGAGTTCATCGGTGCCTCCCTGGGGCGATGTGCCCGTTATGACAACCTTAATTGTCATAACGATCAAGAAGAAGCAATGTTACTTCGCCGTACGTTGATGGGTGCGACGCTCGCCACCCTTCGGAACACTACAAGTACATTCGACGTCGCCGATGACATCGAATCCGAGAGACACCAATGAATCTCGATGACGCCCGAGCCCCCAGCTTCTTCGGTGCCCACCGGAACGAACCCGGAGGCGACGATGTTGCACCACTTCGTATGGAGGCAACCACTATGTCCCGTTTCCCAAGAACGCTGAGAACCCCAGCACGATGGGAGCCGTTGATTCTCGTCCTGGTGGTTCTTTCGTCGTCCTCCTTGGTGAGGGCCCAGGATCACGTCTCCGGACACCATGGTGACCATGGTTTGGAGGGATCCGTGGAGCACTGGCTGCCTCGCCTCGAAGGTGAAGATCGAGACAGCTGGCAGCGCCCCGACCAGCTTGCCGACCTGCTTGAAATCTCACCGGGTATGGAGGTTGCCGATCTTGGCGCCGGCACCGGTTATTTCCTGTCGGCATTGTCCGCGGCGGTGGGACAGGAGGGACGCGTCCTTGCGCTTGACGTTGACCAGGAGTTGGTGGACTACATGGCCCAGCGCTGTCGCAATGACGGTCTGGCCAACGTCGATGCGCGACTCGTGGCATTTGACGATCCCGGGCTCGATGTGGGGTCGGTGGATCGGGTGTTGATCGTCGACACCTGGCACCACATCAGCGGTCGGGAGGCGTACGCCGTCAAGCTGGCCATGGCGCTCGCCGCTGGCGGCAGGGTCTACGTGGTGGACTTCACCGACGAGAGTCCGTACGGCCCGTCGAGGGCTCATCGTCTGAGCGCCGTCGAGGTGCAGGCCGAACTCGAGGCCGCGGGATTCGAGACCGAGGTCGCCGACGAGGACCTTCCCTATCAGTATGTGGTTGTCGGTCGTAGGGCGGGTCCCTGATAGGGTCCGCAACCGAGAGGTGCCGCTCTCGCCCGGATCGCGCGATCTTCAGCGGTAGATGGCGCTCCCTTCACGATGCCAGCTGCTTCTTGAAGAAGTCGATGGTCCGATTCCACGCGAGCTCCGCGGCATCCTCGTTGTAGCGTCCTGTCGAGTCGTTGTGGAAACCGTGGTTGACGCCGGGATACATATGCATCGTGTACGGACTCTTGTTGGCCTTCAGGTCCTTCTCAAACTCCGGCCAGGTCGCGTTGACCCGCTTATCCAGTTCCGCAAGATGGATCAGCAACGGCGCCTTGATGTTCGCCCGAATCTCCTCGGCGGGAGGCGTGCCGTAGAAGGGCGCCCCCGCATTCACCAGATCGGGAAGTGTGGCCGCGAGCATATTGGTGATGTAGCCGCCGAAACAGAAGCCGACAACACCGAGTCGGCCGTTGCAGAGGGGTTGGGCTTTCAGGAACTTCGCGGCTGCGACCATGTCCTGTTCGATCTTCGCCCGATCCATCGATCGTTGCAGCGTCCGGCCTTCGTCATCGTTCCCGGGGTAACCGCCCACCGGATACAGAGCGTCCGGCGCAAAGGCGATGAAACCCGCCTTGGCGGCCCGGCGCGCAACGTCTTCAACGTACGGATTGAGGCCTCGATTCTCATGCACGACCAACACGGCGCCCGTCGGTTCCTTGACCGAAGTCGGAACAACGAAGTACCCACGCCCCTCTCCGTGCCCCAAGGGCGAAGGAAAAACCCGGTATTCGGCCTTGATGTCGGGATCATTGAACGAGACCTGCTCGGCGAGAGCGTAGTTGGGGATCAGAGCGGCGGCGAGCGCGCTCACGCTGAATCCCACAACCGTGAGCGTCGACAGGCGCTCGAAGAAATCCCGCCTGGAAATGAAGCCGTGTGCGTATTCGTCGTACCAGTCAAACGCCTCCTGGGGGATTGGGTGCTCGTGCTCATTTTCATGCTGGTCGGTCATAGCAAACTCCTGAATAGTCGGTGGATTCTGATTCGGCTGCATGTCAAAACACCGTTTATAGGTCAGACGATTCCGACGAGTGCCGTTTATTGGGTTTCGGATCGGGAACGGTCACTCATGGACGGGTACCATTCCATTGCTTCCGGTGAACTTCCCGGGCTGTCATGCTACGTTTTGTCCATGACACTCCACATAGTTGACCACCCTTTGCTGCACGACATCATGACCCGGCTGCGTGACACCGAGACCTCGTCCGATGACTACCGCGCGCTGACCTACCGGGTCTCGACGTTCTTGATCGCGGAAGCCACCCGCGATCTTCCAACGCGTGAGGTACCCGTTTCGACGCCGCTGGAAGAAACGACAGGGCGACGGATCGACACCAGGGTGGTGGCGGTGCCGGTTCTGCGGGCCGGAATCGGCATGCTGCAGGCTTTTGTCGATTTGGTCCCCGGCACCGAGGTGGGCTACTTTGGGCTCGAGCGCGACGAAGAAACCGCGGTGGCGCGCTGCTACTACGAGAAGGTCCCGAAAGACCTCGGCGCCGCCGTCGTCTACCTGCTCGATCCGATGCTCGCCACAGGTGGATCGGCGGCCATGGCGGTGGAAGGCTTGCTGGCTCGCGGTGCGAGAGATGTTCGGCTGGTGGCCATCGTCGCGGCCCCGGAAGGTGTCGAGCTACTCTCGCATCGCACCAACGGAACGACCATTTACACGGCCGCCCTCGACCGCGGCCTCAACGAGAGGAAGTACATCCTGCCTGGTCTCGGCGACTTCGGCGACCGTCTGTACGGCACCTGATGGGAGCCCCCAAGTCGACAGACCTGCGGCCGCCCACTTGGCGCGGTCCCAGGATCCTGGACATCGATCAGTGACGTCTCCACCCACTTGTCACACCACCGATTCCAGTCAATAATCCTGACCGTCGGAAGGACCGTCCTTTACAATCTCTCGTGGTCCTTCCTCGCCGATTTGAGGTTTCAATCATGAATGGTCAAGCTCCCCTCAGTTCCTCAAACCAGAGCCGTGAAACACGGTGGCCCGGAGTGTCCGGAATGGCCCTTTATGTACCGAAACCCCGGGTCGATCTGGAGCACTGGTGCACATGGACGTCAAACCCCTACGACAAGATCGGTGCGGTCGTAGGACACAGCTTTCGCATGCCACGTCCGGATGAAAACGCCTACACCATGGCGGCCAATGCGGTCCTGAGACTCATCCTTCAGTACGACATGGACCCCCGTGACGTGGGTTTCTTTGCCCTGGGAACCGAATCAAGCACCGACAATTCCGCAGGGGCTGTAATCGTCCGCGGCATGGTCGATACTGCCCTCGACGCCCTCGGCAAGGACCGGATTTCGATCAACTGCGAGGTTCCGGAGATCAAACATGCCTGTCTCGGCGGCATCTACGCCATGAAGCAGGCCGTGCGTTACCTGAGCTGCGACGGGAAGGACCGCAAGGCCATCGTGGTCAGCTCCGACATCGCGGAATACGCCCGCGGGTCGAGCGGCGAGCAGACCCAGGGTGCCGGTGCGGTGGCCATGCTGCTCGAAGCCGACCCGAAGATGTTTCGGGTCGACCTGAGCCGGTCGGGTAATTCTTCGAACTATCGAGGCCCGGACTTCCGTAAACCGGTTCACCGCCACTTCATGGGCAAGGGAAACAAGCTCCCGGAACGGGTCCACGACTTCCCGGTGTTCAATGGCAAGTACAGCACCGTCGTCTACACCGACGCCACCGTTCGAAGCCTTCGTGATTTCTTCGACCGCAGCGGCATCGGCGGCCATCAGCGGGACTTTTTCGATACCGAGGTGGAGGCGATCTTCTTTCACCGCCCCTACCACTGGATGCCGGTTCAGGCCATGGCGGCCCTCTACGTGTGCGCCATGCTCGCCGACGATGATCCGGATCTCGCAGAGCTCTGCATCAGCAACGAGATCGATTTCGAGGCGCTGCGGACCGAGGTCAACTCCTCGCCTCCCCTGTTCCACAACCAGAATGTGGCCGACCTGGCGTCGACCGACCCCTGCCCCAACCTGACCAACGCGGCCCGTACCGTGCGCAAGACTCCGGCATTCAAGGCGATTCTGAAAGAGCGCATGAGCCTTGGATCAGAGCGGATGATGGACTTGGGCAACCTGTATACAGCCTCCCTTCCCGCCTGGTTGGCCGCCGGGTTCGAAGAGGCCCAGGAGACCGGTCGTCAACTCGACGGACGCAGCATTCTGGCGGTCGGATACGGTAGTGGCGACGCCTCGGAGGCGATGATACTTCAGGTGGTTCCAGAAAGTTGGCGCGAAGCCGCCGACCGGATCGGATTCAATCGAGCGCTCGAACAGGGGCGGAACCTGGGTCAAGCGGAGTACGAGTCACTGCACGATTCGGGCGGCCTGCAGGATCCGGATCGGTTCGACGAAGCGGGCCACAACTTCCGCATCGAGCGTATCGGGCGCGGCGAAGAGGATGACTACGACGACATCGGCCTCGAGTATTACAGCTTCGACAAGTCTTGAGGGCCTCCACTGCTTGCAGCCAGTGGATTCATCAGGCGACCGATGAGCCCCGGGCTGGTCGATCGCCGACCTGATGGTGACGAAGGTCGGACGGACCGAGTGTCCGACTCTCGTTTTTTCCGGAGCATCAGATCACGCTCGATGACGTTGACGATTGGCGGCAACGGTAACATCGTATCCACAAAGTGAGCGGTGTCACCCTGGTGGAGGCAATAAGCAGGAGCCCAACCGTTGTTGCTCCTAGCAGCCGCAGATCACCGTCAACGCGGATCGCACCGAGGCGATGCGTGAACAACGAGAGGAAAGAACTCATGAAACACCTCCCATCGGCCTCACCCGACGCATCGGTTTCGGGAACGCCACGACCAGGCAGGCATCTTCTCTGGTGGCGACGGGCGATTCAGCTCTCCCTCGTGACCCTGTTTGCGACGATCGCGATCTCGACGATGGCCAATGAATCACCCGAGCTTCACCTCGCTTCGGATGAGTGGCCCCCGTTCACGGGCAACCCCGGTAGCGAGAGGGCCGCCAACGAGCTGGTGCAGACGGCGCTCGAGCGCGCCGGGATAGCCGCATCGACGGAAATCGTCGAATGGAAAACCGTCGAGATCGGCATCCGACGCGGCGAGTTCGACGGCAGCGCGGCGATCTGGCGCAACGAAGAGCGCGAAGAGTACCTCCTTTTCTCCTCTCCCTATTTGGAGAATCGTCTGGTGCTTATCGGGCGTACGGGAAGCGATGTGTCGGCAACCAGGATGATCGATCTCGCCGGCAAACGAGTGGCTGCAGTCGGCAAATACGCTTATGGTGACGTGGTCGAAAAGGCGACGGGCGTTCTTTTCGTCAACTCACGGAACGACCAGGACAGCCTCGACAAGCTCCTCGCCGACACGGTCGAATACATCCTGGTCGACGAGCTCGTGGCGCGCCATCTGCTGACCTTCCAGCCAGACGAGACCGCAGCGAATCTCGAGATCGGAATGACACCCCTGGCCCGGCAGATGCTGCACTTCGCGATTCGACACGATGTGCCCAACTCCGACAAAATCATCTCAGCATTCGATGGCGAGATCCGGAAGATGCTGGGGGACGGCACCTACGCAAAAATTCTCAATGTCGGGTGGATCAGGGTTGACACCAACGGCGACGGGCTCTACGAACTCATCCCGCTCGGAGAACACACCGCAGCATTGACACCTGGAACGGTATACGACGTCTTCGGCGAAATGCCCGAGGACGCGCCGTCACCGCAGAAGCAGCTGATCGTCATTCAAGGGAATGTCTACAAGGGTTGGGACGCCATCCCCGATCGCTTCAAATTGGAGCCCACCGCAGCCGGAGGAGACACTTCGTTCAAGCACGGCAATACGGTGATGACCCTGAAGTTCTGAGGTTTGGCCGGTGGGCGCCGCGATGGATGAACGCCGGCCCTCACATGGGCCGGAAAGAACCCGAGTTCGTCACTGCGCGTCGAGCGCCGCACGGATCTCACGGGAGAGTTCGGCCATCGTGAACGGCTTGTGCATGAAATGCGCCGATTTCAAGTCGTGAACGAGCTCGGCGGTGCGGTCCTCCGAGTACCCCGAGATGACGATGACCCCGAGGCCCGGGCGGCGCGCTAGCAGCTGTTCGGCGAGCGCCGCCCCAGACAGACCGGGAAGCATCAGGTCGGTGATCAAAAGGTCGAAGGCTGGAGTTGGGGCGAGCGCCAGCGCCTGTTCGGCGTCCTCCACCGCCACTGTCGTGTAGCCGAGCATCTCCAGCACATCGGTCAGTCCACCTCGGGCTGCCGGGTCATCTTCGACCAGCAGCACCCGCTCTCCATGACCCGAGGCGAGACCGGGCGCCTGTTCGTCGTGGACCGCCTCCGCGTTCGCCCCGACCGGTTCCTCGGGAAGCAGCACAAGCATCCGCGTACCGCGATTCTCACTGCTGTCGACCTCGATGCTGCCACGGTGACGGCTGACGATCCCGTGGGCCACCGACAGCCCGAGACCGGTACCCAGGCCCCGTTCCTTGGTTGTAAAAAACGGCTCAAAGATGCGATCCCGAACGTGCTCTGGAATCCCGGTGCCGGTGTCCTCGACCTCGAACCAGACCAGGCCCGGGGCCTCCTTCCGAGATTGCGCCTGTCCCGCCGACTCGGTGGAGCGCGAGCCGATTGGTCCCACCCCACTGCGAACGGTGATCTTTCCCCCATCCGGCAGCGCATCGGCGGCGTTGACCACCAGGTTGACGAGGACCTGGCCGAGCTGACCCTGATCGCCGCGGACCGGAAGGTCCCGTTCACCGAGTCGCAGCTCCAACACGATGTTCTCGGCCACAAGACGCTCGAGCATCGCCAGGTTCTCACCGAGCACCTGATTGAGCTCGATGGGCTCGAGGTGCGGTTCCTCGCGGCGTGAGAAGAGCAGCAGCTGGCGAGTCTGGCTACGACCACGCAGAATGAGCGGTTCCAGCTCCCGCAGCAGCTCGATGCCGGGTCCTCCGGCATCCCCCGCAAGACCTGCTTCGGCGGTACTCAGCATCGCCTGCAGCAGGTTGTTGAACTCATGGGCCACACCACCGGCGAGACGACCAATGGCCTCCATCTTCTGGGCCTGCAGCAGTTCCTTCTCGAGGCGCTTGCGCTCTGTGACGTCATGCAGCACCACGAGGCGTGCCGGCTGTCCGTCCCAGGTGGTCTCGATCGACCCGAGTTCCGCGATACCCGACACACCGGTGGACCGTCGAACCTGGATTTCGTTGTCGCCGTTGACATCGGCTTCCCAATCAAAGCTCGAACCGACCAGTTGATCGAGCGATGTCTCGAGCAGAGCACATGCGGCGGGGTTCGCGAACCGGATGGCGCCGCCGGCGTCGACCACCGTGATTCCGTCGGTGTTCTGGTCCACGATGGCTGCAAAGCTGGTACGGCTCTCCCTCAGCTCCGCCTCGAGCTCGATGCGCTCGGTGATGTCGGTCGCGGTCACGAGCACTTTCCGCCAACCCTCACCAGGGGTGGCCGGCACCGCCGAAATGAGAAGGTCGAGACGCTCCCCTCCCAACTTCCTCGACTCAACCTCGGCGGTGAATCCGGGACGGTTTTCGGCGACCGCCACCAGCTCATCCCGGAAGGCCGCCAACGCCTGGGGGGTAAAGAGCAGATCGAGGTCGCCAAACAGCTCCTCCTTGCTGGTTGCGCCATAGAGCGCGAGTGACGCCTGGTTGATGTCGAGCACCCGGATCAGCTGTACGAGACGCTCGGTCTCCCCGGGATGCTCCTTCAGGTAGCTCCCAAGATCGACCACCCCCTGATCCCGTAGGGTGTCGAGAGCTGCAACAACATCGGAGAAATCCTCGACCCAAATCGAAATCGGAATCGACTCGAAGATCGCTCGAAACGTGAGTTCCGCAGGCTGATCAGGTTGTGTCATGTCCACCGACTCTCGGCCTCCGCCGCCAACTGGCAACTCCCGCAGGGCCACGGTGCACCAGGAACTTCTCCTACGAGCGTACAGCACCTTTTTGGATGGGTGCCATCCGCCGTAACGGATCGTCAGGCGAACCTGCCGGGTGGGATGTCCTACTTCACGATGAGAGCACTCTTCTCGTCATCCGAAACCCAAGCGCCGGCAAGTGTTGAAGAGCGTGGGTAGCAGCGTTTCGACCTGCAGGAAAGACTGACCGGAGACGGTGGTAGGATCCATGGACGTCAAATCCTTCGGTTGGGAGCCAAGATGGACAGAGCAGCAAGAAATGAATGCTGATGCAGTCGTCGTATCGTTGACCCTGAACTGCGATTCCACAAGGACCACGAGCCGCGCATCCCGTACACCATGAGCGTCGTGCGAAACACCGAGACCGACACGCCCGAGAGCCGGGCGTTCTACCAGCAGCGCGTAGCTTGGCTCGGCAAGGTGCTGACCATCGTGTGGCTTGTGGGGAACAGCTTCTTGACCGTGGCCTACGTGGCCATGGGCTGGTGGCAGGAACTCTTCAGCGTTCGCAACGCCCTCGCCTGGCTGGCGCTCCTCATCTGCTTTGCCATGTGGCGTGTCTGCCGCCGTGGAACCCGCTCACGGCGTTTTGTGACGTGGGTGGAAACCGCTTCCATGCTCGGTGCGTCGGCCGTCGTCGCATTGACGGGTCACTACATCGCCGCTCAATCGCTCGATCTCACGGCCGAGAGCGAAGGGATCGAATTGTCGACCCTCGCGCCCGAGGCCTTTACGCTGGTGGCCGACCTGCAACTGGACAACGTGCTCATCTCGCTCATGCTGGGGCTTGCGTTCGCATTCGTATTACGGGCGGCTCTGGTGCCGAGTACGGTACGGCGCACGGTATGGATCACCGTTTTAGCCGCCGTGCCGCTCTTCCCGTTGTATATCTTCGACTTTGTGCCGGTGGCGGCCGACCGCTCGCTGCGCGATGCCACGGGATCGTTCCATTTCATCGCGTTGACGATCAGCATCGTGATCTGGTGGACACTGCTCACCATGGTGTGCGCCTCGATCACGCGCATCATCTTCAACCTTCGTCGCGAGATTCGCTTGGCGACACAGCTCGGCCAATACACTCTCGAAGAGGAACTCGGCGAGGGCGGCATGGGCATCGTCTACCGAGCGAGCCACGCCATGATGCGCCGGCCGACGGCTGTCAAACTCCTGCAGTCCGAAAAGGTGGGTGAGGCCAGCCAGGCACGCTTCGAGCGCGAGGTGCAGCAAACGGCCCGCCTCACCCACCCCAACACCATCACCATCTATGACTACGGCCGGACACCCGACGGAGTTTTCTACTACGCCATGGAGTTGCTCGACGGAGCCACGCTCGAGTCCGTGGTTGAAGGAGACGGTCCGCAGCCCCCCGGGCGAGTGCTTCGGGTGATGGACATGGTGGCCCGCGCGCTGGAAGAAGCGCACGACATCGGGATCATCCACCGCGATGTCAAGCCGGCGAATATCTTTCTCTGCCGTCAAGGGGGCAAGCTCGACATC
>Ga0070729_10007499_pt1 | contig 10448 bp, 12 predicted proteins | sample tdDd472_FD_66725 | JGI IMG/M metagenome (GOLD analysis project Ga0070729, IMG submission 66725) | Marine sediment microbial communities from the Atlantic coast under amendment with organic carbon and nitrate - tdDd47.2 | ecosystem: Environmental > Aquatic > Marine > Coastal > Sediment | place...
TATGAAGACGAGACCGATCAGGAATGCTCTCGCCAGAATGCCTCTTCTTTCGCCAACGCACTGGCCGAACCCGTGAGGGGCTTTTCCCCACCAGATCGCGGACGTGACAGGGCTTGAGAACCGGCGTTCTTGATTTGGTTCTTGATCGAGTTTCGTGCGATTTTTTGAGTCTTGTCGTAAAATGCGGCCTGTACCGCACTTTTGATCAGTTCTGAGTCAGGAGGAACCTGCTCACCACTCGCCTCGTATCCGCGACGAAGGATGGACATCATCGCGTAGGCTTTCCCGCGGTTTCGAAATGCGTCCGGCTGCGATTCTTTCAAATCCTCAGCACTGCCCTTGCCGAACAACGAGACGTAATCAGTCATGTCGTTCAGCGCAGAATCGAACTTTGCAATGTGAGCCTGAGCGGCACGCACTCGCTCCGCTTCCTTCAACTGCTTGACTTCTGCCTCCGCCGCAGCCGCGCGTTGCCAGTTACTTTTCTGCAGGGCAATGATGTCCGGATCGTGACCGTCCTCAATCAGCTGATCCCAATCGGGTTCGTTTGACTGTTCTTCGGCCGTCTCCCCGGCGGACTCACCGTTCGCCGATTTACCCTGCATCCGAGTCTGCAACTTCTCGACACGCACAACGGCCCGCTCAAACGCCTTCGCGTCCGTCAGGTCTTTCACGTCATCGAGTTCGAAGCCGACAGCGATTGCTCGATCCAGCAGTTCATCGCTGATTTCATCATCAGCGGAATCAGTGGCGGCATCGCCTTCACCAGTCGGAGTTTCTTCCGACTCCTCAGTGCTTCCGTCGGTTTCGTCGCCTCCAGCGTCGTCACTGACTTCAGAACTGGCATCGCCCGATGATTCCTCACCGGACGGTTTCCCCTTTGTGTTCTCGGCCCGCAGTGCCGCCAGCTCGTCTTCAGCTGGCTCAATTGTTTCGTAGCCCGGGTCCGTCACGCCATAACCAGACGTGGATTCGGTAGCCGTCCCGGTTGTTGCCGCATCCGAAACGGTTTCTTCTGTCGAAGTGCTTTCAACGTCAGTGCTCATTTCACAGTCCTCAACGAAAAAAGGGGGACGCACGAACGAGTCGCGCATCCCCCTTTATGGACTGCGAAGTAAAGGCTTCTCTCGGGTAGCTACTCCCGATTCTGCCCTGAGTTGGATCACGACAGTGGCCGCGATCCCCCTTGTTTCAACTCAAACGGTATTGCAACGCACAATACCTGTCAAACCCCAATTACCGATACCGCCGCACGTTTGCCGTTCTGTGCTTCGGTGCCGGATCGGAATATCCGCCATTTCGATCGAACAGACCGAGCGCTTCACACACTTTTCTTCGCTGCGTCTTGTCCTCGAAAATCACCTGCCCGTCCTTGGTATGGTTCACCTGGCCACACCCCATTGCCCGAAGGTGCTCCATGTGATCTTTGATCTGACTGGGGTGAACCCCGACGAAATCGCAGACCATCGGATAGTTGGCCGGGACAGACCGCATCTTGTTGTGCTGCTGCCACTCATAAACGGCCTCGCGCCCATCATCGAGCGTGATCTTGCCGTCGATTACTCGCTTTTCGAACTCGGCCATCGACAGGAAGACTTCAACCACTTCGTTGTCGGCCGGGACCGTGAATTCATACATCGGCATTGTCACTGCCCTCCAAACCCTCAAGGACAAACTTAGCTGCACGCTGCTCACCGGGGACATCGAATCGCTGCGTAACAATGGTCTGATCCATGTTATAGGGACGCGGTTTCACACGAATCAGGATCTCCCGTCCATCCATCAGCATATAAGATAGCTGACCAGTGCAGCTCTCGTTTCTCTGCAAAAAACCGATCAGATCAGTGAGGATACCTGCCGCCATTGGCTCTCTTGAAAGATCACTCATCCCTCTCCCCCAGCGCCCGCAAGAGCCATCATTTCACGCTGCTGATCCATTCCGCGATCGCTCATCCCGTGGCTGACGTTCTCCCGGGTATATTGTCCGTTCGGCTTATCCGGCCGGGGACCGCCCCCGCCGGCCAGCTGCTCTCGTGGGTCCATGGCTTCCTGCGTCATCTTCACGATTTCTCGCAGTTCCGGGAGGTCGTAATACTTCGCCAGCTTCGAAAGGTACGTGTAAACGTCCGGCTGAACACCCAACTGAATTGCCGGAAGAATGTCCTCTCGCCAAATCTGACGCAGCAAGGACGCCCGTTCCCCGGGAGAAATCTCGGTCATCGAATACGGCTGAATCGCGATGTCGTACTCGTGGTAACTGCCGCGGCGAACATCCTCCTCCTCACCGTATCCGTTGTCGCGGTACGGCCACTTCACCGGCAGTTTCATGTCGGTGCCAGTGATTTCGACGGTCAGGTCGTAGTCGACGGTCGGGTGGTGATGCAGATAGAACGCGATGTCTCGGAGCACACCCTGAGTGGCGGTCAATAACACGCCCTGCATCGAGCCGATCCGCACATTGGATGCTTGTCGGATCATCTTCTCCTGCCCCAGCGTCTGCGCAGAGGCACCGAGACCCATCTGTGCGGACAGATTTCCCATCACGAAATCGGCCATGGATCGCACGTTGAGCGCGAAACCAAGTGTTTGCTGGTTCACGCCGCCAAAACTGGCCTCTTTGAACGAATTCGGGCTCCCAACCGCAATCACATCGCCATCGCTGGTCTTAATGATGTTCTGGCCGTCCTGAACTGCCGCATTGTCGCAAATCCCGATCGTCTTCTGCCGAGATGCCTGTCGGCCGAGCTTCGAATACAGCTTGTTCTCGAGGTCATCCAGATCAATCCAGTTGGCGATCGGCGGCAACGGCATGATGTTGTTCAAAACGGGATTGAACCCGACAAGATGGTACGGGCCACGCGCCGGGCCTCGCCATTTCACCGTTTTCAGCGGCTGATCGCCGTCACGTGAAAACTTAACCAGCTCATTCGTCTGGGGGACGAATATCTGCCAGATCTCGGCCATTTCCTCGAATGCTTCGCCCTGCCCGACGCTGCCGGATTGCTTGGAAATGGACGCCGATTCATCCCGGCCGGGCTTTTCCATTGGCTTCAGGGACTCTCGAGCCGACTTATTGAACGATTTGTCCTTCTTCGCTTCTTCCAGATTCACACGGAACTTGTGCCCCCAGAACCCGACCTGCCTGCGGTCCCACTTCTTCGCGGTTGTGTCGAACACGAAGTCATCGAACATGATCGTCTCGACGAAAACCTCCGTTACCGGCAGTGGCTCGCCGTCAACTTCCGGAGAATCGACGATGTTCAGGCCGACCTCCATGATCCCAATGGAAAAGATCGCCGACAGCACCCACAAGCGGTGCTCCTCCTCGAATCGCATCCGTTTCAGGGCTTCGTTTAAAGCCAGCTCCATCTCAATTGCTGATGAAGCAAGTTCCGGCTTGTGTGTCGTGCATAGAACCTGTGGCGCACGGGAGGACAGCTGTTGCAGCAGCGACTCGACCGAGAGCTGCAGCATGTTAATCGGCCGCTCGTCGACGGTGCCTTTGCCGTAATGAGGGCCGGTGTACGACTTCAGGGCGTTAGAAAGCTCTTCTCGGAACGGCTCAAGGTGCTTGCGGCATGGGTCGATTGCGTTTTTCAGGGCAATGAATCGTTTCTGATCCATGGTCAATACTCCGGACTCCAGTAGGACTTTTTGTTTCTCTGCTGCAGCGCTCGCTCATATTGCTGTCGCCGCCACAGGAAAGACTGGTACGGTGCTTCCGATTTCACCTCTTCCTCTGGTGTGATCGGAATTTCGTCAATCCCATACGCCGCACAGCCCAGCGCGATTGCCGCATCACCGTGAGCCAACCCCTTGCCCGCACCGTCGTCTGTTGCCTGTTCCGCGGAGTGAACCAGTTTGCCATTCTTCAGGAAATAGCGACTGCACTCGTTCAACGCTATTTCTGAATTCGGGTGAACCCGGGCGTTCCGGATCTGTGATTCGAGGTTCTTCAAAAGTTCAATTCCGCGATCCGCGTTGATATATCCTACTCTTTCTGTCGCTTCACGGTATGCCACATTTGGTTTCACCCGTCGATAAATGTTCCCGTACTTCAAATCCCGAGTCACCTTATTGATGAAGAGCTGACCCAGCGGGCCGTTGATTTCCGGGACCAGATACGCCTGATGGAACCACTTCATCACCCACACGCACAAGTCGCCGAACTGGATCGGGTCCATGCGGTTTGTTCGGAACTCGAAAACCTGCTCCCCCGTCTTCTTGTTCAGTCCCTCCAGCGCCGAATAACTCGACCACTCCCCGCCCGTGCCGGCCGAAATGTCTGCTCCAAACACGTACTCCGCCTCCGGTGGCATCACACCGTCTGGCCCCTCGACCAGATCCATCCACAAGTTGACATGCCCGCCGACAGCCAGTGGCTCAAATTTCCAGCCAGCGTTGTCGCCCAACACATGAACGAAATCACCCACTTTTAACGGCTTTTTCGCCCTCTCGATCGCTCGTTGCAGCAATTGCGGGTTGAAAATCTGGGCTGTCGCGCCGCCGAAGTTGCGATCCAGTTCTGCCGCGACTGATTGCGGAGTTGATCCCGGCCGATGCCAGACGTGGTCGTAATAGAGCGACCTGATCCTGTCGTCCAGAATGAACGGGTAGTTGATTGCCCCTTCCGGAAGAGCCTGACCCTTCGGGAGATTCTTCTTCACTTGATCCGGAAACGGGTGGCGATACGTGCCGTCACCATTGTCGTACTCGTCCCAGAACTCGTGATCGTCGATGACCAGCTGGTACGTCTCTGTCCCGTCGATCAGCTCCGCGTGATACAGACCGCGGGCTTTGTCCGGATCGTCCTTCCAGTCAATGACGATCAACGCTCCGTTTTTCGTCGCGTCCGAGACCACGTCGTAGAACGCACCGGCCATACCGCGATCGCGATTGGCGGTCGACACGAACACTCGGCAGGGAGTCACGTGGACGGTGGAGTCGAGGGCCGCGTAGTCATCACCCTGCTCGAAGAAATGGAACTCGTCCATCAGCATCCATGCTTTACGACCACCACGGCCGATATCGGCTTTGGCCGCGTAAGCAGTCAGCGAAGACTTGTTCCGCAAGTTTCGGAAGGTGTTCTTCGTGATGTTCCGCTCGTAGTCCGTCGGAGCCAGCATCCAGTACGGAAGGTGCTCCAACAGGAAGTGGAACTTCGAAAACAGGGCGTCGGGGTCGTCGGGGTTGTTCGCCGACAGCAAGTCTTTCGACACAAACCCGATGTGCGTCTGGTCATGGAAAATCCAGTCCCACGCGGCCAATGCGCCGCCGATCATCCATGAAATCCCGGTTTCGCGGCTCTTTGGGATCACGATGTCCTGCCGCCCGAGGAACTGCAGAGCGTCTAGGATTAGTGTGTCCTGGTACCCTCGCGTAATGAACGGGATCACTTTGTTCGTCCCGTAACGGTCAACGGTGTCCCAGTCCTGTTTGCCGCGAGTCTCCAGCAGGTACGCGAACGTGTTCAGGAAAAACAGCGGGTCGCGAGAACAGATCATCCAGAGTTCGTGAGCTGCGTCCGGTTTCTCGTAGCCGATGTCCACGCACGTCTGGCGAAACTTCATGTTCAGCCACGGATTTTTCAGCGACAAAGACGAGTACATCGCCACGTCGCGATCAGGAACCCCGAGCAGGGTCAGCGCCCTCAGCGCTTCGTCAATGGACTTCTGAATCACAGCGGCTTCTCTTCAAAGTACGCTTTCCATGCCTTTTTCCGCTTCCGGCACGCATCCAGCAGGTCGTGAGAGCACTTATCCATCAGTTCAAGAGCGATGGCTTCCACGTCCATCTTCAGCTGATTCGCGATTCGTTCAATGACCGCAAACTGCTGCCGCCTGTCATCCTCCATCCGCTGGTTCGATATCAGGCCGGCCTGCTTCGCCTTAGCATCCTCGCGTTTCGCGCAGATCTCAAGGAATTTTGTCGGGTTGTCCTGAGCGTATTCGTACCAGCGCCACGCCCCGACGCTGGGGGCCATCTTGGGTGTGAGGCTCGGATTACCCGAGTTCTTGTAGGCCCAGTCGATATCGCGATCCGCGTCGGTTGGATCACCGGCCGTCTTTGTCGCCAGAAACGCCAGTTCGGACGCGATCATCTTTTCGCGATTACCGCCAGCTTCCGCGATCGCCTTCGCCGCAATCTCCTGCGCTCTCTCGAGCTTCCGCTTTACCTCGCGGTTGGCAACTTCCTTCTTGCGGTTGCGCTTCTTCTTGACCGGCGCCGTCTTCTTCGGCCCGGAACTGGCTGTCTTCTTTGGTGGAGTTTCGTCAGTCATGCCTCACCAAGTAGTCGATCACGAACCCATGCGGACTCGCTTTTCGCGCGTGCCCGTTTCGCGAGTTTCGCGATTTTCTTGCGCTCCTTCTCCGTAACCCGGACTCGGATAACAACGCCACGGTACTGATCTGGTGGTGATTTGGGTCTTGCCATAGTGGAGAACAGTATAGCGGGAAGGTTTTCCGTGGCAACAGTTTACTTCCGGCGTAAATGTGGGTACATTTACGGGAGGAGGTACAGGAACATGACCAACGCCATCAGTTACACCCGATACTCACCTCGACCAGTCAAAGAGGGCGACGAAGAACGCGCCGCAGCTCAGGAGGACGCGGAGTCCATCCAGCTGCAAATGGAGATGAACCAGCGTTACGCCGTGATGAAGGGGCTGACGATCACCGAGGTCATCAAAGATCCGGAAACGTCAGCCCGCAAAACGCGATTGTTCGAACGCGAAGGTGGGTCGAAGCTGCAGTTTCTGCCCAAGGGATCGCACGTGATCTGCATGAGGCTGGATCGGATGTTCCGCTCCACGGTAGACGGCCTGCAAACCGTCGAGTTCTTCCAGAAAAAAGGCATCATCCTGCATTTTGCCGACCAGTCCGGCTGCACGCTGGATCTGAGCACTGGCGAAGGCCGCTTTATGTTCACGATGCTGCTGTCGGCCGCGGAGTTCGAACCGCATCGCACCGCCGACCGAACATCCAAGGGGATGAAGCACCGCCAGAAGAACGGCCAGCGGATGACCAGCAAGCAGACCGTGCCGTTCGGGCAAATGGTCGATCCGGAAGATGATTCACGGACAATCCCGTGTGAATCAGAGCTTTGGAAAGCCAATGAAGCAATCGCACTGAAAGCACGCGGCTTCTCGCTACGTGACATTGCACGACAGATCGGCCCCATTCGCGAAAAGATCCTCTCTCCCCAGTCCGTGAAGAACTTGATGAAAGCGGTGAAGTGATCACTCCCCGTCCAGCCTGAGCTTGCTCTCGTCGGCCTTCAGGAGGTCAATCCAGCTGGCCTCAACACCAGTCGGCTTCAGCGTTCCGATCGTCCGGAAGACTTCGCTTTCCTCGTACACGTTCCCGGTGGCGTCCTTGTTGTCGCCCATCACCTGAGTGGAACTGAGAAGCGCGGCGCCCATAAGGCGGAAATGACTCGTTCCGGTCTGCAGGTCAATGTCTGCTGTCGTGTTCGTTTCGAAGTGGCCGCCAATGACGGACGTACGAATTGCGGATTCAGCCGTCATCCCTTTGCCGTTGCTCTCTGATCCGCAGCTGATGAACGTGTTCGTCGACGCCCGGATGATTTCGAATCCCACCGTCGAGCAGAACCGGGCCGAACATCCCACGAAGATATTGCCGTTGCAGCGGTTCTGGTCCAGCGGGTCCACGGTGTAGATCTGGAACCCTTTCGCCGGCCCCGTGCCACCCAGCCCGGTATGCAGGCCAATAAACGAGTTGTTGTAGATCCCGGCGCCAACGTCAGCCTCGATGATGAATCCGTCGCGAGCATAGATGCCGATCAGGTCACACTGGTCGAGATTCGTGATTGTGACGGTTCCGTTGACGTGATAGCCGCTGATCGTCAGGCCGGTGCCCGTGATCGTCGCGTCATCGTTGATGGTTGTTCGGGCGCCAGTGATTGCTGTCGGCATCGTGGTACTGCTCTCAGTTCATACCAGTAATTGAAAAAGCACTCGCGACGATTGTGACACCGCGAGTGCTCGTTTGCGACCTGAATTCATGCCATCTGCGGACAATCATGGGGCAGGCTGGTCCTGGCAGTTCGCCTCCACCCAGTTGATCAGTTCTGAACGTGATGCCATCAGTTGCTGAAACTGCGCGTCCAACGCCGCAATCTCCGCCTGAATCAACTGGACCTGTAACAAAAGCTGCTGAGTCAGCGGGTCATCCGGTCCCAACTCCTGCAACGCCAGAAGGTGCTGAGCCATCGCAACAGCAAGGTCTGCAATCAACTGCTCAATCTCCGCGTTGATGTCGTTGAGCTGACCGTCGATGTTTGCAATCGAACTGATTGCCACAGCACACGCAATCTCATCAACACCGTCATACGCCGACTGGTCCGTCTGTTCCAGCTGCGGATCAGGGACGGGTTCCGGAACAGCGTCACCAAGTGGCAGGAACAGCAGAGAAAACAAAAACAACTTCATCAAATGTGCCTCCATCCGGGATGTGAATTGAATCGGCCAACAGCACCCGGTTGCTGGTGACTTCGGTGCTCATTCTATTGGATCGGTCACGATTCGAACGTGATTTGCAGCATTGCCAGTTACTGGGTGCCTCACGTCCCAGCCTGAGTCTTTGTGCCCGGCTTGGCACAAGGCTTGCAAACTATCTGCATTACGGTTTTTCAGCGTTTCCCACACGCCGCCGATCCATTGCCCGTCGTGACGTCACGGGCGTGCAGAGCAAGGTTGACGCTAACAGGCGTTACCCTGCCAATGCTCCAGACGCTACCCCCTTGTCGATGAGGCAGAAGCTCATTTCACTCCGGCGCTTCAGTCGTCCCGCTGGACGTGACAACGCCAGGCGTGATCGTTCCGACACGGCCCCCCGATGAACCAAACACCGGGATTGCCTCAGCTGACTCCTGATCTGAATCAACCTGATCGTCGGCTTGCTGCTGATCTTCTTTGCTCATGGTTGAGTCTCCTTGCAGTTGACATCAGTGAATGAAAGTCAGTCACCCGGCCCGAGTGGGAGCGTGAATGTGACCGACTCCTCTCTGACCCCTCCCGGATTCCTCCGATCCTCGAGTTCCATCGCCCGAACAACGGCGTCTTTCGCCTCAGACAAGTCCTGCATCGTGTCGCCCTTGCCGCGAAGGCCGGAGCACAGCAGTTTCTTGATCGCGTGAGCCCGGGCCGGACACCGCACGTCGAATGCGTCCAGCACAGAATACACATCAGCCACGACGCTGGAAGTGCGGTCCTGCTTAGAGTGAATCGTCCTGTTGTACTTGTTGCCTGAACTCACGGCCCAACCCTTCCGTTCTCGCAGAATGCGCGGTGCGATACGGGCATCTCCTCCGCGAAGATCGCTTCAACCTGACGCGCCGCGTTGTCAATCTCACTCTTCAGAACGATTTCCGTCACTTCCGCAGTCCTCCTGAAAACACCTGTCAGAACAGTAGTCGACGCCCGGCTCCGGCCTCGGAACTGGCTTGCCGCAAATCACGCATTCACGCACGCCGGAACCTCCATTTCGCGTCAAAAGAATCACCTCACAATAACGACGCTACAAAAACCCAGCAAGACTTCCCCGGTGCTTTTCTTTGTGTTGCCACAGAATCGGCGAGGAGGTAGAGTGACGCGAGGTGTCCGGCCGGGAGGGAAGCGAGGGCCGGAAATTTCGTTTTTCAAAAATTTCAGAGGAGGGGATGGTGGCTAACCGCACGGCACCCGCCCGGTCGGCGGTGGGGGTCCGGGAAAAACGCTGCTGGCCTCCCCCTCCCTCGCTCCACTTCGATTCGCACCTCGCTCGCCGTTGCTCTTGGCCGAGGATCGTTGCAGCCTCGCCTCGCGCCGCTGCCTCGCTTCGAAGGCCTGTTGTCAACGACCGTTCCCTCGTTGACAAGCGATGCATTGATCCTCACCGGTCAGCGGCTGCGGCCACCTCGCCAATGCGATGGCCATCGGTCCTGGACGAGGGTAGTCGAGGGGGGTGGCACCGGACTTTGCGGATCTGGCGACACGTCACCGTATGGTTACGTAACCGGCCGGTGACACGACAGGCCAGCACACCGCAGAAATGTAGCCTAGGCTACAATTCGCCCTCGCTCCCTCTCGGCCTACCTACTCCTCCCCTCCCACCTGCCTCGCCCAAGCCATCACCTACCCGACCTCGCTCCTCCTCGCGTCATTCCGGGCTTGCATCCGAGCTTGCTTCCGGTCTCGCTTCCGGTCTCGCGTTTGGCCTCGCATCCCGCCTCGCGTCCGACCTCACATCCGGCCTGCCGACCTGCCGCAGCTGCTGTGTGGTGGGTGTGGTGGCTGCCCCGCAACCGCACAAAACAGGGGGATTTCGCGCTTCTCCTCGCGTCCGAGAGCCCGCGGCAGCGGTTCGGCATGCCTCATAGACACATAGAGTGTGGGTGTGGGGTTGAGGGTGGGATTGTGTGGGTGGGATTGGGAGTGGGATTGTGTG
>Ga0070729_10007500_pt1 | contig 10445 bp, 9 predicted proteins | sample tdDd472_FD_66725 | JGI IMG/M metagenome (GOLD analysis project Ga0070729, IMG submission 66725) | Marine sediment microbial communities from the Atlantic coast under amendment with organic carbon and nitrate - tdDd47.2 | ecosystem: Environmental > Aquatic > Marine > Coastal > Sediment | place...
CGTCGCCAAGGATTGTTTAGTGGAGGAGGCAAAAGCCCTGGCGATACAGATGTGCGACAAGAGCGCATCGGCGATCAGTCTGTCCAAGGAGGCGATCGACAACGGCCTGGAGATGGATTTCGCCCGCGCCGCACGTTACGAGGCGGACCTGTTTGCGCTCAGTTTTACGACCGCGGATTGCAAAGAGGGGATCAGCGCCTTCCTGGAGAAGCGCCCGGCGAAATTCTGAAATAACTCTGCATCGAAATATCGCCTTGCTTTGCTGGTCCTTAACTTAAGACTTCCCGGTTGGTTTCGTCATCGCATGGACAAAACGTGATAAAATGGCGGTATCCTGAGAACGAGAGGTCCGATGAAGATAACCCGCTTCCGTATTCGCTACGCTGTCATGTTCGCTGTGCCATTGGGTGTCCTGTTTGCCTGGTTCCTGGTGTACCCCTATCTGGCGCAGACCAACGTCTCGACAATTGCCAGCCCGCCAGGCGTCAGTTCGGTTCAGGTCCCACCCGGGTTCCAGGTCGAGCTTTTTGCGACCGGCCTGAATGGTCCGAGGTTTATAAATTTTGGCCCCGATGGATCGTTGTATGTCGCAGAGCGTGGCGCCAACCGCATCGTTGCCCTGGCCGATCGCGATCATGACGGCAGTTCTGACCTGCAGTCGGTGTTTGCCGACGAATTGCCGCGGCCGCACAGTCTGGTCTACCACAAGGAGAACTGGTATGTCGGTGTCCCCGACGGGGTCATCCGGCTGACTGACGCCGACGGCGACGGGGTTGCCGAACATCGCCAGGTCTTGATCGACGATTATCCCACCGGCGGTCACAGCACCCGCACGGTCGAGTTCCTGCCGGATGGGCGCATGGTTGTCTCGATTGGATCGAGCTGCAATGTTTGCGACGAGAAGGATCCAAGACGCGCTGCCGTGGTGGTTTACGACGGCCCCCGGGCGACTGGCGAAAGGGTCTTTGCCAGGGGGTTGAGAAACGCCGTCGGGTTGGCTGTTCATCCCGCTACCGGGGAACTCTGGGCAACCAATAACGGTCGTGACATGCTCGGTGACGACCTGCCCCCTGAGGCCCTCTACATAGTCCGGGACGGACTCGATTACGGCTGGCCGCGCTGCCATAACGCTACCATTGAGGACCCTGATTTTGGCGGTCCGGACTCTTGCGTTGATGTCGCAGCGCCGGTGGTCAACATGCAGGCTCATTCGGCGCCGCTCGGACTGGTCTTCTACACCGGCAAGACCTTCCCTGAAGAATACCGGGGTGATCTCTTCATCGCCTTCCACGGTTCCTGGAACCGCAGCGTGCCAACCGGCTACAAGATTGTCCGCCTGCAACTGGACGGCAGTCGCCCGAAGGGTCCGGTCGTGGATTTCGCCACGGGCTGGCTCAACGAACAGGAGCAGACAGCATCAGGGCGCCCTGTCGGTCTGGCAGTCGGGCCGGACGGTGCACTGTATGTGAGCGATGACAAGGCGGGGATGATCTACCGGGTCAGCTACAAGGGTGGGTCATGAATATCTTCAATAAATAAGGACGGTCACTTATAACCAACTTCACTTCATCAGTACGCATCGTACTGTAAACCCCAAAGACTCTGAGAGCCGGTTGCAGCAGTACTTATAGGAAAGCCCCAATCCGGGAAAACCGGATGGGGCTTAATTTCGATGAAACAGGTGACTTTTAGGAATAACGCAGTCTGGTAGGTTACTCTTGCCGCGTTGGATCGATCTGTTTAGAGGTCATTGCCACAAGGTTTTCTCGATCGAGAATCTTTTCCAGAAATTGTTCGATCATGTCTGCATATATTTGGCTGATATGATGAAAAAGCACACCAAACGCAGCAGAATTACTGCCCTTGACATTGGTCAACGTGTACAGCACTGTCCCGGATAAAGGGATTTGAAGGTTTGCAAGGAAAAGGGTCAGCGTCATCTTCGTCCCGGTTGGCATAAAACGAGGCGATGAAATCAGGCAGCCCCCTTTTGAAAGGGTGAGGACATCATGGGTGTGTGACTGTTGAGCCTCGATAGTGACTTCAGCCGTCAAGTTGACCTTGCTTCTCAAGTTCTTGCGTCGTTCATTAACAGGAGCAACTCTGGCATACAATGCATCATGCAACAGTCTCGGTTGTATTGGTTTGGTCAGGTAATCCTGACAACCGGCCTCGTAGCAGGCTTTTTTCTCCTCCGGGTCTGCACATGAACTGACAACAATAATTGGTATCGAATTGTCGATGATGCAATTCGCCAAATCCTGAACGATAACGTGAGTTGGCATGGATCCGTTTTGGTCTCCGATAATCAGAGCATCGCTAAAACCTCGAGCCAAGACAGTCTTGGCTGCTTCAAGCTCGCTTACCTGCAACGATTTTAACCCCATGCGCTGAAGCAGCAAAGCTAAGTACCTTGAGAAAACCTGACTTTTCTCGATTACGAGAACACTGACTGGAGATTTCACTTACACCCTCTTTAGATAAAAATTCAATTAATTGAAGACTTCTGCACATCAAGAGAATTGCAAACATAAACCACTTCCTAAAAGATGCTGACATTTATGGCAAGTCTCTGCGTGGCGTTTAGATTATCATCCGACTCCTCATAATCATCTTACAATTACTCCTACATTGCTTTGAGTCCCCAGGTTAACCGAAACGCGAAAGACTTGCTGACCCTGATAAATAAAAAAAGGCCCCACAATCAGGAGGTAGAGACTGTGGGGCGAGTTTTTCTATTTTTAGGAGGTTTTGAAGAAGATTATCTCTGACTCGCCTGCCACAGCAAGTCTTCGATGGTTGTTAAGATAATGGATTGTTCAAGAAAAATATACGTGGTGTCTCGTAAAAATTGAATCTACATCACACGAAAATGAACTGTGTAATGACGCACTATCGAGTGTCCGATTGATTGCGATCAATAAAAAGCCCGTTTGCGTCTCGGTAATGGTGGGTTATAGAGTAACTCACTTCGCTATCAATATAATGTTCAGCCTTTTTTACCAGAAACAATCTTGATTCTGACTGGTCCTTGCTTCTCCGGTCGCTTTCCAATTTTATCGCGGTAATATTCCTTTAGAATTATGAAATCTGCATCAATATCGCCGCTAGGTTCCAACATACGATCTATACCAATCCGTTTGCTTGGATAGTCTATATACGCCAGAGCAATCGGTACTCCAGTTGCCAAGGCGATACGGTAAAAACCTTCTTTCCATTGTTTTGTTAGGCTACGTGTCCCCTCCGGAGCAATCGCCATCACGAATCGGTCGCGGCTCGTAAAAATATCGATCACTTTTTTAAGAAAGCCGGTGCTTCCCTGTCGATCTACCGGGATGCCGCCAATCGCCCTCATAATCAGCCCAAGCGGCCCCTTAAACAAGGTGTCTTTGCCAACCCAGTTAAAACGCAAGCCGCAAGCCCACATCCCCAGAAGCCCAAGAGGAAAATCCCAATTACTGGTATGCGGAGCACCAATCAGCACGAACTTGTCCCGGGGGGGCAAAGAGAAAGAGACTTGCCAGCCGAATGTCTTGAGTATCGTTGTCGCGACAGTTCTGAGCATAGGGTCGTTATTCTATCCGACGAACACGTAAATGGCCACTCGGAGTTGATCCAGATGGCCATGACTGTGTTGATTTTGGGGTGTCTTAAATGGCTCTATACAATAACACGCCGGTTTTCGTCTCAGATGTCGTGATACCTAGGAAGCAAGAAAAGAGGACGATCCTACTGAACCCTCAGTTATAAAATTCCATATGCTCGTACGTGCTTTTTCATCTAAATTGACAAATTTTACGCCGATCCGATAATTTTCTGCGACCGACTCCTCCGTCAATCTCCTGACCCAAACAACCTTTGCAAGGGCAGATATTGGTTCGTGAAATTTAGGTAACGTCATTTGAAGGTTAATCATTGCCTTAGGCCTCGGCAGGTTATCAAACGTCTCACATTCAATAGAGGCCCCTCCTGTGCTTATATCAATCAATTTCACTTTGCTTTTATTATTGTCGGAATCCATTTGCAAATATAATTCACGAGTCATTTTTAGCCGGAAATGGCTTCTTGCCCCCTCCAATAACTCATGAAGAGTTAAGCAGAATTGGTCGAAACTATGATTCGTCTTTTCTGATATGGTTTTATCATTCGCCATCATCGTTCGTTCTGCTTCAACCTCTCTTAACAGTTTTTCGTAACGAGAGATCCGATTATTGAGGTCTTCACGATGAATGGTGAACCCTTTGGTTGCCACAAATACATTTTCAACTTTCACAACCTCCTGGCATTGACCACACTTGACAGATCTTAACTCGTTGAGATAAGGCGACTCAATCACTCCTTTGCACTGTGGGCAGTTTGTCTGCAGCATATCTATTGTCCAATTTTAACTGTCCCTACTTCCCTGGGCACTTTTACGGCAAAAAAAAATCGCCGGTCAGCAGGCAGCCAACAGCAGCGTTTCGTATCTCTCACAACATTGTCCTGCAAGTCTTTTGTTCATTTCCATCCCCCATGGAACAAACCGAATAACCAGAGCCCAATCTACCGCAGCAGAAAAAACGGGTAAAGGTTTTTTCTTATTTGTAATCCTGGATTGCCTGGGTGAAAGAGTCCTGGATGATATTCGTAATTACTGCCGACTCGGATAAAGAAAAACCCACCTTCGACAGAAAAGGTGGGTATGGCCAATGTCCCCCCGAACAGACCGAAATAAAAGTACTCTTCGGTAGCCCAGCTATCCATTGTCATGGATCTGTGACTTTGCGCCCCTGCATCACTACAGGTTTGCCCCTGTCGGAGAGAAATTGAAGTTTGCGATTGCCCGCTAGTGTTGCCGATATAATCGCAGCAAATACCATTCCAAAGTGTAAGTGTATTCGTAATAACCGCATTGGCTACCGTTAAATGTATAAAATCATTTGAGATAAATATTTTACCTAAAATATAAGCATTTCAGTTAGATATCAGATTCCCTAGCTATAACTAGGGAAATCACCGAGCCATTTTGCTAAAAGACCAAAGAATCTTTCCGTCCTGGTGTTGTGTTTTTCCTTTTATTCTGTGGTACAGCGACCTAAAAATACTGGATCAGGGTGTACAACAGAGGCAGGCTGGCGAATGCGAGGATAATGCCGAGCCCGGCCAGGGCAATCGCCAGTTCGACACCGAGTCCGGCCGCAGCGGCCAGGGCGCTGGCAGTGACCATTGGCGGCATGCCGGCTTCGAAGATGGCGATGTCGGCGGCCAGACTGTTGAAACCGAGCAGGCGACAGCCGAGCAGGGCGACCAGGGGCGCGAGCACAAGTTTGATGGTAAGGCCGGTGCCGAGCGGGCTGAAGGTGGTCGGTCGCAGGCGCAGAGTCATCTGGAAGCCGATCGCCGTCATGACCAGCGGTGTCAGGGCTCCGGCCAGACTCTCCAGTGCCGTGGTCAGGGCCTGTGGATAAGGCCAGTCGCGTAGCAGCAGACCCGCCAACAGGGCCGTAGTCGGTGGGAAGAGCAGGGCGCGCAGGAGAACTGTCTTGATCCTGGTGCTTTTACCGGTATAAATCGACAGGATGATCGAGCCATAGGTGGCGAAGATCAGCATGGTGCCGATCTGGTCGTAGAGGATCAGGTGCGGGATACCGGCCTCGCCGAAGAAGGCATTGACCATCGGCACTCCCATGAACGAGGTGTTGCCGATCGGCACGATCAGCATCAGGGCTCCCGTGGATTGCCGCGACCACCCGCACGGTTTTGCCAGCAGCTGGATGATGACGGCCGTAAGCAGCAGCATGCACCATGGCACCACCGCGGCAACGGCGTTCTGACTGGTCAGGGTGAGTGCCGGGACCTTGAGCAGGATGACTGCCGGCAGCGAGACGTAGAGCGCGAACATGTTCAGCACCTGAGCCGTCTCGGCGGGAAATGCCTTGAGACGCCGGAACAGGATTCCGAGGAGCACGAAGGTGCCGATCATGATGAAGTTTGCCAAGAGTCTGCTCCATGAGTGTGCGTGACCGGGTGAAAATAACTTAAGCGGCGCGGCAACTCCAGCATAAAAGCTGTCGATGCGTTACTGCACCCTGTTCAGTCAAGCCTGTGTAGCCCCAGCCGTTTGGCAATCGCGCGGCCCTCGTGCAACTCGCTGCGATTCGGGCGCCGATCAAGCCCGGGAAATTGACTCGCCTGAGAACAGGGACGGTACTGGTCCATCAGGTTGAGGTAGGTGTCGCGAGAGACCTCTTCGGCGATGAAAGTGAGCGTCTGTTCCGTGCCGGCAAGGCCTTCTGGCAGGATCAGGTGGCGAATCAGCAGGCCACGCCGCGCGACGTTCGCCTTATCGAGAGCCAGCTCGCCGACCTGCCTGTGCATTTCCAGTACGGCGCTGCGGTTGATTTCGGCGTAGTCGCTGACACCGAGATAGGGTGCGGCAAGCTGTGAGTCTGCGAACTTCATGTCGGGCATGTAGATGTCGATCACGCCATCCATGAGAGCGAGACCTTCGGGACTGTCGTAGCCGCCGCTGTTGTAGACCAGGGGGAGCTTCAACCCCTGCTCTGCGGCGATGAACAGCGCCGACAGGATCTGCGGGATGACATGACTCGGCGAGACGAAGTTGATATTGTGACAGCCGGCTGCCTGCAGTGAGAGCATCCGGTCTGCCAGGATCTTGCTGTCCATTTCTCGCCCTTCACCCTGATGGCTGATCTGCCAGTTCTGGCAGGAGACGCAGCCGAGGTTGCACCAGCCGAAAAAGATCGTGCCGGAGCCACGGCGACCGGAGAGCGGCCGCTCCTCGCCGTGGTGCGGGCCGATGCTGCAAACCACGGCGTGCTCGCCGGTCCGGCAACGGGCCCGATCGGGGTCTGTGAGCCGGTCTACCAGGCAACGATTGGCGCAGAGATCGCATTTGGTCAGCCTACGCTTGGTGTCAATGGCCCGGTTCTGCAACTCCCCGCTGCGATGCAGGGCCAGGTAGGCGGCTTCAAAGCTAGTCATAAGTCAACGGTCCCCTTTGTTTCTCCCGGAATATTCGTCTTGCCATCTGTTGGAAATAATACAATATTAAGGCCTTGCTGTTTGCGGATAAAGCATTCAGCATGTAAAACTTGAATCAGATTGCTGATCCGTTGATTTCGACCATGGAGGCATGCCCGTGAACGATCTGCTGATTGAACGAACTGCATCGGCCTATACTTATCCCCTGCTGATCAAGAACCTCCTCGCTTACCCGGTGGTCGACAACCCCGACCACGAGATTGTCTACCGGGACTTGTTGCGCTACGACTACCGTACCTTGCGCGAACGGATCTGCCGCCTGGCCAATATGCTCACCGGGCTCGGGGTCAAGCCGGGTGATACCGTGGCGGTCATGGACTGGGACAGCCATCGCTACCTCGAGTGTTTTTTCGCCGTGCCGATGATCGGTGCAGTGCTACACACGATCAACGTACGTCTTTCGCCGGATCAGGTTCTCTACACGATTGATCACGCCGAGGATGACGTGATCCTGGTCCATCAGGATTTCCTGCCGATCCTTGAGGCGATCAAGGGGCGCATCGACACGGTCGATGACTACGTACTGCTGACCGACGGCGGTGAGCCTCCCGTGACGCAGATACCGCTGACCGGCGAGTACGAAGCAATGCTGGCCACGGCCTACCGGGAGTTTGATTTCCCCGATCTTGATGAACACACCCGGGCGACGACTTTTTACACCACGGGTACGACCGGAATGCCGAAAGGCGTCTATTTCAGTCACCGCCAGCTGGTGTTGCACACCCTTGGTGCCCTGGCCGCGGTCGGCACCCCTGCGACCCAGGGCCGGGTACATCAACAGGATGTCTACATGCCGATTACGCCGATGTTCCATGTCCACGCATGGGGTATGCCTTACGTGGCGACTGCGCTCGGCATCAAGCAGGTCTACCCGGGCCGCTATGCCCCCGAGATGCTGCTCAAGCTGATCGAGCAGGAACATGTGACCTTCTCGCACTGCGTGCCGACCATCCTGCACATGCTGCTCAGCAATCCGGATATCGACAAGATCGACCTGAGTCATTGGAAAGTGATCGTCGGCGGGGCCGCCCTGCCGCAGGCGCTCTGCCTGGCCGCGCTCAAACTCGGCATCGATATTTTCACCGGCTACGGCATGTCGGAGACCTGCCCGGTGGTTGCCCTGGCGCATGTCCCAGAGGATATGCTCGACCTGCCGGTTGAGGACCAGGTCGAAGTTCGCTGCAAGACCGGTCGGCCGGTCCCACTGGTTGGGATGAAGCTGGTCGACGAGGATATGAACGAGATTCCGGCCGATGGTGAGAGCACCGGGGAGATCGTTTTGCGGGCGCCGTGGTTGACACAGGGCTACTTAAAGGATCATCATAATTCAGAGAACCTCTGGCGTGGCGGTTTCCTGCACACCGGTGATGTCGCCAATCTTGACGATACCGGATATTTCAAGATCACCGACCGGGCCAAGGACGTCATCAAGATCGCTGGTGAGTGGGTCTCTTCACTTGAAGTCGAGGACATCCTCGTCCAGCACGACTCGGTGAGCGAAGTGGCTGTAATCGGCATGACTGATGACAAGTGGGGAGAGCGACCCCTGGCGCTGGTGGTCGCGGGCGAGTCGACGCCGGTGGAAAAGGATCTGGTCGCTTTCGTCAAGGGGTTCGTGGATTCCGGCCGCCTGACCCGTCATACCCTGATGCTGAAGGTGCTCGTGGTCGACGAAATTGCCAAAACCAGCGTCGGCAAGATCGACAAGAAGCTGTTACGCCAGAAACACTTGTAAAATTCAGTGTTCTGATCAACTGGAGATTGCCACAAAGACTTTAGGACAAAAAGCAAAGGCCGCACCTCTGAAGGCCGATTCCAGTATGTGAAAAACAAGATCTGCTTAGTGGCTTTGTGGCATAGATATTTTAGACACCAATAATCCGGAGGTCTTGTGTTAGCTGCCCAGAGTATTACATCCCTTGAATCGGTCCTTGACCTAGCCGTCTGGCTGGAAAAACATGGCCGGACTTTTTATGAAAGGGCCGAGCAGACGGCAACCGACGCCGGTATCAAGGAACTGTTCGGAGTCCTGGCCGCGGAAGAGGGAAAACACTGCGCCATCTACACCGACCTCTATGAATTCTATACCGGCAAGTCTGCAGAAGGCGAGGAGCTGCTCGGCGAATACGGCAAGTTCATCCAGCTGTTGATCAAGGAGATCGCCGGTGCGCTGGATTTTGAAGGGGGCCTGACCCAGGAGGAGCTGATCGCCAGGGCCCTGCAGTTTGAAAAGAACACCCTGCTGTTCTTTAACGAAGTCAAACCCCTGTTCCGGGGCAAGGCCGGAACGATTATCGAGGCCGTCTGTCGCGAGGAGAAGAAGCATATACAGCAGTTGATGGAGCGGCGACAGCTCTTGCTTGAGCAAGGATAGAACGACTGGTAAGTCAGTTATTTCTCATATTGCCGTATCCATTTACGGTGAAAGGAAGCAACCATGCACAAAAGATATTTTCCCGCTTATGTCGTTTTGGTGTTGATCGGCATTCTCGTCACCAGTTCCATTGCAATTGGCGCTGGGGTGCCGGTGATGTCAGTGGATGAGCTTAAATCTCGGCTCGATACAGGAGATGTAGCGATTTTGGACGTCAGGTCCGACCGGGACTGGAACACTTCAGATGTCAGGATAACCGGCTCTGCGCGTATCAACCCGAGTGAAATCGGCCAGTGGGCGAAGAACCTGCCCGTAGGGCAGACTATCGTTCTGTATTGCGCCTGACCGAACGAATACACCAGCGCCAGTTTGGCGCGGTCATTGATGCAGGCCGGATACACGAACGTCTATGCTTTGAAGGGTGGCTGGCACGAATGGCAGGCCCAGGGGTATCCGACGGAGCCGAAATAGTTACCGTCCAGTTGACACAGATGAAGAGGGGTCTCCCGTATGGGATACCCCTCTTGTTTTTCTTTAAATATCTTAAAAGAAAAACCGGCGGGGCCCGCCAGACGCCATACTTTTGTCCGGCAACAAAAGTATGCAAAAAATGCCTGCTTCTTGCGGAGGGCATCTCCTTTGCCAGATTTCTGAGACATCCAACAACGACGGAGCTTAATAAGCCGGCCCGTTACAGGGGGCCTTCCTTGTGGTGTGACTTACAAGAGAAAAGCGTAAAAACATCACAATCGATACAACTCTCTACAAATGGAGGGGCTCTCAAGAGCCTCGATTCCTGCGGGGGAAATGTAGACTCTAGGTCGATCAGAAAAATCTGGATTGAGGTTGCCGCCCTTACGAGCCAGACATGCCCAGCGAAGCGCAGGCCCTTTTCTGCTTACTCTTTTTGGCCAGTAAAAGAGTAAGGCGCAGTCGGGGGGCGCAACCTCCGGATTTTGGTTTTGGTTTTGAATCTCAGCGCACAACAAACGAGGGCAACGGATTAACGATCTGTTGCCCTCGTTAT
>Ga0070729_10007504_pt1 | contig 10440 bp, 8 predicted proteins | sample tdDd472_FD_66725 | JGI IMG/M metagenome (GOLD analysis project Ga0070729, IMG submission 66725) | Marine sediment microbial communities from the Atlantic coast under amendment with organic carbon and nitrate - tdDd47.2 | ecosystem: Environmental > Aquatic > Marine > Coastal > Sediment | place...
TCCACCGTCGACGCGTCTCGCGCCGTCGCGGTGACGCGGTGCTCTCCGGGATCGACGGGCACCGTCTGCTCCCCTGGGCCGCGCAGGACCTCTACACCGTCCACGCGCACCTCGAGATCGCCGGGACCGCGCCCGAGGATCTCGAGGTGGGCGATCTCGCCCTCGAGCTCGTCGCGCAGCTCCGGGAGCGCGTCGCGCAGGGGGCGAGCGAGATCGCCGAACTCTCCCGCGTCGACGCGCCGCAGCATGGAGAGCGCCTCGACGTGGCGACCGGTCGAGCGCAGCGAGACGACGAGGTTCCAGGCCGTCGCCGCGCGCGGGAGCAGCCCGAGCGAGCGCGAGAACATCTCCACCGCCTCGTCGAACCGACTCCGCGCGAGCGCCTCGTTACCCTCCTCGAACGCGGCGCGCGCGCGCCGCTCCGCGCTCTGCGCGGACGCGGGGCTCGCGGCGGCGAGGCAGAGCGCGGTGAGCAGCGCGGCGGCCGCCGGTCGGTTCCGCCGGGCTCGGGTCATGGCCCCGCCGCGACGGGGGTGCCGTCGATGAAGCGCGGCCGCGGCGAGCCGCGTCGCCGCCCCGCGGGCCGCGGCGGGTCCTCCGCGATCGGCGCCGCGGCGGGCGGCCTCGGCGCCTCCGGCTCCACCTCCACGGGCTCCACTCGCTCCGGGGCGGGCGGCGAGCTCGCCTCGGGCGCCGGCGCTGGGACCACCTCCGAGGCGGAGGGGCGGACCGGCCCCTCGGCGTCGTCCGCCGGGGTCGCCTCGCTCGGGGGGGTGGCCGCCGCCGCGGCCGGGGCGTCGTCCGAGGCCTCGAGCCAGGTCATCGCGCCGGCCCCGACCGCGAAGCTGAGGAGCGCGGCGGCGGAGAGCCAGGCGATCACCCTGCCGGGTGGGCGGCGTCGAGGCGCCGCCCGCGTCGCGGGCAGCGACGGCGCGTCTGCGGGCTCCGGGGCGGGGGCCGGCTGTGGCGCGGTGGCGGCCGGGCTGTGCGCGTGCGACGCGAGCGCCTCCCGCAGCCGCTCGGTGAGGCGGTCGCGCTCCTCGGCGAAGGCGGTCCGCATGAACTCCGCGACGTCGACCGGGCCGTCGAAGGCGATGACGCCCGCCAGGATCTCCTCGAGCTCGGCGACGAGCGCGCTCGCGCTGGCGGGGCGCAGCCGAGCCTCCTTGGCGAGGAGGCGGAAGAGGAGGGCGCTCAGCGCGTCGGGGGCGTCGTCGCGGTACACGCCGAGGTCGGGGGGCGGCTCGCGGAGGATGCGGCCCGGGCCGTCCTCGCCCCCGTAGAGTCGGCGCCCGGTCAGCGCCTCGAACAGGACGACGCCGAGCGAGAAGAGGTCCGCGCGGGCGTCGAGCGGCTCGAAGCGCAGCTGCTCGGGGGCGCAGTAGCCCAGCTTGCCCTTGAGCACGCCGGTCGCGGTGCGCGTGGCGGCGTACGCCGCCTTGGCGACGCCGAAGTCGGTGATGCGCGCGACGCCGTCGAAGCCGACCAGCACGTTCTGGGGGGAGACGTCGCGGTGAATGATGCCGAGCGACCGGCCCGCCCCGTCGGTCGCCTCGTGCGCGGCCGCGAGGCCGCGGGCGACGTCGGCGACGACGCGCAGTACGACTTGCATGGGGAGCGCCGCGCCGCGCTTGGCCGCGCCGCGCACGATCCCGGCGAGGCTGAGTCCCTCGACGTACTCCATGATGAGGAACACGCCGTCCTCGTCCTCGTCGACGTCGACGACGCTGACGGCGTTGGCGTGCCGGACGCTCCCCGCGAGCCGCGCCTCGCGCGTGAACATCTCGCGGAATTCGGGGTCCGCCGCGAGCTGCGGGTGCATGCGCTTGATCGCGAGGACCTGCTCGAAGCCGTCGCGACCCCTTCGGACGCACACCGCCACGGTCCCCATGCCGCCCCGAGCGAGAGGGAGAACCGTCTGATAGCGCGGCTCCGGCATCCGCGGACTAGGCTAGCATGCGGCGCGCGATGGACCGCATCCGACGAGCGCTCCGCGCCCTGGACCCGGGCGCCCTCGAGGGTGTCGCGGCGGGGGACTCGACCGCCGCGGCCGCGGGCTGGCTGCTCGGTGGCCCGCGCCCGGCGCTCCTCCCGCTCGACGCGCCGCGCGCGCGTCGCCTCGCGCTGCGCGCGGCGCTGCTCCACTTCGACCACGAGGCCGCGTCGGCGCTGACCGAGCGCCTCGACGACACCCTCGAGGATCGAATTCTCGGGGGGTGGGGTGCGCTCTGGGATGGCCGCGCGCCGAGCGGCTCCTTCGAGGCGCTCGCCTCGCGGGCGCGCGCGGACAAGCGGGGAGACCTCGTGGTCGAGGCGTCGGCGCTGCGCGCGCTCGAGGCGGTCGAGCGAGGGGCGCTCGAGGACGCGCTCGCCGTCGGCCGGCGCGCGTGTCGGATGGGGCGCGCCGAGGAGCTGCCGATGCCCGCGCTGCTCGCCAACGTCGTGCTCGCGCGCGTCCGCCGCCTCGGCTCGCAGCCCCTTCAGGCCGCGCACATCCTCCACACCGTGCGCCGCTTCGCGCCCTCGCCGTGGCGCCGATGGATCGACTGGGAGCTCGCGCTGTGCGGGCGCCCCGATCCCGACGACTCGAGCCCGCCCCCGCCGCCGGATCGCGCTCCGGCGGGGTTCGCGCTCGCCGCGCGGGACCGGAGCCGGATCGCGCAGGCGCTCGGGGAGGCGCCGCTCGAGGACGCCGCGATCGCGCGCTGGGCGCGCGGAGACGACGACGACGTCCCGTGGGGCCTCGTCGGGTTCTCGGACCGGGGCGTGACGGCCTACGCGGTCGGCGGCGGCGACGAGCGACCGCGGCGCTTCCTCGGCGCGGCTCGCCCGTCGCTACAGACCCGAGGCGTGGAGTTCGTCGCGCGGCGCAAGCGCCGCGACGGTCGGACCGACCGCGTGCTCGCCGCCCTCCTGCTCGCGGGCGCCCAGGGGCTGGACGCGCCCGGCCTGTTCAGGCGCGGCTACGGCGCGGTCTACGTCGAAGAGCTCCATCGCGGCGTCGTCGACGTGCAGCTGCATCGCTGCCGCGCGGCCCTCGGCGACGCGGCGACGATCGTGCGCGCGGGCGATCGCGTGCGGCTGTCGGCGCCCGAGCCCCTCGCGGTCGCGGATCCGCGAGGCAACCGGCGCGGCGACGAGCGCGTGCTCCAGCTGCTCGGGTCGCGCGACCGGCTCGACGCCGCCGCGACCGCGGGCGCGCTCGGCATGTCGCGGCGCGCCGCAGCCAGCGCGCTCAAGGAGCTGGCCGCGGAGGGCTTCTGTCGGGTCGAGCGGGTCGGCCGCGGTCAGCTCGTCTACCGCGTCGAGGACACCACGTTCCACACGCCGACGCAGAAGCGGGTCCCGTCGCTCGAGTGAGCGAGCGTGACCCCGGCGACGACGGGCAGCGGGCCGAGCCCGCGGTGTGTCCGCCGCCCGCTACTGACAGACGCCGTACTCGACGCCGCCGACGGTCGGCGTGTCGGTGAAGCCGACGCACGTCTCGAGGCCGCCGCAGTCCGTGACCGAGCCGACGCGGCACCACCGCTCGCAGGTGCCGGTGAGGCAGATGTGACCCGGCGCGCACTCCACGTCGGTGCAGGCGCCGCCCGCGGTGACGGTCCCGGCCTCGATGCAGCCGGTGAACCAGCGCATCGCGCCCGTGTCCTCTTGCCCGAGGCTGCACCCCATGCCCGCCGGGCAGCCGGTGGAGCTCACGGGCGAGCAGTGGTTCGAGCACAGCGTCACGCCGGGGATCGAGCCGCCCGAGCCGTCGTTGAGGGTGACCACGCAGATCGATCCGGCGCCGCCGGGGCAGTCCGCGTCGGTGTTGCAGAACCGCGAGCAGAACGTGTTCCCCGCCGATCCGCCGATGCAGAGCATCCCGGCCTGGCACGAGGTGGCGCCCGAGCACGCCTGGCCCTCGGACTCGGGGCCGGGCATGCCGCACACGCGCGTCGAGCCCCCGCTGAGGTAGCAGCCCTGGCCCGCGGCGCAGCCGCACTGCGGTGACACGAGCCGACACGGGGTCTCCGTGCAGCCGCCGCCGCCGGGTCCGGCGTCGAAGCCGCCGCCGGGTCCGGCGTCGAAGCCGCCACCCCCGGGTCCGGCGTCGAATCCGCCGCCTCCGGGTCCGGCGTCGAAGCCTCCGCCGGGGCCGGCGTCGAGGAAGCCGACCCCGGGGCCGGCGTCCATCATCGTCGTGTTGCCCGCGTCCGCGAGGCGGTCTCCGCCGCCTCTCGCGCACCCGGGAACCGCGCTCGCCGCCACGAACGCGAGGATCCAAGCTCGCCTCATATCGTCTCCACCCGAGCGATTGACTTAGCGAGCGAGCCGCGAGCAATCAAGCAGACGGCCTCGCGGCTTGGTATCTTCTCGCCCGGGGTGAAGCGCTATCAGGCCGAAGCCGAGCGGGTGATCGCCGCGCCGCGAGACCTCGTGTGGGCCGTGGTCTCCGACACCAACCGGTCCGACCGCGCGCTCGGGCTGTCGGCGGCGGAGTACCGCTGGGACACCGACGAGGGCGGCAACCGCGTGCGCGTCGCGTCGGCCTCCGAGCTCGGCGTGCCGCTCGAGTGGGTCGAGCCGCCCTACAACTGGATCGAGGGTCGCTTCGTCCAGGGGCGGCGCCGCTTCGTGAAGGGCCCGGTGTCCAGGGGCGGCTTCGAGGCGCGGCTGTCGGACACCGACGACGGCAAGACCCGGCTGCACGCCGTCGCGTTCGTCGAGGCGGGCGGCCCGATCGGGTTCGTCGGCGGCCCGGTCCAGCGCTTCAAGTTCCAGCGCGCGCTCAACCGGTACGTCTCCGGGATCGAGGCGCTCTTCGCGCGCCACGAGGGCGGCGCGCTCGGGAGCGCGGACGAGCCGGCGGCCGTGCGCATCAAGCGCCTGCTCGCGCACAGCGACGCCGAGATCACCGCGGGGCCGACGACCACGCCCAACCACGCGCTGCTGCAGCGTCGCGGGGAGATCCTCCGCCGCGCGGGGGTCGACCCCGAGCTCGCCGACCGGCTCCTGGCGCACCTCGCCGAGCGCCCCGACGAGGAGGTGCAGCAGATGCGCCCCTTCGAGCTCGCCGAGACCTGGGGCGCCGACCGCCGCGAGGTGCTGCGCGTGTTCCTCCACGCGACGTTGGCCGGGCTGTGTGACCTGCGGTGGCAGGTGAACTGCCCCGTCTGTCGCGTCGGCGCGTCGGTGGTCCAGGGGCTCGACTCGGTCGGCGACTCCACCCACTGCGAGGCCTGCCAGATCGACTTCGGGACCGACTTCGGCCAGCACGTCGAGGCGGTCTTCCCGACCAACCCCGCCATCCGCCCGACCCAGACCGCGCTGTACTGCGCGTCGAGCCCCGCGTTCCTCCCGCACGTGCTCGCGCAGGTCGAGCTCGAGCCCGGTGAGTCGCGCAGCGAGGCCGCCGAGCTGCCGATCGGCCAGCTGCACCTGCGGGTGCTCGGCCACGAGGGAGGCGTCGACGTCGAGCTGTCGGAGCGGCCGGAGTCGCTCGGGCTCCGCGTCACCGACGCCGCGCTCGAGGTGGAGCCCGTCGGTGTCGCCGCGGACGTTGTGACCACGCTCACGCTCGACAACGCCACGGACGTCCCGGTGGTCGTGCTGATCGAGCGCGCGGGCTGGTCGGCGGACGCGGTGCTCGGGAGCGTGATCTCGAGCTTCCCGGACTTCCTCGACCTGTTCGCGACCGAGGCGCCGGCGTCGGGGGTGGACCTGCGGGTCGGCCAGCTCGCGCTGCTGTTCAGCGACCTGGTGGGGTCGACGGCGCTCTACGAGCGGGTGGGTGACGCGCGGGCGTTCGCGATCGTCGAGGAGCACTTCCGGCTCATGGGGCGCGCGGTCGAGGAGCACGAGGGCGCGATCGTGAAGACGATGGGCGACGCGGTGATGGCGTCGTTCCCCAGCCTCGCCGAGGCGACGGCGGCGGCGCGCGCGATGATCGAGTCGCACGACGCGGCGCACCCCGACGACGGGCTCGGCGTGAAGATCGGCATCTACGCGGGCCCGTGCCTCGCCGTCCGGGCCAATGACCGGCTCGACTTCTTCGGCACGACCGTGAACATGGCCGCCCGGCTGCAAGCGCAGGCGGGCGCGAGCGAGATCGTGCTCACCGAGGAGCAGCGCGCCGAGCCGGAGGTGGCGGCGCTGCTGGACGGCTTCGCCGAGCGCCGCTTCGAGGCCGCGCTCAAGGGGATCGAGTCACCGCAGGCGCTGGTCGGGGTTCAGCTCTCGGACGAGCCGCCGAGCATCGGCTGAAGCTCGCCCGACTGGTACATCTCCACGAGGATGTCCGAGCCGCCGACGAGCTTCCCGTCGATGTAGAGCTGCGGGATCGTCTTGAAGTTCCCGTACTCCTTGATGCCCTGGCGGACGTCCATGTCCTCGAGGACGTTGAACGTCTCGAACTCGGCGCCGCAGCGCTTGAGCACCTCGACCGCGGTGGCGCTGAAGCCACACTGCGGGAAGTGCTTGGTCCCCTTCATGAAGAGCATCGTTCGGTTGCTCTTCACCATCTCGTCGATCCGGTTCTTCAGCGTGTCGTCCATGACCATCACTCCTGTCGGGCCGCCCAGCGATCCGGGGTCGCCGTGACGAGGGACAGGGCGTGCACCGGCCCGTCCATGAGCTCGCCGAGCGCGGCATACACCGCCTGGTGCTGCTCGACCCGGTTCTTCCCGTCGAACGTAGGGCTCACCACCACCGCGCGGTAGTGGTCCTTCGTCCCCGTCAGGTCCTCGAGCTCGAAGTGCGTCACTTCGCCGAGGCCCTCCCGAATTCGCTGCTCGACTACGTCCGGTTCCACCATCGAGACACCACTAGGCCCGCCCGCGCGGCCTGTCAACGCTATGCTCGCGCCAGTGGAAGGCGAGGCACCCGGCGTCGTCGAGCGGGTCAAGCGACGACTCACCGACGGGCGCATGTATGCGTACCGCGCGCTGTGGGAGATCGACGAGGCCACGCTCAGCCCGCCGCGGCGCGCCGCGCTGTCGGTGTCGCGGCTGGGGTTCGTCACCGTGGACTCGTTCTTTCGCGAGCGACTGCAGATGCGCGCGGCCGCGCTCGCCTTCTTCACGCTCCTGAGCATCGTGCCGCTCGCGGCCCTGCTGTTCAGCGTGGCCAAGGTGGTCGGCATCTACGATCTGCTGATCGCCGAGACCGTCCGGCCGCTCATCGATCAGTCCTTCCCGGCGGGCTCGTCGTCGGACGGCGTCATCCAGCTGCGGTCGACCCTCGAGCAGCTCCTCGAGATCGTCGGGCGGACGGATGTGTTCGGGCTCGGCCTGATCGGTCTGGTCGTCTTGCTGCTCACCATCCAGCGGGTGCTCCGCGGCGCCGAGCAGTCGTTCGACGCGATCTGGGGCTTCACCGGGCGGCGCAACTTCGCCAAGCGGCTGCCGGGCTACGCGGTGATCGTCACGTTCACGCCGCTCGCGCTGACCTTCGCGTCCACCGTCACCGCGGCGCGCCAGGGCCAGCCGATCCTCGCGATGCTCGAGGCGTGGCTGCACCAGCCGTGGCTGGTGAGCCTGCTCGTGTTCGCGATCCCGCCGGTGCTCATCTGCCTCGCGCTGCTGCCGGTCTACCTGCTGCTCCCCGCCGCGCGCGTCCGCCGCCGGTCGGCCCTGCTCGGGGCGCTCATCGGCGGCCTCGGCTGGTACGGCCTGCAGATCGGCCACGTCACCTTCCAGATCGGGGTGGCCCGGCAGAACGCGCTGTACTCGGGGTTCGGCGCGTTCCCGGTGTTCCTGCTGTTTCTGCACCTGTCGTGGGTCTGCGTGCTGCTCGGCGCGCAGGTCGCCGCCGCCCACCAGAACGCGCCGACGCTGCGGCAGCTCGCGCGGGTCAACCTGCACGACCACCTGTCGGTCCAGTCGGTGGCGCTGCGCGCGATGACGCTGATCCCCAACGATCGCGAGGGCGAGTCGCTGCGTCAGCTCGCCCGGGCGGTCGGGGTCGCGGTGGAGCCCCTGCGAGACGTGCTCGACCTGCTCGTGCGCCACGGCCTGCTCAGCCGGCGCGGCGGGCACTACGACCCGACCTACGCGCCGGCGACCGATCTCGGCGAGCTGCGCGTCGCCACCGTGCTCGAGGCGCTCGGGCGCCGCTCCGCGGACTCGTCCATGCCCTGGGACGCGGCCGAGAAGACGGTCACCGACGTGCTCGAGAAGCTGCACGGCGCCGTCGAGTCGTCGGCCCACAACCGGACGATCGGAGAGCTGCGGCGTAAGGCGATCGCCGACGAGGACGTGTGATAGCGTCGACGCATGGGTAGAGCACTCGTGCTGAGCGCGCTCTTGGTGGCGGCGGGTTGCGGTGGCTCCGACGCCGGCGGTGGCGACGACGCGACCGATGACGGCGCCGACACCAGCGGCGACGAGACGGTCCAGGCGGCCGAGGTCGAGCCCGAGCCGGAGCCCGAGCCAGAGCCGGAGCCGGAGCCCGTGGCGGGCCCGGCGCAGATCACGGTCAGCAACACCGTCGGCAACGCCGACGGCGGCGGGACCGTGCAGGTCCTCGATCAGAGCGGCGAGGTCGTCGCCGAGGGCGAGTCCGGCCGGACCTTCAGCATCACCTCGGGCACCTACCGCGTCCGCGGGACGATCACCGACGACTCGATCCTCGTCGATACGCCGACCCACGAGAACGACGGCATGGTCACCGTGCCGCCCGGCGAGACGGTCGAGGCCCGGGTGCAGTTCCCGGTCTCACGGATCCGGATCGAGGTCCGCCGCGGCTCGCGCACGCTGCCCCGCTGGCGCCTCCAGATCAGCCGCCAGGGTCGCGAGGGCGGCGACACGATCACGCTCGAGCCGTCGAGCACGCACATCCCGATCACGCCGGGGCGCTACGCGGGGACGCTCAACACGGGCGGCCAGCAGATCGAGGTCGGCGGCCTGATCTTCCAGGGCGGCGCCACGATGACCGTCCCGATCAACATCAATTAGCAGCAACGCAGTTGCTGCTAGGTGTGCCCCATGGGCTCGCCCGGTGGCACACCTGTGCAACCGACTGCAACCCAGTAGGCGCGTCGGCCCCACAAGTCCCAGCGCGCGTGCAGGAACCGAAATTGCTGGTTCTCCGCGCGATGCGACACGCCACGCTCCTCTGCGCGTGCGCGGCCCTGGCCGCGTGCGGACCGCCCCCGCCCGACTACTTCGTGCCCGACGCGGGTCCGCCCATCGGTCGGGACGCGGGGAGCCGCCCGCCGGTCCCCCCGGGCTTCCCGCCGACGAGCTCGGTGACGCTCCCGCCGGTCGACGCGGTGGACCAGCTCCCGCCGATCTCGGGCGGCACGCTGCTCGTCACGGGCAGCGGGCTGGTGGTCGCCGGTGACGCCGACCGCGCGTCGATCTGGATCCTCGCGCCCGAGGACGCGCGGGTGGTCGGCCGCGTGGCGCTCGATCCCACGTCCGATCCCGGCCGCATGGTCGAAGACGCCGACGGCCGCGTGCACGTCGTGCTCCGGCAGGCGGGCGCGGTGATGACCATCGATCCGCAGACCGCCAGCGAGGTCGAGACCCGGGCGGTCTGCGGCGCGCCGCGCGGCATCGCGTACGACGAGGCGGGCGAGCAGCTGTGGATCGCCTGCGTCGGCGGCGAGCTGCTCAGCCTGCCGCCGAGCCGCAGCCCGGTGTCGCGGGTGCTGAGCCTCGACGACGACCTGCGCGACGTGCTCGTCGGCGACGACCGGCTCTTCGTGACCCGCTTCCACACCGCGGAGCTGCTCGAGGTCGAGCCCACCACCGGAGAGATCCTGCGCCGCCGCGCCCCGCCGACCCGTCAGGTCGAGGGCGGGATGCGCGCGTTCCCCGGCCCGGTCGACTTCGTCCCCAACACGGCGTGGCGCGTGCGCTTCGACGAGGACGGCGACGTCGTGATGCTCCACCAGACCTCGGTCGCCAACGAGCTGCAGGTCGAGATGATGGGCTACTCGGGCGGCGGCTGCGGCGGCGTCGTGGCGCCGGCGGTGACCGTGTTCTCGGCGCAGCTCGACGACGTCCGCGGCGGCGGCGCGATCGGCGAGGCGGTCCTCGCGGTCGACTTCGCGCTCGACCCGGCCCGCGACCTCATCTGGCTCGCGTCCGGCGCGACCGACGCGCTCGGGATGGCGTTCGGGATCGGGCCGACCCCGATCCAGTCGAGCTTCATCGACGACGACTGCGTCTTCCGCGAGTGGGTCGAAGACGCCGGGCACGAGCCGGTGACCGCGACGGCGTTCACCGACGACGGCCGCCTGGTCACCCTGTCGCGCGACCCGCTGCGCGTGAGCGTGCAGGGGACGGTCACCTTCGAGGCGGCCGAGGCCCCGGTCCCGCGCGGCTACGACCTGTTCCACACCGCGACCCCGAGCCTCACCGCGTGCGCGAGCTGCCACCCCGAGGGCGGCGAGGACGGGCACACCTGGATCTTCGCGGGCACCGGCGCGCGCCGGACGCAGGCGCTGCAGGG
>Ga0070729_10007505_pt1 | contig 10438 bp, 6 predicted proteins | sample tdDd472_FD_66725 | JGI IMG/M metagenome (GOLD analysis project Ga0070729, IMG submission 66725) | Marine sediment microbial communities from the Atlantic coast under amendment with organic carbon and nitrate - tdDd47.2 | ecosystem: Environmental > Aquatic > Marine > Coastal > Sediment | place...
TGGTAAAGCTTTTAAAGTAAGTTTCTCAATCACTGGTAGCGCAATTGAGCAGTTTGAGACTTATGCTCCTGAGGTATTGAACAGTTTTAAAAAATTGGCTGCTACCGGCAATGTCGAATTCCTGGCTGAAACCTATGCCCATTCTCTGGCATCGCTCAAGAGTAAGGATGAGTTTAAGGAGCAGGTACAATTGCACAGTAATAAAATTGAAGAGTTATTTGGTGTGAAGCCAACTGCTTTCAGGAATACTGAGCTGATTTACTCGGATGAGATTGGTGAAATGGTTTACGATATGGGATATAAAACCATGCTGACCGAAGGTGCAAAACATGTACTGGGCTGGAAGAGCCCAAATTATATCTATTGCAATGCGCGTAATCCCAAGTTGAAAGTTTTGCTGAAGAACTATACCTTGAGTGATGATATCGCTTTTAGATTTTCGAGCCAGGGTTGGTCAGAATGGCCACTAACTGCAGAGAAATTCAATGGTTGGCTTAACGACATTGAAGAGAAGGAAGAAGTGGTAAACCTGTTTATGGATTACGAAACATTTGGTGAACACCAATGGAAAGAAACCGGTATCTTTGATTTTATGGCCTCGTTGCCAGCACAGGTGTTGAAAAACAAAAAATTCAAATTTGCAACTCCATCAGAATTGGGCAAAGAACTTCAGCCAGTATCTGCAATCCAGGTGCCATTTCCTATTTCATGGGCCGACGAGGAACGTGACCTTACTGCTTGGGTAGGAAATGAAATGCAGGATGAAGCGGTAGAAAAGCTCTATGAACTCGAAGCAAAAGTGAAAAAATGTAACGATCCTGAACTCACAAGCGATTGGTACAAACTTCAAAATAGCGACCATTTTTATTATATGTGTACCAAGTGGTTCTCCGACGGAGACGTACACAAATATTTTAACCCATATAATTCACCCTATGAGGCCTTCATCAATTACATGAATGTGCTGTCTGATTTTGTGATCCGTGTGGATGAAAAGTACAATGCCGGGCTAAGTGATACACAAAAAATATTTGAAACTACCGGTGAACTGGGAAGGGAAATCAAAGAGGCAGCCACCAAAACGGTGAAAAAAACCACCAAAAAAGTCAAGGCCGCAATTGATGAGCAAAAAGAAAAATCCTATTCCTTTGAAGAAATCAAAGACTTGTCGAATGCCAGGATTAAGAAACTGGTTAAGGAGGTAGATATTGATCATCTGGCAGTGGCACTCAAGGATGCCGGTGACGAGTTGAAAAATAAGGTTTTGCCAAACCTTACCAAAACAGCCAGGAATGAATACGACAAAATGGTTGATGAACTAAAGAAAGTAAAAAAAACAGATATTAAAAAGAGCCGCGAACGAATTAGTGCTGAAATTTCAAAACTCTTTTCGAAATAGGAATTCTGTAAATGCCTGTTTTTGTGAAGGGCTATCTTCTGCAAGGTAGCCTTTTTTGTTTTTTTAACTGAAGCATTCATATCCGACCTTACTGCGCATTAGATTTTTTATAATTTTTGCAGCCGCTAAAAAAATGATTCATTGAAAATAAGTTGAATGACTGAATGATCAATTATCTGTTCATACATTCACACATTAAAACTTTTTAAACACTAAAAGGAATAAACGATGACATCTAAAACTTTAAATAAACCTACTTATATTTTCGAAACCAGTTGGGAAATTTGCAACATGATTGGTGGAATTTACACCGTTTTGTCAACAAAGGCACCTTTGATTCAAAAAGAATATGGCAATAACTACATAACAATTGGACCGGATGTTTGGAAAGAAACCCAGAGTAATCCTGATTTCATTGAAGACAGGAATCTTTTTTCGGCATGGCGTGAAAGTGCTGCCAACAAGGGTCTGCACTTCCGCATAGGCAGGTGGAACATCGAAAGCAAGCCCATAGCAATCCTTATAGATTTTACCACCCTTTTTCCAGAGAAGGACAAGATATTTTTTAACCTGTGGGAAAAATATAAAGTTGATTCGATAAGTGGTCAATGGGATTATGTGGAGCCCGCAATGTTTGGCTACGCCGTAGGCCAGGTAATCGAAAGTTTTGTCAACTATCACCTTTCATATTCTGATAAGGTTGTAGCCCATTTCCATGAATGGATGACAGGTACCGGTGTGCTTTACCTGAATGAAAATGCACCACACATTGCTACAGCTTTTACAACACATGCTACTACTGTTGGACGTGCCATTGCAGGGCATGATATGCCATTATACGGAAAAATGGATGAGTACGATGGAGAGGAGATGGCCAGAAAGTTTGGGATAATTGCCAGGTTTTCACTGGAGAGAGCTGCTGCAGTAGTGGCGGATTCATTTACTGCAGTTAGCGCTACCACTGCTAAAGAAACTAAAAAATTACTGGGTAAAAAGGTAAGTGTAGTTACGCCCAATGGATTTTCAAAGTCGTTGCTACCCAACGCAAAAGTTTATACCAAAAAAAGGAAAAAGGCAAGGGAGGTAATTTATAAAGTAACCGAAGCTTTATTCAATAAAAAAATATCACAGGATGCTTTTTTGCTGATCACCAGTGGGCGTTATGAATTCAGGAACAAGGGCATTGATTTATTTATTGATGCCCTTGGTAAAATCAGAAAAGAAAATCCTGATCGTGAAATTATCGCTTATGTAAAGATACCGGCAAATCAAACTGGTCCTGTGCCGGAGTTGTTGCAACGGATGCAAAATCCGGATTTTGATCATCCCAATTCACATCACTACCTGACCCATAATTTATATGATGAATATAGCGATGCCATACTTCATAAAATCCGTTCAAATGGATTAGATAATCTACCTGACGATAAGGTAAAAATTGTATTCGTACCTGCCTACCTCAATGGTAATGATGGTATATTTAACCTGCCATATTATGAATTGTTGAAGGGTTTCGACTATACAGTATTTCCTTCGTATTATGAACCATGGGGATATACCCCACTTGAGAGTGTAGCCTTTAGGATTCCAACACTTACAACCGGCCAGGCTGGATTTGGACAATGGGTATGCGAAAAATTTAAGGATAAGCACCAAAGTGTGATTGTAGCAAGCAGGCTTGACGACAATGACTCACAGGTTGTGGATGAAATAGCATCTTCGATAATGCATTTTCATGCGATGGGGGCAGATGAGATTAAGGCAATTGGAGAAAATGCTAACGCTATTGCTGAACAGGCAATATGGGAGAATTTTATTTCATACTATTATGAAGCCTGGTCGAAAGCGCTGGACAAGATCAGCGGACGTGAAGAAACCTTTACCGCAAAATTCAGGCAGGAACGTAAACTTGAACTTACCGAAGCCCCAACTCAAGATATTCCGGTTTGGAAACGCATCATGATAGATCCGAGTATTCCTGAAAAATTACAAGGGCTTCAGGAACTGTCAAGGAACTTGTGGTGGTCATGGAATTTTAAGGCTACTGAATTGTTCGAATCCATTGACCAAGAAATATGGGAAGAAGTTGGCCAGAACCCGATAAAGATGCTTGATTCGTTAAACATTAACCAATGGCGTGCACTCGAAAAAGATCAGTCCTTTCTTGAAAAATACAATGAAACATACGATAAATTTAAGGCTTACCTCGCCGAAAGTGAAAATAAACCAAAGCATCAAATTGCATATTTTAGCATGGAATATGGCTTGCATCAAAGCCTGAAGATTTATTCCGGAGGCCTTGGCATTTTGGCAGGTGATTACCTGAAAGAGTGTAGTGACTCAAACGAAAACCTTGTGGCCATTGGCCTGATATATCGTTATGGTTACTTCAACCAGAGTATTTCGCTGTTTGGTGACCAGGTGGCTGAATACAGCCCTCAGAACTTTTCACAATTGCCACTTGTGAAAGTTTTTAATAAGGATGGAAAACAATTAAAAATCAGTATTGGATTGCCAGGCAGGACATTGTATGCAAGGGTTTGGCGTTGTGATGTAGGCCGGATTCCGTTATACCTGATGGATGCGGACATAAGTGATAATTCGGAAGCAGACCGCACGATCACCCACCAGTTGTATGGTGGCGACTCGGAGCATCGGCTCAAACAGGAGATGTTGCTCGGAGTTGGTGGAGTGAGGATGCTGGAAGCACTTGGTTTGAATTCAACGGTTTACCATTGTAATGAAGGACATGCCGCTTTCAGTGGTCTCGAACGATTGAGGTTTTTGATTCAGGATGAGAAATTGACTTTTCCGCACGCACATGAAGTTGTTCGGTCTTCGACTTTGTTTACTACACATACGCCAGTTCCGGCAGGACATGATGTTTTCCATGAGGATTTGCTCAGAACCTATTTTCCACATTACCCCGACAGACTTAATATTAGTTGGGATGACCTGATGAACCTTGGCAAATTCAAAGATAATGATGCCAGGGAAAAGTTTTCGATGAGTGTGCTGGCTGCCAAACTTTCACAGGAGATTAATGGTGTAAGCCGCATTCATGGTAGAGTCTCACAGGAAATGTTTGAGGGATTGTACGACGGCTATTATCCTGAAGAGTTACATATTGGTTATGTTACCAATGGTGTGCATTTGCCCACCTGGGCCTCGAAGCCATGGAAGTTGATGTACAAGAAAACCTTTGGCCAGGACTATAAGTGCAACCAGCTTGATTTTGATATGTGGAAAAAAATTCAGCATGTTGCTGATGGTGACATCTGGAATACGCGTAAACAACTTAAAAAAGAGTTGATCGATTATGTGAAGCAACGGGTAAATACTGAAATGACCAGGAGACAGGAAAATCCGAAACTGATCATTAAAACCGTCGAATCTATTCGTGAAGATGCACTGACCATTGGTTTTGCTCGCCGGTTTGCAACATACAAACGCGCAAAACTTCTGTTCTCAAACCTTGAGCGCCTTGCGAAACTGGCCAATAGTTCAGGCAGGCCGATTCAGTTTATCTATGCCGGCAAGGCACATCCGAATGATAAGATGGGCCAGGATCTGATAAAACGGATAATTGAAATTTCCAAAACTGATGAATTTATTGGTAAGGTTGTCTTTATCGAAAATTATGACATGGCACTTGCCCATAAATTAATTCCCGGCGTTGATATTTGGCTCAACACGCCAACTCGCCCACTAGAGGCTTCTGGCACAAGTGGAGAAAAAGCGGTGATGAATGGCGTGGTGAATTTTTCAGTGCTTGATGGTTGGTGGGCTGAGGGGTATTCAGAAAATGCCGGATTTGCAATAAAAGAGGCTCGTACCTACGCCAACCAACAATTCCAGGATGAACTGGATGCTGAGATTATTTATAGTGTTTTCGAAGATGAGATATTACCCCTGTATTACGATCAGAGCAAAGATGGAGTTCCAGTGAAATGGGTACAGTATATTAAAAATACAGTATCTGATGTAGCTCCTAATTTTACAATGAAACGCATGCTTGAGGATTATCAACAGAAGTTTTACAGGAAGTTGATCGAGAGAGCCGGAAAGGTAAACGGAGATTTCTACAAAATGGCTGCTGATTATGCCGAATGGAAATCGGAGATGCGTTCCAAATGGCATGAAATTAAACTCGAGAAGTTGATGGTTCCTGATTCATCTCGAGGTAGCTTAACTCTTGAGGATAGCTTTTCAACGGAAGTTACCATTTACACCAATGGGATTTTGCCTGAGCATTTAGGTGTTGAAGTTCTCTTTGGGAAAAAAGATCAGGGAAGAGTAAAAAAAATACTGTTCTCAAAAGAAATGCCATTAAAAGAAATTGAAGGTAAGAATGCAACATATGCCGTTGAAATTCCTGCATTTCAGGCCGGTTCGTACAGTTACGCTTTTCGGATTTTCCCGAAACATGAGTTAATTCCTCACCGTCAGGATTTTTGTTTGGTGAAGTGGGTTTAAGGAAGGAAGGTGCAAATTGCAGGTCTCAAGAAATTAGCTAGCTGAAGATTACTGACTGAAGAGCTGTTCACCAAACACCGTTCACTGAAAACGTTAAACAAATATAAATCGCTTCAGCAACACTAATTAATTGTATCTTTGCAGCCAATCAAAAAAAAATAATTGTTAATTATGAAAAGAATAGCTGATGTAACGTTTAATGAAGATATGTCGTTTGAAGTGGGTATTGATAACCACAAATTTATGATCGATGCTGGTCCTGAAGTTGGTGGTAAAAACCGCGGACCTAAACCAAAACCATTAACGCTTGCAGCATTGGGTGGTTGTAGCGCTATGGATGTGGTTTCTATTCTTAAAAAAATGAGGGTAGAAACCGACTATTTTAACGTGGCTGTTTCTGCAGAAATGACTGACGAGCATCCTAAATACTACAACAAAATTCATATTACTTATGAATTTAGAGGTAATGATCTGCCAATGGAAAAATTGGAAAAAGCCATCAATCTATCTCTGGAAAGATATTGTGGTGTAACTGCCATGCTGAACAAGGCAGCAGAAATTACACATGAAATTGTAATTCTGGACTAGGGTAGAAGATTTATTAAATATTAAAGAGAAGGGATTCGTTGTGCGGGTCCCTTTTTTTCATTCGTTGGCAACAGTAACCTCATCTTTTAAAGATTAGTATTTGTATCATGTCAAATCACCAAACACTACTCACAAATCACCCTTTAATTACCTCCACCAGTTCGTTTAGTATCATCGAAGTGGCTCCCCAAATTATCTTTTCCTGTACATAAAAACAGGGCACTGACAAGTTTTTTTGCATGACCTCAATATCCCGAAGCTGGAAATTTTTACTATCCAGAATTTGATCAAGACCTACTTGCACAATCTCACTGACCTCAGATTCCTCAGGAATAAATTCAGGCTGATAATCAATGTAGCCTACAAAAGGTTCTACTAGAAAATTACTTGGAGGGATATAGAGTTGAGTTAATTTTCCAATTACTTTGATCTCGTTGATATTCACCCCAATTTCTTCACCGGTCTCCCGAAGGGCAGTTTGTTGCATACTGACATCAGACTTCTCAACTTTGCCACCTGGAAAGGAAATTTGTCCACTATGCACTCCATCATACTTAGGGCGCTGAATAAAAACAATATGAGGGAGATTGTTTAGCGGGTAAAAAAGGATTAATATGCTACTTGGTTTTGCCATTGATAAGTCCGGATTGGCCGGGAAATTTTTACGGCTTACTGGCATTAGTTTATTGTGTGCAGCTTTTCCTGGCAATGTTGCCCGAAGTTTAGTTTCCAGTAGTATGATGAATTCCTCGAAGTTGGTCATAATAAATTTTAATAAAGCATCAATATAACATCTGTGCACCTAATTTATTTTAAATAAGCTTTGTAGTTGTATTAAAAATATCTAATATTGTTGATCGAAAAAATGTGATATAATGACAAGGGAAAGAACCGATTCATTTGAAGATATCAAGGAAGAAATGGGAGAGGTACACGAACTCATTCTTTTTAATGATGATATAAACACATTTGATTTTGTGATAGAAGCATTGGTTGATGTTTGTGACCACGATCCTATCAGCGCTGAACAATGTGCACTGGTAACACATTTTAAGGGAAAATGTTCGGTTAAAGAAGGAGAACTGGATGTATTGGAGCCCATGGGTAAGGGTTTGGCTGATCGTGGACTGGTGATTTCAATCAATTAATCTAAGCTTTATGGAACATTGTTAAAAAAACAATGCCTGGTAAATGTATTTTGTCATGTTGATACGAGTAGGAAATAAAAAATAATCTGAACATATGTCCTGGACGGTAATTGCAGTTTTAGTTGTTGTTGGCCTGTTATTTCTCATGCTTGAGATACTGGTTGTTCCTGGCACTACCGTCGTGGGAGTGGTTGGTTTCATCCTGATTGCAATTGGTATCTGGCAAACATATGCTGCCTATGGATCGCCTGCCGGACATTATGTTTTAGCCGGAACACTGGTGTTAACGATCGTGGCCCTGTGGCTTTCTCTGCGATCGAAAACCTGGAAACGGGTTATGCTGCATTCAGAGGTTGACGGCCGGGCCAATGTCATCGAGGAACACTCGATAGAAATAGGTGATGAAGGAATTTCAGTTTCCAGGTTAGTGCCCATGGGCAAAGCTATGTTCAATGATCAATATTTTGAAGTGACATCGACCGGGGACTTTATTGATGAAAAAATAAAAATTGTGGTCGTAAAAATTGAGCACAATAAAATTTACGTAAAACAAAATATTTAAGAAATTATGGAAGCAAATGTGTTTATTATTATAGCAATTGGGATAGCTTCAATCTTTGGGCTCTGGGTGATTTTTTATTTCATCCCGGTAGGATTGTGGTTTTCGGCTCTGGTATCCGGAGTCAGGATTTCGCTGCTCCAACTCGTTCTTATGCGTTGGAGAAAGATCAAACCACCGGTAATTGTAAATAGCCTGATCGCTGCTACCAAAGCAGGTTTGCACCTTAATAGGAATGAACTGGAAGCACATTATCTGGCCGGAGGAAGGGTACAATCCCTTGTCAATGCATTGATTTCGGCAGATAAAGCCAACATGGATCTTGATTTCAAACTGGCTACTGCTATTGATCTTGCCGGCCGGGATGTTTTCGAGGCAGTTCAGATGTCGGTAAACCCCAAGGTGATCAATACACCTCCAGTTGCAGCTGTTGCAAAAGATGGCATCCAGTTAATTGCCAAGGCACGGGTAACGGTTCGGGCCAGTATAAGGCAACTTGTTGGTGGTGCCGGTGAGGAAACTGTTATTGCCAGGGTTGGCGAAGGTGTGGTTTCAGCTATTGGTTCTGCAGATTCTCATAAATTGGTTCTTGAAAATCCGGATTCAATATCCCGTGTTGTTCTTGAAAAAGGCCTTGACTCAGGTACGGCTTTTGAAATTCTATCCATTGATATTGCCGATATTGATGTAGGTAAAAATATTGGTGCTGTGTTACAAATGGATCAGGCCAACGCCGATAAAAATATTGCCCAGGCAAAGGCTGAAGAGCGTCGTGCTATGGCTGTGGCCAATGAACAGGAAATGATGGCAAAAGCCGGTGAGGCCAGAGCCAACGTAATCCAGGCTGAAGCAGAAATTCCTAAGGCCATTGCCGAAGCATTCAGATCAGGCCAACTTGGTATCATGGACTATTATAAGTTCGAGAATATTAAGGCCGATACAAAGATGAGAGATTCCATTTCTACTCCCCCTGACTCGGCCCACAAGAGAGGCAAAGGCAAAGACGAAACGAAAAAATAGGAAATCCTAAATAAAAGTCAAAAACGCCTGTCGCCGCAAAGCTTCAGGCGTTTTTTTATGATTGAGAACAAGTTTACGGATACCAAAATAACTCGTCTGTTTTTAACATCTGCAGCTCAGGCAAATAATTTATTATAATGTCCGTTTGTCTAGAAGTTTTTAAAAATAATGATTTCAAACCGGTATCTGAAGAATATAAATGGGAAATAACGATACACCTATATCAGTAGTAGAATTAGCAACTACCCAGGATAAATACAACGAACTTGTAAAAGCCTGTATCAGTTGTTCCGAGTCGGAGTTGGCCAGGCTTGAAAATGCCTTCGATTATGCAAAGGAGGTATATGGAAACTCTCGAAAAGAATCAGGTGAACTCAAAATATTGCACAGTTTATCTGTTGCACTTATTGTGGCCAGCGAAATTGGATTGAGGTCAAGTTCGGTTATATCTGCGATTTTACATGATGTTATCGACAGCACAGGACATGATATCAAATTCATTGAGGAACATTTTGGGAAGGATGTTGCAGCCATTGTTCAGGGCTTTAAGAAACTTTCAATGTTTCATTCGGATAAGGTGTCATTTCAATCTGAGAATTTCAGGAAATTGTTTTTAAGTATGGTAGATGATGTGAGAATCATTTTTATTAAAATGGCTCACAGGCTCCATGATTTGAGGACTTTCCATGATCTACCTGAGGAACTTCAGAATTTATTTTTAAAGGATGCTATCCACCTTTACACTCCAATTGCTCATCGATTGGGATTGTATAAAGTGAAGGGAGAACTTGAGGATTTGTCGATGAAATATAGCTTTCCGGAACAGTATAACGAAATATCCTCTAAACTTCGTGAAACCAAGATTCAGCAAGAAGATTATATCAACCGTTTTGTTGTTCCCGTAAAGGATAAATTAAAGCAGGACAATATAAGTTTTAATATTAAAAGCCGTACCAAATCCATCCCTTCCATCAAAGAGAAAATGGACTCACAGGGTGTACCTTTCGAGGAGGTCTATGATATTTTTGCCATCAGGGTTATACTCACCGGAGTTTTAACCGATGAAGAGAATCTTTTTGTTGAGGAGTTTAAAAAGCTGTACGAAAAAGAGGGTGATCAGAAAACAGAGCGGAAAACAAAAAATGAAAAATTTGCTCAGCGGAAGGCGGCCAGAAAGCCGTCTACACGGGAAAGTGTTGAGGCTGAACTGACAAGGCTTGAGCAGGAAAAAAAAGAACTTGCAAATAA